>Ga0160505_100864_pt1 | contig 15432 bp, 24 predicted proteins | sample DIDeMG_FD_108225 | JGI IMG/M metagenome (GOLD analysis project Ga0160505, IMG submission 108225) | Enriched chicken feces microbial communities from UW Madison campus, WI, USA - DID2874_E49_Stillage MG | ecosystem: Host-associated > Birds > Digestive system > Large intestine > Fecal ... | reverse complement strand
ACAGCAACAGCGCACCAGACCCCGACACCAACGTGGCCGACAACAGCGAGCCCCAATCCACGGTTTACCCGCCCTCGCCAGACAATCTATGGGAGCAAGCACAAGCCACATCAGCCGCATCCGCAACGACCACACACCTCCTGCTCAGACTAGTCCAGGACCTCCCGCCAATGTCTAGCACGGTCGACAACGCATGGAAGCGCGTGTTTGTCGAGCAGCAGTTTGCGCTATGCAGTCGGCACAGCGTCGAGATGGACCTTGTGCGGCGGGAGGTGGAGGTGCTTCGGGTTGAGTGTGAGGACTTGCGCATGCAGCGCGACGAGGCGGCAGGCGAGCGAAATGAGGCTAGACTGCAGCTAGACGCCAGAACGGGGCACGAGGGGACGGCGGCAAAGATTGGGAGGTTGACGAGGGAGGGGGATGTGTTCGGCTTGCTTGCCCTCGTCGTTGAGGTGTGGTTGGAGCTCGTTGGACTGGTGGTTAGATGGCTTGGGCGCGTGTTTGTGCGCTCGTAGTTCATCTCCGATGTACAGCATGCCACTATCTTGGCGTCTTCTATCGACGTCGGACGTCATTCACGGGTGAGCAGCCACAAACGGGACAGACAGCATTCTAAATCTCTCCGCGAGGCGCTGCTGCCCCAAGGTGCCAAAGTGCTAACACTGAGCATGCCACAACTTAAGCACTAACCGCTCGCACGTTGTCCAACGTGTTGTGGATGACATCACGCACCCAGAGAATAAGGGAGACTTCGAGACTAGAGGGGCGCGGGGTGCAGAGCCCAAAACTCAAACTCTGTTTTCTTCTCGTGTTTGTGGCAAGGCGCGGGCGCGGGAAGTCCAAACAACATCGGAATTTTTCCTCTTTCAAGCATGTTACACGGCCACATGGTGCTGTACAGGGGCGCAGGCAGACATCGCCCATAGTCCCCGCCCCTCAGCGCATGCCGACATGGTCTTCCCTTAGCTTGCACATTATCCATTTGCCACTCGTCGCTGAGCGTCGGGAGGACCTAGGGGCCTAGGGACCAAGAACAAGATCTCTACAGCGGCGGGTGCCTCGCGCACCCCCTGCATCTCATACGCGTGCCTGAACTCTAGAGCTCTAGAAGGCGGTACGCACGCCCGTTGCGGGCCCACCTGTAATCTTCTGGGCGAGCGGAAGCGTACGACGAGGGTACGAGAAATGAGATCTGTTTCCAGGACGGCACGATGGGCGGGTCGGCGGGACCCAGTAGCAAGCTTCTGGCTTCTAGACTTGAGAGCAACAGGATCTACAGAAAACGACCGGATGACCACGACTCTGATCCTTTGATAGACTTTGTCTTACTTTCTTGCACTCATATCTCGTTTACTCATTCCTTCTTGACTTCCTGACGTTGTCGTACATCTACACAGCACCGATCAGCTCGCGACGTCTATCTGACGGCAAACTACGACTCGGCGCTTCGATTCAACCGCTTGGTCACATCTGATTCACCTGCGCTCCGGCTCCGGCCTACCTGGCGGGTCGTATTCTTCACTCTCCCTCATCGCACTCCAGCTAGCATCCCGCAATGTTCGCGCTCTCCCGGACGTCGCTCCTCGTGACGGCGGCGCTTGCCAGCGTGGCACTCGCCGACTCGTACCCCGTCGTCCTGACAGCCATGTCGCCCACGCTGCAGTACCTCCCGGACATCATCCGCTGGAACGCAACTCGCTGGGGCGATGCCCCCGGCGTGTGGAACCAGACGTACACCGATGTGCAGGGCATGCTTGACGGCACCGGGACGCCGGCAAACTACAGTCGTGGCTATGGCATTCTAGGGATCGGAGATCAGGTCGTCTGGGCTGCCGGTGGGAGTGGTGACGATGCCCCGTGTCTAAACTACTCGTTTACTGGGACAGGCATTCGCTTCAAGGGATACTGGAACGCGCCGAGTCTGCCCGGCTCTGCAGACTCGTCAGTGGAGCTTGTGATCGACGGAAACTCGACAACAATCACCGGTCAGCAAGGGGATGTCCGAGAACTCGTTACCCTCGCGGAGAACACGGCACTCGAGAATGGCGAACACAATGTGCAACTCTTTGTCCGGAGTGGCAACGTGTCGATCCTGTTTGTGGAACCCACTCTATACTTTGCAAATGTTTCGTGAGTGCAGTATCACCTCTGCAACTATACGGAAGGACGGTTGTTGACGCGTGCTAGACTTGCGACAATCGTCCAAGGTGAGGCAGCCGCCAAGCAGGACGGAACTATGCGCAGCGAAGAACCCGGCGACACAGATACCTCGCCCTCGGTGATTTTTCCTGTAAAGATGATCAACTCGACATCGTATATCATCAACCCACAATTGCAGGTGAACCCTAGCGCCTGGGTTCCCGTCCGCAATCACCTGAAATCCTGGTACTCCCACATTGCGAGCAACTGGGAAAACCATCCGTTCAGAGTTGATCTCGGTTCTGGAAACATTTTCGTGAGGATTAACGGGACCCTAGCGCCGCGGAACGACGAGTACAAGGTTGAAGTGCTCCCCGCGCCCCCGGGCCGCGAGGGTGTTTTTAAAGGAATCGCCTTCTCGGCGCCGTGGTCGGGTAATAGTACTCTGTACCTCGCTGCTCTCGATCCCACTCAGAGCTACACTCTCTCCTTTGAGAACATGCCTCGAGGACCCAACGAACGCTGGGCCACCGTCCATTCAATCGAGATGTGGAAGGGCAACGCTACGGGCGATACGGTCACTGCGGGCACTGGCAACGGGACCGACTCTGGCAGTGCGAAGGACGGTAACTCTGGCGCGGGATCCGGCGGAAGGTCAAAGTCTAACACCGGAGCCATCGCTGGCGGAGTTGTGAGTTCTTCGTTGGTGGTGTAAGCACCAGCAACTCGACAACCCGACAACCCACTGCAAGCCACAACTGTAACTGACCTCAGGTTGGCGGCGTCGTTGGCCTCGCCCTTATCGGCATCCTCGGCTTCTTCCTCGGTCGAAAGGCGAGCAAAAAGAACAGTGACCACGCGTGAGTCCCCGAGCTGTCTAGGAAGCGGTCACTGATCCTTAGCGGTGCAAAGGAGACAAACTTTGAGATTGAAGACCACACCGCCACAGCCTACCAGCCAGACACGACGTGTGAGTCCAGAGCGCCAATGAATTGACCGCTAAACTTCATTAGCTATCGCCCCGACGGTATTCCCGTGAGTCGCCACATACGTCTTGAGAACGCAAACTGACAGACAGGCCCAAAGTGACCCAGTCGCCCTTGGAATCTCCGCACGCCCAGACTCCGATTCAGCCGTACACGAAGCCAGGCAGCGCGTTGGGTCCCAGCGATACGAGCCGGACCAGCAGCGACATGACCCCGTCCTCGCAGCCGCTCACAAAGAGCATGCGGACGACGATCACCTCCACCGGCGACCTGCCATTCGGCACGGCGGCAAGTTCGACCAGTACGTCGCTACAACTCCAGGCGCATCGGCAGTCAGCGCGACCGACGTCCATTGTAGATGTAGAAGAGGACGCAGGCGCGCTGGTCCCCCACTCGTTCGAGGAGAGGACACCGCGCCACGTCATTCCGCCACAGTACAACCCCGCGTGGGCGCCGCGGCTCCGCACTGATATCGATACCGAGGGGTCCCTTTACCCCGAGTCAGCGGTTAGCCCGTCCACGCCCTTGAGTCGCGGCCAGGAGCACACCTGGTGAGGATTGAAGTGACTGTTCCGTTCGCATACCGTGGAGTTTTCATTCTTTCGTACATTCTGTCGGAGCATTTTAGAGCCTGGTCGGAGATTCCCATATGCAAAGTGCGTTGGCCGAATGCCACATTGGAACGTTTTACTGTCCATCATCAGAATGAGGAGCATTACGTGATAGCGCAGTTCATGCATCTCAAACGCGTGCCTGAATGCGCCTGAACTCAGTTGCTCTACTGTAGAAGGCGGTACGCACGCCGGCCGCGAGCGGACCTGGGCAAAGCGGAAGAGCACAAAGGTACGAAGAGTACGAGAAATGAGATCGTTTCCAGGGCGCGATGGGCGGCAAGACGGGCGGGTCACGGACTCAGCGGCTCTTCTGGACTTGCTTTAGAGAGACGGGATAGTCGGAGCCAGTGCTTGCGAGCGCGCTGATATACTTTGTCTTACTCTTCGACTCATATCTCGTTTGATCATTCCTTCTCGACTTGTTGACTTCTTGTCGTCGTCCTACATCTGCACAGCACCGATCGCTGACGGCCACTACCACCAACGTATCCCGACTCGACCGATTGGACACACTTGAAAGATCTGGCCCACCTGGCCCACTTCTCCTCTCGGCGCTTCTCCTGTTTGGCCACCCGAAGGACATCGCAGAATGTTCGCGCTTTCGCAGCCCTCATTGATCGCGCTTGGGGTGCTGTCCAGCATGGCGCTGGCCGACTCTTATCCCGTGGTCCTGACAGCCATGTCGCCCACTCTGCAGTACCTCCCCGACATTATCCGCTGGAATACAACGAGCAACATTACGGGGGTCTGGAACCAGACGTACACTGATGTGCAGGGGCAGCTTGATGGCTTGGGGAGACCTCCAGAGTATATTCCCGAGCACGGTATCGTGGGCAGTGGTGATCAGGTTGTGTGGGCTCCTGGTGGGACGGGCGACAACGCCGCATGCCTCAATTACTCATTTATCGGAACAGGCATCCGCTTTAGGGGGTTCTGGAACGCGCCGAGCTTACCGGGCTCGGCGGACGCGTCGGTCGAACTCGTCATTGATGGTGGCAACTCGACCACCGTCAATGGGCAGCAAGGCGAGGTTCGAGAACTTGTTACGCTCGCAGAAAGCACCGAGCTCGAGAAGGGTCACCATAATGCGCAGCTGTTTGTGCGTAGTGGCAACGTCTCGATCGTCTTCGTCGAGCCGGTCATGTACTTTGCAAATGTTCCGTGAGTGCAGGCTGAGGGCTCCGAGTGGACCAAAATGACAGGTTCGTTAACACCTCGTAGTTTTTCGACAATCGTGCAAGCCGAGGCAACCGCCAAACAACAAGCGTCCACAGATGCCGAAGCACAAGGCGATGTGGATACCACCCCATCAATAATATACGGCACGAAGCGGGTCAACTCGACAGCATTGGAAGTCAACCCGCAGTTCCAAGTGAACCCCGAATCGTGGGTCGCAATCCCCAACCTCGTGACAGCGCTGTACGCGCACGCCGGGTCGAACTGGCTCGACGCCCCATTCACCGTTGATCTCGGCTCGGGCAGCTTTATGGTTCGCATAAACGGCACGCTGCAGCCACGCAACGACGCGTACAAGATCGAAGTGATCCCGGCGCCACCCGGTCGCGACGGCATCTTCAGGAGCAATGCATTCGCGGCGCCGTGGGCGGGCAACGGCACAATCTACCTCGCAGCCCTGGACCCCGGGCAGAGCTACAGCTTGACTGTCGAGAATACGCCCCCGGGGATCATCGATCCAGGGCGGTGGACCACCGTTCATTCCATCGAGCTCTGGAAGGGTAACGCCACAGGCGATACTGCTCCTGCGGGTCAAGGCAACGGGACGGACTCCTCCAGTGGGAAGGATGGTGGCGGTGGGACAAAGTCCAACAAGACGGGCGCGATTGCTGGCGGCGTTGTGAGTTCTTTGAGTACCTTGGCACCACCAAGGCGACAAGTCACACCTTGCAACTATAACTAACCCTCTAGGTTGGTGGCGTCGTTGGCCTCGCCCTAATCGGCATAATATGTTACTTCCTCGGTCGAAAGGCCAGCAGGAAGAACGGTACCCACAAGTGAGTAGTTGTCCCGTAAACATTTGGCTGATCCTCAGTGGCCCAAAGGAGACAGACTTCGAGATTGAAGATCACACTGCCACGTCGTACCAGCCCGAGGCTTCTGCAGCTCTGACGGCATTCCCGTAAGTCTTCCTGCGTGTCTTCAGAACCCAAGCTGACATTCAGCCCCAAAATGTCGCAATCGCCCCTGGAATCGCCATCCCAGTATCCGGCCTACACCAAACTAACGAGCGTGCAAGCAGGCGCGATGGGACCATACGAGACAAGCGAGTCCAGCAGCGACCTTACCCCGTCCTCGCAGCCGCCCTCGAAGAGCAAGCGGAGTACGCTGCTGTCGTCAATGGCGGGTCCGGCCCTGGGCACAGCGCCAAGCTCGACGACCGGGTCGGCGCCGCACCAGCGCTCTGAGCGCCCAGAGTCCATCGTCGATCAGGAGGAGGACGCAGGCGCACTCGTCCCCCACTCGTTTGAGGAGGCACCACGCCGTATCGTGCCACCGCGATACAACCCTGCGTGGGCTGCGCCGTCCGTGCGGACTGATGTGGACACGCAAAGCTCGCAGTACCCCGAATCCGCCGTTAGCCCGTCTAGTCGGACGCAGGACCATACCTGGTGAGGAGACATCGGAAACATTGCGTCGCTATCCCGTGGAACTTGAGATACGCGTGTTCTGTCGGAGCATTTTAAGGTGTCTTCGGAGATTCCCATAAATGTGTTTACCACAGTGCCACATTCGAGCGTTTCTAATCGGTATTGCTCAGCATCACGTGATAGCAGTCCATGATCTGGTGTCCTACATCAGTCTCCTGTCGCAGTCGTAGTCTGTATATTTTCTGTTTCTGCCTGGTACGATGCGGGCGTTGTAGGGTGGGGCGGTGGTGAATCCAGTGTCTGAAACGTCAGGCCGGCCTGGCCAGGCTATACATGAGTCAGGGTCGAAGAGGCCCGACCGGCCTAGAGTGCTACTGCTGGGCTCTCGGCAACTGGCTTTGTGATGCACGAGAGGGACTGCACAGACTAGCGGTTTTGCTTGAGAACAGGCTGGAGTGACCTTCACGACTCTTGGGCGCTGGCCATAGTACAGTAACAACCCCTAGGGGTGCCACGTAACGGACGCTCGGCTGTTCGGTGGTCATGCGCGTCATGACGGCATGAACGGCAACGGTGAGCCAGCAGAAATCGGATGGAGATCAGACGACGGTGGACGATCAAAGGGCTGACAATTAAACGCAAACGCTCGCTAAAGTCATCGACATGCTTAGCTCAATGCGCTCCAAACACATTCATCGTCCATCATATCATCATTTGGCACTTGACTGCTGGCTACCAATCGCTACGTATCTTGCGGAAAGCTTGGAGTGTCGAGTCCGTCTGCTCGGCTATCGTGACCTTGGGCGCGAGCATACTACCTGTCAGCTTGGACACTATCCCTAAGCTCACCTTACTCCTTGGAGCAGCAGCAGCGCTTCTCGTTGAGCCAGTTGCACTTCTCCATACGGTCGACGCCGACGTCCTGGCCCCACTTGCGGCAGTACTGCTCGCACTTGGCGGCTGACGGCAGTGTTAGCAAGGAACAATGCTTAAGCGGTCCTGAAGATGATGAATCTACGTACCGTAGAACCAGGAGCAGTCGGACGAGTGGTAGCAAGGCTTGCGCTCCACGAGGTCGGGCATGGGGTGGGGCTGGGGCTCGCGCTTGAACTCGGAGAGGTGGGCGGGAGTCGCGATGGCGACGGTGGCGAGGAGGGTGAGGATACCGGCGAGCTTCATGCTGTTGGAGGTTGCTTTGGAGTTGACGTTGGGGTGGGGAGAGAAGAAAATTGAGGAGGAAGTGAGAAGTGAGGTGAGAGGAGGGTCGAGGGGCGGATGGGGGTTTATGTACCGTTTCTGTCCCAGAGACAGTCATCTCTGTCCACCCAGTGTATGCCGTACCTCGCTGTGTGGTGACCTCGGGCTCCCTTTGTTGTCGGTACAGTCACCCACCTGCCGGCCTCACGAGCTCGTCAACCTGTCGGATCACCGGATGCTGCACCGGCTCAATCCCCGGCAAAGGTGAGTCAAATGACTCCTTGTCGTGTCCGAACAGCGTGCCAAGAACCGACGATGGACGCGAGAAGCGTTTGATAAACAGACTAGTGCACTGGTCTCACCAGTTAGCGCCGATTAAGAACTGTAATCTGGGTGGACGGCGCCTTCTGGTCTGTTCAGATGAGTAATGCTGGGGTCGTTGGGCAATTCTCGGCCGACACATAACAATTGCGAACGTATCCATATGCGCGACGAGACGCTTTCGACTCAGCCTTAGAATAAGTACACTGAGCTGTGAGACACGGTCATGATAGAAGGCCGCGGTTGTGCAAAGTCGGTGGGGTGCCCCGCAATGGCCTCCGTGGGACAGCTTGGACTTCAAGGCGCCACACAACGGCGACTGCATCGCACAGCAAAGATTGCTTGGAGATCTGACATCAGAGGCGCCCCGGCAATCAAAGAGGTGACAGTGCAACGCACACGCTCGATAGTGCTGATTGGTAACTTGGGCGCGATGTTCTCCTCTACACACATTCATCGTCCATCATATCATGTCATCATACTGATACGCTTCAACTACGAGATCAACTACTGATTGAGTCACGATGTTACTTGCTGAGCGCTAGGGCCTGTCCGTCCTTGCTGGGGCGGCCGGCGACACGTGCGAGGGGACTACTGCCACTTAGCTTAGGCTTACTTCCAAACCCACCGTTTAGTCCTTCTTGCAGCAGCAGCGCTTCTGGTTGAGCCAGTTACACTTCTCCATGCGGTCGACGCCATTGTCCTGGCCAAACTTGCGGCAGTACTGCTCGCACTTGGCAGCTGGAGATGAAGAGTTAGCAACAACGCCACAGGATAAGTGCGGGTGGACTTGTGCCTGAAAGACCTTAGACTACGTACCGTAGAACCAAGAGCAGTCAGAGTAGTGGTAGCACGGCCTGCGCTCCTCGATCTCAGGGTCGCGCTCGGCGAGGTCGGGCTGGGGCCCGCGCTTGTGCTCGGCGAGGTGGGCGGGGGTCGCGATGGCGACGGCGGCGAGGAGGGCGATGATGCTGGCGAGCTTCATGTTGGCGGGGGGTCGCTGTTAGGTCTTGAAGTTGAAGTTGAAGTTACAGTACAGAAAGGGGTGAAGGAGGAAGTGCGCTGAGGAGTTGATGAGAATGGAGCAGCGCGATGGGGGTGACTCGACGACAAGAACGAGGGTTGTTTATATACCGTGTCCGTCGAATTGAACACGCTGTCCTCACCAAACACTGCATTCGTTGTAGTGGTCGTGGTGCGAGGTGCCATCGGCCTCACTCTGGTGTCGATTCTGCCACCCGACTTGTGGTCCTCACCGCCTCCTCACTCGTTGACCAAGCACTCCAGATGTTTTTTTTTTTTTCCAAAACGAGCGTGCCAAGACAATAACGGAGCCGAGAAGCAGCTGCCTCATGGTTCGCAGCACGTGTTGCACTTGTCTTGGCATTCCGCGCTGATTATGTGCTGCGCTTGTATGACATGTATTGACGAGCGGACACGCGTTGAACCTGCGGTGCCGATTGCACGCCCGTCCCCGTCTCAACACCGCAGAAGACGACGCGAGTCTCGGGCGTCACCGCAGTCGTCGGAGCCCGGCGTCATATGATCGTGAACTCTTGAGTCAGTAGGAAGCAAGAATCTTGGTGGCTGTGTCCGGGCTGTCATCACCAGCATTCCGTGTCGCTCCTTCGGTGTTCCTAACTAATTCGGTGTTCCCCACTGGCCGTCGGACAAAACTTAATCGTGTGCCGGCCTCGCTGAAAGTGCCGGTCCGCATCCACACGTCATCTGCACCGCAGCTCCGCGCGCCGTCGGATCCGAGTTGGTGACGAGTCATGAGCCACTGTGGTCACCGTGTTCAAAGGAGAGCGGAGCTGAATCCAGATGTCATTGACAAGCGCAAGAAGCGATATCGGGTAAGAGTGGCGATTGGAGGCTGACTGCAAGCCGCAGGAACCTGTGCCAACAGCTATGTGGCAGCGTGGACGTGACCCGTTGTCATTAACTTCATGAACATATACCAGTTTAACCACCATAGGCAAACTACAGACGCATGACAGTCTCTACAGCCCTTGGGAAGAGACGCTCTGTTGGGCCGCCGAAGGAGGTCCTTCGCGGCTTGATGCCCACGACGGATCGTAGCTCGGTGGAATGATCTGGCGGCGCTTCGGCGCGGGTTCCGGCTGCAAGGCGCCAGCGTCCAACTCCTGTTCGAACGAGTCAGCGGACTGGCTCCGCGTAAGTGTAGTTGGGTTGAGGGCCGAGGAGGAGGTGTATGCGCTGGAGGAAGAGGGGCCCGAAGACGACGAGCCGGTCGCGGAGCCGGACAAGATGGCGGCCTTGAGAGGGTGGATGCCGGCCTTGGATCTCCCGGAACTGAGTGTCAGTGAACGAATACCACGTGTGGCGCGTGTAGACTTACGAAGACGGAGGCGTTGGGGGACGCAACCCTGCCGGTAAGTACTTGACCCACTCCTAACCTTCCGTGTACTTACTAGGTGCAGCGATGGCGGCGGGCTTTTCATACTCATGGTAAATGTCAGGAGGTTCAGAGCGGACCTCCTCGAAGGGTGCGCCCTTAATGAAGGCTTACTGTCAGTATCCGTAACGAGTCGTGGTTAAGGTATGAGGACGTACTTGGCTGTGACGACTGGTCTCGATACGGTTGAGGAGACGGGTGACTGTTGTCCTCGATCTCGAACAGGTCCTCCTTCGTGGCCCTGCCCGTGTCAGTCGGTGGAAACCGAAAGTGCAAACTCACAATCTCGCCCTGCGCTTGCGGCGGAGGAGGAACCAGACCAGGATTCCGATGAGGAGCAGAGCGAGCACACCACCAACCTGAAACGTTAGCTTCGAAAGTTTCCGGCGTGGTATGTCCAAGCAGACTGATACTCACAATTCCGCCTGCAATCGCCCCCACTGGGGGACTGGCCTTGGCTGCTGAGCCGCCTGCGCTGCTCTTTCCGTTGTCTCCACTTTCGGGGGTGTTGCTGGTGTTGTTGGAATTGTTGGCGCCAGTCCCCGTGGAAGGATTGACCGCGTTCGCGGGCTCCTTTTCACCCTTCCAGAGCTCGATCGAGTGGAGGTCCACCTCGGCAACGTCCCAGGTCCCAATGTTCTGGAGTGAGAAGCTGTAGTTTACGTCCGGGTCGAGAGCCGCCATGTAGATGGTTCCATTCCCATTCCAAGGGTACGTCCAGCTGTACCCTGTTATCGTCGAGGGAAGATTTGGCGGGGCGGGCGTGATGGTGATGCTGTACTGGTCGTGAGCAGCGTTAATCGAGCCATTGACGCGGACGAAAAAGTTTCCAGAACCCAAGCTGGTCGTGGCTGTGGCCAGTCTCATGTTGGTTTTGATGTTGGGATACCGAATCGCATTGTTGATATTGTTGAGGTGCAGCCACCCATTGACCGTCTGAATGTGGGGGTTGATGATGTCTCCAGTTCCATTCTCGAACTGGACTCGTTCGGCGAAGATGATGTTTGGGCTGTTGTCGATTCCATACGCTTCCTCGTCGAACACGGATTGCGCTACGATCTCTCTCTCGAGGTTCTGGATCGTTTTCAGGCTGCATGTCTGGTTAATAGTCATTTGGGCGTGTTTCCTAAGTGTTCCTTCACTCACGGAATGTCTGGGAAGTCGAGAGTGACGTCGATAAACAGGAGTGAGACATCGCCGGAACGAACAATGAGTTCCACCTCATGATTCCCATTCTCAAGAGTGGCATTGGCGATCGTGACCAGCTGGTCGGCTGGGCCGTCGACGCCTTTCACAGTTGTCGACTGGCCATCAACGATAAACTCGACTGAACTGGCACTGGACTGAGCATCTGCTGGTGCGGCCCAGTATCCCCTCAACACGATCGCGGTCCCGGTGAACGAGTACTTGACGCTCGGCGCGCTGTCGCCCTCAGCACCCGTATTCCACATAATCTGGTCCCCGCGTCCGGGGTACCCGTGCCTATCGAGGATGACCCCGGGGATGAGATCCGTATACGTCGCGTTCCATGCGGCTGTATTGTTTTGCGACACATCCCTGGTCCTTGTCGGAGTGTACGTGAGCACTGGGGCGTGTGCACCCAAGATGAAGGTGTACGGGTCAGCGAGAACGGTAGTCGCGGCGGTCGCAAGGGCGACCAGGAGCGCATATCTCAACATTGCGGCTCGTCGTTCGAGTGTTTAATGGACAAGGACGAGGTGATGGAGAGTAGGGAGTTTGTCTTCAGCTCCTCATGTCTCCGTCTATAAGCAATGGAGGCGATGCCCGGAATCCAATCGACTTCTGAGAACACTTTGTCGTCGCGTCCATGTCACTTCTCCTACCCACTATCCGCCAGTCCCGGACATTTCTCCTTTTGCTCCGAAACACTGCCCCCTTCCTTATGAGAAACATACTGTAGGCAGGAAGTGAGCGATCCCGCAGATATGGATGGCTGTCCTGTGCCTGGGACAGGAGAAGATCTGGGACCCGAGATAGAGAGTTTGGGGAGGAGCTGGAACACCCCACAGCCAGTCAACAATCATGCTGCTACGACTCTCTTTCCTGAAAGCAAATACCTGCCAAGTCTCCGAGAGGCGAGGAGTTGCGGCAGCCTGTTGCCGGACGTAAAGGCCAGCTAGTCGGCAGAGGAATGGCAAGGTTTGTAAGGCTAAAGTTTCCATCGCTTCAATTCCTCCTCAGTACTCGTCTCTATCGTGAGTGTTGCGTTAACGGCATAGTGACGCTTCCTCCAAAGCGGTGTGCAGAACGTTACCTCCAACAGGCGGCTATCGAGATCGTTCCCTCGGCGCACGACTGTTGTGCCTCCTTGAGGACCCAAATGTAGTGATCGTGTTCCGCGTCGTTGAACATGGGCTTGCTCCAGCCGACTACAGTGGGCGGACTGCGTGGACGGGGTGGTAGTGCCACTTGCCAGAGTATTATAGACTCTACATTTCATAGGAACTAACGGTTACGGCCAACCAGCCCAGACGCTCCCGGACGCCTGAGACTTGCCCCTTTCATGAACCCCGACATTCGAAACACATCAATAGAGGTACAGGAACGGACCGACGGTTCACGTAAGATAAGACTGCGCGGGGCTGGCAGCACAGCGAGCACTGGCTTGGCGCAGCGGTTCCCAAACGATTTGGGCAGGCGCAAATCATGATCCCATGACAGTGATGGTCGATCAAGATTCACTTGTCACCCAGTGATCTATTAGATGTCGACTTGGCATTCTCATGAGTCTGACAGCCGCGGGTTGGAGGGTGGACCGAAGGGCGGCGGGAATCGGGTTTCCTTCTCGCCGAAACGGGTCCTTCAACAGAAGGTGTGGTTGTTTGCTGGCTGCTGTCTACACTATTTACAGCCTGAGCGATATTCCAGTAACTGTAACTGGAAAACCCGTGCGTACAGGGTCTCAATGTCAGTGCAGCAGTGCAGTTACCAGAATGCCACATCGAGCGTCTGATCGGTATGCGAGGATCGATCAAGCGTCGGTGATCCTCCCATGATCTTCTGCACACTCTGCACATTGTTCAGCCAGACGTGTCAGAAAAGCCCATGGTCCTTTCGCTGTTCCCGCTCTCTCCGAAGCTTCGAGTATCCCGCCCAGAGGGGTCGTGTGTCCAGACAAGGAGGGGACGTTTGCTGGAACGCGCTAACGACCCGAATGATGTGTTTTCAGGAGCAACGCCAGGGAGGCTTGCATTCGTCCATGCTCCAGGTCGTTTGCGCCTCTGAAACGTGCTCCTGGGCGGTAAGAATTCGTCACGAGCTTGCGCATGTGGCAGCAACGAACGAGTAGGCCGATCGAGTAGGGTCATTATCCACCAGGAGCGCCCACCTTACGACAACGACGTGTTTTAGAACGGCGGAGAGGTCGTGGCGGGACTGAACCTGATGCAGCGGCTCCCTGTCACGAAGGTTCGTCGGCACTAGGGAAGACCTACCTCGTTGGCGCGCCTGAGCCCCAAGCCCAGTCGGCGTGTCGCAAACCAGCTCTCAACTTTCGGTCAGTAGCAGCCATATATCCTGGGACATTGACGCAAGTGGTCTTCAAGACATGATCAAGTAGGAGGATTAGGAAAACAGATAAGATGGTGAAGCTCACTGAAGCCGGTCTTGTTCTCTTGTCAGACTATTGTTCAGCTTTCGTTCCGGACCAAAGACTGGACCTTCATTGGGCCATTGCCCTTCTTACTGGCAAATATCGATAAGAAGTGACGAATAGGCATTGAATGATGGTGATGAGATATGCCCCATCGCCGACTGGACGGCCTCGACCTTCCTACAGTTGTCATCGGAATGTTGGAGTGATCACGTGACTGAGTGGCGATTGTCGAGATCAGCGGGATCAAATCCACGTGGTACTACTCCGGTGGTGCCTGAGTGAGCAGAGCCATGAGCGCCATGAGCCACCCCCGCTTTGGGTTTTGGGACCGCGCTCCCAGGCAGCCAGGCGCCAGGCTCCTTGCTCGGCGTGTGCGGGCTCGTCACCGCTCCCTCTTTTCGTTTTGCCATTGCTCTGTGCAGACGTCCCATTCGACATTTGGTGATAACAACAACAAACAACAAGCAACGCAACAACGTGGCATCCCTCTCAGTCACGCACACTCATTGGTAGCTATCCCATCACCCGCAAGCAAAAGACATATCCTAGACACGACTCACTACAGCAAACGCAAATAGTCCATTGTATCTAATATCCACCATCCTCCTCAACGCGCTCATCAACCCCGCCGTGGACCTTGCCTTGCCACCAAGTAACCAACCCATGACACGCCCTTGAGATGCCTGGCCCCCATCCAAACGGCGGCGGCACGAACCCAAACCAGGCTTCCTCTGTAGTTAATGGCGGCGCGTCCCCCGCAGTCTCAGTCGCCGGGAGCACGTCCTCAGCATCGACGCGCATCTCAATCGCGCTCCCATCCTCGACATCAAAATCAGCTCTGCCCGCCCCGATATCATTAGACTCGTCCCGCGGACTTGGCAGCCTGCCCCCAAATCCGTTGCTCGCTTACGGATCCAAACCAACGACTTCGGCCGCGTCGGCGTCACTTCCCCCGAAACCGAACGGGCTCCCACCGCGCCCGTCCGTCCCTGCGCGCCCCACCGCGCCGTGGACAGCTGCGCCTGCTGGACCGTCTCGGGATCGCGCACCGCGCGACCGCCCCCGCGAGCCGGAATGGGAGCCCGGAGAGGTCATTGAGCGCCCGCCGCCGCCGAGAGACAGGCGGCGATCGCCGAGTCCGGATCGGCGACGGCGGCGATCGCGGTCGCGTGAGCGGGAGAGGGATCGTGGTGATCGCGACCGAGGGCGCGACAGGTTCTACGACCGAGAGCGTGATCGCGAATGGGAACGATATTCCGCGGACAGGTATGACCGCGACCGCGACCGTGATCGTGACCGCGACCGCGACTGGGACCGTCGGCGAGATGACCGGTTCGGAGACCGCGACCGGGACCGCGAGCGCGAACGCGAGCACAGAGACCGAGACCGAGACCGGTACGACCGCCGGTCACCGGTGAGACGGTCGCCGGAGCGCCGACCGGCATCGCCTGAGAAACGATCGCCGGACAAGTTCGACAAGCGACACGGGCACGTTAACGGACATGGCCACGGACATGGGCACGGCACAGGGTTT
>Ga0160505_100863_pt1 | contig 15432 bp, 5 predicted proteins | sample DIDeMG_FD_108225 | JGI IMG/M metagenome (GOLD analysis project Ga0160505, IMG submission 108225) | Enriched chicken feces microbial communities from UW Madison campus, WI, USA - DID2874_E49_Stillage MG | ecosystem: Host-associated > Birds > Digestive system > Large intestine > Fecal ... | reverse complement strand
AGAGATCGAGAAGTTTGCTACTGGCTTCAACTTGAAGGTTGTTCCTGATGCTGAGTTCACAGAGCTTACTCGTGCTGCCACTGAGCCTACCAAGGAAGAGCTTGAGAAGTTTGCTTCTGGTCTTGATCTGACTGTAGTGCCTTCAGCTGAGTTCACGGAGCTTTCTCGTGCTGCTACTAAGCCAACTGAGCAGGAACTCGGTAAGCTTGCTGCTGCTCTTAATCTTTCTGTTGTTCCCGAAGAACAACTGGCTGAACTCACTCGCATGGCTGAAGAGCCCACAGCTGAGGAGTTGGAAGGAAAAGCTAAACTTCTCGATTTTGCCGTTATTCCTAACGAGGAGTACTTTGAGCTCACCAGATCTCTTGAAGAGCCTACTCAAGAGGAGCTTGAAGACAAGGCTGGTGAACTCGGCCTCACGGTTGTTTCCATTGAAAGCTTCAAAGAAATTTCTCGTCTGGCATCTGAACCTACCGAAAAGGAGGTCATTGATAGAGCTTCCAAGTTTGGCCTTGTTACATTACCTTCTGATCAATTTGAAGAGCTTAACCGTCTTGCTAATTCTCCTTCTTTTGAAGAACTTAAGAAACATGCTTCTACTGCCGGTCTTGTTCTCCTGGATAGCGATGAACACAATGCACTTGTTAGATCAGTTAGCGACCCCACCATCGAGGAGGTTAAAACTAGAGCAACAGCACTTGGTTTAATTGCTTTGCCCAAGGATGACCATACTGAGCTTGAACGTCGTGCTACTGCACCTACTGCTGATGAGATCTCTGATCTTTCTAAGGCTGCTGGTTTGATTGCTCTCTCTTTGGATGATCATGCATCTTTGCATCGCTCTGCTAATGAACCTACTTCTGATGAGCTTATAGAGAAATCTAAGAAACTCGGCTACGTTACTATTTCAGATTTAGATTACAAGTCTCTCCAGCAAAAGGCCTTTGAACCTTCTTCGGACGAGGTCTCCGAACACGCGAAGAAACTTGGGTTGATTGCTGTTGATACAACTGAATACAACTCTCTCCTCCAGTCTGCTGTTCATCCTTCTGAAGAGGAACTGAAGAAAAAAGCTTCCGAACTTGGTCTTCTCACTGTTAAGAAGGATGAATATGAAGAGCTTGTTCGCGTTGCCGAGGAGCCCAGCACCGATGAAATCACTACCAAGGCTAAGAACCTAGGATTCACTGTTGTTGCTGATAAGGAGTATGATCAGTTACTTAGAGCTGCTCAAAAGCCCACCAAGGATGAGATTGTTAAGAAGGCCAAGGATCTTGAGCTGGTTACTTTGTCTACTGTCGATTATGATGAGCTAGTTAGATCCGCTAAGGATCCTTCCAAAGAAGAACTTATCGCTAAATCTGCTGCTTTTGGTCTAACCGTTATCACTGTCGCCGAACATGAGGCTCTCATTAACCCATCTAATGAGCAGGTTATTTCGCAGGCTTCCAAGCTTGGTTTGTCTGTCATTCCAGAGACTGAGTACACTGAACTTACTAAGCCACTTACGGTTGAAGAAATTAAAGCCAGGGCAGATAATATTGGCCTTAAGGTTGTTTCTCAGGATGAATTTGAAGAAATCTCTCGCCTTGCTCATAATCCCTCTGAAGGTGACCTTTCTGCTCATGCCAGAAAACTTGATCTTGCAACCATTCCTCAACTTGAGCTGTCTGAACTTCAGAGAAAGGTTAATGAGCCTACTATTGATGAACTTTCTGCTCATAGCAAGCTTCACAATTCCCGGGTGATTTTGGATTCTGAATACGATGAGCTTTACAAGTTGGCAAACAGTCCTGACGCTGAACACCTTGCGGAGTCTGCTAAACATCATGACCTAGTACTTGTGCCTAACGATGTTCACAATGAGCTGCTTTCCAATGCGAACGAGCCTACCCGTGAGCATCTTGAAGCTAAGGGTAAAAACTTGGGTCTCGTTTTTGTCGAAGAAAAAGACTACAAGGAAGTTCAGAGGGCTGCTTCTGAGCCTACTTCAGATGAGATCATTAAGCATGCCTCTAGAACTGGTCTCGTCGCACTACCTATTTCTGAGCATGAGGAACTTGTCCGTCATTCTTCCACTCCAACCGAAGAAGAGGTCACTTCCAAGGCTGCTGATCTGGGCCTGTCTGTGATCAACTCAGCAAGATTGCAAGAGCTTAAGAAGCAGGTTGAATCTCCTTCAGTTGAACAGATCGCTGAGAGTGCTGCCCAATTGGGTCTCATTGCTTTGCCAGTTGCCGAGTACAAGTCTCTTGAGCTTCTTGCTAATTCTCCAAGTCTCGATCAGCTAACTACTAAGGCTTCTGAGCTGAAAAAGCTTGTTGTCGATCAAGAAGAGTTTGCTGATCTTAAACGCAAGGTTACTTCTCCTACTGAGCCTGAAGTTAAAGATTCAGCTACTTTGCTCGGGCTCTCTGTCATTTCTGCTGAAGAACTCTCTGAGCTTCAGCGCAAGAGAACTAAGGAAGAACTGGAGACTGCTCTCAAGGACTACGAGCTTGTTGCTGTTCCTATGACTGAGTTTAAGACTCTCAAGGAGAAAGCTGAGAAGCCTATTGATGCTTCGTTCATCAAGACTGCTGCTGCCGGCTTAGGCCTGGCTACTCTGTCTACTGCTGCTCTGGCTGCTCTCAAGGAGCCTTCTGTTTCAGAAATCACTTCGCATGCTGAAAAGAATGGCTTTGCCACTATCAAGGCTCCTGAGCTTGCTGAATTGAAGAGAAAGGCCGATGAGCCTACTGAATCCGAACTTTCTGCTAAAGCGAGCAGCTTGGGTCTGGCTCTTATTGATTCTGGCAAATTATCTGACTTGACTCAATTGGCGGAAGCTCCTTCTGTTGAGCAAATAACCGAGATGGCTGGTAAGCTGGATCTTTCTGTTATTCCTGCTACCGAGTACAACAGTCTTGAGAAACGTGCTCACAGCCCCACTGCTGAACAATTGGTATCTAGTGCTAAACAACTAAACCTGAGTGTTGTCCCTACAGACGAATTGGAGGATCTCAAGCGTGAAGCTAATGATCCTTCTGACTCAGAGCTCAAAGAAAAGGCTGCCAAACTTGGTTTCGCTGTTCTTCCTACATCCGAGCTTTCTGAGCTCCAGCGCGAGAAGACCAAGGAGGAAGTTGAATCTGCTGCTAAGAAACACGATTTGGTTGCCATTTCTGTTGCATCTTATGATAGTCTCTGCAACCCCTCTGTTGATCAAGTTCAATCACTCGCTACTGAACATGGACTTGATACAATCTCTAAGGAAGAGCTTGTTGAGCTTAAAAGAAAGGCAGAAAAACCTACTCTTGAAGAGCTCGAGAATAATTCAAAGGCTTTTGAATCTCTTGTCATTTCCCAGTCTGATTATGACTCCCTGAACTATTTAGCCAACAGCCCTGACTCTGACCATGTTGTTAAAGTTGCCAAACAGCAAAACCTTGTTGTCCTTCCCGCTGATGAGCATGAGAAACTCTTGTCAGATGCTAATGAACCATCTCGCTCTCATATTGAGAATAAGAGTAAATCTCTTGGTTTGGTTGTTGTTCCTGAGTCTGATCATGAGGAACTTATCCGCCAGTCTTCTGCTCCCACAAAGGATGAACTTGTTTCTAATGCTGAAAAGCTTGGCTTGTCTGTTGTTGAGTCTTCTGAACTATCTAATTTAACTCAGCAAGTTGAGTCCCCTACTGCTGAGTTCATCATCCAACACTCTAGTGCTCTTGGACTTGTTACTGTTCCTTCTGATGAGTATAAGGCTCTTGAGATCTCTGCAAACTCACCGAGTGTTGATGAATTGGCTGCTAATGCTAAGAAGTTGAACAAGCTTGTTGTTGATGAATCTGAGTTTAAGGAGTTGCAGCGTGAAGCTACCAAGCCTACTGAACAAGAGCTGAGCGAACGAGCCTCTGCTGTCGGACTTTCTGTTATTAACTCTGCTGAACTTGCCGATCTTCAACGTGAACCTACTAAGGACGAACTTCTTTTTAAGGTTGGCACGTTAGGCTTTGCTGCCTTACCTACTGCTGAGTTAGAAACTCTCAAAGAGAAAGCTAACCGTCCTGCTGATGAGTCTTTTGTTAAGTCTGCTGCTGCTGGTCTTGGCTTGGCCACTGTTACCACTGCAGCTCTTGCTGCTCTTAAGGCGCCTTCTGTTGTTGACATCACTAGCCATGCCAAGAAGAACGGTCTTGCTACTATTCCAGTCTCTGAACTTGAAACATTGAGAAACCCTCCAACTCCCACTGCTTCTGAAGTTTCTACTTTGGCTTCTAAGGTTGGCTTGGTTGCTATTGATCAGGCTAAATACGATAACCTTTTGAAACCATCTAAGGAAGCTTTGGAGGAGAAGGCTCGCGGCTTTGGCCTTGTCACCATGCCTCAAGAAACCCATGAGAAACTGCTGAACCCTTCACTTGAATTGCTTCAGTCTAAGCTCGGTGCGCTCAGCATGGTTGCTGTCAAAGAAGATGCTTACCAGAAGTTGGTCTCACCCTCTAAGGATGCAATAATCAACAGCGCAGCTGGCCTGGGTTTGGCTACTTTGCCCGTTGCTGACCTAGATGAGCTCAAACGCGAAGCCGCTGAGCCTACTCTTGAAGAACTCAAATCAAAGGCTGCTACTCTCGATTCCAAAATTGTTTCTTCGGATGTTTTAACGGATTTGGAGCAGCGTGCCAACAGTCCAACCGAAAAACAATTGCAAAGTAAAGCCCTTAATCTTGGGCTCACTGCTGTGTCTACCAAGGAGCTTGATACTCTCAAACAACGTGTTGAGAACCCTACCACCGAAGAACTAACAATCTCAGCCAGTAAGGCTGGTATGTCTGTACTATCTCTAGAAGAACTCGCCCAACTCCGTCAAAAATCCACTAACCCTGAACTGGTTGACGTTGAGAAATTTGCCACTCGCATTGGTATGTCCCTATTACCCGCTGAGGAACTCTCTGATTTGAAGAGGCGCATTACGGAACCTTCTGTTGAGGAACTTGCTGCAGATGCTGCCAAGCATGACATGTCGTTGATTGAGTCTGAAAAACTAAAATCCCTTCAAGCACAAGTTTCGGAGCCTTCTACAGAGTTCCTTGAGGCAAATGCATCTAAGCTTGGTTTCACTTTAGTTGAAACTAATGAAATTGACGAGTTGAGGACTAATGCCACTAATCCTCCTCGCGAACTTCTAGAAAAACATGCCCAAAAGTTGAACAGTTCTTTGGTTGCCCAAGATGAGTTAGACTCTCTTTTGGCTAAGGCCAATGACCCTGATGAGAAGCACCTTACCTCTAAGGCTTCCAAGCTCGGTCTCTCTATTATCGGTACTAGTGCTCTTGCTTCTCTTCATAAGAAGGCCAATGAGCCTGATTACGATGATTGGATCAAACACGCAGAAGGTCATGAGGCTGTTGTTTTGAATTCTAATGAGTATGATTCTTTGCATGCTCGTGCCACCGCACCTACTCAGGAAGACGTTGAAGGTCACGCAGCAAAGTATGGGTTGTCTCTTGTTTCTACTGATGAGCTTGCCTCTCTTCGTGAACCTGATCTCGATTCACTTCGTTCGAGTGCTAGTAAACACAATGCGAAGATCATTGCTAATGATGATTTGTCTATCCTTCACCCTGATCTTCGCGAACCCACGAAGGATGAGATTGAGACTATTTCTGCTCAGAAAGGACTTGCTGTTGTTTCACAGTCTCATCTTGAGAATCTTGAAAGGGTGTTCTCTAACCCCACTAAGGATGAGCTTGCTGTTTACGCAGCCCATCTTGGATCTGCTGTTATTTCGATTGAAGACCTGCAAGCTCTCCACAAGCGTGTTGAGGAACCTTCTGAGGATGACGTCAAACGTGGTGGTGCCAAGTTAGGCTTTTGTGTTGTCCCTAAGACTGAGTTAGAGGCTCTTGAGCGTCGCGTCAATGAGCCAACTATTTCCGACATTCAAGACCTATCTGCAAAGCATAAACTAACTGTTGTGCCAACTGAGGAATTCAAAGAACTTAACCGCAAGCTCACTGCTCCTACTAGTCACGAGCTTATTGATCTTGGAAACTCTATTGGCTTTGTTTCTATCCCTAAGGATGAATTTGAGTTTTTGGAAAACCAAGCTTTGGAGCCTGATCAGGAGCATGTCATTCTTCACTGTAAGCGTCTTGGTCTTGCCAGTATTACTATTGATGAGCTTGATGAGCTTAACAAGAAGCTTAACCAGCCATCCAAGAATGACGTTGAAATATTTGCTAAGAAGCTGAACCTTGTACTTGTCCCTCGTGATCAATTTGCTTCTCTCACCGACAAATCTGTTCAACTTGATAAGCTCTTATCTGAAGAATCTGATAGTCCCAAGGCTAGACACATTGGTTCTGTTCTTGCCAGAAAGGAACATTTTGAAGGTATTATCAGAAAGTCTGCTTACAGTGAATCCTCTAGTCATGGCGAGAAGGTAATTGACTCCATGCGTTCCCTTGGATATGTTCCTCTTTCTTCTGAGGAATACAAACGCTTGGTCGACAACCAGAAAGAGTATAAGCCCAACAAGGGCGATGTTATTCGCAGTGCTAAAGAGTTTGGCCTTGTTGCTATTTCTTCTGATGAGTACAAATCTTTACTCAAGAAGGGTGGTTACAGGGGTCATGGAAAGAGTAGTTCTATTACTTCTATTGAGGGTTTTGAGAGTCTCTCCCGTAGTGAAAGTCCTGTTCATTTGACACCTGACTTTTCACTGAGCCGAACCAACTCTCTGAACGATACCCCCACGAAGGGTTTGGAAACTGTTCCTTCTGAGTACCTTGCTTCTCTCAGACGTATTGCCGAAAATCCTACTAGTGATGACCTTTGTGCTCTTTCTAAGAAACTTGGTCTTGTCTGCGTTGTTCCCGTTCTCAGTGCTGCTAATTCTAAGTTCACTATTGATCCTGCTAACCTCGTTGCTGTTACCAAGGAAGACTTTGAAAAATTCTCAATTCCTCAGGAGGAGAAGGTTAAGGCTCGTGCTCGTGAAGTTGATTCCGAGATCAAGAGATCTGAAACTTCATCTCCGACTATGTATAAATCTGACTTTTCGTTTACTGAGATCCCTAGAGGTTCTACACCTTTGCCGGATATCTCAAGGTCTGCCACTCCTCTTGAGAACATCCGTGCTACCACTCCTCTGGAGAACATCCGTGCTGCTACTCCTGTTATTGAAACATCTCGTTCGGCTACTCCTGTGGCCTACCTGGATAACTCTGAGCCTCCCAAGTCTTCTGGTTCTGACACTAAGGAAACTATTTCTTCCAGAGCTTCAAAGCTTGGCCTGGCTGTTATCAGTACTGCTGAACTTGCTACTCTTGGTGCATCCATTGCTACTGCTAAGAGCCTAGATGAGATTAAGGCACATTCTGCTGTTTTGCAAAAAGAGAAGGATGCAGCTGTTGCTTCTGCCAACTCTTCGTCTCTCAAGCTTGAGTCTACTCTCCAACAGTTGAAGGATCTTGAGGCTTCTAGCACTATCAAATATGAGTCTTTGGCTACTGCCACGACTGCTTTGGAAGAATCCAAGGCCGAATCTGCCAAGCTTTTGGAAGAAAAGACTACTCTCCAAGAAGAGTTTGAAACACACCAAGCCACTACTACTGAGTCCTTAGCTGCCTCTGCAATTGCGCTTGAAACCGCCAAAACTGAGGTTAAAAAGGTTTTGGAAGAGAAGGAAGCCATTGAACTTGAACTTGAAAAGGCCAAGGCGGCTTTGGCTGAAGCTCTGGGTTCTGTTGAGCAGGTTGAGGAAAGAGAGAATGCCGTTAAGCTGCTTGAAGATTCTCAGCTTGCCAACGAACAATTACTGAAGGAAGCTACCACTGCCCTGGAAGAAGCTAAGACTACTACCCGCGAGTTAACTGAAGAGAATGCCAAGCTCACCACCGAACTGGAGCAGACACAGGGCACAAACGGAGAATCGTTTACCGCTGTTACCCTAGAACTTCAGGATACTAAGTCTCAGCTTGCTCTAGCTCTTGAAGAGAAGGCCCTGCTAGAGGCTGATCATGAAAAGGTCCATACTTCTCATGCTGCCGCTCTTGCTGCTGCTGCTTTGACCCTTGAGAATGTCAAGTCTTCACATTCCAAATCTCTTGCTGAAAAGGAGATTCAGATCAAGACTGTGACAGATGCTAACACCAAAGAGCTGGCTGCTACTTCTCTTGCTCTTGAGGCTGCTAAAAAGGAGATCGAAAAGGGTAATGCTGAGCGCGACGCTCTTTCTGCCGAGCTTTCGGAGGTTCGTGGTTTAGCTACTGTGAATCAATCTGCCGCAGCTGAAATTGAGCAGATTCAATCCCGTCTCATCGAGCTCGAGGCGTCCGAAAAAGATGCACTCGTGAAGGTTGAGCTTCTCACATCTGAAAAGGAGCGTCTTGCCCTTGAGCTTGAAAAAGCGCAATATTCATCTGCCGAAAAGGATGATCTGGTTCTCAAGTTAAATGATAAGGAAGTTGAAATTGAGACGTTGAGGCAAGAACGTGATATTCTTAAGGCCGATGTTGAATCTCCTACTATTGACTCTGTCAAGTCGAGCGCCAACATGCTTGGCCTTACTGTTCTACCTCATGAGTTATTCAATTCTCTGAATAAGACTGTGGCTGACGCTTCCCGCCCCAAGGAGTACACCCCTCGGGAACTACAAGCTCTTGCAAAGAAGCATGGTTATATTTTGGTGCCTGAATCCGAAGGTAGTCCTGTAGAGACAAGAGCAAAGAGTCCCGGTACTGTTGTTCCTTTAATGATGCCTGGCTCCAGACGTACTTCTACTTCAAGCATTTCTTCTCCAAGATCGCCTTCTTCCAGCCCACCTCTTGGAAACCTCTCCATGGAAACTATTGGTAATGAGGCATCTAAGCGTGGGCTTGTTCTCATTTCTCAGAAGGAGCATTCGATTCTGAAAGAAGCTGTTCCTGGTGATTTATCTGTTGACGAACTGCGTCAGCGTGCTTCTTCTAAGAATTTGCACATTCTTACTGAGGATGACTTCCAAAACCTAAAGTCTACTCCCTCTGCTCGTGTTGTCAATGAGCGCAGCCTTAAGTCTGATGCTGAGCGACTAGGGTTTGCTTTGATACCTACTGAGGAGTACAAGGAGCTTAAGTTTAGTGCCAGTGGCACTAATCCCAAGCCTGCTGAAGGTTTTATTACCGTTCCTGTTGATGTTTATGATGAGCTATCTACTAGACGGTCGCCCTCTGAGCCGTTTACCCGTGAGCAAGTCAAGGACGAAGCTGACAAGCTTGGACTTGTTACTATTACTGCTGAAGAGTACAATGCTCTTAGAAAACAGAAGGGTATTTCCAGTGATCTTCCTGTTTTGAGAGAGGTCAACGTTGGTAAGGTACCAGGCCCTGATAGCAATTCAGATACCAATGATCACCGATGGTCTGCATCTGTGCATACTTCAAGACTGCATGAGACTCCCAGTTTCATTTCAGGCGGCTCGTCCAACCTCGGTCCCTTATCATCCACTGCGTTGGATATTAAAGAGAACCAAAACAACACCCATAGCCCTGTCGGTGCTTCGAGACAGTTGCTGGGCGCACCTGTTTTCAAGACTTCTGGCGGCCATGAGTCTGAATCTGTCGTTCGTAATGGCCAAAGCCCTGTTGCCGGAAGTGTCTTGAACATGAGCACCATGTCTGTTGGCACTCACGTTTCGCTTGCAGACAAACATCTTGTTTCTGTCATCACCCAGGTGGTGATTGGTGAATATCTTTTCAAGTACACTAGACGTCTTGGACTGAGTGGTATTTCAGAAAACCGCCATGAGCGCTACTTCTGGATCCATCCTTACACCTTAACTTTGTACTGGAGTGTTGATAATCCCTCTGGCCATTCAAGATATGGTAACAAGGCCAAGTCTGTAGCCATCGTTAATGTTCGTCAAGAGGAGGATTCCAATCCCCTTCCTCCTGGGCTGTTCCACAAGTCAATAATTATCCAGGGAGCTGACAACAGAACGCTCAAGATCACTTGTCCCACGCGACAACGTCATAATATTTGGTACAGTGCGTTGCTGCATCTACTAAAGCGATCTGGAGATGTTCCTGCTGTTGATGATGATGGAGAGGATTTTATTGGTGATTACAATGAAGATGAGAGACTTCAGCAGGAGCGGGTCAAGGCACACACGTCACCTGGCCGGCCCATGAGCCGAATGTCATCTCTTAGACAGGGAATCGCCCCTGAGATGAATCGGTCCCGATCTGCGCGCAGCAGTTTTGTACCACCATCGAGGATTAGTTCATACATCAACCGCCGGCCAAGCACGATTCACAGTGACTCCAAAAGCGTGTCTTCCCGGCTGAGTGATGCATCTGCTTTCCTTGATAAGATTTCAGATAACCGCAGCAAGTAGGTGTATTAAGGATGGTGTTTGATGACTTTTTTCTTTTCTTTTTGTTTTATTTTATTTTATCTTTTATTTTTTGTTTCTGATTTGGACTCTTTTTTTTTTACTTTATATTATTTTATTGTTTCCAAAATGTTTTATTTAGTTGAATGGAATTTAATTTCTTTGTGAGCGTCAATGCAAATTGTATTTCTCCGTTTTGGGCGGTGGGTGTGGCGTTTGCTGTGCCATTTCCAGGGTCAAAGAGTAGCGTTTTAATTTCCTTCCTCATTGCAATTTTAAATACAAGTACCCTTCCGCTTCCTTCTTTCCTCCTGCTTTTCATTTTTTGTTCGGTATCACGCCAGTATATATATGAACGCTTCAAGCTTCCAGATAGCATGATACCACCATTTCTTAATCATCGTGAAAGTCCGTTACCTCGCGAAGACCACATGGTGAACATTAACAGATTTACACCCTCCAATACGCAATCTAACCTCTCGTCTAATCACTCGCTACTCTTTTCCAACCCAAGCTACACACCTCCACTTCCCTCCACAGCCAGCACGTCTGCTTTTTCGTCACATGCCGATGATGAAAGTAGTGACGAAGCAAGCAAAGATACTACGCATCTCATATCTTCAGCCTCGTCTATATCCAACATGCCTAATCTTCTTAGTTCTACGTCAGGACACCGCCAAATCTCGCAGTTTCAGGGCCAAATGCAAGCACAAACAAAAACTCACAAATGCACGAGCAGCACAAGCAGTAAATCCGCTGGAATATTGGAGTCTGCGTCTCCTCGTATCCTCTCGCTGAATGAGTTTTTATACCAAAAGGGATTTTTAAATGGCGTATCCTCGGACGTGACAATTGTCTGCTTTGGCCGAGAATATCACCTACACAAGTTGATTTTGAGCAGATCGTCATTTTTTGCCTCGCTTGTCAGTGTTGAGTGGGCTACAGATCATCAAGACACCAGCGGGCCACAAAAGCGTCTAATAGACTTTGGAAACGACGAAAATGTAACACAGCAGGCGTTCGAGCTGGCATTGGCCCGGTTGTATGGGCACGAAGATCACAATAAGGAGAAGCGCCATGTAACAAATCTTCTCGCTGTAGCCAGCTTTCTTGATCTGCCTGAGATTGTGGAATATTGCGTGTCTGAAATTGTGAAATCTATTGATGTACACAACATTGCTTCTTTGCTCCATTTTGCGACCAAGTACGAATATGGCGATGCCAGCCGCGAAATTATTAATTCATGCAAAACCTTTTTATGTACAGAGGGCTATGAGTTTCCGCGCGAAGTATGGGGTGGTATCCCTAACGAGATTGCTGCTGATGTGATTACAGCAGACGGCTTCTTTGTGCCGACAGAATGGGATAGAGTGCAGTTTATGGTTCTACTGTACCGATATAAAGTTAACTTGTTCAGAAAAGCCCGAGGCGGTAAAAAACGATTAACCAAGGACCAGGCCGAAGAACTTCAGCCGCTGCGTGACGCGCTAACCAACCGACTTCATTTTTGCCATTTGTCGTATGCTCAACTGGAAATGCTTGAGAACCTTAAGGATCATCGTGGCGGCTTGCTAATTAAGCGAGAGTCGCTACGGAACGCTCTCTGGCTACAAACAGGTCTTCGTCATAAGGTAGTCAATGCCAAAGTGGACCAACAAGAACTCAACCTGACTCGAGCTTTCAACTTTCGCAGAAAAGTCTTTGTCAATGAGCACTTTCAAGGTAGGGAGAAGGACCTGGAGGAGGATGAAGAAGACAATGATGCTGTGCCTGAAGTTGGTAGCAACCGGTCAAGTCTTAACGCTGAAAGGTTTCCGGGTGCATCAGCTGCTTTGGAAAAAAAGAACAAGGATGGTGAAACGGATTCTGTAAGAGATGCGACCTCTGAAAGCGAGTCAGAAGATTCCGAAGAATATGAGGATGATGAGGATGATGGGTCATCAATGTACAACGAGAGCGCGCAAATTTATTACCCGATCCCCACTGATTATAATGGTCTCGACTCCCAGGAACATAAAGTGTCTACTACGGAGATTGCAAATGTCACGAAATACCCGCCGTTTCGATTTTCTGTCAAGTTTGACGATGTTACTAAACTAAAAGTTGAGAAGCGTGTTTACTCACAGACTTACTGGTATGCTGGTTCATACTGGAATATTTACATTCAAAAAGTGCAGCACAAAAAGGGCCACCAGCTGGGCGTTTACCTGCACCGTGGTAAGCTTGACTCAAACACACAGAGCAGCAACTTGCGGCAGGATGAGCGTCTGGCATTATTTGACCTAAATGAAGACGAGGATGGTAGCCTGTCCATTCAGCCTGGGAGCAGCCCACTAACATCGCCACGACGGTCTCGGCCGCTGGATCTAGTGGCGCACAGCACAAATAACCTGGACGGGCTTACCTTTGACCTGGCAACGGGCACCGGTGGCTCGCTTCTAGATGGTGCTGTGCCCTGGATGGATGGAGACGGCAGCACTAACCGGACAGGTAGCCCGCTGGGTGGAAACGATAATACAGGGTTATACGAAGACGCATTACGATTGCGATTAGATCACTCACCCCCTCCCCATGATCTTGAGTGGACACCCCCATCTCCACCATTTGAAGGGGGTGCGGCCCTTGCCGCTGCATCGATTGCAGCTGAGGCAGCAGCCCAGGGGGCAGCGTCGGCCGATATTGTGGCCATGTTTTCAAGCCCACAGGCGCCAACCAACAGCGGCACTGGTGTCTCGAATTTGGGTCGATCGGGCTCTAACCGCAAAAGTGGGGGTGCCAACAGCGCCAATAATAGTGCTCACGAGGCCGCAAGACCAGAGTACTTTGACACACGACGAGTGATTCAGGCTTACTTTGAAATCTACACTCCACCACGCAAAAAGGGGTCAGAGATGACCTGTTTTTCTTCTTCCCCGGATAGTTTTAAATTTGCCCAGTCGTGGGGTTGGAAATCATCCCCATTGTGCGCTGCGGCAGAAGAAATGATGAGAGGTGGACGCCATCTAAAGAATAATGATCCGCCGGGGCTTCGATTTATGATTGTTGTTGGGCTTGTTTGAAAAGAGTGTTTCATTAGATTTTTAGTCTTTTATTATGATTTTGAGTATATATTTATTTACAAGGTTTATTTTTGTTGTTTCTTTTATATAATCAATACAGATATTACATGTTTATATGAAAGGAGAGAGAAGTTTACACCCACTCAACGGCCCACTTGAGGGTCTCGCCGGCCCGGAAGGGCACGACGGAGTCCTCACTGTTGGGGTCGCCAATAACCGCAGGCACAACATTATCCCGTCTTACCAGAACAACCTGCTTGTCAGATTGATCCACAAGGTCCTCCTTGTGGTTAACTTGGTAGAAATTGCGACCAAACTCAGTGACAAAGCCGCGCAGCTTCTCAAGCTTGCCAGCCTGATCAAAGACCTCGGCCACGTAGGGGATGGCGTGGGACTGGGTGTAAACACCAGCAGCAGCACCACATGACTTGGTCTTGTTCTTGCGTGGGTGGGGAGCCGAGTCGGTACCGAAAAAGAACTTGGGGTTACCAGAGGTTGCAGCTTCAATCAGAGCCTCGCGATCATCAGGGAATTTGGCCACAGGCTTGCAAAAGTTGAGGGCATTGCCACCCCACGAATCAACCGTGAGGTAAAGGTGGTGTGCAGTGATGGTGGCAGCAACGGTGGGACCGCATTCCTTGACGGCCTCAACGGCGGCGCGCGAGGTGCAGTGCTCCAGAATGATGCGGAGCTTGGGGAATTTCTCGTGCAAAAGCTTGAGGGTAGGCAAAAACTTGTGCTCGGCGTTAAGCACATGGATATCATGGCCACTGGGGCACTCACCATGCAGGTTAAGAACAATATTGTACTTCTCCATGGCAGCAAAAGTCGGGTAGAAGGGCTCGTAGCTGCTCACGCCATGCTCCGAGTTGGTGGTGACGCCAGCAGGGTAGCATTTGACACCAGTGATGCCGAGCTTGGACGCTTTGGCAATGACTTCGGGGGTAACCTCGGGCGAGAGGTAAAGAGACATGAGGAAAGTGGTTGATGGCGACAGCGCTTGCAGCGACTGCTTGTACGCGATAACAGTGTCCGGGTCCGTAAGAGGCGGCACCAGGTTGGGCATGACAAAAACAACGGAAACGCCGCCGGGGGCAATAGTGGGGGTCACAAGCTCCTTCATGGCGCCGTCGCGCAGATGAACATGGAAGTCGCCGGGTTTTCCGAGCTCGATTCTATCAGTAGACATTGTTTGTGAGTGTGGTGTTGTTGCTTGTTGTCGAGTTTGACGTAGGAAGTGGTTGTTGAAAGGCAAGTCGGACAATATGAGTCTTTAAAAAATTTTTTGTTCTAGAAACTTGGAGAAGGCAAGGTTGCTTTTTTGGGATTAGTGGGGAAGAGGGCCGACAAATTGAACCTAGTACGTTCCGAAGCACAGAACACGGGGCAAACGTATAATTCATAAAATGAAATATCAATCATAACGATGGTGGACTCTTGGTGGCACTTGAAGCAATGGTTGTCAGTGTTAACAGAACGAGACAGCACTAAGTCAGCATGTAGCACTAGGTCCAGATATTGGGCTGGAGAGGTTATAGGTCATCGTTGAGGTCTATAGTAGTAGTGGTGGCAATAGGATCAAAACATATTATATCAATACGTCAAGGGCAACTATTACTGATATCTACTCGAGTTGATGATAATGAGAGATGGCAGCAGCCAGACCAGTGGGTATCATTATCACTCCTCTACAGTTTAAATAAATGCCATCTAAGAAACAGGTTTGTCTACAATATAAACAGTCGATGGTTAATGATGATGAGGATGATGATGATGACAATGATGGTTTGTTTTGACGCTGATACATGTCCCATCAACCCAAGCCAAGGAATTATCCGCAGATATCCAATTGTAAACATATCATACCTACTTTGGCAATTATGTTAAATTATTTCCAAATGTGGTACATACCAGTAACGGTATCACGTGATTAATACGTGTCGTTTTTTTTTTTTTTTTTTTTTTTTTATTTTTTTTAAAAAATTTTTTTTTTTTTTTTTTTTTTTTTTTTTT
>Ga0160505_100862_pt1 | contig 15451 bp, 6 predicted proteins | sample DIDeMG_FD_108225 | JGI IMG/M metagenome (GOLD analysis project Ga0160505, IMG submission 108225) | Enriched chicken feces microbial communities from UW Madison campus, WI, USA - DID2874_E49_Stillage MG | ecosystem: Host-associated > Birds > Digestive system > Large intestine > Fecal ... | reverse complement strand
CGTTAGTTTCAAGTTGTTGAAAAGGGTTAAGGTACATTTAAGAAATATTAAATTTATAACCCGAAAACCCAAAAAAAAAAAAAAAAAAAAGTAAAAAAAAAAAAAAAAACGACTGCGTATATAGGCAACACTCACATAATTAGTTTGTATGTCAGACTCTGGCGCATTAATAATAGTGGTGGTAAGACACAACGAGCCTCGGTCGAATACATATATTTTAGGCGACTTCGCAGAAGTAGTCGCACGCAAAATGCTGCGGTCTATCAACACCATTGGGGCGGAAAATAAATAATAAACAGATTATGGCCAGAGGGGAGCCTATCACTTTTTTAAAGCAGCTAACAGTCAGGCAAGACTAATGAACAGCTGGCAGCTCTTTGCCCGAGTGCTGCTGCTGCTGCCCCTGCGCCGTCGCTGCAGCGCGCCTGCGCATTAGTCAGGTTGGTGAACGGGTTAGGTCGCCGAAGCAAACCCATACAAGATCTTGCTTTTGGGAGACCCATTCCAACGGTCTCAAGTCGCCGCCGCTTCTTTCCTGCATTATGGACTTGACTCTTTAGAGGTTGCCAACCCCCTGTTGAAATGCCAAATTTGCCATTGATCATGTACAACAAGAACCGCATTGAGATAGGTTCAGCCAGCCAAAGTAATGTGCTGCACCAGAAAAAGCCTGGACTACACTATAAATAGGATTTTTAAACCCCAGAACTGTGCATTAGTGGTTAAGCGTTATTTACCAAGGTTGGGGTTTGTGCGTATAGACTGGTCAACTGTGGTTTAAAATAGCTTAGCTAACCGTATTACATAAGAAAGAGAATGAGACCTTGGGTTAAAAAGGTGTCTAACCACGTTCTTTTTACTTTTTGTGGCAATCCGATTATTTCCTTTACAGTTTGACCTTAGGTTCTTTGGAGCGAAGTGTTAATATTGCTTATTTTTATTTATTTATTTCATAATTTATTTTTATGATTTTAATAATATTTTTATTATACTTAATAATAATAATAATATTATTATTGTTGTTGTTATTATTTCTATTTCTATTTCTATTTTCATTTTCAATTTTTCTTCTTCTTCTTCTTCTTCTCTTTGACTATTTCCATTTTTTTCATTTTTCATTTTCATTTCACTCTTGTATTTTTAATCTCCTACCCTTATCCTTCGTTCTTCTCCATCGTAACTCGCACATTCTCTGTGATTTCTTCTTTTCGTTTTATTCTACTTACGCAGCGCTCACCATAGCCTAAAATTAGCCATTTTCTATCCCCAAGATGACAGAAGGTTTAGGCGTGTCGCCTCCATCTAAACCTTCATTCAAAACGTTTATAAAACAGTTCACCCAGAGGCCAAATAGTAGCAAAGAAGATGAGTTGTTATCAACATCTCCACCAGTGTCGTTAAGCATATCTCCTCCACCGAGCAGAAATCAAAGACCGCAACTTCAGCACAAGTCTAGATCGTCTAGCGCCATCATCACTGTTAACAACAATAATAGTAACAATAACAGCAACAACAACAACTCTACATCTCACCATCATCATCACCACCATCACCACCACCACGATAGCTTTCATAACACCTTAAATATTAACAATATCTCAGGATCCCCTCCGCCTTCGTCAACTATGGGTTCTTACAACAACCTTGACTTGGACTCCAATGGCATCTTTGGCGTCTCTCTAGAAGATTCTGTTAAATATGCAAGTGCTACTATTAATATCAGAGATAAAAATAATCAGTCCGCCGTTGGGAAAATCCCCATTCTAGTGGCCAACTGTGCAAAGTTTCTAAAACGGGACGCAACAAAAACTGAGGGTATTTTCCGAGTCAGCGGCTCGGCTAGAAGAATCAAAGAACTTCAAGCTATCCTTACTGACCCAAAGCAGAATTTCGGCAAAGACTTGGATTGGACACCTTACACTGTTCATGACGCAGCAAACATTTTACGCAGGTACCTTAACCATTTACCTGAGCCTATTATTCCTCTCAAGTTTTACGAAAAATTCAGAAATCCTCTTTTTAAATACCCAAGCGTTATTGAACATCTCCAAGGAGGAAATGCAATTTCTGCTACCACCCCTCCTTCCTCTACCACCATTAGCCCTCTTATTAAAACTGTTGAAGATGCAGCCACTGGAGCCGCCACGCTACCCTCCATTCCTTCGGTGATTTCATCTCTAGAAACTTCAAAAGGGTTCCAATCTACCCATTCTGAGTTACCCACTGTCAAAGAAAATATCGAAGAACCCACTGTTGAAAAGCCATTTACATCACCATCACAGGAATCTGACAAGGCATCAAAAAACACTTTGGAAGAGTCAAAACCTGAAACAGAAAAGGCTTCAGACCCGGTTGTAGATCCGGAAACCACTGCGACCAACCCCCTAAACTCTGAAACCACCACGACCACAGCAAAAAATAATGTCAATGACAAGGAGGATGTGAAAGAATCTTCAGTCCCGGCGCCTCTTTCGGCTGAGGAATTAACGCTAATGAATGAAACGAAACTTGCTATCAAGGACTACTGCGAGCTTATTGATCAGTTGCCAATTCTCAACCAGCAGCTTCTTCTCTATATTCTTGATCTGCTTTACACATTTTCTAAAGAGTCTGAGTACAACCTCATGCCCGCTGTCAATCTTGCTTCAATCTTTCAACCCAGTATCTTATCGCACCCCAGCCACAACATGGCTCCGCAACAATACCATTTATCAAGGGCTGTCACGCAGTTTTTGATTGAAAATTTCCTCCAACTTACAATTTCAGTCCGTACCTGGATTTCCAACAGCAACACTAATGGCTCTAACGACAGCTCCAACACTAGAAATTTGACGCCAGGACACAGAACTTCTGGGGCTCTCCCTATTACCCAGCGTCGGCATAGCAAATCTATGAGCAGTGTAACGATTCCCTCCAACGTAAAGGATTTAATTAAGGATCCAGTCGATCCACTGAACTCTGCCTCAGGCATAAACTCCAATTTATATCCAAACAGTGTCAGCAACAATAATCAAGACGGGCAGTTTTTCAAATCGACGGTTGGCAACAACCCCACACAGGTTCGTAAGAGTTCGATACCCCAGAATGATGGCTCTGCCTCTATTATTAGTGCAACAAGTGGAAGAAATTCTCCGGCTTTGTCTCCAATGGTTTCTCCGTCTGAAAAGCCTATTGCAGGTTTTTTTCAGGCTTTGAAACGAGGCGCCAGTTTGTCCCGGAGGCGCACGTCTTCGACTTCGACAACATCTTCATCAGTTTTGGGTCTTGATCACTCCAACTCCTCCGCTTCTTCGCTTCCAAGACAGACAGTGTATTCTCAAAATTTGCGTACTTCCTCGATTCCCAACTCTATTCACCAGCTTTCTGAGGCCGATGAGATTGTTGCCACCGCTACCACAACTGAAACTACACCTGTTGTAACAACAGATGATGCCAAACCGCCACAAAAATCTTTGTCTTCTGCGACCATCACTCCTACACGACGCACTTCCAACAATCAGGTTGAAGGCACTAAGATTCCTGTGATAACAACAACAAGCATGGGTGATAAGAGCTCCACTGTTGGCAATCCCTGTGTACTTTCTGAAACGGAGTCTGAACACGAAACTTCACAATCCGAGATGACCGAGAATAAAACTAAAAAGCACCGAAGATCGATTTCAAGTCTTCTCAGCAGGCGATCTGGATCTCCTGCACTTAACTTAGGTCAATCATCAGCTTTTAAAACTATTGACAACCATCGACTTTACAACTCTTTAAGTGAGCTACCTGTATCTATCGACTCAGCTCTTGCTTCTCCCTCGATTCGTTCTGAGAGAGCTTTGAGTCCTAGCGAAAACTCTTTGGGGACTTCGCCCAAAACCACAAAATCTTTGGCATTTTTTGCTGGCGGCTTAAGCAACGACTCTAGTTCAAGTGTCGGTATTGAGTCTGATGACGATGGATTCAGTTACTCTGGAGCCAAAAATTTCTCTGCTTCGCCTGGTGCTAGCTCTAGCACTAATAAAAAAGTTAACTCAAGATGGCGTCGCTCGCTGATGAAATTCAACATTCCTGTTCAGTCTCCCGATATCACTGAAGAGCATGTTTCCTCCCCTTTGTATTCTTATGACCCCAAACACGCAGCTTCACTCGACCAGATGCTGTCTCCCGCGATGTCGCCTCCTGAGCCCACTGGAAGTCCGGGGACAAGATTGATGAGGAAGTTTAATCGCCGTAAACGCGATAGCAGAATACTTAATGACGAATCTGCCACTTCAGCTACTGCTGCGGACACAAGTGACAGTGGATTTTCAAATTGATATTTGAAGGTTATGATTTTATTTTATTTTTCATTTTGTTTTATTCTCTTCTCCTTACACATGAATGAATTGTTTTATGTTTTAAGTGCTTGCACTTTTTTTAGACTTGTTTGTATACTTATGTATCATTATTTATATATATCTTGGTTTTTATTTTTTTTATTTATTTTTTTTTTATTTTTATTTTTTTTGTCCTGTGAATTATTTCTCAGTTTAATTAAAGTGCCAATATATCATTTAATTATATTTTCTTGACAGTAGAAACTTTTTTTTTTGATTAGTTTTCTGTCTGAGGACTCCTAAACTTTTGCACCTCCCAAAACATCTCAAGACAATCTCCCTCTGGATCATAAAAATTGTTTAAAACCCCTACTTCTAGTAACCACAAACCTTCTGTCAACCCATCAACACCTACACCAAATCACCTTAATATTTTTATCAATCGCATAAAATGCATAATTTATAATATATAAAATCTCACTTTGTTACTGCAAACTATTCTAATCATTACACATTGCACCCAAAACCCCCACAAGCTTGGTACGTATACTCACGCACATACCACACTCTTGTGGCCTTTTACTAACCCACAAATAACACCAGATCATGACTGACTACTCGGTATCAGAAATCTCAATAATTATTGGGTTACGGCAGTTTAGCTGGGTATTTGCCATGGACTGGGTCCTGGTGCTCTTTATTTGCATTTTCATGCTCTTTTACTTCAATCGTGTTGTCGGCTACATAATCACGGTACTAGTCAAGAGCTATATGTGGCACATGCACAAGGTCGAGGTAAAAGTGCAATCGATACAAGTCTCACTACTAGGAGGTCGACTCTTTTTTAAGAATATCTCGTATATTGGCCCAAATGAAACGATATCCATTCTGCAAGGCTCGTTTACATGGCGTTACTGGCTATTTCGAACGCAATGTTCTCAGTATTTTGAAAAAGATGACGATGATACAAGAAAGGAATCACGACTACCAGCACGTTTCAGCCTAAGTATAGAGGGGTTGGAGTGGTTTGTCTACAACCGGTCCGCAGCCTACGACCTAATTGCCGAATATCTAAAGGAAGATGAGGCTGACAATGCCAGCACTGACGAATTGCCAGAGGATGAGGAGAGCCCACAACCAGCTACATCTACAACACCGACAAATAACAGTGAACAAGAACCTGAATCGACTAGCTTTCAAAAAAAGACACGCGAAAAGACCTTCTTTGAATCGTTCCGGCCATTTTCTGAAATGCTCTCAGAGTCATCAATGAGAGAAGAGCACCCACTTGAAAAAGCCAATCCACTTAGTCATTTCGAATATCTTTTTCTTCGGTCTCTGCCCCTGCAGATTAAGATATTCAAGGGATCTGCTATTATTGGAAACCGTACTACACCCTCTCTGATGGTTTTCCGTTTTGAAACAGGTCGTGGTCATGTCGATGGTGCCAAAGCCCGCAACCTTTCAGACAAATATCGCATGCAATACCAAATCAACTTTAAAAAACCAGTTGTCGATTTTGAGACAAATATCCTTTATGACGAAAACTACAAACAGGGATCTTCATCTATGGATTTGACTGATGAATTGCCTGAGTGGCAAAGTCAATCATTCCTGTTGTCGTTAATATTCTCACCAAAATTTCTACTTTTCCCATTTGTGCTATTAAAAAAGTTGGTGTTTTGGAAAACAGGGGGAGCAAGCACAATTGGTGAGACTGAAGACGAGGCTTCTACTAGCAGCCAATCCAATGGTCATGAGGGATGGCATGGTCTTTCACGTTACCATATGAATGAAACCAATGATTTTGAAATGCAAGAATTTGTGCGGCAGAGCAGAGAACATGTTCTTAATGGCGCAGTCAAAGAGTACGCCAAGTTTAACACAATTGTCGATGCTTCAGCATGTTCAGTCACCTTTTATTATGATATCCCTGGTGTCATCCCCGAGCCCCAGTTAGTAGAACCAATACCAGCATATTCCGGTGCCGACATTGGTAATAACGGCAGCGCACCTGAGTGGGGAGTTGATCTATCATTCAGCCACACAACTATTCATTATGGACCCTGGGCTGACCGCCAACGGGTCCCACTACAACGAATGCTTTACCCGCTCAATTACCATACATTTAAACCCGCAGAAAGACGTAAACCTGGCGAGTTGCGTGATTACACTGAATTTAAACTATTTTTGGAACTAACTGATGATACGGTTATTAGAGTTCCCATGCGTGAAAATAGCAAAAATTCTCAATTTACTGCTAATGCCATGTCTGCAGAATCAAAGGAAGAGGAAAGTTCCGAAGCAGGTAAATTCCTACGCCCGTTTGGCTGGCTTGAGCTGGCGGTTAATGATGTAATGTCAATTTCATTGATTACTTCCATGGTACCCACAGCCAAGGATGGGTGGAAATCAGTTTTGATGGTAGACATGACAAACCTTGAAGTTCGTACAAGTGTTAATCATGAACTTCTTTTTTCAGCATCAAGTCATGCTCTTGTTGCTGATATTTCTAATACCCTTTGTTGGAATGAGCTGCAAAATTGGACCATTAGCAATGATTCTTATAATGTCAAGATGTTTCTTGTTCGCGAGCACATTATGCTCTTATCAGATTTGGCAAGTGATTTTACCGACGGCCCTCCTACACCTTACGACTTCTTCACTCCTTTTATTTATCAACTTAATTGGCACATTCATGACGGCTACGGTATCTACTTAAACATCAATGAACTTAATATTATCAACAACCCAGCCGATTTTGAAGAAAATACTTATATTGCATTTAAGGGCCAGGATCTGGATATCTCGGCAAGAATGCCATTCGATCAAGTGTTTCAAAAAAAGAACACTATTGACTTTTCTATCAAGGTAATTTTACTTTTTTTCTTTGTTATTTTTACCATCTACTAACAATTTGATTGATAGACCTCGTGTTTTGATCTAGTTACTTGTGCCCCTCCTTGGCATACATTTGATTCGTTCCTCGTGTCAGAGAATGGTGGCCGTGCATACGACTTTCTGCTCAAGGGCAGCTACACATATTTTTCTCAAAATGAGCCTGGCTCTTCTGACATTCTTTTCATGGAATGTTCTGGCTCTGATGTCACTTTTATTGCCTATGGTTTTCTTATTCGCTATCTTCTCAAAATTCGTGAGAATTACTTTGGAGAAAACATTCATTTTCAAACCCTGGAAGAATATACCCAAAAGCAAGCTGCGCATACTCCGACGCCGCCTAGTAGCGTTTCTGGAGATATGGCAGATATCTCAGCTGCCGAGTTGCCTGAGTCTGAGGACACGGACTATACATACACTAAGGTCGATAACGATCTCGATGTGCTTTTTACTATCTACGTGACGAACGGTAGCATTGTTTTACCTTGCAATATTTATTCTGCTGAGAATCATGTTTTACTAAATTTTGCTTCTTTTGACGTCGATTTGCGATTCACTAATTACTACATGGACCTCCAAGTTAATATTAGCCCTATCAAGGGCGCTCACAACCATTGTGTGGACCACAACAAAATTGTCGATTTTGCGCATAAGCAACCGGCTTTTGAACCCACTATTTTCATTGATGGCATTATTATTCATGGTAACAGAATGTTTGGTCTGCCTCCTAAAGAACCCACTTATCTGTGTAAATGGGATTTTGATTTAGGCAGCGTTCTAATCAACGGTCCGCTTGACATTTTACAAAAGCTGGAGCAGGTCGGTTCCTCTGCAGGCTATACATATGTGGATTCGGAAAATAGCCTCATGATTCCAGAGCCCATTATCTATGACGTGACTTATCTTAGTCTCAAGATTAAATCAATACACCTTGTGCTTCGGGTTGAACAGACTGCCCTTGAAATTAAAACCAACTCAATTTCGCTCTTTTTGAATGACTTGGCTAACAACCGTTATTCTTCTCGAATAACCATTTCCATTCCGGCTGTCAAGCTTAGTATCTATGAGTACTATCTAGCAGACTCTGACAAAAAGGGGGTTCAAGAATTACGCAACCTGCTTGCTTCAGTTGATACTTCAATAATGATTACCGACTTTATACAGAAGCGCAACTCTGAACAGTTCCATGAACGTCAACAACGGCACATTGCGCTTCATGATGGGCCATTTGGGCGTTGTTCATTCTTACTTGATGAACACCATCGACCCCTCCATAGGCATCACGTTGGTAATATTGTCCCTAGCATTCCAATTAATGCCTTGCCGCCGTATCTAACTAAAGAGACTTTGGGGTTCATTGATCCTAACATGATGGAGTCCTTGAATGCGGAGGATAGAGATGACAGCGATGATTCTACAGCCTCTTCGCGAAGTCAATTTTCAATGTCGGAAAGCACCTCTAAAAGTAGTGATACTAAGAATGACTCCCGCAACCAGTCATGCCGATACAAAATCAATATCAATGGTAATGAGTTTAAAGGTAATGCGTTTTTGCCGCCTGAGTCTTGGAAAAAGTTTCAGCAGGTTGTGTCTGGGGTCAAGGAAAAGCTTCCTGATTTTGGACTCAATCCTACCTGTTATTTTACTAATGAAGAGGCCATTTGTCCCATGACTCCCATTGATCCTGAATTTGAATATGACAGTTTTGTGATTCAAGTAGGTGATGTCACTGGTTTTATCAGTCCCTTGACAATCAAAAGCGTTGATGTGCTGATGAAAACTTCACAGCAGCAAGATCTTCAGTCAACAATGGACCAAATCCAAATTGATGTTTTGAAAACCCTCAACTATATTAGAAATGGCAAACCAGAAGTTAAAAATTTTCGTGTGTCTGTTTCAGCTATTGATCTAAAGTATGGTAAACTCACAGGTAATGATGGGCCTCCTGAAGAAATTTTTAGACAATACAAAACAACTGTGAGCCATCTTGCCATTAATGTTGATGCAATTGCTATTGCTCTACGCACCAAAAAGTACAAGATACCACAAGAAAATCTTGGTGAATACTTTGCTAGCAACGAAATGGAGGTTGATCCGACAAGTATCAGTGTCTATTTTGGTTGCCAGAGCCTTACTGCCAGTGTGTTTCATGGGTATACTGAAATGGAATTAAACAACAGAAGAGGGCAGATTCACCATACTGATTATCAACCAATCTTGCTGCAGCTGGAGAATCCGGAATTTTGGTTTCATGAAGATAAGGACCAGAATAGCGGTTCAGTACGATTGAAAAACATCAATTTATCAGTTAAGAACGAGCACATCACCTGGATAGGATCTTTTCTAGAACAAAACATTAATGAGTTTCAACAGCTGCAACAGCAGACTGCAGCCTTGGGTCCAAATAATGTGTCTAGTAACCACAACCGTGACCGTAACATTTATGTTTTGCGTGTGCTATCCATGGCAAGTGAGACATTTAATATTGAAGAAGACCCATCTGTCCTGACCCGTCATACATTTGTTATGCAGTCGCCAACTCACGTTCGTGCTAATGACAGTTGGAAGATTATTGTTAGACTGCGACATATCTTGAAGAGTGTTCCTGAGGACTGGCGGTCCTATCAAGACAGGCTTGTACGAGAAAATGAGTTTCCGCCTGTTACAAGTATTGAAGAGGCCAAGCGTGATGTTTTAAATGTATTCAGTCGCTGGAGAAGTTGGGAACTTGAAAACATGGAGCGCAGCTACTTGTTCCGCCATACTTTCAACACCACGACTCTACAAGAAACTCTGCTTTCAACAAGCTTGGCAATTGTTGTTGATTTGGAATGTCTAGCTATCCGAATTCATCAAGCAGAAAAAGAAGACTTTCTCTTGTTTGACTATCTCAAATTTTCTCTGAATTGGGGCAACCCCGATAAGGAACAAGATGAAAAAGATCAGAGCACTGAGAATGTAAGTGAGGAGAAATCTGAACCAAGTACTTCCTTTGAGGCATCTGATGCTCAGACCAAAACACTGAATATTGATTGTTCATTGAGTTGTAGCAATACCCGATCAAATTTCAGCCAAATGTCACTTAGCGCAATCGAACAAGTTGTTCCCTTTTTCGATAAAGATGACGAAAACTTCGATCCACCCATCAGCCCTACAACGCAGACCTCTTTTAAGAGTAAGGAAGAATTAAACAAGACATATCCACTTTTTTCTATTTCTGCCAGCGGGTTTGTTGAGACTATGTCAATATGCCTTCAAACACCAACCCTTTCGGCCAGCCTTGGAACTAAAGATATCAGTGTTTCTGTGTTTTTGGAGCAGTTTAAGGAATCCAATTTTGATGACATTGGCGCTTCTTTGGCTGCTCATTTTCAGCATATTGAGTTCCAAGTTTCTGAGCTATGCACAAGTTGTAACCCTGAAGTGGTACTAGTAACGTTATCTCTTGATGACTACAAGGGTTCATTAACAAGTTCTGGTCCAGTGATGACAGCACCAAAATATCTTTCATGTTCTAATGACCAGGTCCAGCTGCTTGTCAACCAGCCGGTTGAATATTTGGCTAAAGTGGCAATCAAGGTGATTGATGCTGATTATCCATTGCTGTTACCTCTCATTGACAAATTTGGTAATAGCAATGACTCAAATATTGAACCTCCGTCGCCAACAACTGAGTCCAGCAAGAGTTCTGATGAAGACTTCTTCCTTGGTTTCCCAGTTTATGTTACAGCCTTTTGCAACAATTCTGAGATTAGACTAAATGCTTCTACCTCTTGGTGTTTCTATTTTGCGACTTCCCATGCAAACATCAATGCGACTATGTCAACCTCGCCCCAGTCATTTATCCAGAGCGTCTGTGAGCTGAAGATGTCTGACTTTGAGGTTGGTCTTTTAGTGACCAACAACCACCTTGACAATGATGTAACATCTGGTGTCAAGCGTGTCACTTCAATCACGTTACCTAGCTTCCAGGCTGAGCTATTTTTAGAGGAAGTAATTGATATGGTTTGTGCAGAGCTACTCGTTGATATTGAGTCTTTTGAAGTTCGAACTCTAGCACTTACATCGGCTCTTAGACTATTGAGATCGGACATGACACGCGATGAGATTACAGCCATGCTTGACGCTGTCAAATTACTTACTAAAAAGATTGATACTACTTTTGGTGGCGGCCAGAAGAAAGTTACAAAGAAAAGGTCCTCTTCTTCTTTGCGATTCCGTCCAAAGAGCGAATTATTATCAAAGTCTTCGGCGTCTGCCATCTCTGACAAGTCCTCATTTATTATTGCTGGGAAGAACAAACCATTTTGTTTTAATGTCAATTTTTTAATTCTACATATGATTGCAGTTGTTCCCTCTTTGGAATCTTCTCTCATGCTAGAATTGAAAAGGACACATTTTGCAGTATCTTCCTTTTACCGGGATAGTGAGAATAAAACGTTTGTTCAGCACCCATGGGCTGTTGAAACTAGTGTCGATGACTTGATTTTCATCTTGCAGAATGATAATTGGAGCGTTCATACCTCTACAATTCTTCGTCTTCACTTCCGTGCTCTTTATACTGAGGCTACAGATTCGAACCATCAACAACAGTTTGATATAACAAGTGATCATTTCCATATCATGCTGTGCCAGCGTGTGGTTGAAAAGATGGTTGAAATTCTGACTTGCATTGAAGAAGGTCTGGAGGGTGTAAATATTCAATACTCCAGTGAAAGTCAGCTTACTGTCCCATCAGCTTCTTTCAACTCTTCTACGGCTTCGTTCGAATCATCCTATGAAGAGCAGTTTGAGTCACTAAAGACTTTTGCCGACCGAACCACGTTCAAGATTGCGCTGAGCCAATTTTGTGTTGCATGGTTGTTTGAAGAAGGTTACTCGGACAATGACTATAGTACCAAACCTGATGCTAGAGGTTTGTTATTTGGCTATGATTCACTACTTATCACGACTCATTCGTTGCAGGGTCGTACTCTGCTTAATGGTGTATACTTGACACCGACTTTCAACGAAAATGATATTTTCCATTTGCAGACAGATAAGTCTAATGCTGTCAACACTGGATTTTTGCCGCAAGTACAACTTATTATTCTACTCTCCGCTGAGGACAAAAATGAGCCACCACTGGTTCAGCTTAAACTCTCCGGTGATTCTCTTAAAATCTCAATCATGCCATCTATTGTGTCTATTATTGTCAGTGCTGTCAAATCTATCACAGCGACTTTGGACTCTGTGACCCACATTTTAGTCGCAAACAAGAGAGGAAAACCTGCCATTGCTGCTGAGGAAGAAGACAAGCTGCCTTCACCACCCTCTACGAGTCCATCTGAGTTCCCCAAGTATTCCCTGCCGTTTTCAATCTATCTAACTATTGGATTTGATGGTGCAACGATTAGTCTTTGGAATCCCATGGACGTTACCTCTGGTTCCAACCACCGTACTCAGCATACTCGGTCATTCACTCTAACGGAGGGTCAGGCACCTCCATCTGATCCTATCAACGTACCCAAGCAAAATGCCGAGCCTTCACTTTGGCTCCAGGCCCCTGCTATTGACGCTGTTGTTGAATACACTAAAGGTAAGAGTCACACCCCTGATAAGCTTAATGGTGAGATTCAAATCATGTCTTCGGCAAATAAGATTTATCCCAAGGTTGTGCCATGTTTCATGGAGATGAGCAAGCTTATTCAGGAAGTTCTCAAAAGTTCGACTTTGCCTAAAACTTCTAGCAACGTAGCAGATACTGATGATGACCAAAGTGGCTCAAAGGATGAAGCTGAGAGCATCCCCTCAGATACAACCTCAATGCAAGGAAAGAGTTTAACTGATGAAATTGATCTCGAAGAGCAATTTGGTAACATCATTGTCGATGTTCGTGTGAGACTGGCTCGTCAAGAGATTATGCTAAGTTGCGAGCCCACAGCGAAAGTTGCTGCCACAGTGGCATACGATGAGTTCTTTATTGGAGTTAACAGTACTGAAGAAGGTTTGCGCAAGACATCATACTCACTATCAGCCCGTCTCACAAACTTCAAGTTTTCGCTGCAGCATATCTACTCGCGTGAGGTTAGTGGCATGTTCAGTGTTGACAATATTATCCTCTTTGCTACTAAAGACCGTAGCTCTTCTGAGCAACAGGCCATTCTAACTGCCGGCACAATTTCTGACATCAATGCTGAAATCAACATTAAGCAGAGTCAGGATATTGAGCTTTTCCAGGACATTTGGTTCCCTGGAAAGACGCTTTCCAGTGACTATGCCGCGTCATTGGGCCGCCAGTCCACAAGTCACCTTGACCAGATATCGCAAGAGTTATTTAAGCAATCGAGTGGCGGAAATATGGACGGTGCTATCATTAAGAAGTACCGCAAAGTTACGTCTACTACTGCAATCCCCTGGCGCTTTGATTTTACCATTGAAAATGTCAAGGGCAGGGCAGATTTGGGCCAGGCTGTAGGCCTAGTCACTTTCAAGACAGAAAAGTTCTGGCTCTCGTCGCGCAAGTCGTCGAATTGGGAGCAGAACCTTGTGCTTGGTTTTGATGAAATTGGTCTTGAGTCTGAAGGCCGTTTGGGTGGTATTGTATCACTAAAGAAGATCCAGCTTTCAACAGCGATTATGTGGCAACGCCACGAAGGTGGTGTTCATCCTGTGCCTCTCGTGCAAGCAATTCTAGGTGTTGAGCGGATCGAATCTCGGGTTTCGTTTGATTTCCATTCATTTGCGCTCGTGTATATCAACGCGCTACATCTCAGTATGTTTAACCAGCGAGACCGAAACTACATCCTTAACGACCGCTTGGCAGTTGTGGGCCATTGTGACACGATTGCTATCTTTGGCACATCACTGGCGGCCTCAAATGTTTTGGATCTTTACTATACACTTAAACGTATGCGCCGCGAAGCCAATGCATCTTATGATGCTATTTTGCGCGATTCCGCCAAACCCGGTGCTGCTAAGCCCAAATCAAAGCTGAACAGCGACAACAATGATAATGGTAAATTCAAAGAATTCAAGCCGTTTGAAAAGCTCCGGACTTTCCTGGACTTTAATGTCAACTTGGTATCTGTCTATATTTATCCTGACAGTCTTGTTGATATGCAGGTATTCACAATTACAGTCCGTGGTGCAGAAGGACGTTATTCACAGGAGATTGAACTGCATGATTCTGCCAATGATGATGCCACCAGTGTTAGTACTGCAACTGATGTGACTTCCTTCCTTTCTCAGACGTCGCTGAGTAGTGCTGAGCGACAATTAGTATGTACGCTTGATATGAAGCTAACAGAGCTCATGGTTGCGCTTTCTACCTATCGGAAGCCTATTACAACAGCGGCCAATCTACCCAACATGAAGATTGAAGACTACGTTGCGTGCGCCAGGGAAGTCAAAGGAGGAACCATCATCGGTATTCCTGTCTGTGACATCTCAATGCAAACATGGCAGAACTTTGACGAACAGCATGTTGTCGAGTATATCTTCTCTTCATCCTTTAATGGTCGTGTTGATGTAGGTTGGAACTTGGGTTCAGTGCAGTTTATCCGCGACATGTGGGAGAACCACATTAAAACTTTTGCGTCGCGTCGCGAGACCTACGAGATGCGTCACGGTGCCGCGCCCGGAGCGCGCGTGCTTGAAACGTTCTCCTCTACAGCTGACGATGATGATGACGATGAGGCGGCTGAACCGTCATCAGGTCCCAGTACCTCCATCGGCACCGATACTGTTGTATCCAAGCTTGAAAACCAGCTTGGAAGCACACGCCCAGGTCTACTTGAGTACAAGTACAAGCCACGGCGCCCACCTCTCATTGCCAAGCCGCAACTCCGTGATATGGGAGAGGCAACCCCGCCAATTGAATGGATTGGTCTTCACCGTAAGAAACTCCCCAAGCTAACGCACCAAACTGTCATTGTCAGTCTCCAGAAATTGGTCGAAGAGGTTGAGTTGCTTTACCGTCAAGTCCTTGGTCATTCATAATAAATTTACCTTGGTGATTCTTTTTTTTTTTTTTTTTTTTTTTTTTTTTTTTTTTTTTTTTTTTTTTTTATTTTTTTTTTTTTTTTTTTTTTTTTTTTTTTTGGATTTCTTACCAAGTAATGACAATATCAGTTTTATTTCAAAGGTCACATGGTATTCATGCACATGGATTATGGAAAAGAAAAAAGTCAATTGATCATGACTTCAAAACTTGTAATTTAACTAAGATATACTAATAAATAAAAGCGTGTATATATATTTTTTTCATTTTT
>Ga0160505_100861_pt1 | contig 15455 bp, 12 predicted proteins | sample DIDeMG_FD_108225 | JGI IMG/M metagenome (GOLD analysis project Ga0160505, IMG submission 108225) | Enriched chicken feces microbial communities from UW Madison campus, WI, USA - DID2874_E49_Stillage MG | ecosystem: Host-associated > Birds > Digestive system > Large intestine > Fecal ... | reverse complement strand
CGTGCACTTAACGCTCCTATCCGCCTTTCTGCATATCGGCATTTGATCGCCCTTCTCTCATGGCTGTAACGGCGTACGTGCATGCATTCGAGTGATCTTTCGGTTGGGCATAATACGCACTACTCTCTGTCTGCTACCTTTAATCGCCATTTCACACGGTCCTTTACTTTTATATTTTATTTCAGATTTATCTCAGAATTCTTTTTCTATTCGATCATGCAAATGAACTTCTATAACTGTAATCCCCTAAACCGAATGTGCTTTATGTATTACCTGCACATATCATTTCTCGCATATGCATATCTGAGTCAATTTTCGAATTTATACCTCAATCCCCCAACCAATTGCGAACTCAGACTTCATGTAACTTCTCGGTTTCAAGAAGGGGACAGTTAACGGTCGTGACTACATGCATCAGTCTATTGTCTGGATCTTGAGGGGGTGAGTGTGGATCGAAACTGGATATGTACTACCAGATTTCTTCTGCCAGGTATTACAACAGCGGAATGACGGACGCTGGAACCTCGAGGACAGTTTCATTAGTTTCCCTATTCATCTTCTCAGCTATAAGAACTGTAACCATTTTCGGGTGGCAACTTCGTGTTGTCGATCAAGCTCCGCCGTAACACAGCAGGGAGGGCATAAGGACAATGCATTGCCTCCACATAATTAAGGAGATACTGTGCTGCACCTGTATATCCGAATTCCCTCTTACACGCTTCAATTCCTTGCATATCCAGCTTTAAAACAGTTCAGAAGTATTGGGCCTTCCACAGAATTGATTGAAGTAGGTTATGTGCATGGAAATTAGAAATACACATCTCCGTCCGGAGGCTTGATCATCAAAAGTAATCTTGCAGATCTGGGATCACCCTACCCCCTCTAGTGGACAGTAAAGCCTTTAACCTTCCTTATTACTCTCCGTTTTGGTTTCAGATATACTCTAAAGGGATTGATTATCCTGCCTCTTATCTATTAGCCTTGTTGCAGAAATTGTGAGCAAAATGGCACCAACAATTAAAATAACTGAAATCTGGTTGGTTGTCGATTCTGGGCTCATTTATTTCCTGGGAGAGGGTGAAGCAGGATTCGTCTTGCTGCATTCATTCTTGTATAGTGTGAACACATGGTCAAAAAGTGAAAGGATGTGACCCTTTTGAGTTTCTCCGGTGAAAGCAAGCAATTCCCTGGGTGCACTCTCGCATATTCCGTTGCGTAAATGTGGAGCTAGTTGAAATACTTCTCCTGAACTCATAGAAGGAGGTTTTGTTTTCGATTCGTAAGGATGCTTCCTAATGATACTTCATATAAATGCTTGTAGATGTCGGAAGTTGTACTGTCAAATGAAATTATGAAGTTGGGTGTTGGCCGATCGATGTCAAGACATGCATTTTTGGTTTTCTCATATAGAGGACAACATATAAACTCTCTAAGAAAATATCGGCACGTTCCAACTCGTCCATGAGTATTCACTACAAAAGCCTGAAACACCATTGATGGAATGATTAGAACGTTGGAACCATTGATTCTCCCCTCGGGCTGCCAGCCTTAAATGCTGACGTCACGAAGTTGGGCATTTAAGAATAATGGGAGCTCCACTCAGGTTTAAATTTCACAGTTGGAAGTTCGTAAAGGTGGGGCGTGCCTTCAGCTATTTTTATCTGGTTTTTTAATAGGGCAGACTCCCTGTCATGATAAAAATGTACTTACAGTGACCTTCTCGCCCTTTCCATAGACTCAAATGCTCTTTTTTTTTCTTTTGATCACCTCAGCTGTTGCTGTTGGAGCTCCCCCTCAGGTATTCGAGGGTGCTTCTTGTGACAGCATCATCCAGTCCCTCAGAACGTTCTACTATGTAAAACCCAACGAAGGCTCAGCGGAAGTTGCTAACATTATGGACCCAAGTCACCCTGTTGGAGATTGGATATATTCACAAGTTGAGAGCTGGAATGGTTACAATGGGGGTTGTGGCATAAGAGATGGATACCTGTCCAAAGTGGATCTGCAGAACTATAGATGGTACGTTCATCTCGAACAAAGCAATGATATCATTGGCGAATCTGTTCAAGATGCCTGCTATTGGGATAAATTAACCTGTTCCGAAGGAGCTTGGGAAGTTCTCGGAGTAATCCGCGCATATCAAATTGTATGTGGGAGTATACAGTTGTTGAAGCTGGGAGATCAACGCTACAACATTTTTTACTGCCGGAAAGACGCCTATGATGAATGGCAAAAAGTCAACACTGGATACTTTAATCCATTCTCTTTTGTCTCGATTGCTTACCAAGCTGGAATTCCCATTGTCAACTTACCTTCTGCAAGTGGAGGAGTGGAGGCTGTTACAGTGGACGATGGGTCTCTGCCCTCCCCTTACATTGACCCCGCATCGGGAATTGATTCCTCTGATGGACCTGTTATTATTTCTGATGGCAGCTTTCCTAGCTCCGAACTGTCAGTTTCGAGTACTGGAACCGAAGTTTTGTTAACTGGGCTGATTACCACTTCGACTCTTCACACCGTGACAAACACTGCCACAAGTACTTTCACGACTCAAACCGGTGATAATGGAACAATCACTCTGTCTTCATCTGTCTCTGACTCTGTGTCTGGTTCTGCAAGGGTATCGTCTGCAAAAGTGTCCAAGCCCACTTCTTCCGAGCTTTCCGCTAGTGGATCTCGGCCAACTTCTACTTCCTCTTCAAACGCTGGTATTTTGCTACCTCTCGCCAGGTGGATAGAATCATTTGTGGTTCTCATTTTATCAATCTGAGTATCCTCTTCTACTTGTTTTTTTTTTTGAAATTGTTGACCTAATTGTTTTCAATAGAATCTGAATTGTTTTTCGAATTGCATGAGCTTAAAAATGTAGACTAAGTATTACTAAGAAATTTTGTCTTTTCTCTGAACTTTACTCACACACTTATTCAAAACTTTCACAACAGAGTTATTCCTAGTTGACCACAGTGTCATGTGTTGTTGTTCAAGTTTGCAGTTCATCTTTGCTGATTTTCAATTCGTTGGAATTTGGTGAGAGTTCAATTAATCAGAGCAAATTTTACCCCCTTGTACCTCCATCCCCAAGTATGAAAGCTTTATTCGTTTCCTGCTATTTTTGTGTCTAACGATGTTGCAAATATATCAAGGAGACTTTAGAAATTTTTCAGATGAGCTTTGATCTATTTTTACCAAAAATTCTGACGAAAATAGCCTATTTGCCAGAGAGAAATAAATTTTGTGGAAGCGTGGTTCTTAAAAAGATGCATGAGAAATTTGTTTCCAGGTGGAAATCTCTCAACAAGCTGGTGCCAGAATTTGAAGAAGAAATATTTTGACGTTCAAGAATCAAGTTCTCTTGTCTCTGAATATTATTTACACATAAAAGAGGGCAGCCGTTACCCTTCCTCCCGGGCCTTGGTTATGAAGAATTAGTATCTCTAGGGATAGAATCTAACGATGAACTTACAAGACACTAACAACTAGTGGGCATAAAGGGCTTATGAAGAAACAGACAAAATATTTGATTTCCAAAGCATTGAACGTGTTCCATATCACCCTCCCAAAAATACACTCAGCGAACTCCATGTTTGCACTGCAAAGCTGAATTATATAGATCAATGATAAAGATTAATATTTTTCAAATTTCATTAGAAATCGACTAAACAATCGGAAACTACTCGAGAAAAACAAAGAGATTCCAAGATGTGACGAATTATGGAATACGGCTTTGACTTATTCAGCTGTCGACTTCTTTTGCTAACAGAAGGGGAAATATTCTACCTTAGAATTCCCCTTTAGTCTGTCGGGCACTCTTTTATCTTGTCATGATGATTAGTGATAAATTCTGAATAAATAATTATCTCAATGATAACTGCGTCCGAGCCATAACAAGTTCGTAGCATTGTGTTCTGAAAAAGAAAAGGGGGTCTGATGAATGTCATGACTCAATTGACAATCTAGATGAGCCCCAGGAGGGTCTAATAGCCTTCAGCTACCGGACCCATTGCCATCCGATAGCACTATGATCGTATCTTTATTATTCAGCAGCCGCCTCTCAACACAAATTTCGGAAAGCTGCCCTTCTTGCTTCCAGCCGAGTGTTTCATGTGGAAAAGGAAAAAGAATAATTAGTATGGTAACCGATGAATAAAATCTCTCTCATTGTAGTTGGGATTCTAATAGAACGTTTAGGAGGCAAATAAAAAGAACACCCGACATATTCAATACGTTCCTTGAGCGTGGGGGTCTAAACTACTGTGCATGTGCTCCATTGATTCTTCTCATCTCTTCAATGATCGGATTTTTTCTTCACCAACCAAATCTTCAACTCAATGTCTCAACAATGGGGTCATCATTTTCACGTAGACGAAAATTGAAGAAGATGGCCAAAAGATGATAGCTGCCAATAAACCAAGGACATTCTCCCAAGAGCTTCAGTTCTGGGGGCTCGACACAGACGTATCTCTTAGTTGGATTGATCTAGGGGCCCTCTGGATGGAGGAATTTCCCTATTGTTATTTGTACACCAACCCAAAGGTAAGTTTGAAATCATTAGATACCGTCACCCGAAAGGCTCCAAAGCAACCTTCTTTTTGATGGAGACTGCCTGTTACAAGCAGATTTTCTTTCGAAGATTCCTCCCTCTCAGTACCTAGGACCAGCACAACCCGCCGTTGAATCAGCTCAGCAGCTGCTTTAAGAATCATAAGCTGAACATTATCCGTTCTCTTATCGGGAAAAGCAGGATTTCTCACAGATCCAGCGATTAGAGATTTTTAAATGGAATATCTGTCTAAATTTGACGACGGTTAGCTTAGAAGACCATGGATAAAGTTCTTACATGAAGTCCGAAAATTGACTCACAGTAATTCGCTTGTTCTTGGTTTAGTTGTAGACGCCTCTTCCACTACGCCAAAGAGGCTATGCTTTGAGGTGCAATTTGATGATGTTCATGTATAAGTTCGAAGCACTAGAAGCCAGATCAACCAATGCTGTGAATATAGTAGTAAATAGGGATACTACACCGAGCCAACAGTTCACCCCTGCTCCCCGAGAGTCCCAAACTGGTTCAATGTCGAAAGCTACTTATCTAAGTTGAGACTCCGTGGGAGTGGTTCTTATTAATTATTCTTTTTTTTTCTACATTCCCTGAGTTACAAGAAGTTTATTCGATGATTTGACCATCAAACTGTTTTTTTGTTGTTTTTTTTTTCTAAGATTAAATGAAGTCCATCTTCGTATGGTGCTTTTGGTGTTGATATACCACTCTATGGTCAATATATCAATTGAAGAGCTGCACCTACCAAATAAGTACCTGAAACACAGATGATTCTGCATATTCAATCGTATAGTCCAATCAGCAATGTCGGGGATGGTTCCCAGAAATTCAAATTTGAGCTATCTAGAGAAGATTTGCAGCTCCTCCAGTAAAGAGAAGTATCTCAGCGTAATGAGTTAGTAGGAAGCAGTTCTCAAGTATGAATTCTTTTGCCCGTTTCCAAACACTGCCATATTAGGAAATATTTTCCGCTGTGGTGGATTTCCTTTTTGAAGATTCGAGATCAAATTTGCTATAGAATAATTCCAGTTGTTGAAGTTATTCGTAGGCAAGAATACACTATTTGACAAAAGCCAATGAGCTTATCCCCTGGGAAGCTGTTGTGCCAGATTTCTTCCGCATTCCTTTCAACATCTGAGAGGGACTGAAAATGGATGCTTCTCAGAGAATTATAGTTCTCAAATCAAGTAATTTTGATCTCTTACTAGGGGAAGATACTGCAAGGCTTCTTTTGAGAGAAACCGGAGGTCGGCAACTTACAATTGTGCATTGGGAACATCATAAGTATGTGCTGATGGCAAATCGAAAGCTCAATTATCTTCTTCTGTGGTTGCAACTATACCTACTTCACACACAAGTTGTTTCAATCCTGTTCATAGCAGCATCCCGATTTTCCTGATGAGCCTCATTAATTTACACCTGAATCCGTTGCGTTATAAAGTTCTTGCAAAGCCGATCACCTACCTGTACGAGACTCAAAACTTAGTACCAATCTCAAAGTGCTTCTAAAATATTCTGCTTACCTTTCTGGCTGATTCAATAATTGGGCACAACACGTTAGCAAGAAGCGATTCTCATTTCACCTGGGTGTAAGCCCAACGAATGTAGGTGGTTGTGGATATCTTCAATTATTTTTTTTCCTTCCTTTCTGCAATCATTATAATTTTTTTAGGCATGTTTTTGACAACTGTCCAATGTATTCCTTTTTATACATCAAGAAAGCAAAAATATGTTTGGTACTGTACATTGTAACTTCCTGTCGAGATTGATGCATCCTGCGTCGTACTTTCTCTCGCTTAAGCGAACATCTGCGGTGTTTAATCTCCCTGAGTAGGTGGGCCATGAGACTCCATTTACTTAAAAATTGACATAACACGGACACAGGAAGGAAATATTAGGCTGACTGTAACCCAAATAACAACTTACCACCCCTTACTAAAGTTTAAAACAACAATTGCAGTCGCGCTGCATGTCACTAATTCAAATGGTAGGTGCAGTTTTCAGTGGTCTCCACGGGAGGAATTCTCACAGCTTCTAAGACTTTTGTTTCTTGAAGAAAGAGGTTGCGAGCACTATGGAAGGTATTTTTAGCTTCTGGACATCTGATTTCCCTAGCCAAGAATCCGCGTCAACAATACATATGAAGGTAATCACAGTGGATACACCTCATATAGGTTATAATCCTGAACATGAAAAATATAAGTTAATTGAAACTTGTAAAATTAGAAACAAATAATGTTAGTTTATTTTTATATGATTTTTTTTTTTAACAAAGCAGTATTTATGAACTTAGTCTTGAGTTTAAAGAAAATTTTGATTTCGTTGAATATAATATTCTACGTCTTAAAAATTACTTTAATATGATGAAAATGTTTCATATTATAATAATCTTTTAAGAACAAGTGAGCTTGTCAAATTATTTTATATTAAATCAAAAAATTACTTGTAGGAAGAAATGGTTGAAGTCGAGAATATATCTGTTCATGAATATAAGTGTTCAATATATAATTTGAATTTTTAAAAATTATGTCAGTATATACTATCAACTTTTCAAAACTCAAGTGGCTGCCGTGCAATATTTTCACACTTTTCTGTTATTCATGTGCTTGATTTCCTTATCATCAATGTCTGTTCTTCTATTTGAATACTCGCGTTTGGTGTGTTGAACTTTACGTTTCGGAGTCCCATCGTCTTCCAATATTCAGAACCAGTATCAAACGGATTTACATCACCAATACTTTTTGGATTCTTTCTCTTTCTATATAATATTTTATATCTTAAGCAGAGTTGATTCGACTCTCCTTGACTGCTCTTAATTCTTTCTATCAGCCTTACTTACTAATTTTACCCATCCACTACATCCACGATATTATTTTCTTCCACAACATTTGCCTACTATTCTTCATGTCTCCTTTTTCATAATTTATACGATCTGTTAGCCCTAAATTTTCCAGTAATTTTCTCTACTTTCCTCTCCAAAAATTTCCTTTTCGTGCTATTGGCAAAGCAAAAGTTAGGTTTTGGCACATCCACAACTATTCTACCGCTCCCTATCGATTCGTCGATCACTGTCTCAGATAAAACGGCACAGTACCAAATCAACTCTCCGTTTTCTATTTCCTTTTTGACAGCACCTTCGTATCTTTGTTTTCCAGATTAGTGCTTGTCCGATACACACTTGTGAATTGAAATCCACTCAGGCAGTAATACATTCATTACGAGCTGACCACCTAGATCGTGAATGGAGAAAAGATAAAATTTATTGGCAATGGTAAAAGGTTCAGAACCACATTGATATGAACCGATATGAACCGATCATCCCAACCTTGCAAACTGAGGTTAGCCAAAATCAATGGGGCCATTCTATAACCCTGATAACCGAGCCACATGTGTTCGCACATGTCTTAAATAAGATTTGAAATTGTAACTGGAGTCTAGGCAAAAGAATATTAATAGTTAGACAGGAGGATGTCATATTTTCTGGTGAGGCCTCAAATGGTCTTTATTTGTGAATTTGAATTTAGCTTCATATATCATGTTACAATTACAAAGTTTTTCATCATATTTTTGACTAGTTTACATATTAGAACTTAACATAGTTCAGACGCTTCATTATCGTACTTTTCATTGGGCAGAGTTGCAATATTCTCAAATATGGCTCAACTAAATCGTCAGACATAGTTTTATATTCATTTTCAAGGCTTTTATTATTTTCTCCTACTGGATCGTCTTTCGTAATGGGTATTTCTCCTTTATTTCGGTGCTTACTGCTGTATAATTATACAGCTGTTGTTGCGAAATAATATCCTCTGTAGCTTTTGCTAACGCTTCTATATCTTGCAATTGAATAAATATGATTAACTATGCTTATTGATAACTGCAACTTTGGTCGTATCCTATCTCTTATTTCTAGGACTCACTCTGCTTCTGATTAAATGCGGGTCAGAAAACACCTTCTTTAATCTCGACATCTGTATACGTAGCAGTTCTATTGTGATGGAATGCAGACGCACACCTGAGGAAATTTTGACTCCTGGAAAATTTTGTTATCAACAAGTTTCCAGAACCCGAAGTACAATAAATTTATGCCATATACACTACGATGTAATTCGCAAAATCTACGATTACTTCCAAAAATCAACAAAATAATACTATCCGAGTATTTTGCTCCCGATCATTCTCTTACCACCTTGTTCAAGGTAAACATACAGATGAGATATTAAGAAAATGTTTTAGATACGATTTGACAGATGAAAGGAGATCAGCCGAGCTAATGCACGGACAGTGCGTGAATCTGCGCACCGTATTAAGCGACGCAGACCACCCACAGCTCGATTTAGGGAAGTACAGGAACGTTTATGCAAGCGCATCCCGCCCTAAATTTTACAACCTTTCGATGAGAACAAAAACGTAAATGAGAAAACGAAATAATATTAGAGTTTCATATTACCCACTGAGGAGTTTCAGTTAGAAACTAACGTTTTTACGTCTGCCCTCTGCCCCCCACTCGGTTATCAGCATAGAACAACCTCATCACGCTCGGCAAAAAGATCGTGTTTCTCTTAATGGGGATTGATTAGCTAAACTTACATAGTTGATGACGAGGTAAATACTTTGTATTTGTGCTAGTGCCTCCCCAAATGTAATATCTACCCGTAAGTAATATTCAGTACAAAAAGAAAAGCAATACAGCAGCTTGCAAAGTGAGTTAATCTAGATAAGTTCACGGCCTTCTTTTCCCATTACTCTTGGCGAAATCAGCTCTTGGTAGAAGAAATGGAAGAAGGCTCCAAGATCCTGACTGGCGTAAATGACCATTGTCATAAACATCAACCCTCCGTCGAAAACGAACAAATACACCTCGTGAGACCGAATATTTCCTTCCCAACCTTGAGTGAACTCAATGGTTCTAACAACACAACGAATCAAGATTAGAATTGAACAGGCAAATAGCGTGACAATTACCATCTGCCAGTTTCTGCTCTTGGAGGGCAAGTATCTGTAGCACATTCCTTTTATGGTCGGGGTCTGTCTAATACGGTACTGAAAGCATGCAGTAACTATCATGAAGCATGAGAAAAAGAGAATCTGAACACATAAACCAATAATCACGATGGTCTTTCCGAGCCCGCCTGAGCCATCTTCTTGCTTCGCCATCAAGCCACTACCCGAAGCTTGCATGAGAAACGAAAGTACGTCTCCGAACACAAAAATTTTGGTGAGAAAACCTATTCTAATGAACGAGTATTCTTCAGCATCCATGACCATAATGACTCTTCTGAGGGCCATGTAGATAGACGCAGCGAACAAGGCGGGCGATACTAAAAGACAAGCAGACAGACCAATGTATGCACCGAGTGAGTCAGGGTTATTGGTAGAGATAATTCTGGAAACATATCCAATGAATTCCAACAACCCACCTATGATGAAAGGGAGATTGATCCATACTCTTCGGTCCGTTCTCTTTGTGTAAATACGGATGAATTGGATTACTGTCACTAAGGTGGCCAAGCCAAAAAGAGCAGCAAATACTCCAGAGCCGATATTTGAAGGATCGTAATTGTACAAGTCTCTGGTCATGATATTTTATTGTGGTGCAGCAAGTGGGATCTCTTGCCCTCTTTATATCTCGTTGTAGGCGACTTGCAGATCTGGCTCAGCCCCTCCTCTGAGTGAGGTTGTGGAGATGCTCCTAACTGAAATGGCGAGGTCTACGCTATAGGTGGTGGCACCGCTTAAAATGTTGGATAACTATGGCAGATTTGCTTCCAGCTCTTCCATCTACCTACCACTGCTCTATACGACTGTCATTTCGGTCCCTAAAAGTCAGAAGAGCCTGGGTAATGGCCCTGTGTGGCTACAAAGCTGATGGCTGGAATGTGTTAAATGTGACTAGGCGGTGATACTTTTCGGTGATAAGCGGCAATTAGCGGCGACTTGTCGGCCACTTGTGCGACTTGTAATCGGATTTTGAGCGGCACGTTTAATCGTAATCGCCGCCTAGCGCCGCCCAGTGAATTTTGTTGAAATTAATAAGCTCCTACCCGAAAGACAAGATTTTTTGAACATAACAAGAAGATGCCTTGACAGAGAAATATTTCTCAGCAGATCTATTATCCCACTACGGCCTGAGAGTTGTACTGATTGCTGCCGGAGTGTGCATACCAACCTAAAAGCATGCACATCAATATGGATATCATTCGAACGGATGTACCCATGTCGAGACGAAAGCGGATCAGATCTACGTTCGTATGTACTGGTTGCCATTTGAAAAAGAAAAAATGTGATCGTCAGAGCCCGTGCGGCACTTGTGTTAGGGCTGGACGAGGGTCTCTCTGTCGCTACAGTACGCTCAATAGCAATGTGCCATTGCCATACGGGATCCCAGAATCGGGGACCGCTGTTGAGACTTTGCCATTTACTGCATCATCTTCAATTCCGTTGGCTGATGTTGAAGGTGATGGCAAGATCAGTTTGATTGATTTTCTTGCTACTTCGGCGGATGTAGGAATGCCTCGAATAAAGGGGATGTTACCCCATGTGTCATTCGTGAATTCGGATCCGACAACTGGCTTGATCTGGTTTCTCTTAAAAACCTCGCCTCCGCGTATGTACGATGCACTTTTCTGGCGAAATACCATTTTATCTGAGGCTAGGGTGCTGACCTTTGATAACGAGTGGAAGATCCAACCGGATCTCCAATACATTCCCAAATTAACAGCCATTCATGACATCGAAGAGTTTGACGGTCTAAGAGCCTCCGTTTCACAGTTTGGTCAACATATTGGAATTCTGTTTCACCTGAGCATATCTTACATTCTGGAGACACTCGTTTCACAGGTCCAAGAAGTCTTACCACCTGTAGAATCAATATCATTCTTCGTTGAAGCTTTTTTTGCACACAACTGTGCTGGCTTTCCTATTATCGACGAGGCTTCTTTCAAGGAATGTTTGCAGCGCATACTCGGTATTAACTTTCAAACGAACACATCCATCGTCACAGATATTCGCATTGAATCCACCGGTGATTTAGCGATCCTTGCTACTTTGATGTTTGTCTTGAGATTTGGCTATTTGGGTCTTATTAGTTTCCCAAAGCATGACCTTGAGCGTCAAAAAGATGGAAGCAAAGGCTTCATCTCAATAGATGTGATCAATGTAGGTGAGCATATTTTGAAGGAAATCTCTTTTTCATTTGATGTGCACCCAAACCTATTGCAGGCACAAGCGATTCGACTCCTCTATCATTACCACTGCCCTGAAGGAGATTGCTTCACCGACGACGGAGAAGCAGGAATGTTTTTGGGAAACATTATTCTAATGATGGAAGCTCTACATATGAATGACATTCACAGTGTTCCGATGAATTGGGCTCCTGAATGGAGTACAAAGCCCAGAGAGAGCTTTCTGCACTCGGTGATATTGTTGGATGTGGAGTTATCAGTACTCTATGGGCGTGCACCGAAATTCAGTCTACTAAGTACTCCTACCCATGGGAGCTCAAAGTTTAGTTGTATCATGCCGGTGGTAGAACTGTTGCATCGTCTCACGAAAAGTACGCTAACACCTGGACTCCAAATAGAACGTTCAAACCTTATGGCTGATATTGCTGAGCTTGAAAAACTCATGTTAGAACTACTTGGGAAGCCGGAACACTACTTAAATCAAGATTTGGAAGATAATTTGAAACTCCTTAGGTTCCGGCTTCTCATTGTTTGTTCATGTTTCATCCTGAGTGTTTTCTATGCTCTTTACATTCATGCAGAAAGTCGGACGAATTATAGTGCAAGCGCAATTTACTTCATGAAGGCAGCAGGAGTAATTCTCGGAGATTTAGTTTGCGTAAATGAATTGTTCCCTCGAGTTTGCAACAGTTATTTTGGAACAGGAGCGTTACTCAAGTTGAGGCCGCTTTTACTTGGTTGCACTCGTATGAAACAGGTTATTTGCAAACTTGCATATAGAGCCCAATGCTCCATCAAGTTGAAGCCGGGAGTTGACAGCTATAAAATAATTTCATTGAAACAAATCTTAGTTGAACTAGGAGAAGGTGTTGGCGGAATTTATGATGAGCTTCTGAAAGGCTCAAGGTGCGCGTGGGCGCAGGGTAAAGCTTGCCAGTATGTCAAACTAGCGCTTTGCTGGTTAGACACTATTGATGGAGACATAGAAGCTGTTTCTCAAGCAGGTCTCAATTATGGCACTAGTGATTTAGATCTGATTCTACGTTCGTTGAGAAAGTATAGAGACGAACACAGAGTCTATAAAGAGTTGTATACCGTGGAAGTTAGAGGTTTTACTAGGTCAGATGAACAAGATGCCATGGAAACAATCCAAACAGATCGGATGTGGAAACTGGTGGTCATGATAGCCTCATATATTAAGCAGTTGGAGTTCGAAAGGAAAAGTGACAAGCTTGAAGACGTGTTTAAGATGGCGAATGGTCATGATTATGATCTTTTCCAGAATATTTTGTCAATGTAGTTTGTTGCACCTGGTTTTTCTTCCTCAGTTATCGGAATAGGACCACCACACCACGCTCGACAATAAAAAGAATCATGTTTCTAATAGGAATCATCCTTAATTACGCACGCATACATTGCTGAAGATGAAGGTGAAACCCTGTAACTTGTGGTTGCCATTCCCCAAAAACAGCTCTCCACCCCGAAGAATCTGCAGACTTTATTTTACCTGCTGGGAAGTTTCATTTTTGAACAAACAGGCTAAACATTGAGAGCGTACGGTCCAGGGTCTTCTTCCCAAGTTGTTTGCCGGTACCACGCCAGGCGAAAAAAAATGAACCTCTATGTAGATCCTGTGCTATACCTTATCCAACTCGGCTTCTATAAGAACCAATCGATACCTAAGAATACACGAGATGACCGCTTCGCGTCTGGCCCTAACAATCCTTTTTGACGTGCATGGAAAAACTCTTCGCTGGGCTTATAAACACCAAAGGTCTTATATTCATGATAGCAAGAAGGGTATCCAAATCATCATTTTTGAATTTTATAAGACTATCACTGGATGAAGTTTACTATGGAATTTCATAAACTGTGTTTATATGGAGATGTTAAGTTATTTAAATTATTAAGTTCAAGTATTGATAATGAATCTATCATTACAAATAAAAGTAGCATGTCATACTGTATTAGCAAAGTGCTTACTTTAATAGATTCTTTTTTGATTTATTTATTGAATATGGTATTGAAAATTTTTATATTAGTACTTATTTGATATACACCATAATGAATCAGAATATTTATCTTCTAATAATTGCAGCTTAAAAAGTAAAATTATGTTAGTTTATAATATTGATAGATTTTATCATCAACCTTATATGGATAATTTTGATACTCGTTTGTTTGATATTAATATTGAAAATATTGATAGTATTGAAAATTATGGCATTATAAATTTTGATAAATATATATTCAATCTATTTTTAGATAGTAAATATGTTAGTAATTTTCGTTATGATTATACTGAGCATGATATCTTGATTAATACTGATTTAGCTATTTACCTCTATTCCAGAGGACAACATATTGATTTATGTTTATCAAGGTTTCTTGGTGTTGATCTTGAAAGAGCTAGTGAATTGATCAAAGATGATACATTTTTTACATTTTTCTCAACACACCTAGAATAAGTTATGACTATGAGAATGAATATATAGATGATCCTGATTTATTAACCTTCATAAATTATAAACAAATAATGTTAATTATCTTCTATAATATTCTCTATGAAAAACATATTAATAATGATATTAAAACCGATTATATTGAACAATTTGATTTTATTGAGTATAATACTTTAAGAATAATTAAATATTATAAATTAGCTTTATTTATTGAAGAATTATTCTCGTAATATAATTAAGTTATTTGATATTACGAGTAAAAAATATATGCATGAGGAAATAACCGAAATTAATGTTATTTCGGAGTATGATTATTAGTGTTAAATATACAACCTGAATTACTAGAACAATGTGGACTTTTCATTATTTCACTGAACTTTTAATAGCTCGCAAACTTAAAGTCATTATATAGTTTCCTATTCTGGGTGTCCTTGGATTTCGTAAACCTTAGCACCTGTTGGATGTTAAGCTTCCACTGCGCACAGTTCTTTCTTCCTTTCAACACATAATCCTTTTTCTGAATTCTTCAGAACATGTATCAAATATGTATCACCGATACTTTTCTGAGATCTTGTTTTGTGTAGTTAGAATAATATATCTTCAAATAAGTTGATCCTGATATTCTTGAACCTCCGTAAATTATCTTGAAAATTTCTGCATTCATCAGTTAGATTTTTCAAACCTTGTGATTCTTTGCATTCACTAATTTCCACCTTATTATCTTTCTTTCATTACATTTTTCATCTTTTTCTCATCAACCTCCTGAAATGAACCGTAGTGTAACTTGGAACTATTTGACAACCCTATATCTTCTTCAGATTCCCTCTATGTTCCTCTCTCACCATTGCCTTTCTGTACAGCTTTCGGTAAGGCAATTGTTCTCCGTCGGTGCTCCGCATCTATTCTTTCAGACGTATACTTGAGAAGCATTTGATTTTTAGAAAAAGTTTTATTAAGAAATCTCCAGAGGACCAGAATAAAAGAAATGTATGCCACCTCATACTGCAATCGAGAAATTCGCAATATCTACGGTTACTAATCAATAATATCAACATCTTTGCTGAAGATCATCACTTTTCACCTCATCCAACGGGCATGGAGATAGGGATATCATGGAAATGTTTTAGATGCGACTAGCTGGATAAAAACAGACAGCAGTCCATAAGTCCGCGCACGACGTTAATCGGTGCATACTCAGCCCAAAATCTGGGGTAAGTCTGCGTAAGCTTCCTTTCATTATTTTTGCAATCGCTG
>Ga0160505_100860_pt1 | contig 15466 bp, 10 predicted proteins | sample DIDeMG_FD_108225 | JGI IMG/M metagenome (GOLD analysis project Ga0160505, IMG submission 108225) | Enriched chicken feces microbial communities from UW Madison campus, WI, USA - DID2874_E49_Stillage MG | ecosystem: Host-associated > Birds > Digestive system > Large intestine > Fecal ... | reverse complement strand
TTTTTTTTTTTTTTTTTTTTTTTTTTTTTTTTTTTTTTTTTTTTTTTTTTTTTTTTTTTGGTTTATTACACCAATTGTTATTTCACCATGTCCTTAAAAACCGCATTTTCTGCCCCAGGCAAGGCTTTCTTGGCTGGCGGTTATCTTGTTCTCGATCCCACGTACTCAGCTTATGTTGTTGCGCTCTCGGCCCGTATGCATGCCGTCATCCAGGGCGATGCCAGTAATGCGACAACGATCACAGTTAATAGTCCTCAGTTTGCTGAGGGAACCTGGGAATTCTCTGCTGAGCTGGCCGGTGCTTCTGCTTACCGGGCCAAGTCACTGTAAGTGTCTGAGTTTCCAATTACTCTGGTGAACTGATTCTGACCCATGTGCTTTAGAAAAAACGTCAACCCCTTCTTGGAGGCTACTATTACCGTCTTGTTGAGCTACATTCAACCTACGAGCCATTATAAGATTGAAATCACCATTTATTCTGACGACGCATTTCACTCTCAAGACTCTGAAGAGCTAGCAAAAAATCCTACCAAAAGATTCCACAATCACAAAGAGCCAATTTCGAAGGTTCCCAAAACTGGTCTTGGATCGTCGGCTGCCCTTGTTTCTGTTGTTACGGCCGCCATCTTGTCACACTACAAGCCTGAGCTTACTAAAGACTTTACCACCAACAGGACCGCTCTCGATCGCATTCACTTTCTTGCGCAATTGGCACATTGTACAGCTCAAAAGAAAATTGGCTCTGGATTTGATGTCGCTTCAGCCGTTTTTGGTAGCATTATTTACCGAAGATTTGTTGCGTCAACTCTTGGTGAGCTGACTTCTTTTGAAAAGTATGAAGGACCTGAGTATGCAAGTCTGGTGCAGACATTAATTAATTCCACTAATTGGGGCGTTAGAACAGATCCCATTGGTCTGCCAGCGGGGCTTTCACTTCTCATGGGTGACATTAGTGGCGGTTCGGAAACTCCCAAGCTGGTCAGCACAGTCTTACAATGGCGCAAGGATCAGCCCGAGCGCAGCTTGCAGGTATGGACCGAACTAAATAATGCTAATATGGGTCTGGTCAGTCTTTTGGATAAGTTTCAAAAGCTCCATGAGTCGAATCCTGAGCTTTACAACACTGTGATTGAAGAAGCCAAGCGCAAGTCTGGCTCCGAGCTCTTGACTTCCAACAAAGTTTTGCTAAAGGAACTTGCTAACAGTTTTTCATACATTCGCAAGGGACTGAAGACAATGACCTTAGAGTCAGGTGCTCCGATTGAGCCAGAGTCTCAGACTGTTATCCTAGATGAAAGCACAAAGCTCCCAGGTGTCATTGGCGGCGTTGTTCCGGGTGCCGGAGGCTACGATGCAATCTGCCTTCTTGTTGCCACTGATTCTGTCGAGTCCATCAAAAAGCAGGCAGCTGCAAACCAGGCGCTTCAGCATGTTAACTGGCTCGACCTGCAGCAGGAAAATAGTGGATTGGCCTGCGAAGATCTAAATCAGTATGCTTAGTCACGTGCAGGTCACTATCCAGTAACCTTTTGAGCATTGGCAATAATAGTTGACAATTTTTAATTTTTAATTTTTCTTTTAGTCCTGGCCATCTCTTCCATCTGTCCTTTATTCTTTTTCTATTCTTAAATAATAACTTTTACAGTAGAAAGATAGTTGATAATCAATCACTATTATATCAAAGATAATGTCTTCCGAAAAAGATGCCCAGGGAGTTTGTCCTGTCGACCACAGCACGCGTGAGGCCTGGTTGAAGCACAGCACAAAAGAATATCATGAGGCCACCGAAGCACCAGCCATCTCGCCCGTGCCAGCTCCTGTCGAAGAAAAATGCCCAGTAGATCACAATAGCCGCGAGGTTTGGCTGCAACAAGCTAAGACGCTGCCAACGTCAAATGGCGGCGAGTCTTTTGAAACACCGGCGGAAAACTGTTCGTCAGACAGACTTGATACAACGAGCACGCCACAGACTATCCAGCAGATTTCGAGTAAGACTGGCCTGTCAACCGAGCGCGAAGTTAGTACGATTCCTCGTGCGAAAAATGTTGGCGGCAACTGGGTTTACCCATCTCAAGCGCAATTTTTTAATGCGATGAAGCGCAAGAACTGGGACCCTAGGGCTGATGATATGGAAGCGGTTGTACCTATCCATAACGCAGTGAACGAGCGCGCCTGGACCGAGATTCTTAAGTGGGAGGATGCTTTCACCAAAGAACGCGCACAATGTCCTCACCCTAACTTGGTCAAGTTCAGTGGTGATGCAAGCAAGATCACTCCCAAGGCCCGCTTCAATATGACATTTTTGGGATTTCAAAAGCCTTTTGACCGCCACGACTGGCTGATCGAGCGATGCGGCCAAGAAAAAGAGCAGATTGAGTACGTGATTGACTTTTACACAGGAAAGCCTAATCCACTGCTTCCGGATATGCCTAGTTTCTACTTGGACGTTAGGCCAAAGCTGAACTCGTTTGAGGGCTGCAAGATGCGGTTCTTGAAGTTTATCGGTTGGAACTAGCTGGCGTTAGATTGTGAAGTAGCATTTGTAAATAGTTGTAATATACCAGTATCCTTATTTCTATGGTAAGAATACTTGACAGGAGATCTAGTTTTGTGAAAATCTGAAGCATTTCACGATTAAAAACTGTTCTAACAGGTATAACTTCAAGGGGGCCCTCTAGGCTCTACAAAAATCGGATTGTAATGTCGTAATTGATTTACTATGTACACATAAATACAGAACAAGGCTGGCCAGAGCAGTCCAACTAGCGCGGGTCCAAGTAGGCAAGGGGAAAAAAAAACGTTGAAAACGGGCATGAAAATAATATACACATGAAAGAGAAACAGAAAAGCAGCAAAGAAGGCAAAACGACATTAAGGAATAAAGAAAAAAGTGTCCCATTGGTCATCATCGTGGATGTATGACTGTATGTCGCTTAGCGCTTCATGAGGCCGTTCTGACCAAGCTTCTGCATGTGCTCGCCGACCTTGGTGTTGACTTCAAAGTACTTGGCAACGCATCTGTCCAAGCAGAGACCTTCACCCTTGTTAACCTCACCCTCGGAGTAGGTAGTGTTGATGCACTTCTTGTAGCAACCATCGACCAATCTGTTTGTTTTTTGCTGCACGTTAGTAAAATATCGCCGAATTGGAGACCACGAAAACTCGAGAGTTCTACGTACCTGTTGAACATATCAGTGACCATGTCAAGCTCGGCCTCAGCAGCCGCAATTTTCTGAGGGTTGACGTTGCCGGCACCGGCACCACCTCCAAGACCGAAGTAAGAAGACATTATTATAAAAGATTGATTCGAAGGTTGACGTTGGGGGTTTAATCAATTGATTGTTGATTTGACGGAAAAGAAAAAAAAAAAAAGTGAAATTTTTTATTTTTTTGTCAAGATGATATAAGGGCAAGGGTAAACACTGTGGAGAAACAGGTTTGTCATAGGGATGCATACAGTGACTAAACAAGTTAGGTATGCAATATACCCGCAAGCAGCGTAAATAACCGTCTTGACTTTGCTTCGCTATTTTGTAAAACATGCCTGCAGAGCGCCTCCTGCAACCAACTCTAATTAATGCGGCAGCCTCGGGTTTTGACGGTATTTTTGATGCGGGTACTGCAGAACCCAATACGCATATGCTCACTATCCTTGACAACAAGTTGTACACGGTGGTCAACTTGCACCAACTTTTAATTATTATAATTATTATCATTATTATCATTATTATTAATTTTTTTTTTCCGCTCGGTCCTGGCATCTTCAACAATTCTTCTTTTTACCAACGCTTGACGACTTTTTCTTCGTGTTAGCTGTTTTCATTTTTCAATTTTTTTGTTTCGTGTTATTCAGTTTACTCGGCTTAGAAGATCCTATCTGTTATATATTGTGGGACATTAGAGCACAAACGAATCAACAGCCTTGATACCAATTGTCTTTTTTTTTCTCTGTACCTACTGTCAGTTAATATTTCCTCCTTAGAATAGGGACAGAAATTCGATCCGTTTCAAAGTTATCTTTCTTTCTTTTCACAGACAAAAATGAAGTGTTTAACGATCCTTACTACTTCGCTTTGCGCTATCACAACCGCGCTTGCAAAGCCCATCCAGCCTGAATACACACATTCGATTCCGGAGGTTCTCAGTGAGGGCGAGCCCATTCCCAACTGGCAGCTACAAGGTTCTGCCAAAGTCTATTCTGACCGACTGACACTAACTGATCTGGGAAAGCAGAAGCAATGGGGTTCAGCGTGGTCAACTGTCGCTAACGATTATGACAAATGGACACTTGACGTTGATCTAAGGGTTGCTGGTCCCATCACCCCAGGTGGAGGTCTCGCACTTTGGTACACAACCAAGATCGGTGCTACTGGTCCCGTTTATGGCGCTAACGATAAGTGGGATGGTCTTGGTATTTTCATTGACTCAGTAGGCTCGGACCCCGATTCAGACACTGGATCACTCCGCGCCTATCTTAATGACCAGTCTCTCGAATACTTCAAGCTCGGAAACCCAGTTGAGAAGGCTTTTTCTACTTGTGCCATCAAGTACCGCAATACCGGCTACATGAACACACTCAAAATCTCTTACCAGCCCGGCTTCTTCCGCATTAAGATTAATGACGTTGTGTGCTTCCAGACTGATAAAATCACGCTGCCCAAGGGTGGCTACTTTGGCGTCACCGCTAGTAACACTGAGATGGCCGACAGCTTTATCATCGGAAGAGTCCAGGTCTATGCCGACATTGTGCCACCTATTGCTGAAGAATCACAGTCACAGGGTCAGACACAGGCTGATGCGCCATTGCAGCAGCAACAGCAGGTGATCGAACCCCGTTCTGTTGACAGTGAGGAAAATACCTTAAGCACTATTTTGCAACGACTTGATTCTCTCTCTGGTGCTGGCAATACTCAAGGTGGTGACTCATCTGCCATCGGCGTGATCCGGGCTGAGCTCAAGGTCCTCCAGGATGCGCATGAAAAGAGTCTGGCTAACATTGAGAAGACCATTGCTGGACTTGAGCGTACTGTTAAAAGCTTGATTGAGCTTCAGCGTCGGGCCCTTGAACATGGCTCTGCGGTGTCGTCAAGCGACCATACCCAAAAGGCTAAGCTTGATCAGGAGATGAAGAAGCTGCAGACTCGCGTCGAGGAAATTAACAACGCCGTCAAGCAGCACGGTGAGTCGCTGATCCAGTCTATCCCCGGTACTATTTCGAATGCAATTAGCACTGATGGCCCTTCACTCTGGTTTATTTTCTTCCTTTTCCTGGGCGTGCAGGTGCTAGTGCTATTTGGCTCGGTGGTCTACAAGGCGCGTAAGGGCAAGTACCACGACAAGATTCTCTAAGAAACAAGATCTATTTTTTTGGATATTTCTTTTAATTTTTTTTTACAGTTTGTTAGAATAGTTGTATTCAGTTGATTCAATTGCTTAGTTCTTTCTTGATTTTTCTATTGGTGGCACATGAGTAAAAATTTTGTAGGGTACGGCTGAAGAGATCCCCAAAACGGCTCGTAAAAATGTGGGGGAGCACTAGCAGTGAAAGACCGAGCGATCAGAAAATCAACGGTTAGATATTCTATGTATAATTGTCATTGGTTCTGCTTACTTCATTTATTATTTCAAATCCAAAAAATACAAAACATGGGTAACTATGGAGGTTTATAATTTGACCCTTTCCAAGTGCTCAAAGTTTTTTAACAAAAAAGGTTTGATGACCCCTCAAAAGCCTAAAAGCCGAGGACAATTGCCAGATGGCTAAACATGAACAAAGTTTCGTGAGTTTATAAAACACTGAATAGATAATCGCAACAGACTGGAGCATATTCATGGTATTCAGCTAAACAATGTTGGCAATATCGTTGAGACGCATAGCTACCATAATCTCGTTCAATAACTGTTGGTTACATGACAGGCTAGATACCTAAAGAAAATCATTCAGACTTGATGTTCCTGTAAACTTTGTCAAAAGGATTACCGGACTCACAATTCCTCCGTTTGACCAAAAAGACTTTAGAACTGATTTAACCCGTTTTTGCTTCTTTCAAACGCTCTCAAGTTTCCATTTATGCTTACCTGGTGCCAGCGGCAGAACCCTTGTTTGCTACCCGGTGAGGAGAATCTGATTTATAATTGTATTTGTCATTCAAGTATTCAAACATAGAAATAACAACTTTGAGGCTTTACATGATTACAGATTGTAGTATCTGGATCTTAATATTTCAGTAACCATCGTGATGACATGTATATCCTTGGATTGTACAAGGGTGCTAGGTGATGACTACAATATAAGAATAAAATAACATTCATAGAATCATGCATACCAAAAGATGCTCTATCCTTTTCAAAAGTTTCTTTAGCAAAGTCAATTAAAACCGATGTCCGCTGGGTGATGACTTTCTTTTACTGTATTTACACATAACTTTAAAAAAGTTATATAATAAATTGGATCTGCCAGTCATTTTTTCCCTTCCTTTTTGTATGTGTCCCTGGTTTTGCTAATATCAAATCCTATGATATTGCTTCGAACTCACATTTTAACTGTACTTACCGCCTATAATGGAAAAACCACAGCTTACTGACAGCTTTAACGAAAATACTTCAGATACTGGCATCGTCCTTTACAAAATTGATGTCGCACATAATGAATTTTCTAATGACAACAGCGATAGCACTCGCAATGAGGGCACCCCGGCTAAAAATGCAGAAACTCAGTTGTCGTTGACCCCCATTTCCGCCCCCACGCTCCTCTCCGATCTTGACTGGGACAACCCCGCGGACCCCAGCAACCCCAAAAACTGGCCAGTGTGGAAAAAGTGCTACATAACTTTTACTGTGGGGTACATGTGTTTAATTATTACCTTTGGGTCTTCGGTTTATGTCCCCAGTGTCAATCAGCTAATGCAGCGCTTTGGCATTTCTGAAACCCTCGGTCTGTCAGGACTCACATTTTATTTGCTTGGACTTGGGGTGGGCCCCATCTTCGCCGCACCGCTGTCCGAGCTATACGGTCGAAAGCCCATCTATCTGGCAACAACTCCAATCAGTATGATATTCATTTTGGGCACCGCATTCTGCAAACGTTTTTATCAGATTCTCATTTTGCGATTTTTCACTGGCGTTTTTGTGTCACCAGCAATGGCCGTTGCTGGCGGCAGCATTAGTGATATATTTGACCGCAACATGGTTGGTCTCGCCATGTCAGTTTTCGCTCTGACACCCTTTTGCGGAACAATCTTGGGCCCTATTATTGGTAGTTTTGCAATGGAAACCAAAACCTGGCAGTGGGTAATGTGGCTCCAGTTGATGTTTTGTGGTACGTGTGTTCCGCTTGTAATCTTTTTGCCCGAGACATTTAAACCCGCGATTCTGGCAAAAAGAGCCCATCAGCGTGGAATCAACCTTGTGCGAGAGCATCATAAATCATCATGGCAGAAGGAGATTAAAGAAATGTTGACTGTTTCAGCTCTCCAGCCTCTGCAAATGTTTTACAAAGAACCCATTGTATTATTTTTATCTATCTACAGTGCTTTTGTCTTTTCCATTTTGTTTGGCTTTTTTGAATCATATCCAATTATTTTTAGAGGTGTCTACGGCATGTCATTAGGTATTTCTAGTCTCATGTTTGTTGGCGTTGGAATTGGGCTTATTTTTGCTGATTTGATTTATTTCTACTTTGATCGCAAAATTGCCTTTCCTCTAAACGCGGATGGAACTCGCGGTCACAAGACTCCTGATGGAGTGTTGCTCCCACCTGACCCAGAGAGGATGCTGATGACCTGCAAAATTGGCGCTGTTCTTTTCCCCGTTTCCATGTTCTGGCAGGCTTGGACGGCGCGTAAAAGCATACACTGGATTGTTCCTTGTCTTTCTGGCGTCTTTTTTGGTATTGCTATATTCCAAATCTTCTTTTGCATCATTGTTTACTTCAGTTTTACATATCCTCCCATCATTCTGGCATCAGCATTGGCTGCCAACAATTTACTCAGATACCTCATGGCCTCTGTGTTTCCACTTTTTATTGTTCAAACGTATAACAGGTTAGGAGTGCACTGGGCCTCTTCACTTTTCGGCTTCATTGCGCTTGCAATGATGCCGCTGCCCTGGGTGTTTACCTACCTGGGTCCCCGACTGCGGGCTGCATCAAAGTTTAATAAAAAATACCAACAATTGTTAAAACACCAGCAGCAGTACCAGTCTGAGCACAAGGACACCCATTCTGTTTAGTTATCATAGTCCCTTTTTATGTTGCATATATAATCCATATACTTTTTATGTTAGTCTTAAGTTGTAAAGCCAATGTTACAAAAGTCTTTGTCAAAGATTTGCTAATGTTTTAGCATGTATGACTCAGCAACTGAACCTGTTTTTTATCACGCAAAGTCAACTATTTTGGATACCTGTCAATCAGGCTCTCATACTCTTTACGTGTCTAAACTATATAGTTCATTTTTGTTGCTATAAACGAAACGCATTTCGGTATACGCCACTTCTGGTCTTATTTGCTACTTAAAACTATTATGAGTAGACCTGGTTATTCGCTTGGCGTGCCTAACTCCAACATCTCAAGGCGGCTATCTACGCATCAAGGTGCACTCATCTCCGACAATGGGTCAGAGGGCGAGCCGTCGTCCATGCCGCTAGACGATATCATCTCTGCAGTATCAGTTGAATGGAAGGAGCTTGTGTCAGAAGACGCTAATACTTTAGAGGTGGCATTGTCGCTAATGGATAACAGCTCTATTGGAAAAGCCAAATACTACTCGCGATTTGAAGGTTTAAAATCTGAATTGCAGGAAATGCTTAAGCTGATCGTTAACGGTAAGTAAAGGCTAGGCACCGTCATATTCACATTATGTCCACGATTGATTGCTATCAGTAATTGATACTAATATTTGTGTTTTTAAGATAACTACCAGGGTTTCAATACCTCAATTGGTTCTTATAGAAGTGTTGTACAAACTGTCTCGAGCTCGCAGAATAATGTCAATGCTGTTCGCGAGCTGCTAATAAAAGCACAGGGTGAATTGTCTACCCGCCGCACTGTGCTAAAGGACCTACGCGAAAGCTCCGAGCGTTATGATCAAATGATTCAGATTCTCGATGACATTGAGACACTCAAAGCTGTGCCCGATAAACTGGAGCAGCAAATTTCTCAAAAATTCTTTCTTTCGGCCTACTCCACACTCTCAGATGCGCTCAAAATCTCGGAAAAGGAAAACCTTCAAAACATTGCAACGCTGCAACCCATCAAGGCGTATCTTGCGACACAAGAGTCTTTGCTTTTCAACATTCTAATTAAAGAGCTTAACAATCATCTCTATCTCAAGTCACCATATTGCGACAGCCGGTGGCACACATATAAGCATAGCTCAGGAGAGACCGGTGATTTCGAGCAGATGCTTGAAGACAAGATCAAGTTTGATCTCTCGGAAAAGTCTTCCTCATTCTCAGAGACTTCCCTTTTAGATGGATTTCTTACAACGTCAAAAAACGAGTTTGTTGAATTGCAAAATGAAAATGCGGAGGAAAACTCGTTTTATTATATTCGGCTGGTGATTGAAACACTGGGAAAGCTAGGCCGGCTTCCCAATGCATTTGACATTTTGGCATTGGACCTCCCCATCGAACTACATAAAATTGTGGACAAGACCATTGCAGAAGTCATCCAACGCTCTCCAAAGTCTATGACGGCTCTTACAACCTCGAAAAAATCGCCTTATGCTATATTCGAGGTTGGTCTCGAGGCTGGTGATAACAGTTTAGCTGCACTGAAGGACTTGACTTGGACGCTATACTCAAAATTTATCGCCGTGTTGCAAGCTCACAGGGTGATATACGAAGTGACGCAAATGATTTACGATGCGGGAAAGCAGGATCAGGGAGCTTTACCCCCGTACGACTTTTCGGCAGCATACGCTGCAGTAGAGACCGAAATTAGTGGGCTTCTCGACAGTTATGTGACAGACAAGTCAATGGTCTTGCCTTTGCCGCTTAGTGAACAGTCTATCTCTTTCCAGCTCAACAAAGGTAGCGATATTCTTTATAGAAGACCTCGCGATAAAAGGAAATTACTTTTCAAGTTTTCTAATATCGATCTCGACCATGATGAACTGAAGGAGCAGCATGAGCAGCTCAAGAAGGCGCTTGAGAAATCCGTGCCTGGTCTTGTCTCTGCTGCCAATTCAGATCTTGCCGATGATGAGTTCAATCCATACTTGCCACTAGAATCGACCTCAACACACCAACTTATTGTTCCTCCCATTGTAGTTAACATTAGAGTGATGATTGAGCCTACTGTACAGTTCTTTCAAAAGGTGATGACCATTTTCCCAACTAAAGCCCCAAAACCCAGTGACGACTTTGTTGAAAAGTTCTTAATTACCACGTGTGTCCCCCAGTTAGAGCAGGCCCTTGGTAATGTTTTCGAAGCTACACTATGTGGTCCAGATGGTACTGTGGCCGATGTATTTGAATATTCCACCAAATGGAACAAGGTTTCCAAGCTTCCTATCTTAAAAGCAATGATTGCTTTTATGGAGTTGATTCAGCGAACTTGTTCATTGCTTAGTACATCTAATATCTATAGACAGTACTATGCTGGTCTAGTTTTGCAACTTATCCAGCGGTTCGTTAACTTGGTGAAAAATCACTATGAGTCCAAGGTCGTTTATCAAGAGGCGTCCGACGACCGATCCGGCTACAGTAGTACCGGGCCAAGTAAACCCACGACTAAGCGTAAGCTCGCCGCTGTCTGGGTGGCTAACCCGCAGACTCGGCAGCTGTTGGGCTCAACAAGCCCCTATGAGTACGATGATAACTACTCAGACTCTAACGAGCCCCCATACAAGCAAGAATTTGAGTTCTATCATAGCAAGCGTTCGGCGCAGAAGACCAAGAATCCCACACCTATCACCGAGTCTGACCTGCTTAGTTTTTCAATGTACCAGAGTATTGCAGCGCTCGTCACATCTCTTCGTTGGCTGTCGGTGAAACTACGAAAACTAAGACGTGTGGGTGAAACAGATAAGGCAGGAGATGATGTCAACCTTTTTAACAACCTATCTACCAAGCTGCGGAAGCGATGGGTACTACTCGATGAATTTAAGTCATCAAATGCTGATAACACAACTGATGCAATTATTCTTGATGACGTAGGTCTCACGCTGGCTGGCGAATCGATTTCCATATTTGACAAGGAGGTGGATGTAATTGACCAGCTTGCAGATACGTGCGTTTTGACACTAAAGGCTGATCTTCGGTGCAGAACTATTTACTATATTGATAAGACGATGAAGGAGGGCCAGTACTATCTGGATGCTGATACAGAGGAGCGCGACGTGTACATTGCTAAACTTGATGCGGCAATTATTAACTGTGATGCGATCACAACCGAGTCTCTCGTGGCGGACGACAAGTCAGTGGTTGTAGCGGGCCTCGCCAAGTTTATCGACGAGTTGCTGATCACGGCTGCTGATGGACTTCAATATCTTAACGAGTATGGACTCAAGAAGATGGGCAACAATATTTGCGTTTTCCAACAGATACTCAAGTCAATTTCAGAATCGCCGCAGTCAGTCGACTTTTCACGGTCCCTTGCGTTCTACAACCTTACCAAGAACAGTTCACTTGCTCTCCTTGAACTGGCCAAAGCACGTGAGACTGGTGGATTTTCTCATGACGAGCTCAAGACAGTGTTACGGTTAATTAGATACCGCACAGTACGCAAGTACGAACTGAGTGGGCGTCGCGATTTGATGCAAACAGAAAAAAATGCACTACATGATGACTTGATGAAGTTGCACGATTTCTATTGGGGGTCAGAAAAGGTTGAAATGTAATTGATTGATATTGATGATTACTATTCTAGAATATTATAAATACAGAGTATCTCCGGAATAAGGAATTTAATTCAACATATGGTTCATTTGATTAAATCTGGATTTTCCTTATGTCGAATTGCAATTTATCTGAAACAATACAGTAGCTATCACTTTGAAATGATAATCTTTAACGGAGGTAGAAGTCACCAACCAAAACTTTTCCAATGTTCATCGGTCGTTATAAGGAACGAGTATGAGAGGGACCAAAAAAGCTTCTAGAATTGAATACGAGGGTTTTATGGAACCTTTTTAATAAATCTATTTAAGGCCCGGTTTTTCGTTACTGGATTGTTTTCCTATTACGGGGTTTTATTGTTTTAGAATTAATATGTGATATATCTATAATCATTAACTGATAACTATTCCTTATTGTTCCTTGATAAACCATAGTTAGCACGAAAAAAAATTATTGAAATTGAATCTCTAAATCCTGTTTGTTCACAGGTGTTAAATTTTTTTTTCTTTTGTTCGGATTAATAATAAGAATAAGATTTTTTTTTTCTACAGTTGGCTTACAATAAAAATTATCTAATCAAGAAAATCACAAACAAAGTAAAAAATAATGTAGGCCACCATAAAGGCAGGATGTTCTTCAGAAATTTCTTTGAAATCAACTTTTGTCCTCGATGCTATGACACCTTACTACAGGCTGGATTAACTGTGAGGTTTTTTTTTTGATTTTTTGATTAGCTATTCAACTATTAATCATTATTTTTAGCGGATTTCGGCTTTTAAAAGAGTCCTGGACTAAACAATACTATTAACACATCAGACAGAAGCCCAAAACGCGTTATCTGTAATCCATTCAGATTTTAAAGCATGTAAAACCTTGTCTGATTATAAATGGAATGTATTGGGAATTGTGTGTTCCTTTTTCTGCGCATTGACACCAGCTCGTGCACTCGAAAAAGTGGCCACAATCGGCCTTGGAATTGGGAAGAAGGAAAGCCGCAGAGAAAAGGCTCGAAGGTTTTGGATGCGCAAGCACAAAGGGCGGACTTTACAATGGCGGAAATTATAATGTTCCTTTTTCATAATTTTTTTTTCAATTAAACGTCTTCGACAATGATAACTGCAGGCCATCATTGCTGTCAAGACATCACTCTCCAGTTGTCATTACAAATACAGAAAATTTACAAAAAAAATACAAACGAAAAAAAAAGAAATGAGTGGTTTGATAACCAGGAAAAAAATAAATAAATAGCAAGGCAATTCTCGAGCATCCCTCCACAATCTATTCTCTAATATTTCATCTTCCATATAGTCTACTTTGCACCCAATTCCCTCACATTAAACTTATTCCAAAATGTCTGATTTAGTTCTTCTCACCGGCGCCTCTGGTTTCATTGCTGGCCACATTGTCAAGCAGCTCTTTGAACAGGGCTACAAGGTTCTCGGCACTGTGCGCTCTGATGCCAAGGGTGAATTCATCAAGAAGCAATACCCTGACTTTGAATACGAAATTGTTACCGACATTTCGACTCCTTCTGCTTTTGATGCTGTCTTCCAGGCTCATCCCGACATCAAGTACGTGCTCCACACTGCTTCCCCTTTCCATTTTCAAGGCAATGACCCCGAGAAGGAGCTTTTGATCCCCGCTATCAACGGTACCAAGTCTGCCCTTTCTGCTGCTCACAAATATGGCGCTAATGTCAAGAAGATTGTCATTACCTCGTCGTTTGCTGCCATGGTTCAGTACCCCTTCAACTTGGACGATCCCAACTTTGTTTACACCGAGAAAAACTGGAACAACATCACCTATGAGGAAGCCAAGACCAACAACGTGTTGGGCTACTTTGCCTCAAAGACGTTTGCTGAGCGTGCGGCTTGGGATTTCCTCGAGGCTGAAAAGCCCAAGTTTACTATCACCACCATCCAGGTGCCTTATGTGTTTGGCCCGCCCATCAATGACATTACTCTCAAGAACCTCAACACCTCCAATCAAATCATCCAGAGCGTTCTCACCAACTCGAGTGACTTGGAGCTGCCCGGCTCACCTCTGCTCTACGTCGACGTGCGCGACGTTGCTGCCACACATATCACTGCCATGACCAACGCAGGCCTCGACAACAAGCGCTGCTTCAGTTCCACAGGTGTTGCCAACAACCAGCTGTTGCTCGATACTTTGCGCAAGGTGCGACCCCAGTACACGGAGGGCCTCACTAACGTTGGTGTTCCGGGCTCCTTTGATCCTGCCAACTTTGTTAAATTCGATAACTCTGAGTCCCAAAAGTATCTTCAGCTCAAGTACAAGACTCTTGAAGAGACTGTTGCTGACACCGCTGACCGCCTCAAGGAGCTTGCTAAGGAGTCAAACTAGATGTAGACTATATTTGAAAAGGTATTTTCAACTAATTAGAACACTATTTTATTCAATTAAATCTTAGAATTATTTACTATTTATTAGTTTGGGATAATGGCTTAAAACTACTGATTTTAATATAATCAAACCGCGATTAAGCTATAATTAAAGGTTAGAACGTAAGGCTAGAAGCCGAATTTATTGGGAGTTTACAATTATACCAGCCGTTAGCCACGCAAAATCCAAGTCCTAGTAATCAATATTCAAAGGCTAAAGCTCAATAGTTAACTTTGTAACTTGGAAGAAAAAAGACTTTAAACCGCAAATCTAAATTGTCACACTTTGAGAAGATGTGCCTCCTAGAAACGAGCGAGATCACTAACATCGCTTAGAACAAATATATGATAATGATGAAGATAATATAGTAATGTATAAATCAATTATTTGTACTAACAGCGGCCTATTGGCTTGTTCTTAATACTTCCCTATTTTATAAAGGGCTTTTGACAGATTTAAAACTTACATTGTTCGGCCAAAGTTACGATCATCAAGTTACACTGTTGTAAATACAACAATGTGTTTCTTTTTTCTACTATATATAGTCTCAATTTATTTCATTCATATCATTAATCATACAAAACTATTTTTTTTCAGATTTTTTTTTCTAGTTTGACTTTTACTAAGACTCTAAGCCGCCATTTTGCCGGATGCAATCATTATACTCTTGCTCAAGCCCATGTCGCGCGCGCGCAACCAGCCAACAAGCCAAGACGGCAAACGCCAGCCCTTTGTCATGGCAATACCACCGCGCGAGCCCAAAGTGACAACAAAATTTTTAGCCAGTGGGTCTTGCGGCTCGTATGCTAGCGGTTTGCCAGATGGTGTTGTCATGATTGGCTCTACCGGCAGCTCGTCAAGTGCCAACTCTTGCAACAGAATTTCTTTCAGCACCTGAGCTTGGAAGAAGTAGTCGTGTACTACACCACCAGAAGATGCAGTCACATCACCTAATCCATACACACGAGCATTCGCGGATTTGGTGTTTCTGACTCGCAGCTGGGGAGTAGTATCAAGATATCCAGAAGAGTCCAGGTACGTGCTGGGCAAAAATTCAGTATTGGGTGTTTCGCCGCTGGCAGGAATGTACAGATCAGCTTCCGCATTGGTAGTGCCATCTGTTAGTGTAAGAATAACTCTGTCCTCACCAGCAGCGTTTTTTGTCGGTTCTGCAGATTTCACTCGCACTCCCGAAACAACATCAATTTTGAATTCATTTTTG
>Ga0160505_100858_pt1 | contig 15472 bp, 8 predicted proteins | sample DIDeMG_FD_108225 | JGI IMG/M metagenome (GOLD analysis project Ga0160505, IMG submission 108225) | Enriched chicken feces microbial communities from UW Madison campus, WI, USA - DID2874_E49_Stillage MG | ecosystem: Host-associated > Birds > Digestive system > Large intestine > Fecal ... | reverse complement strand
TAAGAATAGCCGGACTGGGGTGAAGAATAAAATCGCTGGGGTAAGGCGGGAACCTGAAAAATGGTAATCGGCTCCGTATTAATTTGTAGTTGCTCCCTATAAATGTAATAATGTACTTTATTTTTTTTTTTTTTTTTTTTTCATGGGCTTACTGATTTTGGTTTTTCGGAATATTAGACAATGGCATGCCGATGTGCGTCTCGAATTTGTTCGTCATGGTAATGTTCCTATTGGTTTTTAATACCGTTCATATACATCTCAGGGGCATGTATCCTGTGTTGTCATAGCAAGGGCTAAACGAAACTATTGCAAAAAAACTGTTCTATCATGCCCCAGCCAAGGATAACCTGTGTGGATGTGACTTGTATACGATATATCTATCTACTCGTAGTTCGGGGTAATCACTGTAGTAGCAGGTTGAGCTATTTTCATAACCCAAACTGTTGACATAAAACTCAGTAGTTTATGTTTTCAACCTGTCTGAGGCATACGTCTGCTTTGATTTGTTTTTTTCTACATCTGGCTGTTTTTTCTTAGCGGAAGGTTAAAGATCGTACCTCAAGATAGATTATCTTCCCTCAAAAAGCTATTCTACATTATTTTATTTTTCTTATCATTGTTGTCCTTAATCGGCCCTGACAGAGAAACACCAGGGAGCGTGATGACTTTCAGCGTATTTTTTTTTTAAGCTCTTGGCATCACCAACCAGGATCAAGCTATTGGTCATCAAGGTATCGGCAAACAGTTCGTATTTTTTTGGGCAAATTCTCGCAACAAAAAAAAACTTTTCAAAGTATTGACGTATCCCCAATTCTTTTACACGTACACTTGAGCTAGGTACAAACTACCACAAAGCAAACTTTTGCTTTTATTATTGTAGTGGGAGACATCATGTTTTCCCTTTTTTCCACGGGCCAATGGTCCAGCACATAGTTCTCCGGCTGCGATAAGGATGAAACTATTTATAAATTCTTTTTAATATCATCATCAATTATTGGCAAATTGACGGTGGTATAATGATATGGAGAAAAATCACTGGAGATTTTCAATGTAGTCCCCATATAGCTATGATCATTTGTAACTGGCCAGTAAAGTGGGCTGTTATATAAACGGAAGAGTTGATGGGTTTCAATTAACCCTATTGCTTGACTTGCAGTGGACTTGTTTTAGTGGAATAAAAGGTCTTCTCATCACGTCCAAATCTCTCGAAAATACAAAGAGATACCATGGGGAAAAATGTTTATGGGTAGCTAATTAGCTATTAGCAAAGATGTTGGGTAATCCATACTACGAAACTCAAACTAGTAATAGTAAAAAAAAAGAAAAAAGGCAATGATTATAGATAGCTCAGCCAAAGTCCAAGAAGCGTAAAGATATATGGCAGTCAAATGACGCTGTGGGCTTCATCAGTACGGATAGAAATCATTGGGCACAAAATCTGAACGAAGCGTTGATTTATGAACATAAAGGGCTCGTTTGGTTTCACTGAACAGTTTTGAGAATGGGGGATGCCAAGTATTCCCAGGTTCCTGTCCAATCACAACAATGAAGAAAGAAAAAAAAATCCGGGGAAGCTGCTTGAAATAAACAAAAACCTTTCTTTTCTCCCCCACTTGCCTGCCAGGAAAATTTGGTCCTTTCTGCAAAGTTCGTTTTACACGTTTCCGAGGGTAAATGGCCACCAATAATTTATTTATTTACTTATTTTTTTTTGTTAAGATGAACAGTCAGGGGGGGTTGCACTTACACTTGATATTTGAGATTCATTAATGGTAAACTTGATTATCTAATATAATTTCCGGTACCTGAGTCGTATCTGTTGTGTTTATTCTAACTTATTTCATGTTTATAAAATGATGGTAATTCTAGTACTATTTTTTGCTGACTTATGCAAAATCCAGTAGACAAAAAAAATTAAAAAATAAAAGGCGGGTATAAAATATTTACACAGGGTTAATTCTGTATGTACCATTTTTAATGGGGGCCCCCATCCTAACAACAGTTGGTAAAAACCCTGTTGATATTCTTACAAAGCCTACGAAAATACATCAAACCATGTCAGCTCTGTAAAAACACTTGTTTCTGAGAATTGGTCCTTGTCCCGTATATATCTAAAGCTCATTATGGACTTATACAGGTACACTTTGGCTTTCATTTGAAAAGGTTTATTGTAGATCAATCTCATCTTATCAAAGAACAGATCAATTTTCGCAAAGAAATCAAATCCCCCCACCACAGTTTGGCCAGTTTACAAAATCAAAAAAGAAAAGAAAGAAAATAAATACAAGGACGGATAGTAGATTGCAAGCCTCAGGTACGAGATGTTCCGCTATCATGGCTCGTACATACTGATGATCAACAGCCCAAAGACTGAATTTTTTGACAAAGCTGGATTTTTTAACTGGCTTGTTCATAATTACAATCTACTATATGTGTACAGACAATGATCCAGCCTCCGATGCATAAGTTGTGTATTGTGTATTGTAGTGTCTGTCATAAATTATCCCAATTTCAAACAGCTTTGGGAGGTAGATCACAATTCCTCACCAAGTTATCACGTGCCCTTTAGAAAAGCCATAGATAATCAATGAAACTTATAGCGGGTACAGTTCCCCGACAACGAAATGTCTCGGACCGTTCAACGACATCGAAAATTTGGGGTGTCAGCGGTACTATGCCATGGTAAGACTAGTTTTACCCAACTGACAATTATTGTTACCTTAAATGGTGATTGTATTCAAACTATAAAATGTCAATGGCAAAGCAAAAAAAAAAAAATATTTCAGCAATGAGCTTTTATCTTCATTTTACAATTAACTAGCCGTATAGTACGTAGACATCTAGATGATCATTTAGGATGGCAAAAAGAATTAATTTTTTTTTATTAAAATGAAAAACAAATTGTGCCAACATTGGCGGCAATGCTCATGGGGCTATGTGATAAATATGAAATTTATTTCTTGCATTTGGCGCAGCCAGAATTCAGCAAGCAGTAATACCCTCCACTCACCAGTGCAATGCCAGCAGCAGCAATGGCACCCTGTTGCGGTGTGATGGGCACGGCTCCGGGCTTGCGCTGTTGCACAAACCCAACAGTGCCAATGACGGCCGCGAGGATACCAGCCAGCGCAAAGGCACTTGACTTGGGGTTATGTTCGAGTCGGTCAATACCCTTATGGACGGCCTTTTTGGCCCGGTTGGAGGATTTTCCTGCTCCCTTGTTACACTTGCCACACTTCTCATAATTGTCGGTCTTTTTATCATCAGACTCCTCCTCTTCGGATGGGATGTTATCGAGAGCGCGCTTGACCTCCTGCGGCGTAACGTTCACGGACTCAATGGGGATGGTGTTTTCAGAATCGGGTTGGGCAGCGCCCTGGTTGGCAGCATCGACGTATCTAGATAAAGTGTTAGAACAAGGCATAATAAACCTGGGCGAGGTAGCAGCTGTACTTACGACATGGTTTGCTAGTTTATGTATTGGTAATGGTGATTGTGTGTATATATGTGAAAGCGTTACTGAGAAAAAAAGAAGAAAAGGAGGAAACGCGGTCTATTTAAAATATTTGAACTGCGCACCCTTGTCATCATAGCCCCAGATATCAACTGGTTGGTCTATGGCCTTATTAGCCCACTATTTTCCCAGTAGCAACCAAACCTGCCAAAAGCTTAAACCCCTCGCTGGCGGTTGCCACGCGCATCCTTCTCCCTTCCCCATCCCCAGCTGTTCCGATGCGCGTATCATTGGTGTTGATCGGCGTGCAATTAAGTTTGACAAGAGCTGGCGAATGGCACTTGGGGGGTAAGTGTAAACAGTCTCACAGCTGACTCTGGTGATGATGATGACGACGATGATGAGCTGTTTGGGTCCCAGGGCAGTCGATGCGAGCCGCAAGTTTTCTGCTTTTGGCGAAGGTTCCATATAAAGGGTTATTCTATTTCAGCCTGTTTATTTTCCGCTTATGTAACATCACATGATACATCATAAATAGCCCTTTTGCAGTTCAATTAGGGTTGAAGATTACTAACTATTACTCATCATTACCATTTGCCATGACTGCGCTTTCGCCCGTCGCAGTACATTCTAGTCTGACTCCCCAATAAGGAAACTTCCATCATTCCCAGCCGGCACCTCAATTTTTTTTTCTCTTTTTTTCAACCTTCCAAAATTTCCTTCCTTCCCTTTCAACCCTGTGTCTTCCAAAGGAATCAACAACTCAATAACATCAACAAAAATGTCTGACGCTGCTGCTGCTCAACAAGGTGCTCCTGCTTCCCGTGGTGGATTTGGCCGCGGTGGTCCCCAGCGTGGTGGCCCCCGTCGCGGTGGTCCCCGTCGTGGTGGCCGCCGTGAAGAAGAGAAGGGATGGCAACCCGTTACCAAGCTTGGCCGTCTCGTCAAGGCTGGTAAGATCACTTCCCTGGAGGAGATTTACTTCCACTCCCTCCCTGTCAAGGAGTTCCAGATCATTGATCAGTTCCTCCCCGAGCTCAAGGATGAGGTCATGAAGATCAAGCCCGTCCAGAAGCAGACCACTGCCGGTCAGCGTACCAGATTTAAGGCTGTTGTCATTGTCGGTGACTCTAACGGTCACGTTGGTCTCGGTATCAAGTCCGCCAAGGAGGTTGCTACTGCCATCCGTGCCGCTATCATCATTGCCAAGCTCTCCATTATCCCCGTCAGAAGAGGTTACTGGGGTACTTCCCTTGGTCAGCCCCACTCTCTTGCCAACAAGACCACCGGTAAGTGCGGTTCCGTTTCCGTTAGAATCATTCCCGCTCCCCGTGGTACTGGTGTCGTTGCTTCTCCTGCTGTCAAGAAGCTCCTCCAGTTTGCTGGTGTTGAGGATGCTTACACTTCCTCTTCCGGTTCCACCAGAACCATTGAGAACACCCTCAAGGCTACCTTCGTTGCTGTCGGTAACACCTACGGTTTCCTCACCCCCAACCTCTGGAAGGAGACTCCTCTTGTCGCCTCTCCTTTGGATGTCTACTCTGACCTCACTGCTTCCAAGAAGTACTAAGTTATATAATTTTATGCTGATTTAATATACGAGGGAATGAGTTGAAAAAAAAAAGAAAGAGTTTTCAATTAACCAATCTGTCAATATCCTGTAGCTATACCTTAAAAAACAAAAAAGACTTGCGGGTAGATGCAATGTGCACATGTGCTTTTTACACAAGCCGCTCTTACTGTAAATGTACGTTCTCTAGCAGATCTCTCAGATCATCCTCCTCTTTGGTTGAGCCGTGTTCTCTCGCGTGCTCCTGCTGGTTTTCCTCGGGCACAGCCTTGGGCGGTTTCGGCGCCATGTGGAGCAGGTCGTCAACATTATCACGCCGGGTCTCGGCCGCTGTCTCCTCTGCGAGCATCTGTTCAAACTCTTCTTCCAGTTCTTCCTCGTCGACGGCAGCGCTGGCACCACTGCCTGCCAGCCGCTCAATTTCTTGTCGGATCGCATTGGCATCGCTGCGTGCATCCTCCAGCTCATCGGCGAGCTCAACCACCTTTTCGGCACCGCCAACGGCCTGGTTAAGGCCTGTAAGAATGCCCACGCCATCCTTGAGGGCAGCAAAGATCTCGGCGTCGGTGACCGAAGTGTCAATGCTATGCAACGTTTGCTCTAGCTTAGACACCATCTCAAGTGCCGCCAGTTGCGCAGTCTCTGCCAATCGCTTTGACTTTAGCGCGTACTTGGCGCGCATTGTATGCTTTCGTGCGACCGCATCGCGCGCCGCCTGCTGAATGTTGTCTATCCGCGCAGTAAGGTGGTCGACGCGGATCGTCATGTCATAAAGCGTCTGGCGCAAGTTCGCAACCGCGCGATCCTGCTCAGACACCTCCCTGGAGCTGGTGCTGCTGGTTAACAGCTTGATTGTGTCTTGCTTCACAGCAATCTGATGCAAATCGCGGTCAAGGAAAACGAGAACCACGTCGATATCCGTTGGACTCAGATCGAGTCCGTCAATGCTCTTACACAGATCCTCAAACAGCTCGCGCGTGTAAACCGTCTGCGTGTATGTGCCGTTTTGATCTTGTTCCAGCGCGCGCATAATTTTAGATGCAACGTCCTCGAGCACGCTGACCACAATGTACTTTTCATCTTTTAAAGTGCCGTTTCTCTCTGCCGACACCCAGCGCCCAGAGTAGAGACCAGACTTGTCCAGCGCCCAAAACAGTACAGACGTGGGCGAGGGCGGCACATACCACGGCCGCTCGTAGTATATCGACACTGATGTTGTTAGAAAAATGCTGAGCGGGACAATGAGCTTTGTATCAACAATCTCATCTAGTACACAGTCCAGTGCCAATGGGATGCCGTGCGTGTCGTCAGCGAAAAGAGCCGGCAGTTGCCGCGCCGAGATGAGGGTCTTATCGGCAAACGCGCCCCCGCCGCGCAGCAGTTCCGTAAAAGCTGTGGCCCAGGTGTGAATGTTGGCATTGTAGCCTTCGGGGTTCCAGGTCTTGAGGTTGCGGAAATCAGAGTAGAGTGAGCGCAGGCGCGCCTTGGGCAGCAATGTTGACATGGGTGAGCTTGGTGATGGGGACAGTGGCTCGTTCTTGATGGTTCTGGCAGAAAGATGGTGTCAGGCGTTGGGACTTTTAAAAAAAAAAACTTTGGTGACTTTGCGACTTTTCTAGACAAACCCCAGACAAGAGGCACCTTACGGAACACGAGCACAAAACAACAATGGATAGAAAACCACCTCGCAGCTACAGCGCTTATCCATTGCCGCTGGATTCAAATAGAAATGACGGTGGCCGAAGTGCTTCTCGCGATCGCGAACAATCGCCAGGTCGGGAGGCGCGGCAGTACGATGACGACAGACGTGACCGACACCGCAGAGATGACAGAGGCAGTAGAGACCGCAGCGACCGCTCCCATAAAGGCTCTGACGAGAGATCTTACCGAGACAGAGACGCCAGAAGACACCGCGATGACAGAAGCTATAGAGATGAGCGCAGCTACAGAGATGACAGATCCCACAGGGACGACAGAGGCTACAGACGCGACGATCGGGGGCACCGGGATCGCAGAGAGACTCACAGAGGTCGCGATCGCTGGGACCAGCGTGATATCCAAGATGACCGACCACACGAGCCCAGAGAGTCGGACACCAAGATCAATCTGCCGGCTAAGCCGACAGAAACCCCCCGTCGAGACTCTGAAGTGAAGTCGGAGAGCCAGCGTGATATGAAATTAGATGATCAAAAGAAACCTGCCGTTGAGACCCAAGACAAAAAACAAGACGATGATGAAGAGGAAGATGACGCGGCGGCACAGATGGCCCGGTTAATGGGCTTCAGCTCGTTTGACAGCTCCAAAGGCAAGAAAGGCGTAGACGTGGGTGGCGTGGCGCGCACCAAGGCCAGTTCGTTCCGGCAGTACATGAACCGTGATAAGGGGTTTAATCGCGAGCTATCGCCGCCACCAGCTGAGCGCCGTCACAAGTGAGCCAATGGGTCCATTATTCGCATCATGTTTCGGTGTCTTTTATGTAGATTCTGATATTTTATTGTTTAGTACATCTGTTTTGCATTTTTCTCCCACAATTCCCAACCTTCCATTTTCTTTAAACATTTGGCTTTTTTTTTTTTTTCTGGACCTCATAACCTCACGTACAATTTCCCCCAATTATTACCATCGTTTCCACCACCAAAGCGCACCTCCAGGCCGTTCTAAAAGGTTCGCCCCTCGATCCTGAACTCCTCAACAAGGCCATTGACCAGCTGAAGCTCGACAAATCGCTTTTTGTCAAGGACAATGCGCCCGACAACACCGTCATTGTAGAGCTCTTGCCACTTGCTATTGAGATTTTAAAGACACCTGTGGCTGGCGACGTCACTCTTATTACAGATTTGATCCAAGCACTACTTGCGCACACATCCTTTGAAGACGTCGTCCACTTCATTTCGACTGATCAATTACTTGCTGGCCTAGATAGCGGTGTCCCCGCCCTGCAGAACGTTTGCGTGGCCCAGATTGCCAAGGCAAGCCCGGCTGATCTCGTTGCAAACACACCACTGGTCGACAAGCTGCTAGAGCTGTTTGCTGACAAAGATAACCAGGCCGTTCAGAGTGTCCAGGATACGCTTGTTCATCTGGCGTCTAATGGCGAGCTGGTTGTCCGACGCATCTTTGGATCGCCCCAGCTAAGCAACATGAAGAACTCAGACGACGCAGTGCTCCAGAGCAGGCTTATGGCACTACTGGAGAGTGTGCTTAAGCTCGAGTATCCCGTCGATTCGAATCTGCTAGTTTTTGATGACAAAGTGTTTGACCCTACTAGCCCTTCATGGGATGTGCTGCAAACTGTTTCCGTTGTTCAGTTCTACAGAACCATCATTGAGAACCCGCACTTACCAACGCTCGTAAAAACCATCGTTGGCCCCCTAGAGGCCATTACAAAAATGTTTTCGCAGCGCAACGAGTTTGAAGATGTCAAAATGTTCTTGCTGTCCGAAATTTACATGCTTTTCCGCGGGCTTTCATACAAGGAATACGACTTGTTCAAGAGTCTTGATGACAGGTTCAACATTGTCAACAGCTCCCTCGCTGATCGCGAAGAGCGCGTCTCTGCACTGACCTTCATCAACCCACGCTACATCTTTGAGTTCAAGAACTCTGTTATCGCAGACGTTAGGATCATGTCGGCGGAGCTCCCAATCCTACGCAACCTTGTCACATACGAACCTTCATTCACCCAGCTCGGCCTCAACCAACAAAACCTCCTTAATCTTGTGTACGGCGATATGCTGATTTTGCTACTTGTCGTCATCCGCACACCGTTCGGCCTTAAGAAACTGCTACACGAGTGGCCACAGGTCATGACCGCTATCATCAATAAGGAAAACGTGCGTGAGCCCGAGATCTTCAACCTACGAAGAGAGGTGCTCGAGTTTCTTTACAACAAGCCTGCAGCTACTCTTGGTGCCTGGTACGGCGGTGTAAAGGAGGCTTACAAGGAAGTCATCCTAGGTGCAGGATACGGGCAGGAGGTCCAAGCCATTGTCGCTGACAAGGCCGCTTAAATTATTTTATTCTTTTAATAATAAAAAAATTAATAATAATAACAGCTGATATATCTATTGTAGCTTATAATATGAGTCTAATTACATCATTTCCTTTGCCTGCTTCAGGTCTTTAGCACGTTGCAACTGTGCCTCCAGCTCCTTCACGCGTCCAGTCAGGGCTGCCACATTACTCTTTGACACCTTGGCTGAAGCAATAAATCTCGGCTCATGCAAGAATTTGGCCATCTTGACCTTGACCTGTGCCAAATCGTCGACCTCCTGTTTAGGCGCATCGGCAAGCTTGACCCATACGTTGTGGTTTTCAATCTCCTTTTCATCCAGGATACGCTTGAAGATTGGCAGCTTGAAAATCTCAGCGGAAGTATCATTCTTTTTCTTGGCCAGCATATTGCTATTGTTGCCAGTCAGCTTGATGCCGCCGGGGATTACTTTCCGTGACCGGCTCACAATTTGAATAGACGATACGGCCTCCTTTTGCGGTGCCAGCTTCCGTAGTACTTGCTTTGTGGTAATGTCCCATGTGTACGCTTGGCCATCCGAGTAGCCCGCAGCGAGCACTGTGCCGTCAAAGGAAATGTCCAAACACGTCACACTTGCTTTCGTATCCGAGTCTGGCCGCGTTAACAGGATGTCGCTATTATCCTGGTATGTTAGCGTCACCTTTTCGTTGTTTCCTTTCGGTCCCTCGACCATGCCCGTCGTGGGATTCAATTTATACCGGTTCACAATAATGATATCGCCGTTGATTAATCCGGCATAGACAGCACGCTCAGACGGGTCCATGGCAATGGCTTTGATTTTCTCGGGCAGAATGTACGTAGAGACCAGCTCATTGCGCTCGAGGTCCCAGCATCGCAGCGTGTTGTCGAGACTGCTGGTGTACACATTGCGCAAGCCGTAGCCAAGCCGCACGCCTGTGATCTCAAGGGAATGCACCTTGTTCCAGCTGTACACGGGCTGACACTCGCCCGAGTTGACGAGGTCGTACAGCCGCCAGCCCAGCACGGTCGAGTCCTTTGAGCCCGTAAACACAAAGCTATCGTCATCGCGGCCAAACTCGATCACGGTGACCTCCTGGTAATGCTTCTCACGCACGGCAACAAGGTTTCCAGACATGACCTCCCAAATGTAAATGCGACCAGTCTGGGCGCCGCCAATAAGCCAGTTTCCAGAGGGCGAAACCTTGACCACGGCGAGTTTTTCGGGAAGGACAATGGTCTGCACGGCGCTGTCGCGACCCCAGTGATAAACAAGCAGAACGGACGAGTTATGCTGAACACTAAAAACACGATCAGAGGTTGCATGCACCGCCTGCAGCGTTGACCCGCGCGGCAGTGACACGTTCTTGAATGTCTGGTAGGGTGTACCGGAGTGCAAGTCACACACAACGATGGATGAATTATTGTGGTTTTGCTGACCAGACTTCATTTTCTGGGGGTTGCGTGGGCCACTGGCACCAGCAGCAGCAAGGGTTCCGTATAGTACTAATTCTTCCATGGGTAACAAGCAGAAGGGGGGTCTGTTCTAAATCGTAATCAGGGACTAATGCGTGTGCTTGTTCTGGATAAATGATTGATATCCCCGAGTCTTTGTCCCTGATCTGAAAAATTTCTGGCGCATGTGTGATTGGGATAATAGGGTTAGGGGCGGGATTGAGAACTACGACTGTTAACTCAACCAAAAAAGAAAATTATTACAATTGAATTATCCAATTGCATAAGGGAAAGAAAAAAAAAAAAAAAAAAAAAAATGAATAAAATTTGTTTAATTCACTAAAAAAAAAAAAAAAAAAAAAAATTATAAATTAATATTTCAATTTAATAAAGGAAAAAAAAAAAAAAAAAAAAAAAAGACAGGTATAAGATCTGTTTATTATCCTTACGTATAGATGGATCAAATATCTTCTTATTGTACCAGTATATAGATACCCCGTGATAAACCAAACCTACAAAACAATCTGAAAAAAGCGTAGAGCTTTAAAACTCAATGGGACTAATGAAGTAACAATTTTAGTGCATATAATGATTCCTACAGTTGAAGGAACTGAAATAAGGCTTCATCTGAGTTAGAAAACAAATAAACGTGGTATGGCTCATCATCTTCAGTGTAAACAGGGTGTACAGCTCAGTAAATAATAGACCCAGCTATATACCAATGGAGAACACATATCTTGCATGACGGCCAACAGGAGCAAAACTTTTGGTTAAAATATAATAATAGGTAGATAGAAAATCCGATTATTGCCCTTAATTCAAATAGATACAAATATATATATAAAAAAAAATAATCTATTAAGGAGATAGGAGCTTGAAAAACATTCGTCTCTATGAGACTGTCAAGGTAGCAATATCAGCTCATATTACAAGTTCAAGCGTTCGATGGCATTGAATTTCCCATAAATAGCTTCATATATTAATAAAAACCTGCAATAAACAATGCTTAGTAGATTAATACCAAAACGTCATGACTTGTGTAAAGCTGAACCAGCTTACTAAAGGTATAACGAAGCACGGTACTCATAAGGAATTTTATTGGATTAGGGTGCTTTCTTCCATACAGCTCCCTTAAGATGATGGAGTAACATTGGCGGAGTATACCTAGTATTTCATAATCTGATACTACACATAGTAAACTAAAGCAATTGCTGCTGTTATGGTTTGGTTTGCCTATTCTTCTTTATTGCAAGAACTTTTACTTCATGTTTAAAAGACTTCAAGCTTTGATATCCTTGGAACCTATTGTAATCACGCGTGAATAAATAGGGAAAAAAACGTGTTCACATGCATTTTTCATGCATATGAGCGGACTTGAAATCGATAGGAGCACCGTCTAACAGTACATGAACATAATACAAATTATTAGGATTGTAGCGCCCGATGTCAGTGATGAGGTTCCACGGTATTGTTTCAAGGGTCTCAACCGAGAGGCTTGTAAACGTTGGCTTTTGTTAGAATATAGAGTCAACCACCACAATACCGTTAGTTGGCATAAGTTTCCCAACACCCTATTTTTTTCCGATATCATACAAAATCTTAAATCAAATATACAACTTCAAGACCAAGTTTACTAACAAACAGAAGTACTACAGACTAAAAAAAATAATTATATTCAGTAACTTAAGAGCTCCTGCTTATTTCAATATTAAAAGTATATAGATTTGACAGTATGAAGAGATGTGGTGAAGCATTGAAGATCGCTGTAAATTGCATGGGTGACGTAAATCTTAAGGTAGAGTATTGGGAGAATTTTGCCAACACACAGACGACAGGAATTTCAAAAACATTTGTTTCTATGAGAATGCCAAGGGAGCGGCGTCAACACACTTATTTATTAATTTATTTTATTTTAGTCATTTTTTGTCTATAAATGATTGGATTTCCTTTATAATTTCGTTTTTAATAAATCATCAATTTATCTACTATCAAAAACAAAAAAAAAAACACACTTGCCAATAATGATACCCGATATTCGATGTGGAAACCGCGGCTACAGTGCCGGCTGCGAAACCGATCAATGCAACATAAAGTATATGTGCGGCATAGTAGAAGGCATGCATTATCCAAAGGAACACTGTGAGTTGGACATGAGTTGTCCTTCTCAAGTGTCTTCTCTAATTCCTTCTCAAATGCCTAGGTTGACGGTCATGAGACTCTTGCTAGGGGCGATTACCGTTATTTCAATGATTGCACAATTTTATGTTTAGGCTGTCGAATCGTCTAGATTAATTCCAATATTTAATTTAATTAATACTACTTAGAGCGCGACAAGATACAGTTTACAATGTGCAACTTTCTGGTGGCATGACCTTCTGGAAACAAGCAAAAGAGGTAGCAAGCGGTACTTGGTGGTCAGCATAGGAGAAAGCGTCTCCTTGTCAGTTTATTGGCTCTCAAGGTGGTTCGCTGTCTTTTTCGTCGACAATGCCGAAGCCTATTACCAAGGGAGCAAACGTCAATATACTAATGAAGGTGCTAGATAGATACTCAGTTTATTGTCCTTACAACAAATAACTACAAACAAAGCTATAAAACAAAATGACATAAAAAGACATGGATTTTAAGAAGGATTGTCTCTATGAGGCTGGCAAGACAATAGTGTCAGCGAATATTATAAGTTCAGATGTTCGATTGCGCCAAATTCTTCATGCACGAAAGTAGACCTGCGCTTCATCACCCCCATTAAATCAATACCAGAGGTTTATTGTATTTCATTAACAAGCTAATCTGATCAAGCAAACCATAAACAAAAGAGCTACGGTAACGAATCTACTGTTTCCAGTTGACCACACCTGCAATAATGATTTCGCTTGATGATGTATCTTGTTTGAAAATATATTTCCAGAATAATCGTGATATGTGCGAAGCTGAACCAGTTTACTAAGTGTATGATGAGACACGCTATTTATGAAAGATTTTAGTGGATTGGGATATTTTCCTCCATACAGCTCCCTTTAGATTATAGAGTAGGATTGGCGAAGTTCTTCTGGTATCTTATAAATTAATTGCCATTCACCGCATAAAGCAATATGGAAATTGCTTTTCATTTTCCGCAAGACTTCATTAATTTTCATAACACGATCGTACTTTGGCTGCTCCCGTGGTGAGCGCTTGATCCAAAATTGGTCGTCGTCAATACCATTCATTTGCTTGGCTATAAAAAAAAGCTTTTCAAACTCACCCCCTGCTGGCTTGCTCCAGTTGGCGAATTTCCACATGGGGTTCCTCGGACTCACATATTGAATAGCTCAGTATCAAATCGGCCATTGGTCTTTTTTCTTCTTGTGTCCCCCGAAATTCCAAAGGTTCACACCTCAATTAAATATTCAGAAACGGGCTCTTATACAAGCCAGAAAAAGGCTTGCCGCCGTCTGGATGTTTTCTTCATCAACTTGGGATTTGCCTTTGACGTCGTTGTTTTATTTTCCTTTCTGAGGCTCGCAGCTGTCCACTCTTTTGGAACGGGATACATTACTCCTTTGAACCAGTGAAAAAGAAATTCTGTTTTAGAAACTAAAAAATAAACTTTATTTATGCTAATGCTATTTTCATTCTCTTGTAAGAGTTAGTGTTGGTAATAGTAAGGGTAAGAGAGTGGCATCAAGGCCATAGGAACGAGTTAACTTAATGCCAATTTCTTTAATCTTTTGTAAGATATCAGACCAGATTGTTTATACTACATCAACTAAGTCATATTACTCAACCCTCATTCTACTTTTTTTTCAATATCACAAGTCTGTAAGCTGCCAAGTGCTGTAGCTTCCTGCATCAACCACTAGGGCAGCGTGATCCAATTCGATCATGGTATTCGCCTTCCGGTCTTTACGCTAGTACAGAGATATGTGAATTTCCAGATAATTTTGTTTGATATTACAACAATTCTGTAACAGGGGACCTTTGAATATAAATCGAGGAAAGTGATTGGATCCAATTAAGTAGGAAAAAGCCTAATAGGACCAATGCTTATACAATATTAATTGCCATAAGTTGGTTTGAGGAGTTAATCCTATATGTGGTTCTTAATCATATAATTATCAGATCATTATTAATTGTTTGAATCCCTGAAAGATCTTTATAGATTCGTTGTCTAATTGGTCCACGTCTCTTTTCTTGGCGCATACTGATTACATGATGCCAAGAGTGAAGCAATCATAAATTGCCTGAATAGGATTTTGTAAGAAATAATCGATGGATCGTGATATATGCACTATACTTTTTACTACTTGTTGGCTTCCACTACGTGCGCGGGTCCGTGCGTATTATATAAGCGAAATTTATCATGTATACACAAAGAAAGACCAAGTGTTACAAACACGTTAAGTACAGCAATAGACCCGGGCTTCTCTTGAGCTATCAGGAACCCTGTATGAAGCTGTACAATGTTAAATTTTACATGAGACAATGAGGAAGCTTGAAGAACAACGGAAGTTACTTGTAAAAATGCATTCTCCTCCGTCCCCAACTTGTACTGGCACTTTCTCTCAAGTATATGAGCTGTCGCTTTACTTGAAGTGCTTGTAACATTGGGCCTTGCTTTTGTGTGTACTGTACATAGTGAATTTTTGTTTACATAATGCGCACAGATCCGTGCGCATCTGGCGGAAGCCTGAAATGGTAAAAAGCATGTTACATATATCAATTCCCAATCAGTTTATTTTCCTTTTATCAAATAGTTATAGTCATGAATTTCAAAAACATTTGACTCTATAAGAATTTCAAGGGAGCGGCATCAGTACGCTTATTTATTATTTCATTTATTATATAGATAGATAGATAATCAGTTTATTGCCCTTACATCAAATGGTTACATACTTCATTTATTTTATTTTATTTTATTTTATTTTATTTTATTTTATTTTATTTTATTTTATTTTATTTTATTTTATTTTATTTTATTTTATTTTATTTTATTTTATTTTATTTTATTTTATTTTATTTT
>Ga0160505_100856_pt1 | contig 15486 bp, 10 predicted proteins | sample DIDeMG_FD_108225 | JGI IMG/M metagenome (GOLD analysis project Ga0160505, IMG submission 108225) | Enriched chicken feces microbial communities from UW Madison campus, WI, USA - DID2874_E49_Stillage MG | ecosystem: Host-associated > Birds > Digestive system > Large intestine > Fecal ... | reverse complement strand
TGAGGTAGTATTTTTGCTGTAATGAGAAGGGCTTAAATAATTTTTTTTTAGAGATGTTGAATTTCGCCAAAAAAGACAAAAAAAAAAAAAAAAAAAAAAAAAAAAAAAAAAAAAAAAAAAAAAAAAAAAAAAAAAAAAAAAAAAAAAGAATGGAAAGGAGATGGACAAGAAAAGAAAGACACAAGAAACAGAGAAAGAAATCAAGGAATTAAGAAACAGAAGGAAGAAGAAAAGAAGAAAAGAAGTAAAATTGAAAAAGTTGAAGAGAGAGAATATCAAATACAACAAATTACTGAGTATTAATGGAAACCAAAAAGATTGTAAATCCTCGGATAAACAAGATCCAGATTTGCAAGCTGGCTCCTCGAATCTTTTCGCGATTTCGTGGCATTTTCCTCCCATTTCTCTTGCCATTTTTCGCACAGTGGACGATCCCACTAAAACCCCCCATTGGACCCATCCGCATGCCGCCTCACCACTATTTTCCCAATCACTATCCCGATCTGCCATGTGCATTCAACATTTGACATTTTCACGTCCTGGATTAATTCATGCCCACATCTCAATTACCATATCCCAGTTCTCAAATCTCACACAATCTGCTATTAATTAAAATAAATTACCATCATGCCCAATATAAAATTTTTGAAATCTTAACTTCTTTCAAATCCCGATTGTCTCTCCTATCTTCTTACATATCTCACCAGCATTATTTTTTCTTCCACTGTCCACGCTTGCTCGGCCCCACCGGCAGGTCACCTCCCCCCGTACACTCTCGCCTTGAGTTTTTTGCCTGTTTGGTGGTCACTGGTGCTTGCAGTCGTGCACACATATCCGTGCATTGCACTAGGTGGCTGATCTATTGTTACCCCGATCTGGAACCTCTTTATACCATCTACACTTTTTTCTACTTGAATATTGGTTTGGAATCCACACAACTTGGTCATCAAACACCCAATTCCTTCTCCTAAGCACATTGAATCCTGCTTTCTTCAGAACATCGTCCGTCTCGTTTCATCCTTTGTCCGACTCGTGACCAGTTGACCTTTAAACAAACTTCTTACTACTTCCGATCTTCCCACCACAGTCGCTCATTCGCCAAATCACACCAAAAACCATGAGATTCGGAGCTCTATCCCCCAAAAAAGCAAGCAGACTGCCTGTGCGCGACCCGTCGCCCACCAGAGAAGATCCTAACGAGGTGTCCCCAGAACTTGTACCTATCGTCACGCTTCTCTCGGCCCAGAACCACAGAAGATATTATGAAGGCATCTTCATGCTCTATTACGACCTCAACGGCGACGGCAAGCCCGCCGACCGCAAGTGGCAGGAGGTGTACGGAATATTGACCGGAAACCAGTTGGCGTACTTGGACGCTTCCAATTTGGCCAAGTTCAAAGACCAACAAGATAAGTTATTGGAGGCTTCCAACAAGCCAAACTACCTTAACTTCACCGATGCGGTATTCAATGCCATGGCGGTGCTTCCGGCTGCCAAGCAACAGCTTGAAAATGTCATTATTGTGCTGACAACCTTAAAGAATCGTTATATCATCCAATTGCGGTCGTACGACCTGCTCAAGGAGTGGTACTTGGCTCTTAGGTTGGCAACCTTTGAATACCTGCAGCTCCAGGAAGCTTATACTGGCGCGTTGTTGTCTGCGCGAGGTCTGAGGTTGTCTGACATCAGGACTATTTTAGCTGAAAAACGCTTCAATCATGAGGACTGGGTGAAAATCCGCTATGGCTCCGGTATGGCCTGGAAGCGCTGTTATGCTGTCATTGAGCCTTCCACCTTCAAGAGGAAGGTGTTCACTCCGGGTCGGATGCTTCTTTACGAATCTGAGAACATCAAGAAGAAAAACTTGCTAGGTGTCATTACCGATGCTACACTGGTCACTGCCGTGTATCCTCAGCTGCACTTTTTCATAGACAAGAGTACCATCATGAAGTTGGAGGGTTCAGTCAATTTCAAGCTGCCTTCAGTCAAGAACGGAAAGAAGAGTCTGGCTGACGCTCTGGAAACCTCTATCTTCATTATGCCAGAGCAGCATTCATCAGTTCCAGGATTTGACACATTGATCCGTTTCTTGGTACCGCTTTTTGATGCTTTTGGCTTATATGGACGCCCAAAGAGATTGAAGGCCGACAGAATGGATCCAGAGTCCCTTGTGTTTGGCTTGCCTACCTTGCCTTACGTTCATTACCTCAACATGTCTGATTTAAATGCTTTGGTTAGCTCTCAGCAATATTTAACTTGGGACTCAGCCACCTGGAAAGCTGCATTCAAGAAAGTTTTGCTGCTGAAGTTAGCACAGGGCTACGATGGTTGTGGTAGCTCGAGAGGTTTCCTGGGTGCTCTAAGCTCCTTGAACAGCCCTCGTATTGGCAGCCCAATGTCTGCAAACAGACCAATGTCCCCAGAATTTGAGAACCGTGCCCTCAGACTGGTTTCTGGTCCTCTCCCCAAGCTCTCTCAACCATTGCAACATCCCGAAACCCATCGTATTGCACTGGCCGACAATTCGAGAAAGCCAGATCCTTTTGGAAAACCTCTCCCAAAAGTCGGCCAAGAAGCACAGAGCGCTGTTATTGGCACGCCATCGTACCGGTTACCTCCTGGCGAAGGCTTGAAAGAAGTTTCGAATCCAGGAGCAAACAAGAATGTCAACAATTTGGAAATCAACACTGCGGACGACCCTCGCAAATCTATTCAATTGGCAGATATCTACCACAAATATTCCAAGATTCAAACTCCCTCTGATAAGTTCGATGATCGTAATAAAATTTTGAATGGAAGTGCGGAGGAGATTGACGAGAATGTGTTGCCATCCTTGATTAGAAAGAAATCTTTGATGCGGGGCGGAATTTATCCAAACAGTGAAGATCACTTGATTGATAGTAGTGACAGTGAAGACGAGGACGATGATGGTTCGAGTGACAGTATTTATCAACTGGAGGGTCCTCTCAATGCTGGAACACTAAAGGTTCCTGGGTATGACCAGAGAAATTCCAGCTACTCATCAGTGCAATCTCCATTGACACAATATAATGAGTTCAGTCAGCAATTCTCCAAAGCAGTCGAGCAGCCAGGAAGACCTGATTTGCACAACGCTAGGTATGGTGATAACAGCGATGATTCTGATTTCTCTGACTCGCAATCTCCTCCTCCGGTTCCTGCTCATGGTGCATATGATAAAGAGTCGAGTGCTGCCACGCCGCTTCCGCAGATTCTGCAATTGCTGTTGCAAGGGCAAGGGCAGACGGAGCAGCGTCAGACATCACAAGGGAATCAAGTCTCTGCACCACTCTACAGAGAAGCCCAACAAACGTTGCAAAATCAATTGTACCAGCAACAGAACTCCAAGCCCTCGAATGTGCAAAAGTCTCGTGCCAATACTGACTTGAATCTTACGCTCAACAATCCACCATCTTCCAATAAGCCACGGTACATCTCGTCCCCTAACAGCTCTCAAAACCAATTGCCAAGATTCGAGACGAAACAGCCTGTTTCACTGGGCCAGCTTCCATCTCCACTGGGACCACTGGCATACTCACATGAACAGGTGCCATATCCACAGTCTCAGCAGGCACCTAAGCAGACACCTCAACAGGCACCTAAGCAGGTACCTCAACAGGGCTATTACCACACACAATCGCAACGTCCCGCCAAGGCAGAGTATCCTGGAGAGCGCAAGCCGCTGAATTCTTCGCCAACGGTAGCTCCAACATCGGCATTCAGAGTACATCCTCAGGTGCCTCCACATCAAGCACAGCAAAGTCTGCAAAGAGCGCAGAACCAAGTTCTGCCACAACAGCCGCAACAGCCGCAACATCCACAATCTAGACATCCGTATTATCAGAGAGTGGATCAGGGGCAAGGCTCTCAACAGGGCCATCACGGACAATATCAGTCGACATCCCAGCAGATTCAACCCAATGGATACAGTGGAGGTCAAAGACAACAACAGCCACCTCAAGTTGTTGGTCAACAACACACCATGCCTCCAAGACCTAAAGTCAGTGCACAGAACAGTTCACCAAGTATTCGTTCCTACGACAACTCCGGACAGATCTACCACTCACAGGTGCAGCCCAACTTCTCTTCTCGCCAACAATATCCTCCACAGAACCAATATGGTCAACAGCAATACAGCCAACAGCAATACAGCCAACAGCAGTATGGCCAACAACAGTACGGCCAACAGCAATATGGCCAGCAACCGCAGCTGAACGGCCAGCAATATCAGCAGCAAGGCAACAGTGAAACAAAGTATATTCTGAACCCTAATCAAGGGTACATGCGTAAGTACTAAGAAGTACGCCAGTGAATACCAGGAGGTACTTCTATGATCAAATTCGAATGTGACAACGACTTGAAATTCATAGCACGTTTCTCGAAATGACGAAAATCTGTAACAATTATGTAATATACGTTTATTTAAACTTTCTTTAGGCAAATCATGGGCACTAAACCCAGACTAGTACCAACTTTTACAGAAACCCATCCATCACCATGAACTTTCTCTACAGTAACCTCCTCTCCAGCACAGAGGGAAAGCTCATCACCTAGTCGTCTAGCATATGGTTTGACAGCAATGAATTTCTTTCCAACAAGACTCATTTGTGGAACTTCAACTAGAGGATCAACCTTATTAAGTGATAAGTTTGGAAGAGTTGGCAACACCTTTTCAGGCTCGGATGCCCGATTTTTTTCGTTCAGCAAGTGGAACCTTCTCAAGAACAACGGAGATTTGAATTCTCTAGGTGAACCGGGCCATTCGGAAAAATTGATCTTCCTACTCAACCTATTCAAAAGTCCGGATTTGCGTTCTGGGATTTGAAGCTGTGGAGTATCGGACCAACTCTGGGGTATAGTAGCAACAAGTTCAGGCTCTTTACGATTACTTGTCATGAAGCTACCTGATTGGGCTGCTTTCTTATGATAGAAAGACCATGCAACAGCAGCAACGATGCACAAGGATAGAACAGCCATAGGAATGCCTATGGCCATGCCGAGTTTGCTGCTAGAAGTTCTAGACTCTGAGAATGTGCTGACATTGACAGGAAGTGTTGGAGTAGAGGAAACGGAGGCCATCAGCATCGCAGCCATGGACTTGGAAACAGGAGAGGTAGCAGAAAAAGAGGCAGACTTGGTACCAGAAGCAGCAGATATGTATTTTGATGTAGATGTAGATGTGGTTGTTAAGGCGATGGCGGTTTGAGCCGATGCTGAAGTTCCACTTTGAGAAGCTACCACCGTACGGTACACATATTGAGTTGTTGTGGTGTCCAGAGAAATAGTGGGAGCAACTGTCTGGGTGGTAGTCACCACGAGAACAATAGTGTCAACAGGAGCCATTGGTGTATCTATAGAGGAGAAGCCTCTGCTTAAGTAGGCAGGTCGAATAGGCAAAATGATCTGTTTCATTGTTGACTGGTGATGCTTGAGTGCTGACAATGTTTCACTATTGACAGAACGTTGAAGGTTGACAAACTGTTTCAAAGTTGACAAAATGTATCAAAGTTGTCAGAACGTTTCAGGTTTGACTAAACATACGAAGGTCGACATGCAGAACGTTTCAAGCTTGATGTGGTTTCAACTTCGAAACCATATATCAACAAAACCGTATCCAGTTCAAATCCTTAATGTCCCAATTGTCCAGAGATACATTGAAGGGTTCAATAGCTGCGAATCGCACGCATGGAACATGGAGATGAATGCAATATCTGCAACATTCAACAAAACAGAAAAAAACATTCAACAGAAAAGATAGTCAAAATCTCACCCACACTAATATCCATATCATCCAATGAACGTCTATATAGGAAGCATAGGCAGCTCCTCCTCGCCAACAATCTCGTGACTTTTGGGCCCAGTGATCGAATTGAAGAACTTACGGTACACCACCACAGCGATCGTACATCCCAACATGCCTCCCAGGATAATATCCACAAAGTGATGTCTGTAGTCCTGAACCCTAGACAAAGCCACGTAGAATGCCAAAAGGAGCGGAGTGAATGCGAACAAGTACCAATAGACCGGGTTAGTCGAGACGTTACGCAGAAGCTGAAACTGACCGAAAAGCCACATGGACAAGAACAAGAATGCCGAAAAAGAAATGGACAGGTGACCCGAGGGAGTAGACCGCATTCCATCCACAAGTGCCCGATCTCCCAATGGTGCAGTGCATACGTTAATGCCCACAAAGGTATCAAGTGGAGTTGTTGCAATGGGCCCACAGCGAGCCAAGAAATCGGGCCGAGGACGTCCCACCCAATTCTTCAAGATATCAGTCACAACTCCATCGATGCAAACTGTCAAAAACGACCCCAAAAGCGACACCTGGAGAACATGCCATGCGTGATCCTTCTGGTTTCTGTGCTTGACGAAAGTCACCACTGTCATCACCACCAATGGCACCGTGGCCGCCAAGATAAGACACATCGGCCCAGAGACCCTTTCCACCACCGCAAACGGATGCTGAATGGTTGGGTCACTCAATTTGAACTGACGATTGAAAGGTCTGGACCGTTCAGCAACAAGAAAAAAAAACACGAAGAGAACACCCACACAGAGCCAGTCAGGAATGTAGCGCCGAAACTTCTCCAGCCTGAGGTACGTGGTTAGAGTCATGGTTGGAGGGTCTGATATACAGAGACTGGACAGTGTTGATATTGGAGAGAGGTTGGAGTACGACATGGGTGCAGGAAGATGTGGGGGATGCTAGATAATAGAAGGATGGGAAATTGTTGAGGATCAGAAGAGGGATAAAGAGGCAAAAGATAAAATGAGATCTAGAAATGGAGTGACGTACATCGTCTTATGTGCTAAGTTGCCAGCATATGAAATCGTGACATGCTCGTGTGACCATTTTCTCGCAGTACAAGGTTACGTGTCCAGAGATATACAGTCTTTTGATTTTGGAATGAATTTAAAATATTTTTTTTTTTTTTTTTTTTTCATTCTATAATCATTAACTTGACCTCAGTAGTGAAATGTCTATCATAATTGATCTATAAATTACCTAAGAAGGTCGTCATTAGTGTTTTCTTTTCTCATCACCAAATGGATCAAATGATCTAGCTTTACCGTCATTCTCCACATTAAATCCATAGAAGTTTCCTTTCACCTCAACTCCCAAGTAGTCAATCAAGTTGAGCATATTCTTCAGGTGGAAATAGCTGGGCAGCGATAAGTTTTCGAACTCAGCAACCGAGAAGTTCATAATTTGCTCATTGCTCAAATCATACTCGCGTGGAATCTCACCCCGTGCAGTGGTTTTTGGACTCTCGATCCCATTACTGGTGTACAAGTCTGGCCGGTCATATGGCAACACCGCACAAAGCCAGATGCGTGTTTTGTAGATTTTGAACAATTCTTTAATTAACCCTCTGAAGTCAATTCTCTTGAAGTTCGCGAAATAGTAGAAGATCAACTTCTTAAAATCGCATTGATACTCCACATTAATCAAGGTCAAGTCATTGTTTAACCCGAGCTCCTTGATCTTGTTGAAACAAGTGATGAAAGCCTTTTTCTCCTCCAAAAACTTGCCGCTCAACTTCAGCACCTCTTTGGGGGTTGCAAAACGCAACACCTGCTTGGTTGGAAGAGTGATAATGAACTCATTGTCTTCATTGGAGTGATTGTTGATGATGGAAGACGCCTTCAAAGATGTGGAGTGTGTACCTCCACAGTGATTGTTCTTGACGGATGTACCTCCACTATTGTCTGTGATGGTAAGCGACTTCAAATGTTCAATCTTCTTCAAGAAGTTGAACAATATCGCCATGTTTAGTGATACTAAGGGCGCAAGAATCATCACCAAATCCTTACCACGGTCCCCGTCCACAATCACCAAGTCTTCTTCTTGGAGGAAGATGTTAGAATTACTGGGATAAGACAACAAATCCAACTTTCCGTTTTTGTTGATGACCAAGCAAAGCATTTTGTGATTGAAGGTTAAATTGTTCAAGTTCTTTATGAAGGTGATCAATTTCACCACCACCTCGTTCTCTAGCAAGCGCTGCAACTTCTCCATAATTTCCTTACTAACGCTCGTGTCTTGAAAGTAGCGCAGCACTGAGGAGTACATGATTTTCAAATCAGCCGAGGCCATAATGTACTGGTCCTTTAACAAGAGGCCATTGTCGAGCTTCATAGTCTGACCCAGACTCATGTTCTGGCTATTGAATGGTAGCACAGGAGGACCTGCAGCGGCCTTAGAAAGCGGCGAGACGTTGTTCACTGGATTGGAGAACTCCAGTGGACCATTTCGAGGCGGAGTCAGAAACAGCTGGGGCTGTGAGTAGTTCTGGAGCTGCTGTGGATACGTGTAGTGGTTGAACTGTGGAAGCGTGTTGTACGCGTGCAGCGGTACCAGTGGGTGATCCGCCAACTGCAGCGGGCGGCGAGCCTGGAAGTCAGACAAGTTGGCATTTAACGAGAAGTTCTGAAACAGGTCGGCCAATTGGTCATAGCCAAACACACCTTGGCGCGAAGCATTCATGGAGTAGTTGTTTGCGGCAGCAAACGTGGCCAATGAACCTTTCGACAGCGACGAGTTGTTGGCTCCGCCTACGCCTACTCCACTGCCTATTCCTCCTCCAACTCCAGAGCCTGAGTTGCCAGCGTTGTTTACATTAGCCGAATGACTTCGCGTAAACGACTCTGCAGCAAAAGATGGGCGCCGCGACGAAATAGTGCCGATTCCACCCTGTAACTCGGTGGGAAGGTTGAACGCATCGAACTGTTGGTGGTTGTAGGCACCAAACCCTCCATATGGCGGTGCATTGTGCTGCGAGAACACACCGCCGTTGCCGCCAGACATATTGCCACCATTAGTATTCCCTGTTGAGAGCGGCAGTCCCGTGTAAGGCCTGGACTGGGGCGAGCCCAAGTCATTCTCTAATGTGGATAGTTTGGACCTCAAGAGATCGTCAAACTCGGGCCGCAGCCCGTCACGCGAGCCGAACGGTACCTGGTAGTTGGGGAATCCGCTGCTGGCAGGTGAAGATTCCTTGTAAGGATTCTGGGAAGACGAGGAGTTAGACTTATGATTTTGGTTGGAACCTGGCGGCGGGCCAAGGAAGTCAGGGACATTCAAACTCATCGAATGATAGAATCGCTGAGAATTAAAAGCCACGTGATAAGTGGATATATCTTTTCTTCTATTTGAGATTAAAGTGATGTAATCGAAGGGCTCTATTTGATGTAAACCCTAATGTCTAAGTGACCTAAATATCCAGGTAACACGAGTTGAAAGCAATGCAATGACGGGACTGCACATAGTGGAGGGCGTGTGTGCGAAAAAGCTGGGGACCACTTACCTCATAGATCTGGAGACGAAAAGTGGGATTTGGGGTTTTTTTCTCGGTGTACGGGTGTGGAGACGAGAGGAATGGAAATGGAATATTAGTGGAGTAAGAAAAGGAAGGTGGAGTGTAAAAGGGCTAATTATGGGTAAGGATGTACGGATGTTTACTGAATTTTGTTCGATTACCAGTGGACTGTTGGAGCATCTCCATCGACTTACTCGATGGATCCAATTCCTTCAGTTTATAGGTTCCCTCATGCTATTGCCACTTGAATGCCTGGTGCACGGGTGTAAACATTCTATCGTCCACCCTCAGACCTAGGCATGTGAGTGGATGAATTGAATTTGATGAATTTGAATGATCAGACTGCAGGGCTTGGAGGGGAATCTATGCGGCTTGTGAATCGAGATTGTCAATTGGTCTGGGGAGTTTAAGTTTCTATTATCATTCATGGTACAGGTCGTCGGTATTGAAAACTACGACGACCCACACTCACTGGTTTCATTGCTGAAATAAGGGTTTGATATATCCCATCCTTATTTTTCTTATTAAACATTCAATTTTCTTCACTTTATACATTGAGTTTCTCTTATAAACAATTGCCAAACCTCTCACCAGATTCTCTGGTCAAAACCATTGGCGTATACATGTTGCATACATTATCTGCATGTCATTTTCGATTTATATGTCCATAAATCAAATACCATTCCATCCCTTCCTACTCCGTTCCTACTCCATTCCCATAGCCAATTCATCCCCAGGACATATTAAGCTTCGCCAATTACCTACTTAGGAGGCAGTGACCTTGCGAAACCGGTGCCAGCTCGAGGTGGGTATTTAGTACTTTCAGTTTCGTCAATTGGAGAACAGGTGCACCAATTTTCCTGAGGAGTTACGTCCATTACACTGGCAACATGAGCGCCACAACCCGTCCACGACTTTTTATGGCAGATTCCACAGATAGCAGTCATACACATGATATTCACAATTATTTGAAAAAAGCTTTTGTGTGGTGAGACCCAGCGAATGCCCGCCTTTTATGTGTTTCCGTTTCGTGACCTGATGCGGTCTTCCCAAACTGGCCATATGCATCCTGTGCCTTATCGAAGATAAAACTCTCCCGGAAGTTTAGGACAGCAATTGGTTAACATTCTTGGGGATTGGGAATTTGGTCCAATCAATTTGTTCACGGGACAAATATTCCATAATTTTGTTTTATTTTTACCATCTTGGACACAAAAACTGGCTCGGAGTTGTATTTCCTTTGGTGTTTCCATGTAAGCGAGCACTTGCCAGTTTGGCTACTTCTTCACACATAATTGCGCACTCAAGAGACTAGCGAGTTCTGGCCACATCCGGGCATTCCTGGCTCAACTATGAACTGTCCCCCACAAGTCACAAGTCGCTCCATCGGATTAGCTCATGTTGCCCCGATTTCACCCGAGGATGTGCGCTGCTCAAGTTTGAATACCTGAGGACAAGGATCCCTAGTGGAGATAGGTCATGGAGACAGGACATGGAGAGACAGATAAGAGGGGACCGATAGGGACTGATAAGACACATGGAATTTGCCGAGGAGCTTGGAGGAGCTAATTTGAAATTTCAACAGTTCCGAAGATGACTGCAGTCAATGGTGTGTTGAATTGGACCAGGATGAAAGATATTGAATTAATCAGGAGAAAAAAAAGGTTATTATCGATTTAAGCTTGAAGTTTTCTATGGGAACGTTGAGATAACTCAATGGGATAACTCAACGGGATAACTCAATGGGATCAGGATTACCCAAAGACCGTTCAGCGTCGAAATGTATCCAGCAAAATGAATTAATGTGAAAAAAGTTCAACAAAAGAGTGCTTGGAGGGCCATGAAATTCACAAGTGTGTGAATGTTACATTTTATCTGTATCTTTCGTATCACTGCACCGGATTATGATTTCCGAATAGATAGAGATTGTGAACCTATACATCCAAAATCAAAATTCTGCCATTATTGAAAAACCACAGAAAAGTAATATCCTCCTTCAATCCCGATATTCTTTCTTCTTCTACTTGAACCCCTCGTCAAAAATTTCTTGTCCAAACGTCTTCAATTACATCAAACTTCTCTGTCAAATGTCAAATGCCGGATTTGACGGCTTTCTGCATGGTTTTCTCCCTGTCTTAGTCCATAGTGGCATAATTGTCCGGTGAATGATTTCCGGAAGGTGGATATATATCTATTGCTTACAATGCTAACGAAACTTCTTATCATAAAAACATAACTATGGGTCAAGCAGTCTCAGCAGAGAGATCAACTACATCACAGGTTACCATCCCGGGCCAAGGCATCTTGACGGGTTACGGGTTGAGATCATCCACTACAAACACTATATCCTCCATTAGATTTGGAAAGGTACCTTATGCTCTTCCTGTGGGACCCCAGGATCGCTTCAAAAAGGCTCTTCCAATTCCTGAGGACTATGACTACACCGGAGAATATTTTGAACCTGGATTGAAGTGCCCACAACCAGCTGTGCCTAATCCAGCTTTCAAATATGTGAAGTCTCCTAGTGATGAACACATTCAACATTTGAACATCTGGGTGCCTTCTTCAGACAAATATAAGCCTGCTTCAGGATGGCCAGTAATAGTTTATATCCATGGGGGCTGGTTACAGTACGGATCTCCAAGTTTGCCAACTTTCAACACTAACGAGATGTTCGATGACCAGGAATTCCATGAGAAGTTCATCATTGTTATTCCTGGCTACAGAGTCAACATGTTTGGTTTCATGTCTTGCAAGGAGCTCTTAGAGGAGAGCAATGACTCCTCCAACTTTGGATTCTGGGACCAAAGAATGGCCATTGAGTGGGTTTTCAAGTATATCAAGTACTTTGGAGGAAACGAGGATTTCATCACCGTGGGAGGAATCTCTGCTGGTGCATATTCAGCCTTTTTCCAGCTCACCTATGAGCTTTACCACCCTGATGCTATCCAGGTCATCAAGCAGATCGTATTCCAATCCAACACGCCATACTCACAACCAAAGGAAATTGATGAGTGTCAGGAGCAGTTTGACGAAATAGTTAGCAAGCTTGGGATTGACAAGAATGCTTCAGGTGCTGAAAAATTAGAGGCACTTAGAAAACTTGATGCTGGATACATTGAAGATTTCATTCCAACCTTGGAGCTTCACACTTTCAGAGCAGTAACAGACAATGTTTTTGTTCCTGAGGGTATCATAGACGATCTCGTTTCAGGAAAATTGGCAGAGAAGCTCACAGCCAAGAATATCCGGTTCATCTCTGGAGAGGTTGACAACGAGCCACTTAAGTACTCGCTTCTTAACACTCCAAACAGCTTGAAGGAATTGAGGACTCAGATCCACAATTACTATCCAGCCAAGGTAGTACAGCCACTTCTTGACTTATACATGCCTGAGCCTTTGGACGAGAATGATGATGGATTTCAAGAGAACCTTCGCATTTTGTATGGTCGAATCATCTCAGATGGCCAAGTTTATGCTTCATCTCGTGGATTTCTTAACCAGCTCGTCAAGCACGGATTTCCTGTTGAAAACATTTTCCGTTACAGAGTGGGATACAGAGCAAAATGGCTAGACCAACATCTTGATATCAAGTACAAGGTTCCGCATGCTCTTGATTTCACAGTGTGGTTTTATGCTATGAGAGAAGGGTATACTGAGGAAGAAAGAGTTATAGTTAACAAGTGGTTGAAACCATATATTGACTTTTTGGCTTTCAAAAAGGATATTGAGTGGGATGCCACTGAAATCCACAAGTTGAGATATTTCAATTCTGACGGATCTGTGCAATATATCAATGATCCCATTTGGGAATGGAGTATCAAGGTTGCGGATACAGTATTCGAGGCACAAACCAGTTGAAGAACTATAAAAATACATAGATATTAGAAAAGGTTGAGATGTACCTACAAGAAAACGTAGGTGAGTTTTCTTTAGAGGAATTTCAGCAGAGGTAGCATTCCGATAATTTTGTTCTCTAGGTGGTCATTTCAGTTTAGCATAACTGGCTGTGTTACTGATACAATACAAGTTTCTCTTTGATCTATTCCTTTAAACTTTGCTGACCTGGCAAGATACCTACGACAGAACAGTAATGAAGATGGGGACTTCACTGACTTGGAAGATCTACATGCATGAACTACCTTCTCTGGGAAAATATCCTAAATCATGAAAGGTGCATCTCAAAGACTAAAAGTGAAATTCATAACGGTTAGTTTCCTCATTCCCCCGGCTTACTGTGTTGAAATCTAATTGAAATGGGCAGACAAAGTGGACTAAATTGTTGAGTGTGGAGATGGTACCAGGTCAATGACGTAGTGTATTCTTAGTATTCATAAGGAGGCTTATTTAATGTCATCATGTAGCTTTTTGCAGGATGTACGATGGCTGAGCCCCGACCATACTAGCAGAAAAAAAAAAGACAAGAAACTTCAACGTCTTGACTTCCTATAATACGACGCTACTTGCATTATTCTACAGTGCAAAAGCAAATTTACGTCGTAGAGGTAGCCCTAGCAGACTCTGAAGGCGCAGTCGACTACAACCTAAAAATAGCACAGAAGGTGAAGTGACTGAAAGAATATTGGAGAATTCAGCAAAGGTAGGTAAAGAGTATTTAAGCGACGTGAAATTTCGTAGCACTCACATTTGATCCTTGTCACATGGATCAACAACCTCTCATCAGCCTACACTTCTTCAACCTTCAAGACACGCGTCTTCTTTGTGCACACAGCCTTACTCTCTCAAGCATTCCATTTTAGGATGCAGAATTTGAAATTTGCCTCTGCAACATACCCTATGTGGTTTGTCACTTTTTCTGTGAGTCCAATTGGTTAGCCATCTCTAGAGCCGTTTGGGGTTGATGAGAGTTAACAAATGTGAACAGATACGCAGTAGTAAGCACAATCTATGTCCAATTTACCTAAAGATTCAGATTGGTACCTAATCAATAGCTGAAGCTACAGCCATTAGCTTCACCAAATCCAAACTGAACCCCAAGACTCGTCTTCCATTTGCTATTCTGATTGGTCAAATGATTTGACGTCTGCAATGGTTAGCAGCTCCAGCCCTCCTTAGTCATGTTCAAAGATCTTCCTTGGAGCCGAGGACCGTTCTCGTTTCTGAGAACAACCAATGCCAATAATGCCACGTCGCTACCACCACTAGAATGTATTTCATAGTGCTCATTCTTTTGAGCATTTCAAGAAGAGTGGGAGCATACGAAAGTGTAAATACGTGTGATCAGCGTGAGTATGCGCGGGGCATAGCCAACACCATGCACTGATGGGCCAGAGTTCCGGACTATTAATAAATTGATCTCCCTACTCTATATATACTTGGTACCGCTGAGACTTTACTGCCACTCATCTATTTCGTTTAATTTGTCGCTCCTTCAGCATTTATCGTTTGTCCCTCATTCGTCGACCATTCCAGAGCACCCGATCACACTTATGAACGCCATTGGGAGCGTCGTTTTCAATTAATTCTTCGTCCATCATTTGACATTCATTCGCCTACCATTGGACTGGGTAACCAATATCCACAATTATCTCTTGAAAATGAGAATTGCTTGCTTGTTTGCCGTGACTGTTTGCCTCGGTATCCACAACAACTATAGCCACCGATTACAACGCCTTATTGAACAAGACTTATCCAGACCAGAGGAATATAGCGCTGAGGGCCACTATTTTCTCCGTGTGTTGAAAATACACCAAATTTTACAGCGACTCGACATCCCTGGCGACCCTGCAGAAGCTATTGAGTTAATGAAGCTCGCCAAGGAGAGCAAGGCGTACGGTGATTACTTGTTCTTGTGGAATTATTTGAAGTTCACGAGTAGAAGTGAAGGTGGTGACTTAGACTTGATGTCTGAATTGGCTGTAATGGTGACACTCTTATCTCCTAGCTTTTTGCCCACATTGCTTAACTCTACATCTAACGCGAAGCTAAAACAATACTATGGAGCAGTCGTGAATATGATTGTAGAGCAGGACAATCGTAACGGGTATGGAGTTGGCAATGATCATGATGAAGGAGTATCAGGCATTGAACACCAATTATTTTTTCAAGAAGACTGGAACTGGAATTATGTCGGTTCAAAAAACTGTCTTTCAAGGGAGGACGCTGTATTGAAAAAACTCCATGA
>Ga0160505_100855_pt1 | contig 15487 bp, 6 predicted proteins | sample DIDeMG_FD_108225 | JGI IMG/M metagenome (GOLD analysis project Ga0160505, IMG submission 108225) | Enriched chicken feces microbial communities from UW Madison campus, WI, USA - DID2874_E49_Stillage MG | ecosystem: Host-associated > Birds > Digestive system > Large intestine > Fecal ... | reverse complement strand
TGGCAATAGTGTTATTCACAATTAAAAAATAAAAACAAAATTAACTAGAGAGGTTTTTTTTATTTTTTTTTTTTTTTTTTTGTAATGTAAATAATGTAAATAATAAGAAAAGTAAAAATTCTGTATACACATACAATCCACTGAAATCTTTCATGAGTACCGTTCTTCGCTACACTTCTAGTGACCTGTTTCAGCTTCGCATAGGTCATGGCCGTTGTAGAAAAGTGTTTTCCAAATGAGATGTACCAGCGAGCGAAATCGTTTATTGGGATTCCTCTTTGCATCCTGTAGAGCAAGACTTATTAAAGAAAGTTTCCCCTGGAGCTTGATCACAAGATTCTTCTTGGTATCAAGAGGGGCCTTGGAGTGGTAGTCAAGTTTTTAGATTAAATGTCGCAACTTTTTTGCTGATGGCTTGCTTAATTAGAGCATCCTGTTGAGGTTTTACTGTGTGGCCAATCTCTGGTATTGATTTATTGGGTGTTATGTATCACAGGTTTCCCGTAACACATGGAATTATAGAGATTTCAGCGCCATCGAATATCTGAACTCATAATATGCGCTAACACCTCCACCTTGCCAGGCTCATGGAGAGAAATATTTCAAAATTCATGTCTTCTTTGCATGTCATTTTGTTGTGTGATTTTGTTTGTAACCAACGTAAGGACAATAAAGTGATTATCTATATATAATGATTTTATGCATAAAAGATAAGTCTACTATAAATAGCAAACAAAAAAGAAAAAAGAAATTAAACTGGTATGTTACTTAATACCAGTGATGCCTAAAGAAAATCTACAAGGATAGAAGCGCTTGTTTATCCAGTAAAGTCAACGTCTGCTGGAGCTCTTTGCGGAGACTTTCAAGCGCCGCCGGGGTCACCGGTGGTAGCATGACCTCGCGTGAGGACTGATGTTGTTGCTCAGTGGCGTCTTCAACGCAACGATGATACTGCCGTCGAAACTGGGCCAGTTCGGATGCAAGAACCTCGGCCGTGTAGCCAAGCTTGGTTGTCGCTATTTTTTTATTTCCCTTATCGCTGCTGTTGCTGCCAGAGACCTGGCGCAGAACGGGTTTGACAGATTGAGAGGTCTTTGCAACTACCACAGGGCTGTCCTCTTCCTGTTTTGGTTTGAGCAGCACAGCTGAAGGTTGCGAGGGAGGTAGCGAGTGACGCTTGTTGATGGCTAGTGGATACGATAGTTTCTCAGAGGTCGAGAGTGTCCGCCGCACTGTTTTCTCGCCGTTAGCATTAGCACTTGGAGCTTGTTTCTGTCTAGATGGTACGGGCGCTTGAGATAACGATGACATTGTGAATGATGACGATGAGGTCTCGAGACTCAGAGCCGACATGCTGTGCCTCAGCGACCGCGCCTTTGGTACCGTGAGCGTGCGTGTTGGACTTCCCGCGCCTAGTGTAGTTGGGTTTCCACTAACATTGCTGCTACTTGTGCGGGCAAGTCGCTCCAGATCTGTCTTTGAAAGCACTTTGCGTGTGGGCATACTACGTCTCATTGCAATCCGTTTGTCAGCTGCGTCATCTTTGCCAGTCTCCGGAAAAGAAATTTTCAGCTTCCAAAACACAAGACATCCATCGTGGCCGCAACTGGCAAGGATCCACGTCGCGGCCGTGCTGTTGCTCACAAGTTTTGGCGTACCGCTGACGACTTGTAGTCCCGAGACGCCCTCGCAGTGTGCCCATTGGCATGCCGCGGGCGTGCTTCCATCCTGATGTCGATACACGCGCACACTCTTATCGGCACCTGTAGCAACAAGGTACTTTTGTCGATTAGTTTGCTTTTTCTTGTTTTTTCCGTTGTCAGGCTTCTCAGGTGCAATTAAAGACTTGGGTACACGCAGAATAGAAATATCACGGAGAGCCAGAGACCCTGTCCGGCGATCACCCACTTTGTAAAAGTGCACAAGCTCGCCAGAGGGGAACCGGTAGATATAAACTATTTTATCATTGCAAGAGACAATGAGATTAGTCTTGCTTCCACTATTGGTGTTAGAGTGGTCAAGGACCATATCTATTGGTGCCGACTTGAGCGAAATGACTTTTTCAGGAATGTAGGCCACAATCTCGCTACCCTCGTAGATCGCGCGGTGGATTACAGCTGTGCGATCGTTGGCGCACGAGACGATGCGCTCACCGGCGGCGTCGGCCACGAGCACGCGCACAACACTAGTCTTGTGTGTGACTAGCGTCTGTAATAGCTCCCATTCGTTGTTGGAATTGTCCTCCAGACCAAAGTTGTGTTTGACAAAGATCTGAACAGTCTTGTCCCGGCTAGTTGTCACAAACATGCGTGGCTGCTGCGCAAGGTCAGATTTAGGATCCATGGGTGGTGCACAAGCGATATCAACCACCTCGGCACCATGTGCGTAAAATGACTGCATCATTTTAGTGGTTGCCCCTACTGTGGTGATTACCCGAACCATTCCAAACCTGTCGCCCGTCACCAGCGTCAGTCGTCGTTCATCTGAGTGTACCTCCTTGTCTGTACTTGTTGATCGCGATAGCGGCTCAACTATACTGAGCTGGTTTTGAACAATGTCGTTCTCAAGATCATCAAGCGGCACATGGAGCTGTGCCATGCATTCTGTAGCAGTTCCGTCGTTGGCAGAAAAGCTCCAGATCTGGACAAGTCCACTTGAAGACCAGGTCAAAAAGCCGCCTTCTGCTGTCAGTAGAGCTCTGACTCCCTTGACTCCACCTTCCACCGAGTTCTTTAGCTCGCGTGGGGTTGTCTCCAGTTGGGGGTTGCTAATCCAGTCTCTAGGTGGATAAGCACCTTCATAGCTTGTGAGACCGCTGGTGCTGTTGATGATTTCAATCAATTCTTCTCGGGGTTTGTTTGCAGGCAGTTGAAATTGACGCATGCGCCGGTCTGCATTAAGTGTAGTTAAACACCTATGGTTTGTTATGTAAAGGGCGGTGATGTAGTTCGATGCAAGAGTTATTTTGGAAGAGAGCATTGATGGGGACCGGAGCGGGCCCGCCTTTAGTAAAATCTCTAAATCAATTGCCCTAAATTTATTGTTAGTAACTTCCATGTTCACAGAACAAGTGTGATAAGTTCGTATTCTGTACTCACCTTAGATGACCCGGTGTTGGTCCAAACACCCACAGTATACCGTCCCAAAAATCAAAACTCATGGCAGTGATTGCAAATCCAACACACAGACGAGGCACAAACTCAATCTTCTGCCCATCATTACCATTGCTAAACGAGTCATGAATTGTTGCAAGATCTCCTTGGTCTGTAGCAACTACGAGTAGGTCTGGTCGCACTGTTTCCAGCGCTACAAAGTTGCAGTTGGAAAATTCTCCTAGTATAAGATTGCGACCCGCAAGTACACCATCATCCTCTATATTTTCCTGCCTATTATCACCTATTGTGCTTTTAATGCCATTACTTTTTGCTCCGGCGGCGGAGTTGTAACTATAATTCTTGAGTCTCCAGGAGCGAATGTGCCGTTTACCAATGGTATATAGTCTTGTGCCAGCCCACTTCATAGCCACAACGTCGGAAATACATCGGTTGGAAGCAAGCAATTGGACGGTTCCAGCCTCGCGCATCATGCCAAGAGACCAAATATGGAGAAATCCATTGGCAGCCACTCCCAGCGATGCCAAAAAGCGGCCACAGGGTGAAAATGCAAGGTGGTTGATCCCAATGTCGTGGGCGCTAAGCATAACCAAGGGCCCCTGGGTGGTGGCATCAGGGGCCAAAGAATATAGCACCACCTGTGGTTGGTACCCGGACTCCCCCACAGCCACAAGTTGCAGATTAGGCGAAAGTGCAACGCAAGAGGGAGAGATTGCTCGGTCTTTCCGACCCCCGTCGTCGGATGTGTACGGTGACCCTGGACTAAGCCCGCTGTTTATGTTGCTGCTGATGCCACCGTTTTTAATGCTGTTGAAAGAGCTGTTAGCATTTTTGCCAAAGCTGTGGTTGATGCCATTGCTGGTACTGAGACCGGACCCTATAGAGTTATCAAACGAGGACCTAAGAACCTTTGCAGGTACGCCTATGAGAAATCCAAACATATCTCTTTTTGGTGCTGTACCACTAGATCCGAGGGAGCTTGCTACCCCTGCTCCGGCTTTTGATACTGAAAAATCAGGCGATACAGTACAAAAGAACCGGTCATCAATTCTAACGGCACTGTCACAGCCGGAGCTCATACTGGTACTGCTGCGACTGCTGGTGTACTCATAACTGTCGGCCGAATCTGTTGTTAGCGACGAATCATCTTTCTCGCTGCTATCCCTAGGATCCGAAAGCACATGCACCACAACGCCGGCGCCAGATGTGTACGCAACATGATTCCCCACGCAGACAAAGCAGGCCGGCGAGGACGCGGATGTGCCCACCACACGGTGCACTGTCAAGCTCACTGCCCCTGCCGCACCGGAGTTGGCAGCAAATGTGTAAGACATTGTTGGGCTTTTGATCTGACGGTTGCGTTCCCAATTATGATAATAAAAAACGAAATAAAAAAAATAAAAAATAAAAGAAAATAAAGGTAATCAATGAAATGCCAGCAGATGGCTTTCTTGTGCCGGCGTCACTACTCTAATTTCTTTTTCTATCTTTTTTGCAGAGCTTCCCTAGCTGTCAGAATGGGCTTTTTTTTTTTAAATTGCAACAAATAAAAAAAATAAAAATAAAAAAAAAAAAGGGCCGAACGTTGAGGTTGTCAAAAGCTCACGAAAGAAGATTACTGCTGCTGTTGTCGAATTTAAGGACTGATTGATTGTTTCTATATATATATATTTTTCTGCAGATTGGTTTTGCAGAACAGTTATTGTCCTCGGAGTCTATCAGTCCTATTAGATTACGCCCTTAATTGTAATGTCTACATACAACAATACCCAAGTCGCGCGATCCTTAAAAACAAAAAGAACGTTGCCCCGGCTATCAGATCAGGGTTAGGCCGGGGATGTGGTTTTGTTTACATTTTTTACTTGTTTGGCAAGTAGCACAACCGTATCAGTTGGCTACATTGTCAGAAAGGGACAGGGACATCGTCATAAGGGGCCAAATAGAATATATTGCTCTACATGCTATTCTCATACAATAAGAAGGCTTAGATACCTGGCACTTGATTCATGATCAGGAGGATATTCAAAGGAGATTAAACAATATTAGTTACAAAATTACGAAGATGTATGAAATTACTTAACATAAAATCAAAGGCATTAAAAAAGATGTTTAATAAATCATTAGTTGTGCGAAAGCAGCTCATAAGAGGGGGCACGCGAGCGTCTAAACAACCGACGAATGAACGCAACGGGGCTATAGTTATTGCGAGCACCTGTCTCTTCATCATCGGTATCCGCAAGCGCCGGTCGCGAGACGGGCCAGATCCACTCTGGACAGCGCCAGAATTGAAGTAAAAGACTTGATACAATCACACTGACACTACTGAACGCCATGGACGCACCAGCTAAAACAGGATGTAGCATCACTCCAAATGGCAGGAACATACCCATGGCGACCGGGATCATAAAGATATTGTAGATAAACGCCCAGCAAAGATTAATCTTGATGCGGCGGAAGGTAGTGCGCGACAGGTGAAATGCAGCTGGTACATCAAGCAAAGGGTCTTCCTTGATAAGTACAATATCGGCAGCTTCCATTGCAGCATCGGTTGCACCAGCAATAGAGATACCGAGTGCAGCCTGAGCGAGCGCAGGCGAATCGTTAATGCCATCGCCAACAAAAGCCACAACTTCAGGCTTGCCGCCGCGGCGACCATCCATACTGAGGTCGCCGCCACTCAACTCAGGGTCATTGCTTTGTAACTGCTCAATAATTTGCAGCTTTCCTTCGGGAGAAACTCCACCCCAGGCACGCGAGCGGGGGATACCAAGCTGTTTTGCGACACGGGCAACAACAGATGGATTATCACCACTAACAATGCCGACATCGTATCCAAGACGCACAAGCGCATCAACAGCTGTTTGCGCCTGGGGTCGTAGCGTATCTGAAAGTGCAACATAGCCCGCATAATGGCCATTTACAGCAATAAAAACAATGGTCTGGCTTGCGGCGGAGGTCTTTTGATCATCTTCTTCAGGGATAGAAACGTTTTCTGAGTCAAGGAGTTTACGGTTGCCAGCAATCACCGAGTATACGACATTATCCGCAGCCAAACAAACACTGGCAGTGACGCCTTTGCCGACAAGAACTTTGAAATTAGAAACGGTGGCAGGAAAAACGGCTGTACTGTCATCAGTAGAAAACCCGCACTCAGTGCGTGCTTTGGCAACAATACCACGAGCAATGGGATGCTCACTGTTTGCCTCAACTGCTCCAAGCAGCGTCCACCACGAGCTAGCTTTTAATGTCAAGGGTCCAAACGTAGCTAATCGATGATAGTCTATAAGAGACATTTTTCCCGTCGTCAAGGTGCCAGTTTTGTCAAACAAAACGGTTGTAATGCTAGAAGCCGTTTCAAGAACATCGCCACCTTTAATAAGAATACCATTAGATGCGCCTACTCCGGTACCGACCATGACCGCCGTAGGTGTGGCGAGTCCAAGTGCACAAGGACATGCAACAACGATAACAGAAATGCAGAGACGCAGACACACCATGAATTTACCTTCCTCGCCTTCAAACACCTTAGGTGGATGGTGCATGCTGTGTGAAAGCACCAACCAGACAAGGAATGTCACGAGACTAAGCAAGATTACGCAGGGCACAAAGAAGCCAGCAATATAGTCAGCGTAGCGTTGAACCTGAGTCTTAGAAGTCTGGGCAGATTGCACAAGCTGAACAATATGCGCAAGTTTGGTGTCATTACCAGCCTGCACCACTCTAATGTCCATACGACCGTGGCCATTGATTGAGCCACAAATGACGCTATCGCCTGGAGTTTTTGTCACGGGCATCGACTCTCCTGTAATAAGAGATTCGTCAACATAGGATTCACCAGAGACAACAATTCCATCAGCAGGAACTTTTTCGCCAGGAAGCAAAACTGTAATATCGCCGGGCTGGAGAAGGTCAGTGGAAATGACTCTTGTTTCCATAGCAGATGCATCAAACGACTTGGAATCAACATTCTCCAAAAACTTTCCAGGATTAACATAGATTGTTGCTGACGAAGGGCTAAGTGAGATCAAACGAGACAAAGCCACAGAGGTTTGACCCTTTGCTTTGTTTTCAAGATACTTGCCTCCGGTAATAAACGTAATTAGCATGGCACTGGTTTCCCAGAGAGTGGCGGGGTGGTGTGGATATGCAATAAAGACAGAGTAAAAGATAGAAAAGATAGAAAAAAAGAACGCACACGAAGTGGAGATGCATACAAGCACGTCCATGGTTGGCGAGCGGTGCGAAAGCGCCTTGTATGTGTTTGTGTAAAACTTATAGCCCACACCAAATTGGATGGGTAATGTCAAGAAAAAATTAACAATGTCATCCCAGTATAGGCCTGGGAATGCCGGTTTCTTAAGGAATCCAAAAAAGGGGAAAAGACCCGGTACAAACTTGGATAAAATAATAACGGGAATGCCAAAGGTTAGACATATTAGAAAGTCATTGCGACACTTGGCGATGGACTTGACACGTGAAAGCGACTCAAGCTGCAGTGAGTTGTCTGCAGATGTGGCGAGGATAGCGTTGAAACCAGCAGCTTCGACGGTTTCGACGAGCGTACGCGGGCCCGTCTGGGATGGGTCATACGTGATGGCAACCTCTTCAAGTGCTAGCGACACAAGCGCCTCCTTGACACCTGGGGAAGCCAAAAGGGCATTTTCAACAGACATGGTGCAGCTCGCACAAGTCATGCCATATACCTTGAGCCGCAGAGTTGACTCCTTTCCAACATTACTCTGAATGTTTTGTGGTGCAGCGTCTACAGATTCTACTGACGGGTTAGAGGAGATAAGCACTGCATCAAAGCCACAGTCTTCGATACGCTCGAGTATCGCTTCGGGTGAGACATTGCTAGAATGTTCGATAGCGCCGCGTTCAGTCACAAGTGAGATGGCTGCATTCTCAACACCAGGCATTGAGTCGAGTGCCGACGTGATGGAAGCAACGCAAGCGCCACAGGTCATTCCCTCAATGGCGACAATAGTAGTAAACTGTTGAAAAGCCGCCGACGAAGCGGAGGGACCTGGCTCAGAGTGTGCTAACTTGTTTACAGTCAGTAGGTTTGCATTAAACCCGCAGTCGTCGATGCGCTCAAGGAGCTGCTCAGGCGAGACAACTGAGCTGTCAAAGTCAACGGCACCCCGCTCGGTGACAAGCGAAATGGCAGCCTTGGAAACACCAGGCATTCCTTCCAGGCCGGTGGTTATCGAGGCGACGCAAGCGCCGCACGTCATGCCCTCGATGGCGAATATAGCGGTCGAGTCGGATGTGGTAGACATGGGGCTCTCGAGAATGGTTGGTTGCAGTCTAAAAAAGAGCAAAAAGAAGGCAATGGAGTTAACCAGAAAGCTCAGGAAAAAAAAAAGGGCTTTTCGCTAACGTCTGAGACGACTGAATCTAGCTGGTCTGGCAAAAGTAGGTTTATGCTAGCAATGGGAAACAAATAACAGTGGAAGAAAAAAAAAGTTTTAGGTCCATTGCCATCGTATTTATTCAACATCGGCCGATGGTGATTTGAAATTCAAGTTGTCGGCGTCTCAGTTGGGACCGGCAGTTTAGTGCGCGCAGATGTTGCGTTTTTAATGTAACTTTAGGTAATCAACTTGTATCGGATTATGTAATTGATTTAATGCGCAAGCATTCCGATTCGCTGACTTTGCAAAGTTTTTTTTGTTACAACGTACGTACTGTAAAAGTTGAGTATTGCTTAAGAATCTTTAGAAATAAAAGAATGTCACAAACAAGATTTCGGGTTTGTGATTACTAAGCTTGGATCAGGATTACAGATGAGTTTACTAGGAATATAAGTTTATTTTACTTACATCAACGTGTTAGTCTAGTTGGACTTCAAGTCGTTGTTAGGAATCACAACTTACAGAAAAGAGAAACAATATAGAGGTTGAAAGTGATCCTGTTTGTATAACTTGAAACGTTGCGATGTAGAGAAAGTTTTAGTAGGAGAGTGGACTTGTATAAGGTCTTATTCTCGTTGTCTTACTATTTGTCTTCCTCGGGGATTCCTTTGGCTTTTATAGGCCTTGATCAGAAATCCCACTTTTGTAAGGAAGGCAGAGTTTTGTAGCATCATCCGACTCCGTTTTCACGACTCCGTATTTCTTTATCAATGCCTCTCTTTTGGAGGTCTTTTGGCATTACTTAATGCTTGTAGCATTACATTTATTTGTCGCCATTGAGGTAAGTCGACACACCAGTGAAGCCAGCTTCATGTGTCATGAAATAGCTTCCACTCACAGCCCTTGGCTCTCTCATACAGGAGTACCTTGGTGAAGTTCGTGAGTAGAAACCCGAGCACTGAAAGAGAGCTCTTGAAATAGCGTGAATGTGTTACGATGCATGACCCGTCGGGAAGGGGTGCCGTGACAAAGAATTAAAAGAATTAAAAAATTAAAAAACATTAAAATATCACGTGAACATCAAAATGCCACGGGATTACTAAGCTTAAGGAAATAGGAAGTAAGAGTTAAGCAAATGCAATAAGCTTATTTTGCTGTAGAAGTGTTAGCAGCTTCCATCGTTCAGAATCCTAGCGAGTTAAGCGCACTTACAGAAATAAATGAATTTCGGGAATTCTCAATCTCGTTGGAATTTGTTCTAGGTCGGATCTGAACGTCTACGTTCTTACGTTGTAGGTCTTCACGATGGGGTTAGTACGATGAAGGTCCTTCCTACTGTCACCTTCGACAAGAGCAACACTTACTGTAATGTGTTTTGAAAGATAACAGGCCTAGCAGCCATAAGGGGGGCAAGTCGCTTTGGTGTGTTATTCTTCTCGTCGCTTTTGTTGTCAAGCTTAATTGTAATCCCTAGCCGTTCGGAGCCAATATCAGATGTCTGCAGATGTTTGTTCTTTGAGGTTATCCTGGGCTGTCCGCTCACTGTAAATTCGTGCGCGATGGTGACCCCTTCAAGCAATTGTTAGCTTCTGGAAACTGAGAGATGAAAATCTCTCATCATCATTACACTGCTGCTAAGGTTTTTCAAGAATGCTTGCTAAAAATATTGTGGATTATCACTTTCCGACGTTTTTATCAACTTGAACTAGTTGTTTTTATTAGGAGGTCTCTAACTTATTGACAGTTTGGGACGAGAATTCTCTGTCAATCCGGGCAATGGCAAGGTGTTATGGCATTCAAGGCAAAAGCTGGTTAAAGGAAATTTCTGAAGAACATCAGTCTTTGTGGTGATCTAAATTTTTTTTATTTCTATTTCTATTCAATATTGTTTGTTATTTTGTTTGTGGTTTGTTTTATTAAATAGTTTTTACTATAAGCCAACTGACTGAACAAAAATATATTATTATTATTAAAGTATTTTCTTTTTACCCGTACCTAGAGGTCTACTTGCATATCGCGGCTTCCCTTCACGGGTTTGCACGTTTCCCAGAAAATAAAGCGTGACACTCCTCTTAGCTGATTCTGTCAAACCAATACTGCCTTTCAAAGGCAGTCCCGCAAACAATACAACCCCTTTTATTATTACTCAATTCTTATAAGTATTATATAAGATATTGCTCGTCCAGGGTCTACTTGCACATTGTGGCACCCCTTCACGGGTTTGCACGTTTCCCAGAAAATAAAGCGTGACACTCCTCTTAGCTGATTCTGTCGAACCAAGACTGTCTTTCAAAGGCAGTCCCGCAAAAAATACAACCTCTTTTATTATTACTCAATTATTATAAGTATTATATAAAATATTGCTCGTCCAGGGGCCTTGGAAGGGAACCTTGGTGGAGGGACAAGGGTTACGGCGACAATAACTATCCAAAGAATTATATCCGGATTGTATAAAAGGTAGACTCCTGCAGTTAAACCACACCTCAACTTCGCATTCTATACGCCAGCAAAACCAAAACCAAGAATATCAAATTGAGCAATGACAGAACCAGCAGAAGTAAAAGCCTCAGCCGCAATGCTTAACAAAAAGCATTTCGACGATGAGAAGCATGCGCATCACTATGATAACGAAGGCAGCCTGGAGATGGGCCGAGCCGTGGCCAAGCATATACTTGCGTACACCCATCCTGCACTTAGGCAGCTTCCAGGCCATAATGGTGTTAGTATTGGCGCTGACGGCGAGCCCCTGACTGCAGATAGTGACAGTAAAGAAGAAGACGAGGACGTGAACGCGTTTTGGCAACATGCGCGTGTGCTTGATTTTGCTGCTGGCACCGGGATCGTCTCGCAGAAACTACTCCCACATGTTGATGCCATTGTTGGCGTTGATATCTCGACTGAAATGATCAAGCTTTACAACCAAAAGCGTGACAATCAGGGAATTTCCGCGTCGATTATGGCGGGATATGCGGCCGATTTATTTCAGCCGCGCGAGGTGTGGCAGGAAGCAGTACAAAGGGCCCTGGCTCCTGGGTTTGATGCTGCTGTATGCTCCCTTGCGTACCATCATATTGATGACACGGACTGGGCTTCACGCATGCTTTATAGCACATTGAGACCAGGTGGCTGGTTGTTTGTTGCAGATCTCTTGCAGGACACACCCGACGACCATGGTGCGCAAAAGCCTGTTTCCAGCCATGGCCACGAACATGGCCATGGCAACGGCATGGTCCCTCACCTGGGTGGGTTTACTCCCGCTGAACTCAAGGCCTCTTTTACCAAGGCTGGGTTTGTAAATGTCTCGGGAGAGTCTGTTTTTACCGTTAAATTGTGGATTGATGATGAGGGGCTCAAGCGTTTCAGCGGCTACTACGAGCGGGGTGACATTATTTCCAATACGGGGCGCAAAGATGTGCCTGTGTTTGAAACGTGCAAGGATACGTCCACGGGAGTAACCAAGTACCTCATCAAATCTAAGATGCTGTTGGCAGCGGGCCAAAAGCCGCTGGTGGAGTCTAAATAAAAAACCGTATAGGCAAATAGGACAATGGAGATTGCGTCTGGACGCATATTACAAACAATTTTTTTTTCTTGTTGATATAACCTTGCTGTTACGGGAATAACGGGCTAGGTGGTTATAATCACTCAAAGTACACATGGATAGATAATCAGCTTATTATCTTCACATAAAGTTCATATAGTCGGTACCAATAGTCTGGTACTCCCTGAGTTAGTAGCGGCCATCAATCGATACAGGTAGAGCTGTATAAAACTCGACACGGAGCGATACCAGGGAGACGCTGAGCAACTCAGATCTCCCTCTAGTACGAGGCACGGTGCTGGGAATAGGGAGGAAGTAAGTGACTGTATAATTCACATTAATCAGAATATAGAAGCCAAGTAAGCAAGAATAAAAACAGATTACATACGGCGCCCAATACATTGACGGACTTGACTGTCACGGACCTAGTTAATATTGGTCATTTGGTAAGAATCTACATAATCAACTTTATTTGGTTGAAAAGTGTTGGAGCATCTACTGCCAGTATTATTGAGCAATTGTTTGTAATTTTGTGTGTAACCATTTGATGTAAGAACAATAAACTGATTATCTATCTATCTATCTATCTATCTATTATTGAGCAATAAGTGGTGTCTACATCGTGTTATGATAATCCTTGTCCCGTACACTGCAACTTCTCGTGACTCATAAAGGTTTTCTGGAGGGAGGCAATCATCAGGAGAAGAGTTGAGTTCTTCAACTAGCGGTTCGTTCATTATAACTGATAAATTAATGGATGAAACTTAGTGTTTGGTGACAAAGCCTAAAAATTGTAGCTACAACAATATTTTATAGACAAATTATGATTATGTAAATACCCATAAATTTTATAAGGATTTACGTTAATAATCAAATATTAACCAAGTCCGTGACAATAAAGTCTGTCAATGTATTGGGAGACTCTCAGGTCTTCAATCTGACAAATTACTAGACGTATTATAAAGCCATATAGAAATTATTTAACAACTAAAGCAAATTTGTAATTCTAACGGAATTAAAACTTTGATTGAAATAGTCTCGGATTTAAGCAATCCTTGACTCCCAAAAGAGCAGCTCTTTGTCAACATCGCACATCTTTGCGCGATAGCTTAGCAATTACAAACACGCTGGGTATAAAATCCAAGAGCTCTTTCTCTGGTCCACCAACTTTTTTTTTCCCTAACTGTCTAAATCAATTTCTTTTTTCTTTCATTATACAACTTCATCATGTCCATCCCCACTACTACCAGAGGTGTTTTTACCATTTCTAACACTGAGCACAAGCTCTTTAACGACGCACCTGTGCCCGAGCTTCCTGAAGACCTCCTCCTTGTCAAGGTCTCTGTCATTGCAATCAATCCCGTTGACTGGAAGTATCCTGGCTACGGCTTAGCCACCCCTGACTCTGGTGTCGGATGTGACTTTTCTGGTACTGTCATCAAGGTCGGATCTAAGGTTACTGGATTCAGCGTTGGCGACAATGTTTTCAGCGTTAACTCTGCCTACCAGCTGCCTAACAAAAATTTGCTCGGCACCGCCTTCTCTGAGTACGTCTTTGCCGACCCTGTTCTTTCCTTTAAGGCCAATCTCAAGAGTTCCAGTGCTAGCTCTGACGCAATTGTCTCCGCTGGCCCCGTCAACACCTTTGAGGCTGCTGCTGCCGTGCCCCTCGCTTCCCTTACTGCGGCTTTGTCCTTGAGTCACCATTCTGGCAACAAGATTATCTACAATGCTGATGGTACCATCACCAGCTCTGTTCCTGATGCCGCCAGTAAATACATTGTCATTTGGGGCGGTGCTACTTCAGTTGGTCAGTACGCCATCCAGATTGCTAAGGCCGCCGGTTTTAAGGTCATTACTACTTCTTCACCAAAAAACTTTGACTACCTCAAGTCTGTTCTTGGTGCAGATGAGGTCTTTGACTATCATGACGCCTCTACTTCTGACAAGATCAACGCAATTGTCAGCGGCGGTAAACTTGTTCACGTTTTTGATCCGGTGTCGTTGCCAGACTCTTGGAAGTCGTCTTACCAGCTCATTCCCGAAGACGCAGGCGACATTAAAATTGTGTCGACGCTTCCTACCAAAGAATACGACGTTGGTCCAATCAAGGCCAATGTCAAGAGTGAGCAAGAGTTTGTTTTCACGCCCTCTCACAATCGCTTTGATCTCGCGGCTGCGCAGCCCAATTCCGACGGTCAGCGTCAGTACGTCAATGCCTCGCAGTTCGTCAAGGCCATCAATGCTCGCATTGCCCAGGGCAAGTTCCTGAGTAACCCGTTTAAGATCTACGAAAAGCAGGGTGTTGAGCATGCCGAGGAGGCCATCCGTTCGTTCAAAGATGCCAACGTTTCTGCTTACAAGTACGTTGTCAAGTTGTAGATTACGTTTTTATGATTATATCTTGTTAGAAGTAAAGTATATATAGTGTAATTTGCTGCTACTTAATACATTACAATTATATTTTTTATTTTTAATTTTTCTGTGACAATCTTGCTAAGATCTTGACCGTTAAAACTAAGCCAAAAACTTCATGCAATCTTCTAAAACAATATTTTCTTTAATTTCTATTACTATAAACTATTATTATATTATCTTTATTAAAGGATAAATCGAATATGTCAAATTTAGCAGCTAGAGGTATAACAGCCCTCTAATTTTTATTCGCATTTATCCGTTTGCATTACTATCAAACGTATTGCAAAAAGAAAAAAAGCTATAACTGATTGCAATGTGTGTAACCTGTATTTCAATCAGGTTTTTTCAACTTCTTTTTCATCAACTGAAGCGTAACTACCGGATTATTATTTTTCCTTTTTCCCTTTTACGTTTTTTATTTCTTAATAAATGTTCCAGTGTAATGATAACCTTTTACATGTATTCTGTAGCCCATCTATTTGCATCATTGTATTCTAAAACAATAGCCAAGTGCTCTAATATGGTTATGAAATTCATATATACTCTGCCCCATTTCGAGGTTTAAAAAATACCAGGAACTCATAATATGCAATGTTTAGAGAACAGCTATAGCTCGGACCCCAGCCGCCGCAGCAGGGCCGATCTGACAGGGTCCAAAAAATGTGCACGTATATATACATGCACTAACCCTTTAATCGAGCTTTACTAATCTCTAAAAAAAACCCAGGCTGGAACTCTTCTTTTTTTATTTTTTGTTTTTTTGTTTTCATTTTTACTTTTACTTTTTTAATGGGCAGGACCTAGTAGCGGTTAGCCCTGGTCTTGCCCACTTTTTCTGCTACACCGGGGTTCCGTTGCTTTTAACGAATAAATTTTGCCTCATGAGGGGAGTGGAGACGCCCACAAACGGCCCCCAGCGGCCGCCGCCCATTTATTTTGTTACAGGTATTGTTTCCAAGTCACGTCTTTTTTTTTTTTTTTTTTTTTTTTTTTTTTTTTTTTTTTTTTTTGTTTTTTTTTTTTTTTTTTTTTTTTTTTTTTTTTTTTTGTTTTTATTA
>Ga0160505_100853_pt1 | contig 15525 bp, 4 predicted proteins | sample DIDeMG_FD_108225 | JGI IMG/M metagenome (GOLD analysis project Ga0160505, IMG submission 108225) | Enriched chicken feces microbial communities from UW Madison campus, WI, USA - DID2874_E49_Stillage MG | ecosystem: Host-associated > Birds > Digestive system > Large intestine > Fecal ... | reverse complement strand
TATACCACGGTCTGGCCCGGGGGGAGGGTTGATACTTGCTGAAAAACCACGTGAATACAGGGGACTATGCCATGCTGGGGCGATAGATGGTACATCCTCAACTTGTAATAATTAATGTGTTTCCAGTGTTGATGTTATGTTCTGTACAGGTCAGATAAAAACAAAGGTTAGAAAGAGAGTTGCAAATGGACAGGTACCTATATTCCCGAAAAAAAATTTATAACATGTATTCCAAATCGACTACTATTTGAAGTTTTAAAGATGTGACAAGTATCAAAATAAGACTTATGGCGTCCATGGAGGGAAAAGATATTGCCATTTTGAGATTTGATAAGATTCCTGATGATTCCTGAAGATTCCTGATGATTCCTGATGATTCCTGAAAATTCCAACTTGGAAAATAAGAAATGACCCATATTTTCTTCTTCATATTCACATTTTGCTCACTCCATGGGAGAATAAGAAAAACGCTGTTATTAGAGAGAGTAAATTTTAGAGCTACCAGACCTACCAAGAAAAATGAATTTAGCTTTATCAGCTCATGGATATATAAGTAGTAACTCTTATATGTTGTTAGCTTTTTTTATCTTTTATAGTCTACAGCATTAAAGGTATTGTTGGTTAAAGTACTAATTCAGGAGATCACAAATTCTTATTGCTTGCAATATGAAATGCACCTTGGAGAATTTGGCCAATAGGCTGGCATAATTATAAAGCTTACTCAGTCTTCTTGGAGTAAAGCGTATTAGAGTAAAAAGAACATAACCGAAATTGGTAGACATCATTAAGAATGGCTGACAACCAGTTAACTACACGGACTATATACTACATATGACCACAGGTTCCAAACTCATCAACAATTGGAGTCAAGGCCATGCCCGACGCAAGAACTGTAATTTCCAAAAAGCCATATTCCTGAAATTTATTCGAAATTTGTATATTTGATCCTAGGATATATATACTTGATAGTTTCAAGAACATAATATCTTATAACTTCGATCACGTGATTTATACTCACGTGATCCAGAAAACCACCATGCCCTCATCTCGAGATCTTTCAAATATATATTTAACATCAATAGAGCCATGGATAGAAGAAGAATTCTCGTTCCATCCGAAGCCAAGGTCCCTATTTTGGGCCAGTCATCTGGAGCCGAGCGCCCAAAAAGGCAGTTTACCCCCAGTGAAGGCGTCAGAAGTTTCTTCATCAAAACCGGACTCAGTAACAACGCAAATGGCCTGGCGTTTCTAGAGGTGGATGACACAATTATTGAGGTCAGTGTATTTGGACCCCGTCCAATTAAAGGCTCGTTTATCGACCGTGCATCCTTCTCCGTGGAATGTAAGTTTCTTCCTTATATTACCCAGCCCAACGAATTATTATACAATGGAGGAGCATCTCAAGGAAATGGGCGGTCTTCACTTACTCCTATCGAACAAAAAATTAGCACATACCTTGAAACTGCGTTTTTACCTGCGCTCATGTTGGAAAAATACCCCAAATCGACCATCGATGTGTTTGTCAATGTGCTTTCCTTCAACTCCAACACCTCATCTTTGTTGAACCTAATATCTTGGGCCGTCAACTGCACGTCATTGGCATTGGTGGATTCAGGAATAGAAGTGCGTGATTTGGTCACATGTGGCCACGTAAAGTATGTGGATGGTAAAGTTGAGTTGGATCCTCAGATCTCTTCGGAGAATGATTCTCGCATAGGTACAGAATGCTGTGCCAGTTTCATGGCTATGAAGAATAACGAGGTGGTGGCACTTTGGATAGAGGGAAACGACGACACAGAAGTGACCGAAGAGCTCTTACAGACTCTGACAAATGCATGTGAGGAGATGTCTGGGATTGTCAGACAGAACATCAACGGATTTTTATTGCAAGCAGCTGAGTAGCCCCAGAGCTAATGTGTATTCTATATTCTAATGTCGAACTCTATGTACATCACTGTAACTTTTTCTCCTGCAAGTCCTCTTCTTCGACCAATTCGTTCAAGGCGCTCTTGATGTGGATCAATTTGTCTGCCAATAACTGAATGGTAAAGGTGTTGCGAGACTCGTTGTCGTTGTAGATCAAGAACCGTTTGTTGACATTGATGCCAGTCGACTTGGAGATGAGTCTTGCAATTCTAGTGTATGTTTCCACAACATTGTTGGACTTGGAGATACCGTTGTAAATCGGTGTGGTATTGTCCGAGATACCACCAACCACATGGTCGAAGATGTTGGTCCTCAAAGAATCAGCAAGTTCTTTTGCTTTCAGCGCATTCAAAGGAACATTGATGATGTGATATTTGAGTTCAAATGGCTCGGAAATGAATGTTACATCGTGCTTGCCATCAAGATGATACCTAAACTCATAAAGACCTTCTTCCCAGAAAAGACGTTCATGGGAAAAGTGAACCCTGCCAGTTTCTTCTGGGCCAGTCCAATCCCAACGATTGTTTGATGAGATTAACGTTCTGTAACGAGAGTAAGACGTATGAGTGATCTTGTATAATCCAATCCAATCCTTCGCAGAGTGTCCAACAGGTGCCGAGAATGAAACTTCAAGGTCATCACCAACGTACGCAAACGGAATTGGCTCTTCACCCTGCTTCAATCCTGAAATAGATAAATTATATTCAGTGCCAGTAAAGTGCTTGTTTTGAGATAACTCAACCAATGTTTCCTTGGAGACACTGTTGCCTGAGGAAAAGTTTCCACTAGAGCGTAACTCCTTGACAAAAGAGTCAAATGAGTCCATGAACATTGAACTGGTACGTCTCTTTTTTGGTGAGTCTTGCGAGTCAAACCTCTTCTGGATGCTTCCAGGTAACAAATGTTTCTTAACTGTCTTGGTAACTCCACTATCTTGTAAGACTTCCTGTTCACCGTAGATTTTAATCATATGGTTCTTTTCAACGAAATTGATTCTGAAAAAATTGTTCATGACCCAAAGGACACATATAACGATGTTGTCAAAGGTAGGCAACATCAATGTAACGCCCATGATGCCACATACTCCGAAAACCTGCTCAGGGTTATTCAAGTAGCGGTAGACACCAGCCTTAGTCAAGTGCGTTCTTTGGGGCATAAAAGAAGACTTTGGAATAAAGAAGTCACCATAAAACCAACCGAAGTAACCAATCAGATCAATAATCGAAACATTGATCCAGATTTGTGTCAACACGAGGAGGACTCCCAAAAACAACCGCAAATACAAGTAATCGGTAAGCAACAAGTCTTGATACTTCATCAGGGTGAGAAGTTTAAAGAAATTCATTCCGATGAAGGCAGCATACGACAAGTTAATCACAGAATTGAATAAAATAGCAAAATTGTTCAAGGCTTTCTCGACCGGCATGTTGTTTGCAAGATACCATTTGGTGAAGGTCTTATTGTAGCTCTGCAAGATAAGGACAGCGTTAATGGAAAGGCACTCCAATGACTTGATAACCACAGTGAGATAGAATAATACCTTACCAACTGCACCAACATTAGTAACAGAAAAGGATGCGAAGAGTGGAATAACAACAGCATAGGTCACGCAGTTAACCAAGTTCATGACGTCACTAGCCCTTAAAACGTTGAAATTAACAAATCCAACCAAAGGTTTTGCATTCTCAAAGTTTGACAAATCCTTGAGTTTAAAAAGTTGAGCGAGACTCGTCTCGTTGGCAGATGGGCCATAAATCTTGTCAATATGAGGGTTCTCGATGAAGTGCAAGAACACCATTTGCAAGAAATGGCCAAAAACTGCAACTATAAGCACAGTGTACGATTTCGCAATTAAAGCAAAACCGTAGTAGCCAATGTATCCCACCGAATACATAGGATGGGGGAACATCTCAAAAACACCATCAAAGATCAAATCCTCATTGTTAATCTGTCTGAAGAAAAAGTCGCCCCAATACCAAGCATAATCCTTGATAGTATTGTGGGCATTAACTTTCACCCAGAAGTTGAAAACGATGAATGTGATTCCAGTAATCATTCGCAAAGCAGTCAACCAGGATGGTTGACCGCGCAAGAATTGATTGTCGTTATCAATTGCACAAGCCACGAAAAGACAAACAAAGGTTGTGAAATCTTGCATCAAGATCAAATCGACCACCTTTCTGAAAATCAACCAAGTGTTGAAATCAATTGGATGTTCGTAAATGTTATAGTTGGATCCCATCTGCGATTTTACCTCGGTTTGAGCAAAATTAGCCAATACAGACGTTGGTTGCTTGGAGAATAAGCCCAATCTCTTGCTGATCTCCACCAAACGAAACTTATTGGATTGCTGATTCAACAAGAAGCCAATCCCGAAATTATAAGAAAGTCTCCAGAAAACATACATGGCCACAAATATCTGAATCCGGGTACTGTTGTCAGAAACAAAGTAGAACACTAATGAGTTTGCAATCAAGAGAATAATGATGACTGTTTCACAAATTGATTTGTGGACTGTCGGATCGAAGAGGGTCTTAACCATGTCATGGGTTTCGGGAACCGAGAAGGTTTCACCATTGAATGTGACACCTTTTCTTTCAGACGCCATTTTCTCACAAGTTAAGAATATTTGTCAGATAAGATCAGCGAATTTGCCCCAGATTTCGAGGAGGTTGAAATGCAGGCTAACTGTGTACCGACTTTGATTGTGATCAATTGGCGACCAGAAACACAAAAAATCCAAAAGGATACCTAAGTGTAACTTTAGTAAAGAGTGACAATAGTGAAAAATTCAACGGTGGGTTAGATTTTCTGCTCATATATGTAGATTCTCTCAGGTGAGCCGCATTCCGATTTTGGGTTGATCAATGCGGTCTAAGATTGAACAAGTGCATGTGATTTTGCCACATTTGCGCGTGTACCCGCCAAGAAACAAAAGAGAAAGCTGCAAAAACGAGCGCATACTTATATAAATAGGGAGTGGAATAATCAAGGAATAAAGGTCTCTTTCTGGTGACTTTTTTGAAAGACAGGAATGTCCTTTTTATATAAAATTTGTGGTTTTGTGGTATTAATCGTTGTTTTATCTGCAGTATAACGATTTGTCTTGTGAGCCTGTTGAGTATAGAGTATGCAGGTGATAAGAATCCGGTCCGGTTAGCTGAGGAAAAGTAGTTTGAACTAATTAGAAATGGAACTTCAAACTTAAAGCGCCGAGGCGGAAGTCACTTTGGTAATTTAATGGTATGGGTAGTTAGTGACGGAAAACCGCTAAAAAAACTGTGTTCTCGGTTGGAGTCAATGTTTTATCCATGGAAGTATGTGAGAAAATACCAACAATACAGTACCCATTGTAGGACCCCAAACTCCAAATTACCAAATTCAAAATGCAGAATCCAAATTACGAATTGCTGAATCCGGAAAAGAATTTGCAAAGTGAGTTATAGGTTCGATGATGAATGAGTCGCCCAAATGAGCCACAACGGTATCATCTTGAAGCCGCTGACTTAAGCAATAAAGACTGGGCCAATGGTCCAATGTACTAAGAAGCCAATATCAAGGTCTACTTGTGAAAAAGTCAAAATCTTCTCAATTTAGATTGGTGTACTCGATTAAGTAGTGTCTGTCTATCTTTCAAAGGCTTTATGTATTGCATTCCTAAACCGAGTTGATAAAAGCGCAAAGAAAAACGCAACCAAGAACAACTTCAAGTTCAGTTATTTAAATTCCCCTCCCATATTTTCAACGATTGAGCTACATTTCAGTACTTAAATCGGAATCCTTGAAGAAATTGAATATATCACGTGCCGTATCACGTGCCATCTCTATAATCAACATTGACGATCTAGCTACGTACTACCCATCCGAAGTCATGGCTACAGTTGCACAGATCCAGACTGATTTGGCTGATTTAGCCCATGAGGTCAAGCGAAGAAACCACGATGTTCGTCTGGCCATTGATCATGCCACAGCAGAGTCTCGGAAGGTATCTCCGACAACGGTGGTTAATGTGCATCCAAATCTTCAAATGGCACTTTATCTGCCATTTATTTCATCTTTGTCAAGCGGAAATCCCAAGTTGGTAAACTTGGCCCTTCTGGTAATCCTCCGGCTTGCAACTCTGAGCTCTCTCAGCCACAACCAGCTGCTGTTGATTGTGGACAGTTTACATCAACTCGACATAGGCGCTAGTAGCCTTGAAACGCAATTGAAGACTCTACAAGCGTGCACGCCATTGGCTACAAATTACATCTTAGATCGCGACCACTTTTTGCGAATTGTGGCGGTGTGTTCGAGGCTTGCCTCAAATTCCAATGTCGTTGTGGCCAATACAGCTTCTGCTACACTCCAGCAAGTGTTCAGCTCACTTTTCGATAAACTCAGAAATCATGAGACAGAAACAAAGAATGCCACAGTGATAGTAGATACTGACATGGGAAATGAGAAAGTGCCTACATATCAAGTGGATGACTTGGAGGCAGAGTGCTTTTACGTTTTCCTGGATTTGAGTTCGGCAATCGATGGAGGGAAACTAGAATACTTCGACACCAGTGACATAAAGTTACGTCCCCAGGCAGCACTTGAGATTATTGAGAATATTCTTTCACTTGCTGGAGATGTTTTCGAGAGCCATGAAGAACTTGCCGCTTTGCTCAAATCTAAGACTGTTCCTGCGATGTTGAAAGTGCTCAATTCTCCTGGCTATGTGTTCTCACTTGTAGTGAGAACTCTCAGGACACTTCACATTCTATTGGCATCCCACATGACAACACTTAATGTGGAATCTGAAATTGTCATTTCGTTTGCCAATCACATAATGCTCAATAGCAATGGTAGCGATTCTACTCTGCATGATTTCAATTCACCCACAGTTCTGCCGTTTTGGGAGAAAGTGCTTGTTTTGGAATTTTATAAGGGCCTTTTCTCCCACTTCTCGACTGTGAGACAGGTCTACGCCAATTACGACAGCATTTCAAAAAAGAAGAACGTCTTGCATGAAGTTTTGACTGTTATAAACAATTACTTACTGGACAACTTTAGCCAGAATTTCAATAATGACACAATTCAAATACCCCAGGATCGTGGTGGAAATCAGTTGTCCAAGGCGACTTCGACCATGAAAGTTGCAGTCTTGGACCACTTGGACAAGATAGACCCACCAGACAATATTCCATCCTTATATCCTATGCATCTTGTTTTCAAAATCCTCGTATCTTTTTCTGAGGGAGTTTCCGATTTTGTTTCCAATTTGTCTACTAATGCAAATCCAGAGACGCTTGAACGGGACGTCGAATTCATCACTTCAATGAATGAAGAGGTCTTCCCTGAGATCTTCCATCTTTATAAAAAGTTCATATACTGCAATATGGACTCAGAATATTTCCATACTTGTGTTCGTGCACTACAGAAGTATACCCATGCGATTGGAATTTTGGGTTTATCATCCTTGAGAGATGGTCTCCTCTTGACATTATCCGATTGTTGTACTAGGAATGCTGCACCTGAAGACGCAAAGAAGAACGGAGCTTCACATTTTCTATCGATTGGTGAATCTATTGTGGAATCAATAAGCTCAAGTATACAATCACCAGCTGTGGTCTCTCCATCGCTGAATCTGATTTCGCAATTCAGTGAGCTGTCTCGAAATACAAAAAACGAATTAGTGGGGATGCGCTCCTTCAACTCGAGACAAGTCGTATGTCTTAGGGCACTCTCTAATTTGGCGTTATCCTTGGGGTCGACTTTGCAAGGTTCTTGGAAAATTATCTGGATTACTTTTCAATGGGTCGATTATTTCATAAAAGGACCAGATCAATTCAGCGGATATTCAAATCTGAAGGATATTAAAAAGTTTGGGGAGCCGAGATTAACAAGTCAAGACCTAAACACGATGGATGGAGCTAATAAGCGCTTTTTGGAGAGTATCCATGATTACCAACAGTCATCTTATAAAGAATTGGTGCATGTGCTTATTGAATTGTATGATGGTACCAAAAGTGGCGTTAGTGATGACATGATTCCAATTGAAGTGTGTCCATTCAACAAGATCTACTTTATCGACCAGCTCGTGCTAATCGCAAAACTCAACCCGCAAGAGTTTTTGTTCTACCAAGAGGACACCTGGAACCAATTAATTGATTATTTCATCATGTTAGGAACGAACAGATCAATTCAATATGGTGTTCGAAATTACTTAGTAAAGTGTTTTACAAACGTGATTGTTGACATAACCAGACAAGGTTTCGATACAAATGATGAAAAATTAGATCCCATTTTAGCGGAGAAATCATTGAAATCGTTACTCGGATTCTTACAAAATTTACATGCCTTGGGAACCCCACAAGAACATTTGGTGTTGAACTGTGAAACTGAACTTCATTTAACAGTTTTGGTAACAGTTCATGGCCTTATAGATGGGTATGTCGAAAAATACCAGAACTCGTGGGATTTGGTGTTTGCTATACTAAACACCGCTTTCATTAACACCGAGGCTAGATCTGTCGATGCGAATCTCAATGACAAGATAGTTTCGTTGATTTCAACGTCATTCGGTACCTTGAAATTGATCTTGGATGAGTTCCTTACCACATTACCTTCGCAGCAGCTCAAATCTCTTATTGACACGTTGCTAAACTTTTGTTCCCAAAAGTTTGATCTCAATATTTCGTTCAGCTCTGTTAGTTATTTCTGGCTAATAAGTGATTGCATCAGTTCAAAGATCGGTAGCGATGAAATGGGTAACATCTCACACTTTGCAGGTCTCAGTACGATATCCGAATTGGAGTCCTTATTGGCGAACTCCAATGATTCTGCGACAATTAATCAGGCTCTCAATATTTATCTCCTTGCTCAACTTTCAAATCTTTCTACGGATAAACGAGCAAGAGTTCGAGAAGGAGCAATCCAGACTTTATTCCAAATCATTGATGTTCAAGGGAAACAAATATCATCCTGGAGAATGGTTTACGATATTGTATTACCTGGACTCCTTGATTTGACTATGTGTTTTGAGATCAAAGAGAAAGAAAACCGTACTGATGCCACTGAAAGCTTGAATCTCGTTCTCTCTGGTCTTGTCTCGATGTATACAAAGTTTATGATGGACTTCGAGAATGAAGACAAAGACCTTACACTTGCATTTTGGAAGGAACTACTCCAGTATTTTGACAACATGTTTAATTTGAGTTGGAAGGGTTTAAATTTGAAAATTTTCGAATCTTACCAAGACCTTGTTATGCTGCTCTCGCGCAAGGCAATCCCGGAAGAACTTGCAGATATGCTATTCGAGTTTTGGGTCAACGTCTCGATTGATTATGATTTTGTCAACCCAGACTACCTGGTTTCTTTGGCTGTTTATAACAGATCATTCAAACCTCTTTACCAGATTATCAAAGATAAGCTTGACTTTGAGACTGCCTCACGAGTGATGAGTAACTTAAATAAGTGTGCCAGGTATCCCGTTTTAAAGCCTGGTCTGAGCGACACAACTAAGCCGACAGAGCTTCAACAGTCCGTTTTGGACAACCTTGTTTTGATTGATAAGAAGGGGGAGAATGAGGAGATTTTAGCTGCAGTGATTCAGCAGTTGGGTCTCATTTCTTCATACCCATTTGAAATTCGTGGACGAATTGAAGCGAAGTTGAAGAGTATCGAAGCAAGATTGAAAATCCCATCATTCATTGCAGTTAGCAGCCTGGCTTTGAAGTTGGTTAAAGGGAAGATTGCTGAACTCAGCAGTACGACTGTTCTTCTAGCTGATAAAGTCTTTATTAAGCTTGTGAGGAGCTTACTCTATCTGGTACGTTATAAAGCACAAGGAATTAGTGGACTTCATGATGAGCCACTATGGGTGCAATGCAATAACGTTATTCATGACCTTATCAGTCGCTTTCTAGTTGAGAATGGAAAAGCTGCAATTCATAAAGAGATTTGGGAGTTGATTTTAGATTGTATTACGGTATGTTTCGAGACCCTGACGGAGGCTCAAGAGAAACACAATGTTCGGCAATATGAACAATTGACAAAAACGGTACTTCCAGTGCTATTTTCAGCGGATACTGGTCACCCGGACTTAGTGGATCATTTTGTGTACAGTGTGTACCAGCAGTCATTTCTCTATGAGTCGAACGATATCGAAAAGGATTTGGTTGGAAATTTGCAAACGTCGTCTTTAACAGAGATAAGAAATGCGTACAAAATGCTTTGTGAATATCATTTTGAGGAAAGTTTCGGAACCACTGCTGTCCTGCTGGTGTATAAAAATCGAGACATGCGCTTCAAATGTCTTACAGAACTATTTAAGTTTGCTTCGGCATCAGATCGCAGCTCTTCAATTGCTATGGAGTGTTTAATAACGCGTACAGCTTTCACTCTTCGGCGATTCACGGCCGATGAAGGTCTCCTACTCCGCAAACCACTTCCAAAAATTCAGCGGGAAGAAATCTCGGTAATTCTTCTCGGGTTACGAGACGTCAGCCCTTTGGCATCTGTGAGTCAAATGGCAGGCATTAACAATCTACTTTCCCTCACTATACCCTACGCTACGCGGCTCGAGAATATTTCCTATTTGATCGAGGACATTTTGCGTGAGGGCCACACAGGATAAATATAGCAAGAGGCTTGTATAAAAAGAGAAATAGAAGGAAGGGCCGAAGCATAACAAAAAAGAAAAAAAAACCCGGCCAACATCAACTGGTGACCAACATGAGGCAAAATGCCGATTTCTTAACACTTGAAAATGGTAAAAACTCGTGAACCCAGAATTCTACTTGCACAACTCTTGATGGACTTCAAACACTCTCACTTTCTTATTTGTAATGGCTCATCTCTGTTGTCATTTTGGTTCTACACCGCCCGGTCTGCACACAGACAGAAAAATCGATTTAAAATTGTAACTTGAATCCTGTGCTCTGTCAATCAGTTACACCTTTTTGTTGTGACGAGAAAAATAATTCATTTCTTCTGGATCAACACTTGCACAATCTCCACTTTCGCTTGAGCTGTCTCGGTTTTTTGCAGATTACTTTGGCCTTATTTCGATTTGCCAATCACCCTGTGGCTCCTAGAAGCTTTTGATTTCACCGCTAACCTTTCAAGGCCCCCCCTTTGCATTCTCTGCGGACGCAGTTGACATTTTAATAGCAACTCGCTTGCTTGATTCCCATTACCACTGATTTGAACCGCGTTTTGCAATGTCAGGATTCAGAAACAGCGGAGGTTCCAACAAATACCAGGAGTTCGACCCGGAATCGGGCGATCTCAACAGAAAAAGATCCCTTGTGCGCCCAGAAAGACAGCGTATTGATCAGAGTCATCCAATGTATCATTATGCTCAAGTGGTCAACCAAGAGTCCGACCATTTGAAGGTGCAGCCCTCTCTGACGGGATTGGAACCCACCAATTCGACCTCAGCGTCGCGTAAGAGCTTCCAACTGGGTGTTCAGAATATATCTGAGGATGAAGAGGAGGGTATCCCACTTATGAATATTGAGAGTCCACAGAAGGCTGGCCGTGAGGTTTATGGCTTGAACGATGAGGTCCATGACGTCCCAACTCAAAATGTGACCCGCAACGTCCACAGAAAGCCAGTGCATGCCAAACCAGAGAACAACGATAATGACATCTACTTCTGGAAGGTTTACTGTTACGTGATTACTTTCTGGGCTCCAGGCCCTCTCTTGAAGTTGTTCGGTCTCAAGACCAAGAGTCGTCAGTTTGCGTGGAGAGAGAAGATTGGTTTGATCACATGTATCTTGTACATTGGAGCTTTCGTTGCTTACATCACATTTGGTTTTACCAAGACTGTCTGTGATCCAGGTAGAATCAAAATGAGAACAAATACCATCAATGGCGGTTATTTAATCATTAATGGCCGTGCCTACGACTTGACATCTTCCCAACATCCAGGTGCTGCAGGTATTTCTCCAGGAACCAATATTTTGTATCCGCCAATCAACGCTGGAGGAATGGATGGTTCTTTCTTGTTCCAGAATGTCAATGGTCACTGTCAAGATCTTATCGTCCCCAGAGATAACTGTTCGATTCCGACCAATGGAAATGAGTTGGCCTGGTATATGCCTTGCCGCTTATTCAACCAGGATGGTTCTTCCAGTGTTAACAAGACCTCTGTTTACTACGATGGATGGGCATGTCACACCAGTTCTACTGCCAGAGATGCTTACTACGGCTTGGAGGTGAATGGTGACGTTTATTTCACTTGGGATGACATCAAGAACAGCTCAAGAAATTTGGTGGTGTACTCTGGAGTAGTTTTGGATCTCGATTTAATCAACTGGATCCTGACGGATGATGTTACATACCCACAATTATTCAATGACTTAAGAGATGATGACACCTTTAAGGGCCACGACATCTCATTGATTTTGTCTAACAGCGAGGAGCGCAGAGCTGCTAAGTGTTTGACTGAAATTATCAAGGTGGGAGTGGTGGACTCTGATTCCATTGGATGTATTGCCTCCAAGATCGTCTTGGTTGTGTCTTTGGTTTTCATTTTGTCGGTTGTGATTTTGAAATTTCTTATTGCTTGTTATTTCAGATGGTATGTTTCCAGAAAGCAAGGTGCAACAGAAATCGATAATAAGTCCATGGCTGCTCGTGAGAGAGAAATCGAAGATTGGGTTGAGACTCCAGCTGCTAGTGGTCCTATCAGTACTGTTCCTGTAAAGGCTAGAGCAAACTACAAGACCCAGAAAACGAACAGGCAAAGTGTGTTTTTCAAGTCGGGCAACGGTCTGACGTTGATTCCAAACTCGGACTTGAACAATTATTACGCAGGTGGAAACGAGAAGCTTTCCAAGGCGTTCAAGTACACCACCATGACGACACAGGCTGCTACATTAGGAAAATCGAAGAGAAATCTCCGTGCTACAAACACACGTTCTATGCTTTTTAATCAGTCCAGAAATCTGTCGGTGGATTTGTTGAGTAGACCTCAATCTGTATTCAATCCCTTCGATGGAAGTGAAGAGTTCAATGTGAACGGTTTGAGTCCAGACCTTATCCACCCAGATGTTGTTCCTCAACCACCTGTGGAGTACCAGCCGTTCGGCTACCCATTAGCGCACATGATAACGTTGGTCACCTGTTATTCTGAAGATGAGGAAGGTTTGCGTTTGACGTTAGACTCCATTGCTACCACTGACTATCCAAATTCGCACAAATTGATTATCATTGTTTGTGATGGTTTGATCAAGGGTTCCGGAAATGACAGAACTACCCCAGAGATTGCGTTGGACTTGATGACCGACTTCTGTGTTCCTCCTGAAGATGTCCAGGCTCACTCATACGTTGCCGTTGCACAAGGTAGTAAACGTCATAATATGGCAAAGGTGTACGCCGGTTTCTATAAGTACAATGACGAAACTGTTCCTCCAGAAAAACAACAGAGAGTTCCAGTGTTGACCGTGGTGAAATGTGGAACTCCTGAGGAAGCAGGTGGAGCAAAGCCAGGTAACAGAGGTAAACGTGATTCGCAGATCATTTTGATGTCTTTCTTCCAGAAGGTTACTTTCGATGAGAGAATGACTGAGTTAGAATACGCGCTTTTGGAATCCATTTGGCGAGTCACTGGTTTAATGAGTGAATTTTACGAAATTATATTGATGGTGGATGCCGATACAAAGGTTTACCCAGACTGTTTGACCCATATGTGTGCTGAGATGATTAAAGACCCAACTATCATGGGATTGTGTGGAGAAACCAAGATTACGAACAAATCGCAATCATGGGTTACAGCTATCCAAGTTTTCGAGTACTATATCTCTCATCATCAAGCCAAGGCTTTCGAGTCTGTATTTGGAAGTGTGACGTGCTTACCTGGCTGTTTCTGCATGTACCGTATCAAAGCCCCTAAGGGTGATAACGGGTACTGGGTGCCGATCCTTGCTAATCCAGATATTGTTGAGAGATACTCGGACAATGTAACTAATACTTTGCACAAGAAGAATTTGTTGTTGTTAGGAGAAGACAGATACCTTACCGCTTTGATGTTAAGAACTTTCCCTAAGAGAAAGCAAGTCTTTGTTCCAAAGGCCGCATGTACCACACTTGTTCCTGATACCTTCAAGGTGTTGTTGTCTCAGCGTCGTCGTTGGATTAACTCTACTGTGCATAACTTGATGGAGTTAGTTTTGGTTAGGGATTTGTGTGGAACATTCTGTTTCTCGATGCAGTTTGTGATTTTCATTGAGTTGGTTGGTACCGTGGTGTTGCCAGCAGCCATCACATTCACCATATACGTTGTTGTGTATGCTATCGTGTCCCGGCCTACGCCTGTGATGTCATTGGTTCTTTTGGGTGTCATCTTTGGATTGCCAGGATTGTTGATTGTCATTACTGTTTCTTCTTTGAAGTACCTTATCTATTTCTTCATCTACATTTTGGCATTGCCTATTTGGAACTTTGTCTTGCCTTGCTATGCATTCTGGAAGTTCGACGACTTTAGTTGGGGTGAAACTAGAACAGTTGCAGGCGGAGACAAGGGCGCCCACGGCGATAAAGAGGGAATTTTCGACTCATCGAGTATCGTGATGAAGAGATGGAGAGAGTGGGAGAGAGACAGAAGAGCATACGTCACAGGTGGATTGACAGTGCCAGGAGCTGCTTGGGATCCTGCCAGTGCAGAAAAAGACATGGGATACTCGGGAGGATCGCTGGGATCGCTGCCATAGAGTTGCTGATAGCAAATACATGTCTACCATCAGGTACTACACGATCTACTGTTACATTTTAAAAGTTTCATCATAAATTTCCTATATATAACCCATATAAACGTTGCTATCCATAAGCATGCACCAGGCTGCCTCGAATCGACATTATGATCCTGCAATTACTGGTATCCATATCCAGCAGAATCTCTGGAGCCCTGGGAGCGATACGACAGAGCAGAGGAGGAGGCTGCGGAGGTGATGTGGTGAGTCTTGAATTTTTCAAGTCTCCAAGTCATCTTTGGCTTGTTGATAGAAGGCTTGAATGCAGAGCCTGGAGTAGCTAAAGCGTACAACATTGTGAAAGAATATGTGGAGCGATTTGTAGAAAAACTAGAGTGCTGAAGCAAAAAAAAAAAAGGGAAAGAAAGTTACAGCAGCAATTGCCTCAACCTTTATACTCTTCTCGTTTTACGAGTCATCAATTCCCATAAGGGAAGGGCTGCAAGTGACGTTTCCCACTGCCAAAAGGGCCTGGGGAGACCAACCGAATTACATTCATGCATCAATAGTGTTCATGCATGGACTTTATTCATGCTTGTCTCGGCGCAGGGCGTCTATTGGAAGGAGTTTTTCTATCACGCCAGAATTGCTCTTTTTTTTTGGACGCGAAGAAGGGTCAGAGTGTGATAATGGATCGACAGACCGCAACTTCTACGCATTGACACAGAATAGTCTCCCGCAGATCTTTTGGCACCCATTAGGAGGGGGATAAAATATTAATAATAGTGAATTGTGGATTTTAAGTTCGTGTTTGTGGCTATCAGCTGGTTGCGGCCAGAACCACCGTCCCCGCCACAGGCCGCACCCTTGCATTGACGACATTGCCTTCTACCGTATTTTGTCTTTTCTTTTTTTTTTTTTTTTTTTTTTT
>Ga0160505_100852_pt1 | contig 15529 bp, 5 predicted proteins | sample DIDeMG_FD_108225 | JGI IMG/M metagenome (GOLD analysis project Ga0160505, IMG submission 108225) | Enriched chicken feces microbial communities from UW Madison campus, WI, USA - DID2874_E49_Stillage MG | ecosystem: Host-associated > Birds > Digestive system > Large intestine > Fecal ... | reverse complement strand
TATTTTTTTTGTGGTTTTTCTTAAACCTTTTAAACTTTATGGAAAAAATGGGTCCATCCAAAATTTAAATTTTTTGCCCCAACGGTTTCCCCCCCCCCCCCCGTGTTTGGGAGAAAAATTTTTTTTTTTTTTTTTTTTTTTTTTTTTTGGAAAATTCACGTATTCTTTGTATGTCATCTTGTTTTATAATTTTGTATGTAACTATTTCATATAAGAACAATAAACTGATTTTCCATCTATTGCAAATATCCCTTAAAGTCAAAGCTTCGGCCTCAGCCCTCTCAGGCTTGAAGTTTGGGATGTATCAGTGCCCTCAATACAATGATAACGTATGACTAAGCTTTGGCTATCAGCACAATACACACCAATATATGGATTTCCAATAAGTACATTTCAACATTATGTAAAATACAATTTATAATTAATGTTTCTTAATATATCATTATGTGAAGAAAAGTCAAAGGGCAACCTAAGGGGTACTAATGACAACAGTATGAAATCTTACGACTTTCATCCATCATTATGCCTCTGTCTTAGCTACAGTTATCAACATAATATAATAATGGGTTATTCATATTTCCTTTGATGTAACTTGCATAAAATTGTGAGCACTGTTAGAAGATGTTTCATGGCTTTTAAAACTCAGTGCTCATTGTACTCATTTAATTTTAGAAGGTTTGCCACGGAGCTGGACTGACAAGCCCATCTTCATTGGTTTTTATTACATTATGCCTCATCTACTTTACAACAAAGGGTGGCTCTAGCTTGCTCATTATTTTTATTTCTATCAGCCTCTGTAGGTAAAAATTGTCCTGGTGAAAAAAGTTCAGTATCCCTCATTTGTTTGCAAATAAAAATCATCTGGGGGTCAAACAAGTTTCACGGCACGCATACCCGGAAAGTTATGCGTGGTGCCAAATTCATGCAAACCGATAACTATATCCTATTTCCAAATATCATTCATAGGTACCACATGGGACAACTACAATGGGATGCCAAAGATAATAACAGGTGATTTTTCAGTAATTATTATGAACAAAGTTCTCCAGAAGCGGAGCAGTAACTTTGGGAAATCAACTGAGAAAGCCGAGTTCAGTCAAGGCCAGAAAACACATGCTCTCTAAAATAGAAAAGAATATCCAAACAAAATATATGCAGCCACTTGGACATTCTTGAAATTAGAAAAGAGGGAAAACGAGGACAACCCTTAAACAACCTGGCTGATTCACCTCATCCCTTTACCTTACTTTAAGTTAGGCAACAGGATTACTCTCAACCTCTAATTTCATGCTCTTTTCTGTAAGTAGGAAATCCAAACCTCGACTTAAAGCTTAGCCAAATTAATTTATAATCTTAAGTAAAATGAACTTGAGTTTCTAGTGCTTCATTCATTGTACCAAGACCTAAGCTTGGCAATCATAGGCCAGAGATTTGAGCCGTAACGAGTCTTAAGTGCATATATTACAATAAGGATTCAACCACCCCATTCCTACCTTCAACAAAGCTGGAGCCAAAACTTTTTTAAACTTGAATTCACTGTACAATTCATGCTTATTATGAAAAGAGGAAAACTTGCACAAAAAAAGTGAAAATACGCTGGTTTTTCTTTCCAAAATCTCCTTTTTCTTCTTTTTTTACTTCTTTCTTTTCTCTTTCTAAGCTTTGGGCCTGGGGCCCAGTTAATTTATCTTGATTAATGGATACTGAGGTCAATTAATTGCAATGATTGAACACTGGGTTCAGTTAATTTATAGCAATAATTGAGCAATGGGTTTAGTTAATTTTATTGCAATTATTGAACCCTGAGCTCACTTGATTTGCCATAGTGATTTAATTTTAAATTCAGTTTTTTTAGCAAAATTATTAAACTCTGGGCCCTTATTATGGAGATTTTAAAAGCTCTAATAAAGAAGGTATGGGAACGTATGGATCAGGCACATACGGAAGCTTATAAGATCTATCCCTGCACAGCTTGATACATGCCGGGATGCTGAGAAATGATATGCAAAATATTGACTAGGAGCTCTTTAGCTGTCAATTATAGTATTTCTTTTAATCTGTATTACTTCTGTTCGTTAGGAAACTTGATTTTGAAGTTCTATGTTTGATCTAGGATATCGTATTGTTGTTGGGAAAAGTAGAGTGGGACAAGGTTTCTGGTAACTCATTGCATTTTGGAAATCGAAGGATGGCATATTGGGTGAAGCACGCTTTTTATGAAAGCTGTTTTATGGACCGATCTTCAAAATCTACCAACCAAAAAGATCATCAAATGTGTTTACAAGAAAGCTATTTTCTTTTTACTCATAATCAATTAGCAACTTGGTAAAGAGTTCTAGCCATGAACTTGATCTACTCTACTCGCCAATAACAAAAGCCTTTGAAATCACATATCTTCTTTATATGTCATTGTGTTATATAATTTATCTGTAACCATTTGATATAAGGACAATAAACTGATTTTCTATCTATCTACTCACCAATAAACTAACATGAGGTCTCATTTGCTAACAATGTAATCACTTCTGCTTATTTTCAAGGATAACTGACTAATTAACACTAACTAAAAGTTGACTATTTGGTCTGGCCGTTTTAATTATCTGTTTTTGACAAAACAGTAAAGTACAGCATGAAACCTTTCTGCTCCATTGCCACATCAATATTGTAACTACGTAATTAATCTTTGAACTTTTACTTACCTTTAAAAGTCAAATGAGCACAAAAGCCTGCCAAGATTATACCAACTTGTCCCATCCACTAAAATACACAAATTGCAATTATAGTTTTAGGAGTTTTTAATATCCGGGATTGATTTATAGAAACCTTGGCAATATCAATTTTTGTCATTCAAATACTAGCAGGATGCACCGGTTGACCAGATTTATCAAGATAAGTGTTTCGGGAATACATATCTTCGTTTCATATCATCTAATTGTTCTATTTACATGACTTTAAAATACTGGGATAGCAACCTGTGCTGTTCTTATTACTGCAACTTCTAAATCATTCCTGTTTCAATATTTTGACTGTCTTTAGACTTTTAACTTTTCAGAACTGTTTTTGCTCCTATTTTCCTATTCACATAACATTCATTAATCTCAAGTGCAGATATTTTGTCAAGTGTGTAAACTAACGGATTATATACAATGTATAAATTTTTGGCGGGGTTTATTGTTGTTACTTTTATAAGTTTAATTTCAATCAACTGGAACAGAATACACAGTAATCGCCAATTCATACGACGAAGGTCTGCAGTCAGTAAGATTGGGGCACAGAATTGACCTGATAGAAAGACTTCTCGATCAGCAAATTTGGGGTATGGATAACCTCCTTGTCTTTATTTAATAAAAAGACACTGCAACTATTTATAATTTATTGTATAAAATAGACGTGTCTCTGTTTTTATGGCATATAAAGCCTATTATTTGTAAAAAAAAAATTCACGAGTCTTTCATACTTGTTGCACATCAATATTATAACTGGTTATATAGATAGATAATCAGTTTATTATTCTTACATCCAATTGCTACATTAAAAATTACAGAACAAAACGATATACAAAAAAGACATTTGTTTCAAAACATTTGTTTCTATGAGACTGGAAAAGTGGCGGTGTCAGCGCGCGCAGTAAGTTCAGTTGTTTGATGGCGCCGAATTCTCCATGAATATTTCCATGTGATAAGGGTTGTAACTGGTTATCATAAGCATTTTATTGAATTTATGTCCCAAATAAAAAATGTGTATGAGACCTACAATAGCAGATCTGTGTGGTTTACAGTGCTGAGGAAACATCATCGACGACGAATAAATTTAGTTGAGGAACGCACAAGTAAAGATCACCGGCATATTTATTATTGTTGGCATCTCTTTAATGGTTCATTTAGTCTCGATCCGGTCAGCTAGGGCTCAGAATCATCTTTGGTTTTTTCTCTTGGCTTGTTCAAATGTCCGGATTTCTCGACTCGTATAAATTTGAACTACTCACGTGCTTTATCTGCAACATCAAAACTCAAAAAAGTTTAATACTTTTTGTTTCAAAAAAAACCAAAAAAAACAACAAAAAACGGCCTACTATCGAACAAGATCAACAACGTATAAGGTACAACACGGCATACACACATCTTATTTTCACGTAAAAGGTATATACTGTACTTAATATTCTCAAGATAACGATGGAAATGGAAGTTTATGGCCGCAATTGATAAATGACCCTCTGATAGCCACACGATGGGGTTAAAGCATTGTAAAATTTAGACGACAAGAGCAGAGATCACAACGGTAATAGCGGCAGCAATAGAAGCGAGAGTAGCTGCAAGCCAACGTACTGGACTGGATGTCAAAGCCATTTCAATTGTAAACAAGCATATGCTTGCCTAATAATTTCTTCATTATTGAAGCTCTTATCATCCATGACAACTCTGTCTAGTTTATTGTTTAGTCACCAGTGCTGGCTATAAAATATTGAAACAAGGCTCTGCATTTTTCAAACCCCACACAGTAAAAAAATCACCTACACCGTGTTATAGATAATATTGTTTCTATGCTGGTAACCAGGTATTTGGAAGGTTTTTTGAAGATGACTGAGCGCAGGTGCTAGAGCTCCGTATCTACCATGGGACTTTTAACACTACGCTGAACAATAAAGGTTTCCCTGAGTCATTTTTGTGTTTTAGTACAGCATCAAGTATACTGTATGTAGAGATATACATATAGTAAACCTATGAGCGTACTTGTATCACCAACCTTGCCAGCAACACTGTTCTTCTTTTATATACATATAGATAGTCGATTCATTAGACGTTATAACCTTATCTCTCTTTTTGCAAATTAACTGAGAATTCGGTATCCAACAACTCAGTAATATGCAAGATATCTTGGAAATAAGCAACCTCTAAATAAGGAATAACTTAAATTGATGTCCAAATCAAATTTTACATATAAAGTTTGGTTATTCGTACCAAGAGGCGATTTCTTATATCGAATGATCAGAAATCCAAAAAAAAAAAAAAAAGTTTCTTTGACCATATTCATCCCTTCTACAACTAATTTAATGGCCAAACGAACTACTTTTACAAATCGCCAGCGATCAGCTCTTCGCACTCAACATAAGTTAAAGCCTCATTTGACTAGAGTTCAGTTACAGAAATGGTTTGAAGACGAGTATAAACAGAGGATTACTTTACCTAGCATTTCACGGATTCTCTCGACAAAATTCGACTGGCTACAGACGGCAAACGATTTCCAACTAGATGCCAAATTGCACCGTATAGAAAGCTGGCCAGAGCTTGAGGTGGTTCTATATCAGTGGATACAGCTGGCGGGTGGTCAAACTGCAATATCGCAGGAACTTGTCCGGGAAAAGGCCCGTCAGTTCTGGCCATCTCTTTACCCCGGAGCCGAGATGCCTCAGTTCAGCAATGGATGGCTACAGGGGTTTCAAAATCGTCGAAATATCCGGTCAAATGGGCGTCATCGCGAAGAGCGCAGTCTTGGTATCGATGCAAATGAGGAAATGATTAAGATTTGTAAAGTTATCAAGAATTATTCACCAAAGGATATTTTCAGCTGCGACGAAACTGGGCTATTTTGGATGATGATGCCTAATAAAGATATTTCCCACTCAATACCTAAACAGGATAAAAATAACGCACGAATTATACTTCATTTTTGTACGAACTCAGATGGCTCTGAACGACTCCCTATATGGATCATTGGTAATGAAGAAAAACCTCATGCTTTGCAGGTAGCTGGGATCGATATTGAGAATCTAGGCTGCAATTGGAGATGTAACGAAAATGCATCAATGACAGAGCAAATCTTTGAAGAATGGCTTTACTGGTTTGATATGAAAATGGCAGGAAGAAACGTTATTCTTTTGATGGATAAATTTTCTCCTCATCAGTTAGCCGTTAGAAAGGTCTCTTCACAGCTTCAGAACACTTTAGTAGGATGGTTACCAACGACTTCAGCAACGAAATATCAGCCACTTAACCAAGGGGTTATTCACACATGGAAAGCTTACTGGAAACGCCAGTGGCTCCTTCATATTATGATGGAATATAATCTTGGTAATGATCCCGTGACCACAATGACAATTATAACTGCTATAAGATGGGCAGTCCAAGCTTGGTGTTTTGAACTTTCTCAGGAAACTATCCAAATCTCCTTCAGAAAGGCCTTTGCTGGACAGAATAATATAGAAATGGTTAACGATCAGCTTTTAGAGGAGCTTCAGACAGGTCTCAACCAACTGTCGATATCTATGAATGTTGATCAGTTCTTGAGTCCTGCCGAAGAAGACGTACTAGATAGTCTAGAGGATCTTGATCGGATTATTCTGAGTCAGGCTAATATTAAAATGGCTGAGTCTGATGATAATGACGGGGCTGCAAATGAGTCTCATGAAGAACTTTCTAAAGTCTCTGTAAAAATCGCTTTGAAGTGTCTTAATACAATGCGATTATACGAAGGACAACAGGCTAAAATGGATCAACGCATTCTAAAGGATCTTTTGCGCTACGAAGATATATTGATAGAAAGAAACATTCAGGATGACCAGGCTGATATCCAGTTTTATGATTAGGGAATATTACCATAGTATTATTTCAAGATAATATGTATATTTATAATCTAGTTGAATATTCAGAATGACTCGATTAAACATAGCCACTGGCCTGATCTGATTTCCTATTGCAAAGTTTGACTGTGCTTGTAGCGAAATCAAGTAGAGTAGCTTACAACTAAAACTATTGGACGACCAGCCAAGTAAAATGGATTGTGAGTGCTAAACCGGCCTAGGGTATATGGGAAAGGCTCTAGAGATGGTCATCAAACCGCGCGATTATACACTTGATATTGATTTCTACTCGGCAATGAAAGGCCACGAACAAGTTAGCTGCAGGTTCTATCCGGGCTCAAATAAATTCCATCATTGTGCAGAGCGAGTGGATCCGCAAGTACAAAGCACCCAGCAAGCTAAAGCTTTGCTGCACGCACAAACCTGACAAAGCAGGAACCAGATGCGGTTGAGTCTCAAGTGGGTAAATTAACTGGGCTATGACCACCATTTGTGCTATCATCTCCTGCAATAGAAATTGATGAACCATTTAAATCTACCACTGTGTTCAACTGATTTATATATAAAATTTGAACGTGAAAATGAATGTAGATTTACATTTTTTTACAGGACCTGCTCTTGTAATCCTCGGTAGCTTATAGCTGGGGCTTTTGAAATGGACACAGGTACAAAACATGATCTGAAATGATACACGCGTGACTTAGTTTTGATGAAGTGTGCTATTTTAAAAGGTCGTTTTTCGTTCTGGCTAGGATAATTACAACAGTCACACCAGAAACTCATTTAATTTGGCTAGTTGTGACTGTCAAAAATTTAAAACATTATGAGCATTTAGAGCTATAAGTTCTGTTGCCTTTATTATAGCTTACCAGGACAATATGTGATTTTGCTTTTGAAACTCACCTTTGCCTTGAGTAATCAAATGCGTTTTGGTAGTGTTTGATAACCATATTAACTGCTAAACTACAGCGATCATAACCACTACTGTGGCCGCAAACATATTGAATTAAAAAAATAATATGTGGTCACATTCTAAACACTGCAGTAGATGCAAGATTCCAAGCCTGACTACGTTGATAACAGGTGGCCAGCTATTTCATTCCCAACTGGTAAGGGGTTTACGTTGGGCATGCATGGCTATACTATTTTCTGCACCTCAAAGCAACTTAATACGCCATGTGATTTCATATTGAGATAACAAGACTTACGCTTCTGACATGTGCTGCAGGTTATGAACCTTTGTCATTTAAAAGAACACAAACAGTGATTACAAAAGGATTAAGCGTGTGAATTATAATTACGGGAATATAAAACACTGAGCGAATATATAATATGATTTCATTTAAATTGTCTATATTTTCCATTATTTACTATTCTTATTTCAAATTGTCCATCCCTTTTTTTTGTGTGAAAGTTACACTATTCTTTCTGTAGGTTATATGGTTCTCTCGTTTCACAGCAAATTTGAACCCCGCGCTAGTTCTAAATATTTGCAGCATCATCATCAGCTATACAAATCTGGTTAGTATCTCTTATTGACAGTCATGCAAACTGGATTATATATCTGTTTCTGATTGAGGGTTTCTTTTTTGCCATGTACTATCAAAAGTGCATTATTGAGACTTAAAACCGGCCTAACCACTGGGATTCTAGTAGTAACGAAAGTGTAGAAATTTAGGGTTTGTTTTAAATTGGGTGATTTGACAATGTGTAGACTTGTAAACAAAACCGTTGCATCATTTCGTTTGCTTACTACCCTAAGGGGGCTAGCTTAACCACAATGTTGTGGTTTGATGGATCCAAGCTTTAGAATTATTAACTTTATTCAAGCTCCGTGAGGCTGCATTGTTGGGTGAGCGCGTTAGAGTGGCTATGCACGCTATTGCTCAGCCGATGGCCTAAAAGCGATAACCTGTTTGTTTTGTGTAAGTTTGATTAAAATAATCAATACTCAAAAACAACATTGCATCTGAAAAAAGCTGGAGATTTTAGCTGCTAACTCTGCACACTGATATTTTTTTTAAAAAAAGAATTCATTTCCACTCTACCTTGCAAAAAATGCATTTCATCACACCAGTGAAAGGTACTTGAATGAATATACGAGTCCCTTTAACTCAAATTTCTTTTTTTTTGTTGGGTTTAGAACGCCTGTTATTTTACAAAGCCTCTATTGATTGGTATACGATTTATCAAAGTTATAATACGAGATTGATTGAAAGGAATTGACAATAACAAGCCAAAAAAAAGAAAAAACCAAAATTGTTTCCAATGACTTAGTAATTCTCTTGAAAGTTTCATATTAATAATATGCCAGCCAGTATTCCACCTATTTATTATAAAGCTATTATTGCTAATATACGGTATGAAAGTGGTTGATAAATTGTAAAAGCAAACGACAGAGATATAATCACTGCTGCATGCAATATTAATGCAAAAGTTTCCTACATTTATATTGTGAAAACATTCGGAGTCCTCAATATTAAACGCACTGGGCTATTGGCTTTAGCTTGCATGGTAAGGACTGAGGGGAATGTGCATGGCCGCCATTCAAAGTTTGGGCTTTTAAAACCATCTCTTTTGCAGCTTGTACACCTGTTTAAGGAGTTGAAATATTGATACCCTTTTTATTCCAATTATACTTCATTTTCTGCATTTGGGGGTCACCAAGGTCGGATTATGCACATGCACAATTGTGTGCTGTGGTTTCTTTTTTTACTACAGTAATATGAAATAGCTCTGTTTATTGAGATTTGTTTTTGAATAAATTCTGTAACTTTGTGTTTCTTTTAAAACAGATACCACTCGACTTTTGTCAGACCAGATTTGACGCTAGTTTATCTCCGGTGCTCAGATTAGCGTATGTATAACAGAGCACTGATAGTACCAACATTGAAATTGCTTTTAGCGATACTAGACTAAGTTTGCTTAGGGTTTAAACTTCTGGATCTAGTTCCATTAACACACAGGTCACTATATAGTATCAGACCTTTTATAGTGGTCTCTAGGTTACAAGGTTAACTGTAGATGAGTAATGTTGATCAAAGCTTTCTTTTAAACTTTCTAAAAGTTTCTAAAACTCTATGGTAGCCAAGACCAAATAAATAATTTGACTATTTTCTGGTGTTTAATTCCAACATAAGTAGCGCCAGGGTAATCTGAATCTTTATACCCTGCAAAAATGGAGGCTTGCCATGATTTCTCATCAACCTTACAAAACTAAGCGGTGTAGGTTCTGTAGATCTTTCCATGTGGTGATGTTCAGTTGTGTAGGTGGTCATGTGGGCTGTTAAGAAAACTGTGTAAATTCCCAAGCCTCAAATAAATGGCAAGTTGTAGTAGCGAAAAACCAGACCTCAGTAGCTTTTTTGAAAGAAAAAAAAACATTTTGGGGCTTGAGGGTATTGTCAGTTGGACACACAAGAGCACAGAGATTACAACTATCAAGCTAGCACTCATTTTAAACACCAAACATTAATCTTGGAAAGTAAAAGCTTTTAGGTTTTTGCACATTTGAAATGAGTTACATGAACAAAAGCAGGGATTAACAAACATCACCTGAATTTTTAAAACCAAATAAAAGCAATTCAGGATTTAATTTAGTAAAACCATGCTTGTCATTGAGGATTTCCAATAATTTGCCATTTCAAAATGTTGATTGTTCGGTTGGTAGTTGGTGGTAAATAACCAACGGCATAAAACATACTTTATAATTTAATGAGGATTTTTGGGCAGGCAATGGATAGCACTGCAACTTTCATCTTGTTGACATAACAGGCAGAATTGAAGCCTCCTTGTAATGTTTTGCTGCATGGCCTCTGAAAAAAATACATTTTTATTCAAACATGATGCAATACAAATAGTAAAGTAGACGGGTCTAATGAAGAATAATATAAACAAATAATGGCTGTAATGAAAATGAGGTTCTCAGCCTTTAACAAATATGAAGTTGATAGGCTAATTGGTCAGCTTGTTTGGCCAAGCCATTGAATATTGGTAGAATGATGACAGCTGTCAGGCTGTAAGAAATCCTTTTTAAATGGTTAGTGTAACTCTCTTTTGCAAAAAGATATAAGGCTAAGGGTGTTTCTCACTGTGCCTGAGAAATAATAAGTTTCATTCATAGTTGTCATAGCAGCTCCATCAAAAAAACATAAATACATAATGGGTCGAACATTTCAGACATTTCCAAAGGTTGTTGGGTTTACTAATCTCATAATGATATGTATGTTCCGTTGGAGATCATTAAATCAATTTGAATATATAATATTTTCTAAACTTTTGCTTATATAAATGTAGTCCGCAAAGCTTGACATTCAGCCTAGGTAAATTTTCTAGTCTTGTTCACATACCCTTCATTCACAAATAGAAGATAAGATCTTCTGAACACTTTCGTATCCTTTTCACGATTGATTGCGAGTGGGTAGAAAAGAAATCTGTTCAACTTCTTGTACCTGGGCCAAATTAATATGACTTTGCGTTTATCATAATTTTTATTCCATCTTGTATCTGAATCTTTTGAAAAGCCAGATTAATTTAACTTTGGTCCCATTTTTAACTCTTCTTTGCTTGAGCCAGGTGAACGGAATTAAATGGTCGTTTATAAAATGAAAAATTTTGTACGCAGCTTTAGTTATGGTGCTTCGGTTATGCATGGATCTGCTAAAATACAGGTTCACACAAAGCTTTGTTTCCAGTCTGGGTGCTACAAAAACCAACTAGGTAAATATTGGGACTATCGCTTAATACTTAATCGGACTTTATAGTTTAGCACGATGTTTGTTTATGCTACATTTTAGATGTAATGTGTCAATTCACATTTGTGACCATGGAAAACATCATGATGGCATAGTTTGGTTTTTCCCAACTAACCATGAATTTATTCAGTTTAATTTAACTGCAAACTTCTAAATAATGCGTAGATGAGAGCCAATGTATGCTTCATAATTCAAAAGAATGGTCACCACCCCGATCGATGTTTTCATGTCTTACAAAATATAAGCCATGGTGAATCGACAAGAACTCGCGACATTGATAAGAAAAATGAACTGAAACTAAAAAATGCCAGATTCAACTTTTTTTTTTTAAAATCATTGGCATTCTTTTCCCAGAAGAGTCGAAACAAAAAAAGGACTCTTGAGTTTTAGAAACTTGAAAATTTATTTCCCATCAAAATTAAACGCGTATGGACCAGTTTACTTCTTCGTGGTGATACCAACCTATATGACACTTTTTGGGTAATATAGCAGTAGTATGTTGTGTGTTTTTGATACATGGAATTAAAAATATAAATGTTACTACTTTGGAGATACTCAATCGATCAGTCTATAAATGAAAAAAGTTTTTTTCGATCTATAGATCATTTATATTACTACTTTTGGAACTTAAATTGCTAGGCAGCCAAGACAAGATCATTAGAATAAAGCACTAACCTGTTTTTATGAAAAAGTGCCTGCCTAATTTCAATCAAAAAATAATAGAAACTTTGTTTTCGATCCAAATTTACCAAGTCCATGACTGGAAGAAGACAAGGGCTCAGTGGTCTTTGGTGTTGTTACTCTCGCTTAATGCTGCAACATGTTTGATTACAATCCTACCTTATTTTATAGACTTGCCTATTTTGAACAAGCTCTGTTAGTTTTCCAGCTGCTGTGCATGATGATAATATTAATCTTTTTTAATTTATTTTCTTTGTGTCGTAGCCTACTTGGTCAATTCGCCTGTACAAATGTTTCAGCAGAGATAGAATTGTTTTTAAATGCGATATAAACTAAATATACTATATATATATAATAATATTAATCTATATAAACGGTATTCTACTGAGATATATTTGACCACTATTAATATTTGTGCTGATCAATTAAAAACAGATTGCAGCGAGACAAGTTTTTTCAACAAAAATTTCTTTACTAGATCAATAGCCTATATGTTGCAGTCCGCTCAATCATTCATACGTAAGCATCCTTGGATTGAGCAGGCATAGTTTTATAAAGTTATGTTTAAATCGTTACATTGGGATGCATAAAGACACGACATTTTAGTTCAACCTTCTTTCTCTAATTCTATAAGTTAGCTTCCCTAAGCTGGCACCGCAAATGAATTCTAGATTATTGTAGCTACAGCACATACTGAGTAAACTAAGCCTATATCGGAGCCGATTTAGACTTATGTGATTTTCAAGTAATCAGCTTTATAAAAATATTCTGGGACGCTAGGGAATCCTTGGTTGTTACTCTTGTTTTGTCGCTCCATACAACCTTAATGAACACATTTTACTATAGCCAGAGCAGGTTCATCATGACATAACTTTTTATATTTTTAGTCTATAGATCATTAAAGCTTTGCTTTCAGAAAATAAAGTGAGTGCTAGCAATTTCTCATACTTTTGGTTTGAATTTCTGTTGTCATTGTTAGATTTTGGGTATTTTTCGAGCTGTACTTAATACCATAAAGAGTAAATGTTAGAATTACCCAATTTAAAAAAGAAAGAGTCCTAAAAACTTTTGAAAAGCAGTAGATTAAAACAGGTTTTCTAATTTTTTTTAATTACAGTGATGGTTTAAAACATGATTTACTTGGTTGCTAGAAGTACAGACATCTATGATAGCTCTGAATTGGTCTGAAGACCACTCATATTGGCAGATTGCAGACAGTATTAAAGGAGGTTATATGGACTGCCACTCATGGATAAGTTTGTGTATATCAGAATTAAATCTTCTTATAACGGTGCCTTGGTTTTGGTTTGTCAGATGCACTTAGAAAAAGTCAAATTATGACTTAGACCTTTGCATTCAAAATTTTGACACTAAGGAACTAGTTAGACTTCACAAACTTTTACAATTAGCATCCAACCAGAATTAAAACTATCAAATCAGATGGATTTAATCAGTATTATGTATCATTTTCTTTGCCTATCTATAAATCTTTTTAGATTAAAAACAAGAACAATTAGCTAAATATTTTGCTCTCTTGAGAGCTCCAGCTTTAGGAACAATTCCATTAATTTCTAGTTATTATGTAGCATGCAATTAATAAAAATAACAAAGCTTATGTTTTGATGTTAGATTATTCATTTTTATTGAATGCACAATGTATCTATAACATTTGCACAAGAAATATGTTGTTATTTTTTCTATCGGCTCCCCATAGCTATCATATGATCTTTTATAACTCATATCTAGTTGCTACCAACAAATCTATTTTGATTTAAAATTGCTAACAAGAGATCTTCATTTGTAGCGTTGTATTTCTGAAAAAATGCAAGTAATCTACTTTATCCAATTGTTTGTAATAAATACCTGTCTTTTGTAACATAAAAAATAAAACTCGCATTGTGTTGTTTGGGAAAGATATCGCTTTTGTATGATTTCTTGTTGGTAAATGGAATTTATGTAGATCCCAGATTCTGAGGACATGTTGTAATAGCTAAAACGACTGCAAAGGTTTGACCAATAAGCCTTCATTCAAAAATTTACATTGTCTTTTGTCAAGTAGCATTGTTTGTCAAAAGTATAACTCGTTCAAAGACCTTTACTAGTTGTGTTTTAAGTTATAACTTTTGTATTTTCGCTTACTTCAGATTATATTACAAAGTAATATGGGTTATATAGTCACCTATTTCTTCTTGTTATGTTTTCCTCGCAACTGAAGGTTTTGCTAATTTTTTCACTTATTTTCAATGTCACAGTCCAGAATTTTCATTTTCATCAAGTAGAATATGTGAGTGCTACAAAGAAATCTCGATGCGCGATAAAATAAGATTTAAAGAAAACGGGTGACGGTCAAGTCCTTAACCAACATCATGTATTGAATTGCTTCAACCCAAAAAAAAAAAAAATTCAGTTGTTACCAAAAATATCTACAATACAATTAAATAGAACTCAATAAACTACCCAAATAATCTAATCGAAGAAAACGCTAAAACTCTCAAGTAGTACTCCATGACCGATGCATTACAGATAACCTTTGTTTACACCTTGAAATTTTTGTGCAGTGTGAGTGATGACCCTTGAAGTCTGTTGTTAACACTCGCCCTAGTTCACAAATCCTCAACTCACTGTTGAAATTTGACTTGTTAGCAAACATGGTATGCAAACAAACAAAAACATTTTTACTGTAATGGTTTCTTTTAGTTTTTTTAACTGCCATAGTTATTGCTAAAAATAGTTACAAGTATTCATGACTGAATTGCAACCATATTTTATGCTCGTTTTCAGATATGGACATGGGTGGTAATACTCTGTTTCATATAAAATTTACTAACAATTGGAACGTAACACCGCTGTAACACTAATGATGTCTTGCGCCGCTTGATAACTCGACTCTAACCTCTCTAGAACTTCTAAGAAATAGATCAGCATTAGGGCCTAGACTCGGGAGTTGTGCTAGGCTATGCGTTCACATATGCAGACATGTATATACAAATCAACTAATTATAAGGATACAAGATCACATATACTGTACACACGTGCTATGTGAGATCTGGGCCTAGACTCTGGATCGTAAAGACCCAAGAATTCATCTACTAGATTGGTGACCTTCAAATTTTGTCCATTGGCATCCCAATAACAATAAATCATTGGTATGAGCCTAGTGCAAAAAAAAAAAGCCATGAGAATAACACAGCTTTCAGTAGTATAAAGGGTCTTTAAACTAGCGGCATGTCTGAGTTAACGTTACCAGTTGACAAAGGCATGTATACTACCGCAAATCACATACGCATCGATGCGTGGAAGACAACTAAGGAAGAACGAAAAAAATTGAAAGAATGAAAAACGGTTCCACCGTTTTTCATTCTTTTTTTTCATATTATGCGCTAATTAATTTTATTTCCGGCTATCATCTTCCAACAATTTTTTTTGGAATTTTTGCACATAGTAGAGTAATGAGATCTTGTTTTTTTTTTTTTTTTTTTTTTTTTTTTTTTCTTTTTTTTTTTTTATTTTTTTTTTT
>Ga0160505_100851_pt1 | contig 15573 bp, 8 predicted proteins | sample DIDeMG_FD_108225 | JGI IMG/M metagenome (GOLD analysis project Ga0160505, IMG submission 108225) | Enriched chicken feces microbial communities from UW Madison campus, WI, USA - DID2874_E49_Stillage MG | ecosystem: Host-associated > Birds > Digestive system > Large intestine > Fecal ... | reverse complement strand
GAACACCTATATGATTCGAAGTTTCGCACCCTTAGAGGTTGAAACTGGAGCTTGACGATAGGAAAATGAGAATGAGAATGGAAATGGAAGTTATCATTGTATGGATTCACATAGGAGATTTCTCGAAGAATTAATGTTTCGAAGATATGTCAACTATTGGAGATTTAATGTTTATGAGTTCAAAGTTGTCACGGTGTTTTCTTTTGGGTAAATTATGTATAGGTGGAGATACCAAGAGTGATAGGGAAGAAAAACATCATTTTGATGAATATGTGGAAATTTTCTCTCACAATTTCACATATTTTTTACTTTCTAATCCATTATTACAGTTAAGCTTTTCTCCACTTGTATTTCTTCCAAAATCTGCTTTTCCTTCCTATTGCTTGTCTTCTCTCAATCGGATCTTCTTACGATCAATACACATATACTTCTTCACTTCACCCAAAACAAATAAAAAAAGAAGGTCTAAAAAACCAAACCGTCTGATTGAGTTACTCAAGATACCTAAGAACATCCTCACATTCACTTCTATTCGTTCCAGTTCATTTCCATTTTAGCGGGTCACGTGACAACACTCCACCTTAATGTCTACCTCCATTCATATTCATCAACTACATGTCTCTCAAGCAGCTGCTCAAATCGGCTAAAGGCGCCATCGAGCGTGGAGACCTAGAACTTGCTCTCGAGTGCGTTGATGATGCACTTGACTACGACAAAAACTGCTACTTTGCCTACATTTTCCAAGGTAAATCGTACCAGCTTCTTTCACAGCTAGAGAATGCCACTAAATCGTTTGAAAAGGCTATCAAACTCGAGCCAGACAATCTCTTGGGATGGAAAGGTTATTTTCAAGTGGGAAAATCATTGGATGACTACAATAAGTTTTTCGAAATACTCACAGGATACTTGGAAGTGCTAATTGACCAGGACTTGGGTACTGCCGAAGTTATCAAGGACGTTTACAACTACTTGAACGCTCGAAAGTACCAAACAGATGACGAATTGCATGAGGCATTTCTTCGAGCTATCTTACCAGGCACAAAGTTGGGAGACTTGCTCGATGGAGCCATGGGAAAGCCCGAAGACACATTGAGAAAACTTATCACATTGACTAAGAACAGAGAGGCACAGGAAGTGAGACAAGTACTTGCAAAGGAGAAACTCAAGTTACCTCGAGCACTCACACCGACACTTGTGGCGCAATTGAACCAGTTGGAGTGGAGCATCCGTGAACCTTACCACCTCTCACAGTTATACTCAGATTTCCTCAACTATTGTCAAGATGACGAATTGAGACGCAAGTATGAGGTAGAGTATCTCAAGTACAAGTACGAGATTCTTCGCATTATTCCAGAAAAGCGCAAGCTCATCAAGGAGATCAAGGAGATGTGCGAGGATATGGTTCTTATCGATACTGACGATATCTTTGCGTGGTCTCTCCACTTTGACTTGACGGATCCCAAGACGTTGGCACATTTGGATCAAGATACGGTTTTCAGATTCATATCTAAATTCGAGAACGAGGGCCTCGGCCTTCTCCTTTTGGCTTTCTGTATGAGCGATTTATCTCCGTTTGATAAGTCAAAGTTGAAGGACTTGAACTTGAAATTACTATCCAAATCCACCCCTGCACCCGATGGAGAGGACTTGGAAACAAATATCATTGAAATGGATGCTGCAGTTTCCGATTCTCTCCTATCTCCCGATGAAGTGCTTGAATTGATGCAGGTGGGCTCAACTAAAGCATCTAACTCTATGCTTGCACACCGTATCATCTGCAACTATTACATTCACTTGCAAGAGTACGAGATGGCATCCACAAAATGTACCATTGCCACTCGTCAACTTGCAGATATCCAACGTTCTTACGGCATCGACTTGGTCAACTGTAAAGAGGATATCTTGTGTCTGCTTGCAACTGTCTACACGTACCACGAGGCCCCTAAGAATTTTTCTCGGGCTCTTCAATTGTACGACCGAATTCTCAATGACAATCCCGAGAACAAAGATGCTTTGATTGGAAAAGGTTTGATCTTGCTCGAGAAACGTGAGTTGTCCGAGGCAAGTACCATGCTTAACCAAGTGGCCTCTAAATTTCCCGAGGACTGGAGGGCATTGAGTGAACTTGGATGGTGTCAAGTTTTGTCAAAAGATTACAATGCTGGGCGTGAAACGCTTTATACGGCTCTTAACAATATCCAGGGCTGGAATCTATTTGAGGCTAGAGCCAGTGTTCAGTGGAGACTTGCAAAAAGTTTTTTACTTCAAGAACCTGTACAAGATGGAGGCGTGAAGCGGGCATATGATCTTTTGATTCAATCATTGAAAGACTCCAAGAATTACGCACCCTCGTTCACTCTTTTGGGAATAATCTACAACGACTACTATAATGACACCTCCAGAGCACAAAAATGCTTTTTTAAAGCATTTGAGATCGATGTGGCTGAGGTAACTGCAGCAAAGTACATTGTCACCGAACTTGCTGAAAAGAACGAATGGGAGGTCACCGACATTTTATGTAAAAGAGTCGTTACTTCCGAAAAGAGTAGAAGAATCCTATTTAGTCCTCTTCTCGAGGACTCTGATAAATCGTGGCCCTACAGAGTGCTTGGATGTTCTGCATTGAACAGACAAGATGACGCCAAGGCCATTGAGTGGTTTCAGACAGCTTTGCGAATGCAAGCGATGGACACGGAATGTTGGGTTGGATTGGGTGAAGCATATTTTAACTGTGGAAGAATTGACGCTGCCATCAAGGTTTTTCAGCATACAACCAAAGTGGATCCAGATTCGTGGACCAACTTTTACTTCCTTGGATTGGCTGTTTGCGAAATCAGAGATTTCGTAGATGGAATTGACCTCTTAAAGAAGGCTTTGACCATGAGCCCAAATGAGGAATGTATTATCAATGCAATCTATGAAAAGTGCATCGACTATTCGAGCCAGTTGATTCTTGGAGGATTCATTGGCAGGACCCTCGATACCAATAAGTTTGCTATTCAGAAAATCCATGAAGCTGTTAACATTAACCACACTTCACAAAGTTTGTGGAAATCGCTTGGACAGTGTCTCAATTTGGCCACTAAAGTCCAATTCAACATCGAGAGTTTCCCAATTGATACTGTTCTTGCCATTTTAGAGAAAGTTCCAGGCATTGATCATGTCGACTTCTCCAAAGAAAAAGCTCAGAACTTATTCAATGAGGGTAAATACGTTCAAGCTATTTCAATGTTGCAGATCTTATCTGCGAATGCAGCAATTGCTGTCTTGCCTGCAAAGGTGAGCAAGTTTTTGAGGTCGCTGGCCCACTTCAACATGGGATTGGCACTTTTAGATGCCTTCAACAGTGGAGAAGAAAGACAGACTATGTTCAGAGATCATGCTGTAGCATCTTTGAAGAGGGCCATCCAAATTGAGGGAGGAAATGCTCTGTATTGGATTGCTTTGGGAAATGCATATGCTTCAGCCAACGCCGAGGTTGCTCAACACTGCTTTATTAAAGCCAGCGTGTTGGATTCACGCGATATTCAAGTTTGGATCAACTTGGCCGCATTGTATTTGCGCTATGGCGATACAGAGTTGGCAAAGGAGGCATTTGAGCGCTCCACATCTCTTGCACCCGATCAATCTGTTTCCTGGTTGGGAGTGGCTTTGACTGCTGAAGCAGAGGGTGACTCCAAGACTGCTTCAAGAATGACCACCCACGCTTATGTTTTGTCTAACGGAAGATCTCCGTTGGCGCAGTTGTGCTATGCTACGTCTGTGGTCACGCTGAGAATTGGAAATGCAAAGAATGCCAAGGATGTAGAAGCGGCGCAAGAGTTCAGCATTGCAAACTACGCTATCCAAAGCTTCTTGAAGATGCAGCCAAATGACGTTACAGGATTGAAGCTTGCACTTTTGCTCAGTGAGAGATGTCAGACGTACAACTTGAGTGTCGATATTGGGGAGAGACTATGCCAATTGTTGGAGCAAAAGTACGAAGAGTCTGAGAGTCTGCAAGTATTGTTGCAATTTGCACAAGCAAAGACCCAGTTGGCTAGAATCTGCTTGGGAATCGAAGAGTACGAGAAAGCCATTGACCATGCACAATTCACCTTGGATGTTCTTGGAGAAGAAGGGTATACAGAAGAGGTACGTGACGCGTTGCTTTCGTCGAGAGTGGTCATTGGATTGTCTTTCCTCTTCAACAATCAGTTCAACGATGCGTTGGAGGAATTGAAGATGATTCTCAGCGAGCACAGCCAATCACACCGTGCTGTTACGTTAATCGCTCAAGTGTTGTTCGCCTACAGCACTCCAGAAACTAAGCAGGCGGCCATTGACCAACTTTTTTCATTTATTGAAGAGAACGGATCGTCGCTTATGGTTGTGCTCACTTTGGGAGCCATTTCTGTGGCCGATAACCTCGAAGAATACTTCGTTCCTATCAAGGAAGAGCTCGAAGGCTTGCTGCTTGTCGAGCTTGTAGGTGACGCAAACCGTTTGGTTCCTAAAGTATTGGCCGAATTGACCGAACGCATCACTGGTAAAAAAGATACCAAGGTGTGGCAGAAGTTTGCCATGTTGTTTCCTCTGGATTACAATATCTGGTGCAATCTCAGCCTGAACATGGCATTGTCCACGGCATTACTCTCGGACTCCAAACGTACAGCTCTAGAGGTGTCGCAAGCATATGTGAACAAGGGAACACGCAGAGAAGTGCAAAGAGCATTGTTACTTTGTGCTGATCTTGGAGCAGCACGCAAGGCGCTTGGGATTGCAAGTGAATAATTGGAGATACCCTAAATATCGACTCCAACTCATAAAATGAGCCAAAAACTTTAATCCCAATTTATTTTACTTTGTCTAAGTCGTTAATGGGATCTACATCAATTTAATAATCTACTTCGGTAGATCTACAACTTTGAATTTACGTCAGCAGACGGGCATTCTTAAACTACACTTAGCTCGCTCCTTTAATATCGATTCAATCGTAATTGTATTGAGCGGATGTATATTTCTTTAACCTTTAGCCGTCTTATTGTCTTCCTATAATACATCTTCATTTCCCCTGTCCTCTACCACCTTGTCCTGCAACCAACAGCAAGTCTCACTAGGCGAACCTTATCGGCCAGCTATCTACAGTACCATAAGATCAGCCATAGTAGGGTCTACCTACAAATTGAGGAACCACCATAATGAAGTTTCAGAATCAAATTCAAATTTACTCATCCTTTCTAATACATTTGTGTGTCTCAATACTTCAACTCCACTATCTATTTACACTTAATCATTTTGTGGCTCTCCACCTTCCATCCAACCATATGCAGGAACAACCAACAATCCTTTATACCTGAGGTATGTCCTTAGTCACTTATCTGACTTGATCCGCCACGTTTTTTTCTACAACCGCCCACAATCTCCATCGGGCTGGCTGTGTTACTATTAAAATCTATCCGCTTGCCCGCATAGTACTCACTTTGTACCGCGGCTAACGATTGTATTTCCTGATACGGTGTCATCTCACCGCGTTACTACCATCACTTACTGAAGTGCTTTTGTGCCAATTGTAAGCGGCGTGGTCATTATTTGCACATCTCCAACTATTTAAGCTGGTGCAAGTGACTTTAAGTGCCGCTAGTGGCCTCATCTATTAATTTCCGGTGCCGGATTGGCCCTGTGGCCACTGTTCATTCCAGAAGCTCCAAAATGGAAAAGACGCCGACTTCTGATCTGTTTTCACGGAAACAGCAGGCTAAATTGATTGTGGTGATGCAAAACTTCTTTACAAAGGCTCTGCAAACCATTGTACAAGCTCGTGCCGTTCCTGAGGCATCGCTGGCCTCCTACAATGACGATGGCCAATCATCTAAGATCAATAAGTGGTTCAACCTCCAAGTGCCATCCACGGGAGACGAGTGGCTCCGGGGCGAGATCAAACAGTGGAGAGCACAGGCAGAGAATTATGGCTTGCCTTCCATGATCATTGAAACGTACTTGGATTTACGCCTGATCTCTCCTAGCGAGATTGTACTACTAGAAGATGACAACGGCAGTTTGTGGACCGTGATAGAAGGTGGATCTAAGAAGAAGGAGGTTGTTGTAGAGCGCTGGCTTATTGAATTTGACCGCAACCTTGCTCTCTCGGCTACTGTTGACGAGCTTCCACTCATATACAAGCAGGCTATTGTCCTTCTACGGGTTCTTTACGCCATCACGCGTTTGCTCCCCGCTTATAAGTTGAAGAAGTATGTGACCAAGCTGCTGTCAAAAAACTTGGTGGTGCGTAACCGCTTTGTGGACCCGAAGCAACCAATCAGTTCTAAGGGTCGGATTGGGTTGTCTAAGTCCATAATTCCCCATCAAATGCTTATGACTGAGTCACACATGACCCAACGGTCGTTCGAGCCTATTGAAACGACCTTAGGAAGCCTTCGTGTGTCTGTGAGCTACCGGAATCACTACAAGTTCAAGGTACAAGACAGAGAAGAACGTTTGTCCAACCACTTCCTCATTTCTGATAAGGAGCAGGCAGAGCAAGCTCAACGTAATAATCAAACACAAAATCTGACGAGGACTCTGGAAGGTTCTGCCACTGGCTCAAGAACAACAAGACACGCGAATTCCCGTCCAAGCTCTAGATCGGGTTCCAGGTCCCGTTCTCATTCGACATCCAGACCAAATTCTCGCTCTGCATCTCTTTCTTCTGATCGTCCGCAGACATCAAAGCCAAGAGACTCGCTTGTCCAGCACGGTGAGAAGAACTCGTTACTGCCGTGCACCTCGTTGCTACAGCACGAAGAGAGCTCACCCACTCCCAAGACTCTGGCAAAGCAAAAGCTGGTATCTATTGCGCCAATTCGTCCAGGATTCCAGCCATTCAAAGTGGGATCTATCAGCAACTCTCCACCGCCACTGTCTGGGTTGTCTCATACTCCAAATAGTCTTACAGGTTCTTCTATGGAACGGCGAATCTCCGTCACGAGCAACCGCTCTGGGTCAAATGCGTCTTTAGCAGCATTATTGCGAAATGCGAGAGGTAGTACTTCCTCTTCTAACACACCGAACACGATGACGATTTCTGGCTCGCAGAACAATTTCAACATGCTGTTTCCAAGGTCCATTTCGTCCTCACATGGCTCACATTTGCAAGGAGACGATCATTTTGGTGAAACAGTTTCATCTGCTCCTCGATTTTCCTCGTCGTTTGGGTCTAGACAGAGTCGTCGGTTCAGCAATAGCAGCCGATTGAATTCCATCCTGAATAATGATGCCCATCCATCTCTTCTAGGAACCAGTGTGGAGCTGAACTCATCCAGTGCTCCATTTTCAGGATTGTACGTTGAAGATGATATTAGCTCCTTCGTCCAAATGATTGACGATAATCCCGATCTCAGATTGAGTAGGAGTCACCATAGTTCCAAGCAGGGCTCCTCTGATAACGTCAGCAGTTCGCATTTGAGTGCATTGAACCGCTTTCAACTCTTGAAGAGCCAACATCAACAGCTAGGAGAAAGTGTGAGTGCCAGCTTAATTCTCCATCACAACCAAATGGGATCTAGAGAGAGCCAGAATAGTGGAAGTGGAAGCAAGCCTTCCAGCCGAAAATCTTCCCATTCGATCTACTCTCCTCCACCTTCGTTGCCAACAGGTTCATTTGACAATTCCAGGTTACCTTCAATTACATCGCGATTGAATGATAGCGGCATACATAGTGGTGATGTTAGTGGCAGTCCGAGATCATTCAAGAACAGTTACTCTGGAGGAAATGTCTCATTTTTGAAGTCTCCGGGAAGCAAGCTCGTGTCGTCACCGCTGACAGCTACGACGATGGCTCATGCTACTCATCATGCAGAGGGAGTATCTGGGCTAGCTACATCGCCCTCTATTTACGTCAAGGCCAAACGTCCAATCAAGTACGAAGATGTTTTTGAGGATGATGATGACACTAACGACTACTTTGGGTCTACTGGTAAGGAGATGTCACATACTGATCACGATGATCATATGAGCTATGACAACGACGATTTGCTATTCGAAATGACCGACACAAAATGATGGAAAATTCGAAAAAATAAAAGGGAAAATACAGAAATACAGAGCTGCAATCTTCATGCGATCACAAATAAAGACATCAGCGTAAGGTGGGAATCCCTCCCAGATCAAGCCACCCGGAAAATGACTACCGGTCAGTGACTTATCAGTGAGTCTGGCACACAGGACTAGCCAATGGCCCCGGAGGAAATTGGAAAACTTGGGGTAGATCCTGCAGGTGGACCCGGGCCAGGCTCAAGAGTTGTTACCAGTCTTACCAACAGGATCCACAGACTTAGTTGTAATACACGTCAAAACTCCGACGCTCCGAGGATTCCCTGTAGCATTTCCTCCAGAGTATAGGTTTTTGTCATGACAAACAAAATTCTACTCTCACGGTCGTTATTTCCTCGGAATGTTATCCGTGTAGTTCCGAGAAGACTCCTCAATTTGTCACCTATCGAAAGGTACGACCAAAAAGTGGCAGAAGATTTACTCAAAGACGACCCTTACCAGAGAAAAATTATACTGAACCTCTCTATTTTGCATGGCAAGCTCGAAACCTACAAGGCCCCTGTGGTGGAGACTCCAAATGTGGAGAACTTGAAACCCAAGATTGGAGTGGCTAAGTACTTTGAGTCCTTTTTTGGCAAAGGAAAAAAGGAGGTAGACATTCAGGATGTTCCTCAAAACGAGATCAAAGGTATCTATCTTTGGGGAGATGTTGGCTGTGGAAAAACCATGTTAATGGACTTGTTTTACCTGACGGTTCCAAAACATCTACCTAAACGGAGATTTCACTTCCACCAGTTCATGCAAAACTTGCACAAACGGTCCCACCAGCTTAAGGTGGAGCACAATCATATGGACTTAGACGTTATCCCATTGTTAGCGGCTGAAATTGCTCAGACATCTACGGTTCTCTGTTTTGACGAATTTCAAGTGACCGATGTGGCTGATGCCATGTTGCTCAGACGTTTGATGACACTTCTTCTCAATCCAGACCATGGAGTGATTTTGTTTGCAACTTCAAACCGTGCTCCTGACGACTTATACATGAACGGTATTCAGAGAGTGCTGTTTATTCCATGTATCCAGTTGATCAAGAAACAGACAAGAGTTATCTACTTAAACTCGCCCACAGATTACAGAAAGATCCCTAAACCTATCTCTTCTGTTTACCAGTACCCCAAGCCCGGAGTGAAGTATCATAGCAAGGTTAACAGTGCTGCGTGCCTGAAACATGTTCAGACATGGTTTGACTACTTTAATCAGCATAATACTAATAAGGACGTGGTTGTCAACGATGTGTTGATTGTTTGGGGCAGACAGTTGAAGGTTCCATTAAGTTCCAAGCCGGATGTTGCGCAGTTCACGTTTGACGAGCTTTGTGGAAAGAATTTGAGTGCTGGAGATTACTTGACCTTGGCCAACACATACAAGTCGTTCATTATCACCGACATTCCGTACTTGAGTACCGATGTGCGTGATAAGGTTAGAAGATTCATCACATTTTTGGATGCCGTGTACGATGCCCATGGCCGCATTGCTACCACGGGAGCAGCGGCATTCAAAGACATCTTCGTGGAACCCGAGGAGTTGTCCAAGGATAATTATCTGCTCTACAAGAGACAGAAGGATAAGGGAATGGAAGAAACGTTTGAAGATGACGAGTTGGTGGTGAAACACGGATTTGACAAGCTGATCGCCAAGAAGGCCTCGATGTTTGTCAACGACGAGGAGAAATTTGCGTTTGCAAGAGCATTAAGTAGATTGACGCAGATGGGTACTACAGAGTGGATCGAGGCACCTAGAGAGTTGCATTGATATTTATAAGGTGATGAGCCTAGATTAGCATGGAGAGGTATAGATGCAGAGGATGTTGGTTGGAGGATATCAATAGTAGTTGATGATAGAATTGAGCAGATGCATTTTATAAGGATACGTAGCTGTATGAGTGGAGCTCATTAACGTAAATAACCTGAATATTCGAGAGTATTGAAAGAAAAAGTTGAGAGTTTTGGTTACTTGGAACGTTATTGAAGTTAGTCATACTCATCTGACCATGTTCACTTTTTAATAGTAAGAAATTCACAAGTCTCACAGAGTTAGGAAACACAAGCATGCAAAAACTCAGCGCAAGATAAATAAATTTGCACAAAATGGATCTTAGCAGCTGAAAATACTCGCCGTAACATGATTTCGAAATTCATCATAGTTGGCCATCCTGCACATCTCACCTACTACAACTTCACACAAACATACTTACCTTTCTCATCAATAAATGTCTGCCAACGACGTCTTGGACGTTTTGAATATCCAGCGAGATGAGAGTGCTCAGCCTGCCAAGAAGAAACAGAGGGTGGAACAACCAGTGCTTCAAAAGGGTGCCATGGCGAGAGAGTTGTATAACCTTTTAGGTCCAAACACTCCACCAGTTAATATGAACATGGGAATCAGCAGAATTAAGGACAGAAAGCAGAAGGTCTCGCCGTGGACAAAAATCGCATTTCAACCCAACAAAAAGAACCCACATGCGCCCACATTCCACCACTGGAAGAAGGGAAGTAAGGAATTGTTGGAGAAAGTCGCCGACGAGCCGTACTTCTATGATAAATTTGCGGTTTCACTCGATATTCCCGAGTTCGTGGATGAACCAACATTTGACAACTTAATGGTGGAGATCAAGGAGCACGAGGAGGAGTTACAGAAAGAGAGAAGACGTCGAGCCAGAGAGAGACGTGAAAATGCGAAGAAAGAAGAGGAAAGGAAGAAAGTCGAAGAGGACTCAAAGAAGAAGGACACGGTGAAGAAGGAAGATGTGCCAGCCGTGAGAAACGATGACAAAGCAGACGAAAAAGACTCCTCAAAGTCCGATACTGATACTAAGGAAGAAGGCAAGGATTCCAAAGACGTTGAGGACGTGGACGCGGAGCCTAGCTCGCCCGAATGGACTTACGAGGAAACGAAGCTTCTCTTCGAGCTATGTCGGGATTATGAGCTAAAATGGTATGTAATTGCTGATCGGTTTCCTTCTGAGTGTCAACGTACTATGGAGGACTTGAAAGAACAGTTCTACAGAATGACAGCCAAAATCTTAAAGTACCGTGAAACGGGAAACCCCAGCTTGCTTGAGTCGCTTGATGCATTTTCCAAGTTTGCAGAAAACGACAGAAAGAAGTTTCTTGAAAGCCTTCTCAAGAGAACTCCAGCAGAAATTGCCGAGGAAGAGTCGCTTGTCATAGAAGCACGTCGTTTCGAGCTTGCAGCAAAGAAAATGCTTGTGGAGAGATCGCATTTGTTGACCTTACTCGATTCGCCCCAGACTTCTCAGTCGGTGCTGCAGTATCTATCCTCCCAGGGCTTGACCAACTTATACAACAACTTGATGATCTTGGACAAGCACCAACGGAAGAAACTACAACAAAAGGCTGCTGGAGCCAACGATCCAGTGCCCCCACCAATTCCTCTGGTGGCTTCTTCGTCATATAAGAGAGATAGAGGTTTCCAGACACACCTCCAGCAGTATCTCTCAGGGCTTGTTAAACAGCAGGATAAAGGCGAGCAGACTGCAGTGCAGCAGCTTCTTGCAAAGCGCCTTACGACAAAGGAAGAGGAAGCCTATGGATTGTACTACCATGCTAACGAAAGACTTACGCCTGGTGTAATTTTACGTTCTACCCAGAAGCTTCCAGGTCTTCAACAAAGACAGTCTGTTTTCAAATCCGTCAATACTATGCTACAAGAGCTTGATATTCCTACTGCGGGTGGCACAACTTGGAAGCCGGTTATGCCCACGCGGAAGACAATGGCTAAATACGACGAGTTGATCAAGGCAGTGGTAGCTTTGTTGGATGTGAAAAGAGGTAAGGATAAGCTTGAAGCGGAGATTGAGCTTATCAAGGCTCAGCGTGGTTTGCAGTAATGGATTTTTAATAGGATATCTGTATTTTAATGCTAGTGTATATGCTGGAAATGCTGGTTTAGATAAGTATTTATAACTGGAATGCTTTCAGAATTCGAAATCAAAGTCAAGCAGTCCTTGCTCAGCTATCGGCTGTAACGTATTTCGGAGCTTCGTGATTTGCTTGTCTAGCGTTTCGTAGAATTTTGAGTATTCTTCGGGGGTATTATGCAAAAGTGGGGTATATGATGAGCGGCTCGAATTCCTGAGCATGCCGAACGATAGGCTAGTGAATGGGGAGCTTAGTTGTGTATCATGAGGAGCGTGGAAGTCTATCTGACCCAAAAACTGCCGTGCAACTTGCATAAAATCAGCTTGGTCTTTGTACCCACTGTAAAAGTAGTAAGCATGGTGAAGAATCTTCGAGCAGGTTGTCAAGGCATCTAGTTCATAGATCGAATAAGTACTGCTCTTCCAACGAGACGAAATGGTTGCTATGTCAACTAGCATCGCCAAAAACCTCTGAAATGCAAACTCTTGAACCTTCACCTGGTATTGCTCTATTCTCGATAAGATATACTGGAGCAAATTGGACAAATGGGCCCAATGTGATTCGTGAATGGAAACTGCAGAAATGTAGATTTGAACCAATGAATAAACAGCACTCATATGGCTAATATTAATCCAGTTGTCCAACGCTTTCTTCAAGTCTTTGCTATATTGCAAAGCATCAAGAAGTTCATTGTTAAGCATTTGTAACTGGTCCATCTCGCTCGATTCACTCCATGCGATTTGCTTTTTTCTATTGGGGAAACCTAACTTCACAGCAAACTCCCAGAACTCATCTACATTGTTGAGAAGTGACTTACCTGCCTTCTGTACCAATTCCACCATTTGCTTGCAAAATTCAACGTAGATGGTCTGCAAAAAGTTTCTAGAATATTCATGCAGCAAAATGTTCACAAACTGTTTTAAGAGTGAAATCTTGACGTCTCTGGAATGCGAATTCAGAGAGCACATATTCTGAATCACGAGATTCAACACCTGTTGCCTGAGTGTTTGCATTTGAGAAAGTGTAGTTATAGTTAAAGTCAGTATCTTCTTAAAGCAGAATAATGATCCAGCAGTCCTGCAAAGCCTCAAATATAGCGGAAGGGCATACTTAGAAATTGATAGCGACATTAATCCCTTTACCATAATTGTGTCGATTTCTGTAATTATGGAGTCATTGAGTGGTCCAGACTTTACATACTCTTCACACATTAAGAGCACAAACTTCTCTCTCAGCTGCTCATTTCCAATGTATGGGTACTTCTGTAACATCATAACATTCCAGTGATCAGTGTTTGTCACCGAGGCTATTATCATCCATATCTGTATTGCGATCTCAATGGAATCCTCGATTCTTTCTCGCTGGCGAGATTCAACCAAATGCAATCTTCTCATTTGAGCACTCAATAAATTGACTATTGCTTTGTCGAAATGGCTAATGTCTACCATCTCGGATTCACTTAACTCATTAATTCGACCCAGCACTTCAAAAGACGAAATGAGAACCATGCTGAGGAAATCAGCTAAGACACCATCTGGAATCTTCGTCAAGCTGACAGCTTTCAATAACTGGAAAAGAGAGCTATCATTATGACATTGGAAGTTACTACCCAAGAATTGAATGGCTCTCTTGAGTAAGTCTGGCATCCCAAAGAGACTGTTAAAATAAGTACAGAAACTGGAAAGAAGCACTTCAAACGCTCTCAAAGGAATACCAGCTCGTCTGCTTTTGGCAACATCACAATAGAGAACAAGTGCATCAAATGTTCTACCATAAATGAACATATCTTTGGAGTCTCCAATAGATTCCACAAGACTAATGAAAGGACTGGATAGGTCAACGTCACAAACTTGAAAAAGCAACAATATCAAATTTAACCGGTTCACAAATTGAATCTGATACTTCCGACCACTCATGTATCGATACTGACTAGATGCGACCAACTTGGAAACAAGTTTCTTCACGTCTTTTTTTGAAGAAAGACTTGAGACATGATTATACAAAAGACCCATGAATCTCTCGAAAACACTGGACTCTGGAATATCCAAACGAGTGTGAATGAGTCCCAACGGTCGGGGCACAAATCCCTCATCAGAAAAGTTCCCAAACTGTCTCTGGGCAAATGAGGAATAAAGTTGTGTGATCAACCTTTCCTCTAGGGGCCAGCTCAATCTGTGAACTGCAAGAGCACAAGTGTCAATAAAATGATGGTAAAATTCAGAAGTCCTTTCACTCTTTAGTTCGCTCAAAACAGCAAGGAAGCATCCCCAATTGTATTTATTGCGTGGAACGAGCGAGGAAAGGATGTAGATCACATTTAACAAAGAAACTTTATCGTAAATGACTTGAACAGAATCATGTAAAGCTTCAATAATAGGAGCCCACCAGAACGACTTTTGAGTTGTGAAAATTGAATACATGATAGCCAACGAGTCACGGAGCAAGGTTTCTCTAGCTTCTGGAGAAAACTCGGAGCTGATTTCTGAGGCAGAGAAACTTTGAAACAAAACTGACCAGTAATCAGAGCAAATGGCATTGAAATGTTCTAGTAATTGCTGCTCGGAATTAGACACCTTCGTTGTTTCAATTCGAATGTAGATGTAGTAAATGAACAATAGACGGCTGCTCACAATACACTGATGTTGTCGCATTTCCCGAGTGTGTAATTTCGTGAAATCCTTCAATTGGTGGTTTAAAAGCTTCCAGAGCTCCTCCAGTGGATGTTCTTGGGCAATTAAAATCCACTTGATGATCATTTTCAACGAGTGATGAATTTCTTCTCTGATATTTGGGTTGAGAATCATCTTGGAGTCCAGGACGAGTTTGCGTAATTGCATGAAGTAACGTTCTGACAATGAGTTGGAAGCTTCGATACGGTAGAGCCCTAAGGAGTATCTCTTCCCGACCAATGTGAAGACCACACTATCTTCTCCATTGAAGAAGATATGGCCATCTCCCATTGTATTTACTTTCGAGAACTCCGTCAATGGCATCAAATCCCTGGGAAGGAAATCGCCATCTAATCCGAAAAGAAACTCTTTGGATGGAGCATATTTGTCCGGGGTGTTTCCGCTTTGGTGAACATTTCGATTTCGCACAAAATGAGTGGAGCTCTCCACCTCAAAAACTGTTGTGCTTTGAATTGGATCTCTTCTAAACTCGTTTTTAGCATATCTCCCCACATAGTGCTCTGGAGCATTCTTTTGCTGTTGAGCTTTTTGCTGTTGAGCTTTTTGCTGCTGACCTCTCTGCTTTTCTCTGCTATCAATATTTGCATGTTGAATATTCGTTTTGTATCTCGTTATTGCTTGATTTCTCACCACTTGTTTTGCCTGCGGTCTTTTTGAAGGTGCATCCACAATATTTGGCGTTCGATTTGAATGGGGAGACACAAGCTTTCTGCGCTTAAGACTGGTCAGATAACGCCTGTTGTACCTGCGTTTTCGCCTATGCTGAGGAGTGTTAGTCAGGTCTCTCAATTCGGCATTATGGGACTTGGGAGTCGTTGAGCGAGCATGACGAGCTTTGGAATGCACTCTTTTGGACCCAGAGCCGTTACTCTGGTGTTTTGGACCACTGGCAAACATGTGGTCTATGCGGT
>Ga0160505_100850_pt1 | contig 15605 bp, 14 predicted proteins | sample DIDeMG_FD_108225 | JGI IMG/M metagenome (GOLD analysis project Ga0160505, IMG submission 108225) | Enriched chicken feces microbial communities from UW Madison campus, WI, USA - DID2874_E49_Stillage MG | ecosystem: Host-associated > Birds > Digestive system > Large intestine > Fecal ... | reverse complement strand
GACGAAGGATTGATGGAGCAATCGACGAAGAACTAACAACTTTTTTATCAGAAGAACTTTGTCGAAGATATATTGGACAAGAAAACTTAGATAAAAAAGTTCATGGCATTGAAATTAGAAAGTGGATAGAGGGAATTTATTTTTTGCAACATGAATCTATTCTATATTCCAATAAAAAGAAGAATAGAAATATTTACTCTGTTCAGAATTTATGTGTTGTAAAAACAAAGTATGATTGGATCAAAAAATTGTCTAAGTTTTCTCAAAATATATCAAAAAAAGAAGCAAAAATGATTTTAGAAAAGTTCATTTTTACTGGCAAATCAAAAGACTTAATAGATGCTCCATTAATAAAGATTCAAGATAAATTAATACTGTTACCAACGTTAGCTAAAGAAATTCGACCACTGTCTGTCATTTTATCTATGTTTTCAAGAGATGAAGAAGAGACCCAAAAAAATAGGGAAGACATTGCATTAGGGTTCAAAGGAGCTATGTTTGAACAACGTACCAAACACTTATTACAAGTTTGTAGTCAAATAGATGCTAAACGATTACATATTAAGATTACAAAGGAAAAAGACTTGGAAAGAGAGATTGATTTAGCATTTGTTTTAGATAAAACGCTCTTCTTATTTGAATGTAAGTCATTCAATCAACCGTATACGGTAAGAGAGCATGCTAAAACTAATAAGAAAATAAAAGAGGCAATTAAACAATTAAATAAAAATGCTGACTATTTTGAGGAGAATATTTCTATAACTCTAAAGCAATTGGGATTGAGTGAAGAAATATCAATAGAAAAAGTCCAGCGGGTATTACTTACCTCTACTATTCTTGGTGAAGCTGGGAAACAAGAGAATGTGTTGGTAGTTGATGAAGCTTCATTTAACGCATTTTTGTTAAGGAATCCTCCAACGGTTTCTCATATTGATGGAGCTATTAAAGAAAGAATATGTTTAGATACAGAAAATATTTATTCAGGTAAAATTACAGCAGAAAAATTGTTGGTATTTTTAAGAAGACAGCTCTCAGTTAAAATTATGCAAAGCTTTATAGTGAAAACACACGATTCAGATAGGAAAGTGGAATATAAATACTGTAAAAAAGACATTGAAGACTCCTATATAGAAAATGATGGGAAAATAAAGATAGCATTAGGTAGAGTCTTTGCTACTTATGAGAAAAATTTATCAGAATGATTTTCTACTATAAAAAAACAATTGATATCAGACACAAAAAAGCCTTGGAAGGCCTTTTTAAAGGAACTCCAAAGCTTTTTATATTATTCCCACTCGACTTTTGTATAGATATGTTTAAGATGATTTATCTTATTTTAGAAGGGTTAAGGCTGAATGGGAACAGTTGGATTATTGTTAAAAATAGTGGTTTGGTACCATCAAGGGTACCAAATTATAATTGACATGTCTTTAGGAGCTACTCGCATCTTTATCCAACTATTGACAGAGAGGTTGTAGAAAACTTGGGTGGGATTATTAATATTAATAGTGGATAAAAGTTTGATAAATTGGAATGGGAGTCAATTCAGAAAATAGTGTAGGATGATATAATACCTTAAGAAATTAATTGTCAAACTGCGGAGGGATATTATGATAACAAGTATATTAGAGGCTTCTAGAACACAGCTTCTTACTGAGATTTATGAAGCTAAGAAAATGCTATATAGAATATTGAGTTTGCCCACTGAATCTCAGAGTTTGATTTCTATGTCCATTTCGCCATTTCTTTCACTTTTATGTGAAGGAATTGACAGCTTGTTTAGTGAGGATGATGTTAAGTTTTCAGAAAATTACGGGTTAATTTATGGAATGAGTTTTACAAAACTAATGAATCAAAATCGAGCTAGTGTAAAGTTGCTAACAGACAAAAAAATTACAAGAGCTATAAAAACAATTGATAAGCAACTTATAGCATTTAATCAAGATTTGGTTAGAGACTATAATTTATTGCAAAGAGCTTATATTTCAATGTTTGGGCAGCCAGATTTGGGGATATATTTTTTTGAAAACGTTGCTTTTTCAAATACAAGTCAACTATCAATTTATCAAGATATGTTTAGGCAAATTGCCATAGATAATCTTGGCAATAACACACTAGGTTTTATTATCAGAGATTTTAGTGCTAGCCAAGCTAACAGCATTAGTTCTTTTGCATCTGCTATTGAAGGGAAAACTTTGCCTAAGATTGACTCTAAAAAATGTAAACTTGATATTAGTGATAATGATTTTTCAGAGAAAGATTTTATTTTTATAGATGAAAGGAAAAGAAATATATTTTTACATTCTGAGAATAAAAATCTTTCCTTATATCTATTTAATATCAAATGTCAAATGTCTTTTGCATTAAAACTAGCACCCAAAATTATCGATAGGAATCATGCATTAAGATTTAGAGTAGAGATTATAGTATATTATCAATCCATGAAAACGATAGATTTCTTAATAAAAAAAGGGAAACTCCTACTAAGCAGCACCAAAATGGAAATCTTAGATAAATTGCTCATTAACTTTAATAATATTTTTTCGGACAACTATTTAAGAAACAATATATACCATTATCGCTTTTCTGATGATAATGTTCATATGGTAATGAAGAATGATTATTTTATCAGCATGATAGAATTTCAAACTAGACAAGATTTCAATTGCGTTTTTGGTAACATAGAAAGAGACATGACTGAATTGATCGAAATATTGGATGAAATAACTGCATTGGTTTAGGTAACAGGTACATTCAAGGTACCAAAGTGAAGAAAAAAGCCTATAAACGTTGATAGGTCAACTTATAGGCTTAAATAATATCTATTCCCACTCCACTGTAGCAGGTGGTTTACTCGTAATATCATACACGATCCGATTGACGTGTGCGACTTCGTTGACGATGCGGACGCTGATTTTTTGTAGGACTTCCCATGGGATGCGGGCAAAGTCAGCGGTCATGCCATCGATTGAAGTGACTGCACGGATGCCGACGGTATAATCGTAGGTCCGGCCATCACCCATGACACCGACGGAGCGGATGCCTGGTAAGACGGTGAAGTACTGCCAAATGTCGCGGTCTAAGCCGGCATTTGCGATTTCTTCCCGCAAGATTGCGTCAGAGTCGCGGACGATCGTTAGTTTTTCTTCTGTTAATTCGCCAAGGACACGAATGCCTAGACCTGGTCCAGGGAATGGTTGGCGCCATACGATGCTGTCTGGCATACCAAGTTGAGTCCCTAATTCACGGACTTCGTCTTTGAACAAGGTGTTCAATGGTTCGATCAATTTGAATTGCATGTCTTCAGGTAAACCACCCACATTGTGGTGTGATTTGATGGTTTGAGCAGTCTCAGTTCCTGATTCGATGACGTCGGTATAAAGGGTTCCTTGGGCAAGGAAAGAAACGCCTTCTTCGCCAGCTAGTTTGGTTGCTTCATCATCGAAGACGTACACGAATTCATTACCGATGATCTTGCGTTTTTCTTCAGGATCAGAAACCCCCGCAAGTTTTGATAGGAAACGTTCTTTGGCATCAACTTTGATGATGTTCAAGCCGAATTTGCCGCCTAAGCTTTCCATTACTTGCTCGGCTTCGCCTTTACGCAAGAGGCCGTGGTCAACAAAAATACAAGTCAGTTGATCGCCGATCGCTTTTTGTAAAAGAACACCAACGACAGAAGAATCGACCCCGCCGGAAAGACCAAGCAAGACTTTTTTGTCGCCCACTTGTTCGCGGATTTTTGCGATTTCCATATCGATGAAGTTGTCCATTGTCCAATCACCCGTACATTGACAAACGTCAATGGCAAAGTGACGCAATAAGTCGTTGCCGTATTCTGAATGGCGAACTTCTGCGTGGAATTGGATACCGTACATTTTGCGCTCGGCATCTTGGATAGAAGCAATCGGGCAATCTTTGCTCGTTGCCACGACATCAAAGCCTGCAGGTGCTTGAGTGACCAAGTCCCCGTGGCTCATCCACACGGTTTGGGTTGCGGGCGTGTTTTGGAAAAGGGCCGCTGCATCAGAAGTGACTTCCAATTCTGCTTTGCCGTATTCACGGTTTTTGGCAGGTTCAACTTTTCCGCCTAATTTATAAGTAATCAACTGCATGCCGTAACAGATCCCTAAAACTGGGATGCCTAACTCAAAAATTTTCTCGTCGATGCCGAAAGAGTTCTCGTCGTAGACGCTGTTTGGTCCGCCAGATAAGATGATCCCTTTTGGGTTCATCGCTTTTACTTCTTCAGCGGTAATGCGGTGGCTCAATAATTCTGAGAAAACACCGAACTCACGAATACGGCGTGTAATCAGCTGGTTGTACTGACTACCGTAATCAAGTACGATAATTTTTTCGACGTTTGGCAAAGTGTCAACGTTTGTCACAATAAATTACCTCAATTCTTTTAGTTTTTATTGAAAAAAGGCTGGGCCTTTTCAACAGCATAATCATAAAAATGAAGCGGTCAATACTTGCGCAAGAACACTTCATCGATCAAATGGTGCTTTGTTTTATGAAGAATTATATCGGCTCTGCTGCGTGTAGGCAAGATATACTCGTGTAAATTCTTTAAATTCACATTTTTCCATACTTCTTTTGCCATTTTAATCGCTTCCTTGCGATCCCCGATCGCATATTGGTAATAATAATTGCTGGGATCTTGAAAGGCCGTGTCTAGTAATGATTCAAATCGTTCCAAATACCATTTTTCGATCAGTGCTGGTTGGGCATCCACGAAAATTGAAAAATCAAAAAAGTCACTGATATAGATTTGTTGGTTGGCAGGCAGTTGCAGGGTATTGATGCCTTCCACGATCAAGATATCTGGTTGACTGATCGTTTCATACGTATCAGGAATAATATTGTAGACTTCATGGGAGTAGACAGGGATCTGAATGTCTGGTTCTCCTGATTTGACCGCATTCAAAAAGTTGATCAAGGCTTCCATGTCATAACTTTCTGGAAATCCTTTGCGATTCAAGCTGCCGCGTTCCTCCAAGACTTCGTTCGGGTACAAAAAGCCGTCAGTGGTGATCAGTTGGACGGTTCTACGGGGAAACAAACGGGCCAACAAATTTTGGACGAGCCGTGCGGTGGTGCTTTTGCCGACGGCGACACTTCCAGCGATGCCGATGATAAAAGGCGGCATTTTGACGTAGCGGTGTAAAAAGAGTCCCTTGCTGAGGGTCAATGATTCAAACTCTTTCATATAAAGATGGATCAGATGGCACAAAGGCACGTAAACATCTTCCACATCTTGGACCGAGATCCGGTCGTTCAAACTTTTGATATTATCCAATTCTTCTTGAGTGAAAGGCATCATGCCGTTCGTATAAAACCCTTGCCATTGCTCACGAGGAATTTGATAAAAATTCATGGTTTCTTGCATAGTAGGCTCCTTTTTTGCGGCATCATCGGTTTCTGTTAGAAGCGACGGGCCACTGTTAGAAAGTATTTTACCATAGAAACTTGCGGAACTTGGAAAAAAGACATGATTTCCTTTGCAGAAACAACAAAAAACTGTTTTTTCGTTGTTTTTTTTGCTGGGCGTTTACTTCTGACTGTTTTTCGGTATGATTAGAAAGAAGCAGCAGACAAATCTTGCAGGGCTTTTTTACTGGTGATTTCACTATGTTCACTTGTTCGAATAGAAGAAACAAGGAAAAACTAGTAGAAACCAGTAGAAAAAACAAGCGAAGAGGAAATAGAAGAAAGGAGCATAACCATGAGTAATCATTACTATACAGAAAATCCTGATACGGCCCATGATTTTGAGCAGTGGTCGTTTGAATTAAGAGGAAAGAACTTTCATTTTGTGACAGATAGCGGGGTGTTTTCCCGTGACACGGTGGACTATGGCTCGCGGGTGTTGATCGATGCGTTTGAGTGGGGGGAGCTACCAGAAGGAAGTCTGCTGGACGTTGGGTGCGGCTATGGACCTGTTGGCTTAGCGTTAGCTTATGCGAGTCAACGACCTGTCGAGATGATCGATATCAATCAGCGGGCAGTGGATTTGGCAAAAGGCAATGCCCAGCGTAACGGCATTGAACAGGTAGATATCCATCAATCCAATATCTATGCCCAATTAAATCAACCTGCTTATGCGGCGATCCTCAGCAATCCGCCGATTCGGGCAGGAAAAGAAGTCGTTCATGAGATTTTGACGGGGGCGTTTCCTTTGCTTAAAGCAGGCGGGACTTTAACGATCGTGATCCAAAAGAAACAAGGGGCGCCGAGTGCTCAAAAGAAAATGCAAGAGACCTTTGGCAATGCCGAAATCATCAAAAAAGACAAAGGCTATTACATCATTCAAAGCGTAAAAGAAGCGTAGCTGCTCTTTGATTCTCAACAGATCAAAGGCATCGCCAAGACAAGCACTGGTTAGCGGCAACTGGACCAGTTGGTTTCTCAAAAAGCCTGTTGTCATCAGCCTTTGGAGCAATCGCAGCTCCGCTAAAAGAGCTGTCTGTATCATCGGGCCATTTTTGATCAACGAAAAAGAAAGTCGCACACTTGTTGAAAGTGTGCTATTTTTTTTGAGAAAAATTTGCTACACTTTAGGCAAGAGAGGAGAGAAGCAGATGAAATTGACGATTAAACAGATTGCTGAAATGGCTGGCGTCTCTGTCACGACCGTGTCGCAGATCCTAAACAATAAAGGCAGCCGTTTTAGTGAAGAAACCCGAAAGCGGGTCTTAGATATCGTAAATAAATATCACTATAAGCCGGATTTTTTTGCTTCGAATCTTATCAACCGCCATTCAAAAACGATCGGAATGATCGTGCCTGATGTGACGGATTTCTTTTTCTCTAAAGTCATTGAAGGGGCGGAAAGTTATTTCAATCCACTAGGTTACATGCTAGTGTTATGCAATTCGCGCCACAGCCAAGAAAAAGAGGTTCAATATTTGAATGAACTGTCTCATCGTTCGGTAGATGGCATCTTATTAGCGACGCCGCATTTGCTGCCAGAGGATTATTCCTTGAAGAGCGGGTTCTTTGATGACCGACCAATTATTTTAGTTGATCGTGGGATCAATCAGCGGGACAATGGTCGTTTGATCGTGAAAGAATACGAAGGCGCCTACCAAGCCGTCAGCTATTTGATCAAAAATGGTCACCGCAACATTGCGATGCTCAAAGAAATCACCGGCTACTATCAATTAGAGGAACGGTTCAATGGCTATCGCCATGCCTTAAAGGATCATCAGATCCCTTTTAAAGGCCGATATGTAGAAAATGCTGAATTAACGGTTACCGGCGGGTACGAAGCAACGAAGGAATTATTGAAGTATAAAGAGATCACAGCGTTCTTCTGTGGCAACGATGCCATGGCGATCGGCTGTTATCAAGCGATTTATGAGGCGGGCAAAAAAGTACCAGAAGACTACTCGGTGATCGGCTTTGATGCCTTGAAATTATCGGAATACATCACACCACCGCTTACCACGGTCATGCAGCCGACTTTTGAGATCGGGTTTACCGCAGCGAAGTTTTTAGTGGACGCCATTGAGTTTCCGACACGGCGAATTCCAAATAAGATTTTTGATACAAAATTAATTATTCGTGAGAGCGTGAAGACATTGACAAGCGAGAAATAATGCGGTATATTTCTTCTTGTAAGTGTTTTCATAGTTTTGCGATATTTAGTAAACTGTTTTACTAAAGTGGTTTACCCTACGAAAAATTATTGTATAATGTTAAAGGAAGCGAGGGTCATTTCGATGCGAATGGTGGATTTAATTGAAAAGAAACGTGACGGCAAGTCATTGACGAAGGAAGAAATTGACTACATTGTAACTGCGTATACTGAAGGAAGTATTCCAGATTATCAAATGAGTGCCTTGTTGATGGCTATTTTTTATGTAGATATGACAGATGAAGAAATCACGAACTTAACGCTAGCAATGGCAAATTCTGGTGAAGTGATCGACCTATCCTCAATTGAAGGAATCAAAGTCGATAAGCATTCGACTGGCGGTGTTGGTGATACGACCACATTGATCTTAGCGCCCTTAGTGGCTAGTGTTGGCGTACCAGTTGCAAAAATGTCTGGGCGCGGCTTAGGCTATACTGGTGGGACCTTGGACAAGCTTGAAGCGATCCCTGGATTTAAAATCGAGCTTTCTGAAGCTGACTTTATCCGATTAGTCAACGAAAGCAAAGTGGCCGTGATCGGTCAATCAGGAGATTTAGCTCCTGCAGACAAAAAACTGTATGCCTTACGAGATGTGACGGCAACGGTTAGTTCGATTCCATTGATCGCCAGCTCGATCATGAGTAAAAAAATCGCCGCAGGTGCCGATGCGATCGTGTTAGATGTAACCACAGGCGATGGCGCCTTTATGAAAAACTTGGAGGATGCCAAACGCTTAGCCCAAACGATGGTCCGCATCGGAAAATTGGCAAGTCGCCAAACGATGGCAGTCATTTCTGATATGTCACAACCTTTAGGGGAAGCGATCGGCAACAGTTTGGAAGTGGTGGAAGCCATTGAGACGCTGCAAGGAAAAGGACCGAAAGACTTGGAAGAAATGTGCTATGCACTGGGCAGCCAAATGGTCGTTTTAGCGAAAAAAGCTGATTCATTGGAAGAAGCACGCCAACTGTTGGAAGAAGCCCTGCATTCAGGCAAAGCGTTAGAAAAATTCAGACAGATGATCACAGACCAAGGCGGAGACGCTACAGTGATCGATGACCCGAGCAAGATTTTGACAGCGAAATATGAAGTGGAAGTCCCCGCGAAAACTAGCGGCGTGGTGACGAAATTAGTTGCCAATGAGCTAGGGATCGCGGCGATGATGTTAGGGGCAGGTCGTAAGACCAAAGACGAAGACATCGACCATGCCGTGGGTATCAAATTGCATAAGAAAGTTGGCGAATCCGTAAGCAAAGGGGAATCGCTATTGACGATCTATAGCAATACCGAAGCAATCGAGGATGTCAAAGCATTGATCGACCAAAATATTGAAATTGGGGAAGATGGCGCAGAACCGCCATTGATCCATGACATTATTACAGAATAAGGAGCGAATAAAAATGGAATTGAATCGCATGATCGACCACACGATTTTGAAAGCAGACGCAACGGAGGAAGATGTTTTACGAATCATCGAAGAGGCAAAAACCTATCACTTCTATTCTGTCTGCATCAATCCAACGTGGGTTTCATTAGCAGCAGAAAAATTACAAGGCGAACCAACGGCTGTTTGTACCGTGATCGGTTTTCCTTTAGGGGCAAACACATCTGAGGTCAAAGCTTATGAAACAACAGATGCGATCAAAAACGGCGCAGATGAAGTCGATATGGTAATCAACGTAGGTGCCTTGAAATCAAAACAATACAAAAAAGTTCAAGCAGACATCGAAGCAGTCGTTGAAGCAGCCAAAGACAAAGCGCTTGTCAAAGTAATCATTGAAACAGCGTTATTAGACAACGAAGAAATCGTCAAAGCCTGTGAATTAGCCAAAGCAGCTGGTGCAGATTTCGTGAAAACCTCAACTGGCTTTTCAACTGGTGGGGCAGTCGTTGAAGATGTTCGCTTGATGCGTGAAACAGTAGGACCAGAAATGGGTGTCAAAGCTTCTGGTGGTATCCACAACGAAGCAGAAGCTGCAGCTATGGTCGAAGCGGGCGCAAACCGCTTAGGAACAAGCGCAAGTGTTGCCATCGTGACTGGCTCAACAGGTGCTGGCTACTAAGCTTAGCATTATTAAGTAAAGTAGCAAAAAATAAAAATAAGAGCGGGGAAGACAATGACAATAGCGAAAAAAGAGTGGATCGACACCGCCGTTTCCGCCTTAGATAAAGCGTATGTGCCGTACTCTAAGTTTCCGGTCGGTGCTTGTCTCGTTGCCAAAAATGGTACGATATATCAAGGGATCAACATTGAAAATGCCTCATATGGCTTAACAAATTGCGCAGAACGAACCGCTTTTTTCAAAGCCGTTTCTGAAGGCGAAAAAGAGTTTCAACATTTGGTTGTGGCGGGTCATACGCCAGAACCGATCTCTCCTTGCGGTGCTTGCCGCCAGGTCATGGTGGAATTTTGTGCACCAGATATGCCGGTGACCTTAGTCGGCGATGATGGTGTCATCAAAGAAACCACGGTAGAAGGCCTATTGCCTTATTACTTCACGAACAAAGATTTATAAACCATGTTCATTCAGTCGATGCGGCTGTTGAAAAAAACTATATTTTTAGGGGGCTTTACAGCAATGAAAAAAGCAAAATTATTTAGTTTAGGTATTGTTGCAGTAGCTGGGTTGACTTTACTTGGTGCTTGTGGCGGAGGAAATTCAGGTTCAACTGATTCAACTGGCGGAGGTTCTGCAGACGGTACGACTGATGCAGCGCATAGTGTCGCAATCGTTACCGACATCGGCGGGGTAGATGACCGTTCATTCAACCAATCCGCATGGGAAGGCTTAGAAGCATGGGGGAAAGAACACGGGATCGCTCGCGGTGCTGGTGGTTATGACTACGTGCAATCAAATGAAGCTTCAGAATACACAACCAACGTAAATGGTGCCGTTCAAAATGGTTTCAAAACGATTTTCGGTGTGGGTTACTTATTGAAAGATTCAATCGCAGCAGCAGCTGACCAAAACCCTGATACACAATTCGGGATCATCGATGATGTGATCGAAGGCAAAGACAACGTTGTTTCAGCAACATTTAAAGATAACGAAGCAGCTTACTTAGCTGGTTTTGCCGCAGCATATACAACCAAAACAAACAAAGTCGGCTTCATCGGTGGTGAAGAAGGCGTCGTTATCGACCGTTTCGAAGCTGGTTTCATGAAGGGCGTTCAAGACGCAGCTGAAAAATTAGGCAAAGAAATCACGGTTGATCCTCAATATGCAGCATCATTTGGTGATCCTGCTAAAGGGAAAGCATTGGCAGCTTCAATGTACCAAAGTGGCGTTGACGTAATCTTCCACGCATCTGGTGGTACTGGTGCAGGTGTCTTCCAAGAAGCAAAAGCAATCAATGAACAATTGAACGAAGCAGACCTAGAAGATAAAAAAGTTTGGGTCATCGGTGTAGATAGCGATCAACAAGACGAAGGAAAATACACAACTGCTGACGGCAAAGAAGATAACTTCACATTGGCTTCAACATTGAAAGGTGTTGGCGCAGCGGTACAAGATATCTCAACTCGTGCGTTAGAAGACAACTTCCCTGGCGGCGAACATATTGTTTACGGCTTGAAAGATGGCGGTGTAGACATTACTGAAGGATTCCTTTCAGATGATGCCAAAGCAGCGATCGAAACAGCGAAACAAGACGTGATCGACGGCAAAGTAGAAGTACCAGAAACACCTGAAAAATAAAGTTGTTTTTTCGGTTATCTTGCCCTAGTTTAGGGCAAGATGATCGTTGTTGGATTACTATGTTGATGAAAGCTACGGGTTTTCATGAGGATAGTAATCATCCTAAGCAATAGCAATTATTTTTTTGACATGACGAATGGTTTGTATAAGCGAATTAGAAAGTAAGGATGTGAGTAATTTGGCTGAGGAAAAATATGTTGTAGAAATGCGTCATATCACCAAAGAGTTTGGAACGTTCAAAGCCAATGACGATGTCAACTTGCAAGTAAGGCCAGGAGAAATCCACGCATTGCTTGGTGAAAATGGAGCGGGCAAGTCGACCTTGATGAATATGCTGTCAGGATTATTGGAACCAACATCTGGTGAAATCTGGATGAATGGTGAAAAAGTGAATATCACGAGTCCGACCGCAGCAAACAAATTGGGGATCGGTATGGTGCATCAGCATTTCATGCTGGTAGACGCCTTTACTGTAACAGAAAATATCATTTTGGGTAGCGAACCCCATCATCTCGGTGTGTTAGATCGCAAGAAAGCCCGCAAAGAAATCAAAAAAGTTTCTGAACAATATGGTTTATCGGTTGATCCAGATGCTTATGTGCGTGACATCTCTGTCGGGATGGAACAACGGGTAGAGATCTTGAAGACTCTTTACCGCGGCGCAGATGTACTGATTTTTGATGAACCAACGGCAGTTTTGACACCGCAAGAAATCGAAGAGCTGATCGAAATCATGCGCGGATTGGTGCGTGAAGGCAAATCGATTATCTTGATCACCCACAAACTGGATGAGATCAAAGCGGTGGCAGACCGTTGTACAGTTATCCGTCGGGGACAAGGGATCGGCACTGTCAATGTCAAAGACGTCAGCTCGCAACAGTTGGCCGATATGATGGTTGGTCGTTCTGTGTCCTTCAAGACACCGAAGAAAGAAGCGTCACCAAAAGAAGTCGTGCTTTCTGTTGAAAACTTAGTTGTAAAAGAAAACCGTGGCTTAGAAGCAGTTAAAAACTTAAGCTTAGAAGTACGTGCAGGTGAAGTATTGGGGATTGCTGGGATCGATGGCAATGGGCAATCAGAGCTGTTACAAGCCATCACTGGTTTACGGAAAGTCGAAAGCGGCAAGGTCTTGCTGAATGGTGATGACATCACCAACTTCAAGCCTCGGAAAGTTACCGAAGCCGGCGTTGGTCATGTGCCAGAAGACCGTCACAAATACGGACTTGTCTTGGATATGATGTTATCAGAAAATATCGCCTTGCAAACCTACTACAAAAAGCCTTTGAGTAATGCAGGTGTCTTGGATTACGGAGAGATCAACGAGTTTGCTCGTGACTTGATTCAAGAATTTGACGTACGAACAGTCAACGAGATCGTACCAGCACGGGCATTGTCCGGCGGGAATCAACAAAAAGCGATCATCGCACGAGAAATCAGCCGCGATCCTGATCTATTGATCGTTGCCAATCCGACCCGTGGGTTGGATGTTGGAGCGATCGAATTTATCCACAAGCGCTTGATTGAACAGCGGGATAAGTTCAAAGCGGTATTGTTAGTCAGCTTTGAATTAGATGAAATTTTGAATGTATCAGACCGCATTGCTGTTATTCATGCTGGTGAGATCGTTGGGGTCGTTGATCCGAAAGAAACATCAGAGAAAGAGCTTGGCTTGTTGATGGCAGGGTACTCCTTGGAGGAAGCAAGACGAGAGCTGCAAATGGAGGAAGTAGGTGGTTCGGTTGAATAACCGCAAAGAAAAGATCCGCAATATATTAGTGCCGATCATCGCTGTCTTGTTGGGATTCGTCCTTGGCGGGATCATCATGGCGGCCTTCGGCTATAGCCCGATCACAGGGTATACACAAATGTTTCGGACCGTTTTTATCAACGGACAAACAGGTGGGTTAAATGCCCGCAACATTGGTGAGATTTTTGTTACAGCAGGACCATTGATCTTTACCGCTCTGGGGTTTGCCGTTGCAAACTCAGCCGGATTCTTCAATATCGGTCTTTCTGGTCAAGCGCTAGCAGGTTGGGTTGCCAGTATCTGGGTCGCACTAGCGATGCCAGATGCGCCTCGGTTGGTGGTCTTGCCATTAGCCGTGATCGTAGGGGCTTTATGCGGGGCGATCGCAGCTGCGATTCCTGGTTTCCTACGGGCATTCTTTGGAACAAGTGAAGTCATCGTGACGATCATGATGAACTATATCTTGCTTTATACGGGGAACCATTTAGTCAATAATGTGATGAGCGAATCCATGATCACGACAAAAGGGGTCACAAAAATGGTGGGGGAAAATGCCTCCATGCAGACGCCGTTTCTAGCAAGCATCACGAGCAACTCTCGCTTGAACTTAGGGATCTTCTTAGCCTTGATCTTCTTAGTTTTGGTTTGGTTCTTGATGAAAAAAACCACTCTTGGTTATGAAATCCGCGCGGTGGGCTTGAACCCAAGCGCTTCTGAATATGCGGGGATGAGCAGTAAACGGACGATCATTATCTCCATGATCATCTCTGGAACGCTTGCTGGATTAGGTGGAGTCGTTCAAGGACTAGGAACGTTTGAAAACTTCTTCGTTCAAGGGTCATCATTGAGCATTGGGTTTGACGGTATGGCTGTATCCTTGTTAGGAAGCGGCTCATCGATCGGAATCTTGCTTTCAGCCCTCTTGTTCAGTATTTTGAAATTAGGTGGACAAGGCATGCAGTTTGCAGGTATTCCATCTGAATTAGTCGATGTCAATATCGCAATTATTATTTTCTTCGTAGCGATCAGCTTTGTGATTCGTTTCTTGTTGGCAAAAATCTTTGACGGCAAAAAAGAAGCGCTGGTCGTACAGGAGATTGAAGCCCAACCAAACGATCAAGATCAGGAAGGAGGAACCATCTAATGGATATTAGTTTAATTTCTTCGATCGTCACTCAAACATTGATTTATGCGTCTCCTCTGATTTTGACGGCGCTAGGTGGCGTGTTCTCAGAGCGCAGCGGGATCGTTAACGTGGGTCTTGAAGGAATCATGGTTATGGGTGCTTTTAGCTCGATTGTTTTCAATATTGAATTTGCGTCACAATTTGGTGCGTGGACACCATGGTTAGGGATGCTCGTCGGCGGACTTGTCGGTGTGGTTTTCTCCTTGCTGCATGCGGTGGCAACCATCAACTTCCGTGCCGACCACATCATCAGTGGTACGGTGATGAATTTGATGGCACCAGCTTTGGCTGTGTTCTTAGTCAAAGCGATCTACAACAAAGGGCAAACGGATAACATCCAACGGACATTGGGGTATTTCAATTTCCCGATTCTTAAAGATATTCCTATCATTGGCCCGATTTTCTTTAATCAAACATTCTTACCGGCGTACTTCGCTATTTTGATCTCAGTGATCGCGTGGTTCGTGATTTTCAAAACACGCTTTGGGTTGCGTCTTCGTTCTGTCGGTGAGCATCCACAAGCAGCGGATACCTTAGGGATCAATGTTTACGTGATGCGCTACTCAGGTGTCTTGATCTCTGGTTTCCTTGGCGGGATGGGCGGTGCCTTGTTTGCTCAATCGATCGCGGGTCGCTTTGCCGTGACAACGATCGCCGGTCAAGGGTTTATCTCGATGGCTGCGATGATCTTTGGTAAATGGAATCCACTTGGTGCAATGGGAGCTGCGATTTTCTTCGGTTTTGCGCAAAACATCAGTATCGTAGGTGGCCAACTGCCAATCATATCTTCCATTCCAGCGGTTTACTTACAAGCTGCGCCTTATGCCTTGACGATCATCGTGCTCGTTCTTTTCCTTGGAAAAGCCGCTGGTCCGAAAGCTAACGGGAAGAACTACATTAAATCTAAATAATTTTTTCAGTATGAAAGGGTGGGGCTATGGGACATGAATGTGTTGCTGTGTCCTGCCCTTTTTCTATCCTCTGGGTGAAAGGAACGCATCAGGAAATTTCCAAAGCAACCCAGCGCAATTTTTGCTTAAGTTTAGTATGATAGAGGTAGTAGATCCGCTTGTAAAAGCATAAAATAAAGAAAGTAGGGAATAGAATGTTTAAACGTATACACTTGATCGTGATGGATTCAGTCGGAATTGGTGAAGCACCTGATGCGGCAGCTTTTGGTGATGTCGGTTCAGATACGTTAGGCCATATTGCAAAAGAAGCAGGCTTGACGATCCCTCACTTGGAACAACTAGGCCTAGGGACGATCCGTCCTTTAGAAGGCGTGAAGGCGGTAGCTGACCATGATGGGTATGCAACCAAATTGGAAGAAGT
>Ga0160505_100849_pt1 | contig 15636 bp, 9 predicted proteins | sample DIDeMG_FD_108225 | JGI IMG/M metagenome (GOLD analysis project Ga0160505, IMG submission 108225) | Enriched chicken feces microbial communities from UW Madison campus, WI, USA - DID2874_E49_Stillage MG | ecosystem: Host-associated > Birds > Digestive system > Large intestine > Fecal ... | reverse complement strand
ATGCAAACCATAATACTCAGCAAAGAAAAAAAAAACACCATTGATTGTAATATTGACAGGAGTGTCTCATACAGCTGAATATGCGCGCTTTGAGGCTGGAAATGCAGGTGTTGATTCTTTCGAGGAAAAACAAACCAAAAACAAGCGTCCCTCAATACAAACAGAGCAGTTTTATAAACAGATATATTGTCTCCTAAAATGTAACGGGCACCTCCTTTATGTCCTCGCACTACAATGATTCAGGTTTCACAGAGTTTTATAAATGCCCGATTTGCATATATATATAACTATTTGTCTTGTCCGGGACTAAAACTATCTTGCGACAACCTCTACATCTACCGCAGCCTACCATGAAGTAAGTGTTTTACAAGTCCGTGCGTTTCTTTGTCCCGACTAACAAAATCTGCATCAGCAACTTACGGCTCAACACCAATATTCCACCGCCGCTGGAACTTTACACGCCAACTTTATCAACTACAACCTGGAGCTTTCCGAGTCATCACTCGCCGGTGCCAGTACCGCTAACTCCACCGCATCCGCTTCTTTCGACACAACCCCCTACTCGCCTACAAAAATCGCTCCAGGGAGCAGCCTGCTGTTTCTGTAGCGAGTCCCTTGAGTATACACTGGCAGGGGAAAAACTAGTTGTATTTGAATGCGCTCACACATCGCACCATGAATGCCTGCTGCAGCTTGTTGACCAGCCCCAGACACAGAGGCACGCTAACAAAATTGAAAGCTTCATGCCGCCATGCCCAGTTTGTGGAGAAATTTGTGTGCCGCTGGACGAGTCCATCTTGGCCGATACTGTGAATCTCAATAGCGACAAAACATATGAACGCATTCCGGGACGCAAATGGTCCTCAGTTTCGGATTCGGATGCCTCTAACTTTTCACATTTTTCTCAATCCTCAGTATCGTCCGCTGACTCATTTGATGCCAGTCTGGCCCGGCCAATAGTCACTACACTTACGTCACCAACGTCCGCCGCCAGCGCAAACTTCCATTTTAATAGCCCAGCCAAAGCCCCCAGCGTTTCTAGCGCCGCCATCTTGGAGAACATTCACAAGATCACCACAAGTGTTGTATTTGAAACGGCCCCGGCAATTCCCTCTGCTGTGCTTCGCGCGCGTATTGCTCACATTCCCGCCGTGGAGGTCGAGACGACGCCGGAGTTTGCGGCCGCGGTCGCCGGCGAGTATATCACTACGGCGGTAACGGTGCGTGTGCCGCCAGTACCAACACACTCTGGCAGCACGGGAGAGCCCCCAGCCTCCATCGTCGACCGGCGTGTTGCTACAGAGCGCGTTCGCGATCTCGTGCCCGACTGGAAGCAGCTTGACTTTGAACAGTTCGGACTGCTGCGGCTTGTTGATACCTGCCACGTTGCATCCAAACGTGAGGGCCCTTGGCGCCTGCTGGACTGCTATCTGTTTGAAACTATGCTTGTTTTGGTGCGAAGTGGAGGTAGTAGCAATGATAAGAAGCGCAGCTTTAGTGGAGCTAGCCAGGCTAGAGTTGCAATGTCAGTGCGGCCAGTCTCAAGTACTCCCTCAGTAATCACACTGATGCCAACGCCATCTGTGAAATCATTTACTTCCGGACCAGCCGTAGCTGCGTGGGTGCCGCCCGTAGTGCGCGGAACTGTTGCATTAAAAGAGCACTTGGCGTCAGTCTCGGTCTCGTCCAAAACGGCCATGTTGACGCTCAACTTGACGACTCCGGAGCTACCAAATATGTACTTACGGTTCCCGGGCGGCCTCGTCGCGCTGGAAAATTGGTACGCAGCACTTATCAACAAGCAGCTAGTGTTCCCACCATCGCGTCTCACGCCGCCAATTTTGCCGGTCTCAAGCCCCAGCGCGGTAATGGCAGCCACGGTGAGACCTCCCCCAAGTACAATCATGCCCTCATCGTTAAAACTTCCACTCGACACGGTAGTGCTCGTGCCGCTACTATCTGGTGGTGGCCCCGCAGGGTCTAAGTTCACGGCGCTGCGGTACGCACTCAAAGCACTCGTGGCTGAGATGGGCCTTTTTGACCGGCTTGCCATCGTGCCCTATGGCCGCAGCAATGGCAATGGGGATGACCCAGACCGGCAGTGCCATGTGCTAGCTCCAGGGTGCTGGCGGCACTGGGGCCCGCTGATCGATTCACTAGCGCCGGCTCCACGTACAGGCACAAAGGCTGATCTCACAAATGGCATTGCTGCGGCACTGGCGGTGCTTGCTGCGCGCAAAACCCGTAACCCAATAACCTCTATACTTATTATTTCCGACAGCAGCCTAGCGCCAGGTAGAGCAACTTCGTTGGGTTCCTCTGGCCTCTTCTCATCGTCCGGAGCGACAAGCTCACCGAGTTGGCCCTATCGGCCTCACCCCTACCTTAGCATGGGTGCTGAAGCCACCTCAATTGACAGCGAGCTGCTCAAGCGCGCGGCAGCCGCGGACGTGGCGCTGCACGGGCTTGGAGTGGGTGCTGGACACTGTGCCGAGGTGCTGCGCGCGCTAGCGCCTGACTCATATAGTTATGTGCGGCGCTGGGCTGAGCTCGGCGCCACAATAGTGGGGCTAAACCGTGGGCTTGCTGCTGCTGCGCACCGTAAGGTCGTGGTCCGGATAACAGCATGCGCTGGCACCCTTGAGCTCGCAGGCGAGCCGCGCCCGGCCAACTACTACCACAATTACTTCCGCTATCAGTCAATGGTGATGCAGGAGTCGTCTCCGCTATTAGATCTCAGTGAGTGCACTCTGGACAATAGCACCGAGGGGTGCCAGCAACACGATGCCAAAATGGGGATGATGATGATGGGAGAGAGTCGAACGTTTCTCGTGCAAACACTGGTACCGGCTTCAGGGGAATTGTTTGAAGTGAACGCCAGCTCTCTGGAACAGCCAGTGCGATCCAGTGGACTGTCGCCCCATGTAGCTGTAGTGCGTCTGGTCGACCCGAAAGACTCGCGGGGCCTGGCACGGCTGGGACTGCTTACGTCCATAATCTACGGCAGCCCGCTGGCGCATGCGCGCGTATCACAGCGACGCGTGCAGCTTGCAGCCATGCGGGCCCTGGAAGCGCTTGCCCGTTTCCCGAGCCCGATGGGTAGCGGTGCTTTGCCGGCCACAGCATCATCAACGCTGGCTTTCATCGCGGAGTTGCAGGGCACGTTACTAACGCAGCCCTACATCTTGACAAATTGTAGTAATAGCACGAGCACCAGAGCTGACACTGCCACCCTAAATGAGGTTGTACGTCTGGTCAATGTGCTTGATACCCTCTGCACCGAGGCCGTTGCTGCTCGCGATGGCAATCGCATAACGTTTGAGCAGGACGTGTGCAAGCTGCTGCTACAGAGTGTTGACGTACTTGACAAGGAGCGTGCTTACACGCTACGCACGCCACTGGAAAGCCTGTTCCTGCAGCGTCAGGTGCTCAGCAATGTGTTGTGAGCGGAAGGCCTGGGTACAAGTGCTTAGTCCTTTGCTCCTGGAATATCATTTCTCCACAAACTACGTAATGACAGCCTAATGAACGTTTAAACCAACCCACCTACACTAAACCCGCCAACACACTGCCGGCCGAGTTTTCTAAATCTTCCAATTTTTTTTTTTCCTTTTGCATTTTAAAAAGAGATGGTTCATTTATTTACTATATACACGAATTGCACGTAAATAAAGGGCGTGGGAGGGGAATCGTACGATTCAAAAAAAAAGGGCATGAGGGAGTTGATTCGGATAGTTAAAGCTGAGGGGAAAAGAATGCGCTTACAAGAAGTTCTCGCACTTTCTGCGGTAAGCTTTGCCATCACGGAGCCACCGCTTGTAGTCCTTGAGCGATCCGATCTTCTCACCGTAGTAGTCCGGCACCGGGTTAGCAAAAGTCTGCTTGCTAGGGTCGGGTCGCATCTTCTTCACATGTCGAAGAAACTCAGCGTTCTTGACATTGAACTCGGCAAACTTCTTACCAAGAGAAGCACGGAAGATAATGTTGCCAAGCGAGGGTCCGAAGAGAGCGCCGACACCAGCGAAAAGAGCAATCACTACGGGGAGCACCTGCAGCGGGTCAAAACCGAAAATGAGCTGCGTAGGGTCAATTTCAATATTAGCAATGGTGGCCCAACCAGCAGTGACACCGAGAAAGCCAGTGAAGATGGAGGCGCCGACATTGATGCGACGGCGGCGGAAGCGCTGGGTAAGGAACTGGTCCCAGGTGAGCTTGTGCTCAGCCGAGGCGCGGGCCGCGGTGGAATTGAAGCGAACAGAAGTGAGCGCAGGACGAAGCAACGCCCGTCTAGAGGATGCGAGGAGGAGCGACATGAGGATGATGTTTAGAGCCGAGGGCGAGTGTCTGGGGAATGCGAGGTAGATGGTCGGAGCCAAAAGAAAGAGACGGGTGGTGAGACAATTGAAAGAAATTTTCAAATCCAAATGACGCAGCAATTATGTCATCTCCCAACAGGATTTTTTTTTTTTTTTCTTTTGATCTCCGATAGATCTTCCAGGGACATCATCAACAAGCACCTTCCTCAGTACGACAACCATGACTAGAATCGCCAAACGCGCACCTAAGCCCAAGAACCCCTCAAATGCCCCTACTCTGGGTAAGGCCTCCAAGCCAGAGCTTCGCAGTGCTGCAACTTCGACCCGCAAGACCGCAGCCGCTGCCACGGTCCTCAGCAAGGAGCTGAACGAGTTCCTGCACCAGGATAAGGACAGTAAGAAGCAGAAACAGCAGACCAAGCGTAGCACATTTTTGTCGCGAATTGGTGCGGATACGACTGGTGAGCTGCCGAACAATACGTTTTTGTCTGCAGATAGTTACAAGCACACAACTGTCACGGAGAACACGCAGTACCGCCACGAGACGGTGACAACGATTCACGATCTGCCAGGCAAGGTGTCCAAATCGACGCTGAAGCGGCGCAAGCGCAAGGCCAAGTCTGCTGTGCTTGCAAGTGTTAACGACTTGGGCGGAGCTCTGCCAGACCTGCTTGACGACAACGGCACCGCCCCGGCGGCCGCCACATACAAGGCGCCCGCTGCGCGTAACACGCCCAGCAACAGCCGGCCACTTAGCGCCAAGACTACCGAGCGGGTCGTCAAGCATGAGATCACCAAGTTTGCTCAGACCCTTAGCAATGCCGAGTTCAAGGCGTCGCCGTTCGCAGCCCTGCGTGCGTCCATCTCTGCCAACCTGGTGCAAAAGGAGGAGTTTGTCAAAAAGACCGACTCCATGGAGTTATAGACCATTTTCCATTTTCCATTAGCTATTTACTATTTGTTTTTTTTCGTTTCTTTTTATTTAATGAAGATTGTTTACACACTAGTAAGTCTTCTTTTCGATCTTCTCCAAAAGCTGGGGAAGCTCGTCAACCTAGGGGAGGGGAAAAGTGTTAGTACTGTAAAAAATAACGAGTATCTAGATATTCGTATACATACCTCAAGTCCGTTGTAGACAATGTTATAAGTCGCAATCAGCAGCGGAAAGTCCTTGAGCGCATTCTTTGCCTCGAGAAACTCGTAAACTTCGCGGGCGGTGATGATACCCTGCGCAGACTGACCATTAAGGAGTTCCGCCTCGAGCTGGCGCATGGGCTTGCCTGTGCGCGCAAACTCGCGTCCAATACGGTGGTTACGGCCACCAGCACAAGAAGTGATCAGATCAGCCACGCCAGCAGACTCCTCTGTGAAAGTCTTGGGGTTGCAGTCGGAAAAGAAGGTGCGGGCAAAGCTCACCATCTCAAGCAGTCCGCGACGCATGATGGCAGCCTTGGCGTTGTCGCCCCAGCCCTTGCCGTCAACTAAACCGGCCGCAATGGCAACAACGTTCTTGAGGGCTCCGGCAAGACAGATTCCGGTCACGTCGTCAATCACGTTAACGTGAAAGTACGGCCGGTGGAACAGTTTGAACAGCATGGCCTGGTCGACATCGCTACCCGCCTTAAAGTCTTCTGGTAACCGGTATGCCACGGTTGTCTCGGAGAACTTCTCCTCCGCAATCTCGGGTGCAAGGTTGGCGCCGGAAAGCGCGCCGCAGTGAATGCCAAGCGTCTGGGTAATATACTCGGCCAGAGTCAGGCAGCCACTGGCAGACACATCAATGCCCTTCAGACACGATATGGCACGCACTGTTTTGGGAACATGGCCCTCCAGCTGCTTGCAAATGTTTCTCAGGAACTGTACGTGATAGAGTTAGTATACACATGCGGCGTTAGATTGCTGCTTCAGATTGCTCTGTACATATCTGGATTGGGTGTAGATCCCCTCGGATTGTTCATACCTGATGTGGAATGTTGAACACCAACAAATTACTGTTCTTGACAGCTTCTACCAGATCCGGGACAGCCCTAAGGTTCTCAGGAAGCTTGATTCCGGGGAGATATCTAAGAGAGTCAGTTAACTTGGTTTCTTTGAAATTCTTTTTTTTTTTTTGGCAGCTTACTTGACGTTCTCATGGTTCTCGTTGATGATCTCAGTCAGCTTGCGGCCCTCGATCATCTCCTCGTGCACCCACATGTTGACACGGGGCTCAAAGAGCGTTGGGTGTCGGACAGTGTTTTCCGACACAATTTTGGCGATTGTGGTTCCCCTGCTGCGTGTTAGCACCGACGACCTGCGGGTTTCCATCCATTGTGTACGTACCAATTGCCGGACCCAATAACGGTGATCTTAAACGGTTTTACAGAAGTTTTTAATGCAGTTCCAAGGCTCATTGTTGTTTAGTATTAAATATTTGGTTTTCAGAAGAAGAATAAAAAAAAAAAAAAGGAAAATGTATCTGAGGCAAGACGATCGCTATTTATGTTGTCACCGGATAAATGTCAGTTTGTCCCAACAATTTGTCTTCCTCTAACCCAGCAGCAGCCTCCTGAAATTCTGTCACAAGTGCCCGGGTGTGGCCACGAGGACACCAAAACCAGTGCTGCTTCATACCACAGTCGGACGCAGAACCTCGCTTAGTGCCAATTGGAAAAATTCGCGCAGCTTTGGAAGCTCTGTGACCTCGGGTCGCACCGGCGCATGCGCCTGTTGCTCCAACCGTCGCAGCAGCCGTGCGCGCCGCCGGCGTTCTTGCTCCACGGCTGACAGTCCGATGTCGGCCTCCTCATCAGAAAGATCGTCGTCCAAGTCGCTTTCCTCGTCGTCAGCTACCTCGGCCAGATCCTTCTCATCAAGTCCAAACGCAGACCCGTCCAATCCGTGTGTTGGCAGCGCGTCCTGCCACTCCTTGATTGCCTGCGTGTTATCAGATGTAGACTTTTTATGGGCACGCTGTTGTTCACGCCATTCGCGTCGTTCATCGATCCAGGCAACAATTGAGTCGATCTCGCGCTGCACCTTGGCAATGTCGACCCCCGCATTGACCTGGCCCTGTCGGCACACTTCGTTCAGATCCAGCTTCTTTCCGTTCCCATTGCGGAGAAATTCCATGATGCCGCTGATCCACATCATAATTTCATCAAAGAGCCCATTGTCGTGCACATAAACCTGATGAATGAACTTGTATAAAGCAGGTACATGCCGCTGGCACAATTCGTAAAATTCCTGCACCATCTGATTTGGGTCTGAAGACAAAGCGTTGCCTTCAGCCGCTCTCACAACGCGCATAAGGTCGCTCATAAACTTTTCAAAGTCGCCCACAGCTTCATGGACCTTGGCTGATCGAAACACCTCTACAAGGGGTCCGTAGAAAATAGTAAAAAGCGTCTTGACAAGACCCATTGTGCTTGCCTCATTCCATAGATTCTGTATCTGGTCCTTGTCGCGCTTGCGCACCATAAGTTTGAACAGTTCTGTTAGGTTGGAGAAGCTCTCAACATAATCCGAGTTCTCAACATGTTTGCCCTCAACAGCACTATTCCACGCGGTGTACCAGGCCTCAATCTCCATAACGGCCTCGGGCGACATTTGTGAGATCATTGGCGATGTGATAATAGACATGATCAAGTCGCTGTTACGCGCGCGAATCTCTTCCTTGACCGAGTAGGACGCATCCAGATACGCCTCAAACGAGGCAACTATCGAAGCGTTGTTGACTTTCTTTTTCAGCTCCGTGATTGCCTTCTCTTGTACCTTTATGTCATCCGACAGGACCATGATCAAAATGTTCTGTAGCAGCGACCGGCGTCCTAAAGGCTGCGCCAAAAACAGATCAATAACACCCTTCATGATAGCCATTGGGTTGGATACGCGCAGAACCGCGCGGAGCAGCGTGTACGGCACAAGCTTATGGATCCGACTCACCTGCGAGAAAAACTCGGGCGAGCTATCATCAGCTACAAACATGTTGTACAGTGTGCCTCCAAACTCAATCTCGGCCCACTCAAGGAACTTTTGAAACTTTGGTGACAGCTGGTCAACGGAGTCCTTAGTGCGTATCTCAGAGAAAATCTTTTGCAAGCCACCGGGCGCCATAAGGTCCTGCTTAAATTCACTCATATGTACTTCCAGAACACGAGCACGCTCTGTAGCAATCTTGTAGAATTCAATCTGGTCTTCGATGCGTTTGATATCCAGACGTCGGCGGTTGTCCATATCTTTTAGCTCCTCCAGAGTCGGTTTGAGCCGGTCGCGAAAGAGAAACTCAAGCAACGACTGGCTTTTCACTACCTGAGTATTGCGTAAAAGCGCGCGCAGATAGGACCTTAGCGTGATGCGCTGTTTTTCGCGCGGGTATGTGGACACCTGCTTCTTGTTACCGGAAAAAAACTTTGCAATCGGGTTTGGGCGGTTAGAACTCTCATTCTCGTGATCCGACTCCTCAGAGGCAGCCGAGATGCTGTCGCTATCGTCAAAGTCTCCCATTATGGTTGTGCTCTTGTTGTGTGATGGCAGCGTCGGTAGCGGCTTGCCAGGGAACTCCTTCTCGAGTTGCGTCTGCAATTTGCGAAATTCGCTGTAGCGGCGTGCCACATAAACCGGTGGCGCGCCCCGAAATTGGGCCTTGATCATAAACTCAGCGTGGTCTTCGTACAAGAATCCATGCCGCTCGGACACAATGCGTACACCCACCACGTTTACGTCAATATCGTTGATATAGTGCGCGTCATAGAGATCAACGACAATCTTGTCTAGATCAATGTTGCGCACGCCATCTTCCGCCGGCGGCTGAACAAAAGCAGTTTTCTCCATGGGTGTAGTTGTCTGCAGTCCCGAGCTCAAGTATAGCGCAATCAGGTTGGTGAGCTTCCGCCCAATCCGTCGGCGTTTAGTCTCCTCCGCGCGATCCGCAGACGAGCTGAGGTCCTTCTGCGCCAGCGACTCTACAAACGTCTGGACCTTATCCTCCCAGAATTCTTTAGGGTTGACCGAGTTGATAAATGGAAACGTCTGTACCTGCGCATTGAAAATATGTGTCATGACGGGCAGCTTGCTGTATCCATCATGGAGCGCCCCGCCAGCACCCACGAAGGGAGGGCCTAGACTCGCAATGGATTTAAAATCCGAAAGCTGCTGCACCTCATAGGAAATTTGGGCCCGGACGAGCTCTCGCTTTAAATAATGCTCCTGAATGGGCGATAGCAGCTCAGTCATGGTGTTGTTGGCAGGTGAGAAGGAGGAGGAATCGTGGCAAAACGCGCAATTGGGTTTGGGCACGCGCGGTATAAATCACCCAGCCTGCTTGTACTCTCTACTATCTCCCCCCGGCACTGCTCGGCATCTCCCTTTCTAATGGCAACGCATTCTATCTCAATGACCGTGAGTTCTACTTTTTCATGCTGGGTTTCCAGGTTCTTGCTAACTGCTGATAGTCTCCTCAGATAATATCCGCGCATGGTACGCGCATTCTGTGTGTCGCTGACATCCGCGGCGATATTTCTTCTCTTAACGCTCTTGCCCACAAGTACAATGCGTCGCACATTGTGCACACTGGAAGCTTTGGCTTTTTCGACTCCGGCTCAATTACTCGTATCCCGGACACCACGCTCCGCAACGTGGTGCAACACGTGCCTAGCCTTGCCTTTGACGCGCTCCCCGACGACCCCGCGCAATTGCGCGCCAAACTGCCGAAACATGCGCTTTCCGAGCTGCCGCTCTTTTTGGGCGGAACCAAGCGGCTTAATGTTCCGGTGTACACGACCTACGGCGCTGTTGAAGATATCTTTGTTCTCGACCGCTTTCGCTCGCGCGATTACATTGTGCCCAACCTGCACCTAATCAATGAACTGGCCAGCTTTACAATCGAAACTTCGTCAGGTTATAAACTGCGTTTGTTTGGCCTCGGGGGCGCCCTGATCCTAAACAAGCTGTTTGATACCGGTGATGGCCGCACGACCATCGCCGGCACGCATGGTGTCGTGTGGACATCGTTGCTGCAGATTGGCCAGCTTATCACAACTGCGCGCAAAGCATACGACCCGACAGAGATTCGTGTATTTGTCACACATCCGTCGCCAGCGCGTGAGGGTCTGCTCGCACAGCTTGCTCTGGTACTACATGCCGACTACACCATTTCGTCGAGCCCGCACTTTCTTAACACTGCGTCTTTCAATTCTTACTCTGCCTTTCCAGACGAAGCCAGCTACAGCCAACTGTTTATTGTTTCTCGTCACAGCTTCTTTGCTCTCTGGGAAACCGTCAAACCCCAGCTGCTTCAGGTGCTTGCTAACTATCCTAAGCAACTGCAAGTTATCCAGACAGCAGTCGATGTGTTTGAGGCCATGCCGAAGAACCCCGACAGCGTCACCAACCAGTTTTCAGAAAGCTTTAAAAACCTGTGGCACTTTAATCTCACCGATGCAAACACCGGAGCACTTGTGCTTACAATTCAAAATGGCCGTGTAGCGTCAGAGGCCTTTTCCGAAGGCTTTGACTTTCACTACCGACTTAACAACAAGGCTCTGCAAGTGCCAACTGCCCCTACAGCTCATTTCAAGCAGCAAGACAAACAAAAACAGGAACATCAGCAACAGCAGAATCAACAGCAGTATCAGAAAAATCTCTCTGTGCCTACTGAGCCTTCGGGGCATGCAAGGAAACCTAGTATTGGCAATAGAGAACCCCCTGGGATCTGGATTTCCAACGCGAAGGACGGTGAGGCTGCCGTCAAACAATACTTTGCCGCAGAAGACCGTCCCCTAATCAAGTCGGTCTTTATTAAAGAAGTTTCTGCTGCGCCGGAGCGCCAGTACGCAAAAGTCTACTTTGGCAGCGCGCAGGAAGCTGCGGCGGCACTTGCACGCATCGACCTACAGGCTGCAGGCAAGGCGGCCCTCATTCGCGAGAGCTCCACGCGGCCCGCTAGCAGCCTGTCTCACGGCCGATCAGGGCCTCGCGGCGGGCAACGCAGCAAGACGCGGTAGTGACATTGATCCAGGACCCTTTCTTTGTAGAATCTCATAGTGAAATGTAAACCTAACCCAGTTGTTTTTGCTGGAAATTTTCTTTTTTTTTCCCTTCGTTTTTTCCTCCCCTCCAAATTGTCAACACCATCGCCAACCCAGACCCATGACGACCATGAGTGCCATTCCAGCAGCGGCGTCTCAATTGCCGCCCCCAGTTTCACCGGCTCCTATGAACGGGGACGCGGTGCAGCCTATTGTTAAACCCACCACGCGCGAGCAGTACCAACTTCTGCTTCTGGTAAGTTGGTCTCGAAAACACGAAAAACTAAAAAATCAAAAAGTCTAATTCAGTTTTGCCAGAGATGGACCACGCTGAGAACCCAGGGCGCAACGCCTGCGTCGAGCCCCGAAATGGCGGAGCTTGTTACGATTCTTCGGAAGACAAGTGCAGAGCAGCAGGTGTACCAGACAAAGTTTGCGTTACTGCGCAAGGCTCGCATGGGTGAGTGTTTAGTCGTTCACGCACGTCGACGCGTCTCCAGAATGTTTACTGACTTATCTTTTTTTCTTCTACAGGAAAGCCTAACGTTGATACTGCTGTGCTGAAAACACAAATTCAGGCATTTCAGCTGCTCAGCCGTGGCCTCGACGTTCCTGACTATCTGCAGGAAACTCTTATTAAGACTTCCGGTACGGCCTCAGATAACGAGGACCAGCCACTATTCGCTCCCGTCGATATTGACCAAGACTTTGAAGAGCGGGTCTTGCGGGCCGGCGTGCCGCCCCCTGGTGGTTTCCCGCCGCCACAGTCCGTCACCGACTCTTGCGAGAAAATTATCTCTAACCGTATCACGTCAAGACTAACCGAGTTGGAAAAGTTGCCTGCCAATCTGGGAACGCTTGACGTCCACAATTTGAATTTCGACCCCAGTTACAAGGTTCCCGATCAGGACGATGCATTAAAGATTAGAGCCCTTCTCGAGTACAAATCGCTGATGCTGCTCACTAAGCAGAAATCACTGCGTCAGCATATTGTTTTCAACCTCGCCAGCCGCTCGGACCCCGTCTCAGAGAGCATGACCCGGCGGTTTTCTAATCGCCGCGTGCGTGTCAAGACAGTCCATGATGTACGCTTGTCCGAACAAATCGAGATTGGTCAGCGCATGAACAAGGAGCGTCAGGTCCGTGACCGCAAGATTAAAGAGCTCACTGCCTTCCGCGACCACGCGCATCAAGTCAACCTCTCAACGCAGGATCGGAAGCTACGCAATCAGGCTATGGGCCGGGGTATTCTTAACCTTCATAACACCATCCAGCGCGAGGAGGCTAAGCGCGGTGAGCGCACCGCGAAACAGCGTCTGCAGGCGCTGCGGGCTAACGATGAGGAGGCGTACATCAAACTGCTCGACCAGACTAAGGATACTAGAATTACGCATCTACTGAAACAGACCAACTCGTTTTTGGATTCGTTGACGAAGGCTGTCAAGGTCCAGCAGGGCGACATGACCACGACTATCGACGATGATCCCGAGAACAAGGAGAAGATTGATTACTACAAGGTTGCACATAGGATAAAGGAAGAGGTCAAGGAGCAGCCCTCGATTTTGGTGGGTGGTAAGCTTAAGGAGTACCAGATCAAGGGTCTACAGTGGATGGTCTCGCTTTACAACAACAACCTGAACGGTATTCTTGCTGATGAGATGGGCCTCGGTAAGACCATCCAGTCAATCTCGCTAATTACCTACCTCATTGAGAAGAAGCGTGAAATTGGACCCTACCTGGTAATTGTGCCGCTGAGTACGCTGACAAACTGGACGCTTGAATTTGAAAAATGGGCGCCAGGCGTAAAGACCATTGTGTACAAGGGTAACCCGACCCAGCGCCGTGAGCTTCAGAACCAGATTCGCATGGGTGACTTCCAGGTGCTGTTGACTACGTTTGAGTACATTATCAAGGACAGACCTATTCTGTCGAGGATCCGGTGGGTGCACATGATTATGGACGAAGGACACAGAATGAAAAACACCCAGTCTAAGCTGTCATACACTTTGACAACCTACTACACATTTAAACACCGGCTGATTCTGACGGGTACGCCTTTACAGAACAACCTGCCGGAGCTTTGGGCACTTCTTAACTTTGTGCTACCGAAGATTTTCAACTCTGTCAAGTCATTTGATGAGTGGTTCAACACGCCCTTTGCCAATACCGGCAGCCAGGACAAGATGGAACTAACCGAAGAAGAGAGCTTGCTTATCATTAGACGTCTGCATATTGTGCTTCGTCCGTTTTTGCTGAGAAGATTGAAAAAGGATGTCGAAAAGGATCTGCCTGATAAGGTCGAAAACGTCATCAGATGTAAGATGTCAATTTTACAGGCCAAGCTGTATGAACAAATGATCAAGCACAATGTACTTTTTGTTGGCTCTAGCACCAAGACTGGTATGAAGGGCTTGAACAATAGAATTATGCAGCTCAAGAAGATTTGCAACCATCCATTTGTCTTTGACGAAGTCGAGAACCTGGTGAACCCAAACCACGAGACAAATGATAACATTTGGCGCGTGGCAGGCAAGTTTGAGCTGCTCGACCGCATCTTGCCCAAGTTCAAGCGCACGGGCCACAGAGTCCTCATGTTTTTTCAAATGACACAAGTTATGGACATTATGGAGGATTATCTGCGTTTGCGTGAGCATACATACATGCGTCTTGATGGTACGACCAAGGCTGATGACAGATCGGCACTGCTCAAGAAGTTCAATGCTCCGGACTCGCCGTATTTTATGTTTTTGCTGAGTACCCGTGCTGGTGGTCTAGGTCTCAATTTGCAGACCGCCGACACCGTCATTATCTTTGATAGTGACTGGAATCCCCATCAGGATTTGCAAGCACAAGATAGAGCCCACCGTATTGGTCAAACCAAGGAGGTCAGAATTATCCGTTTGGTGACTGAGGACTCAGTTGAGGAGGCAATTTTGAGCCGAGCTCATGCTAAGCTCGAAATCGACGGCAAGGTCATCCAGGCAGGTAAATTTGACAACAAGTCAACTGCTGAGGAGCAGGAGGCCTTTTTGCGGTCGATTCTTGAAGCCGAGGAGGTGCGTAAACGGTCAACGTCAAATGAGCGTGATGATGAGATGGACGATGAAGAGCTGAACGAGATTCTTGCGCGCAGTAACGAGGAGGCCATTCTGTTTAATGAGATGGACAAGGAGCGGTATGAACTTGAGGGCCCCGAGCGTGAGCGACTAATCACGCTCCCCGAGCTGCCCGCCGAGTACCAGCGCGACATTGATGAAATCCAGGAGGAGATCGCCAATAAAAAGCTCAAGGAGGTTGAGACACTTGGCCGTGGCACGCGGCGCGGCAATGGCGGCCGAGTCTACTATGACGATGGGCTCACGGAGGAGCAATGGCTCAACGCCGTTGATAAGGATGCTGAGACTCTGGAGCAGGTAATGGAGAAACAGCGGCTCAAGATGGACCGCAAGCGTGAGAAGCGTAAGTCGACAAAGGCCACCTCGGAGGAGGAGGCGGACGCTCCGACACTGGAAGCGACTCCCGAGGATTACCAAGAGGAGGAAGAAGATGAAGAGGAAGAAGAGGAAGCAGAAGAAGAGGAGGTGCCGGTTAAGGCTGCGCCGATAAGACGCCGATCGAAGCGTGGCAGTGCGACGCCTGTGGCGACGACGCCAGAACCCCCGCGCAAGCGGCGCCGTGGCACCGTGGGGCGTGTGGAAACCCCTGTGAAGGCCGACTCGGAGGAACCCGCTGACACAGATAATGATGCTGGTGCAGCAGATACCGAGCCAACCACGCTTTTGGCCAAGACTACGCAATTAATTGAATCATTACATGGGCTCACGGTCACTGACAGTAATGGCGATGTGCGCTCCCGCACCGAGCTTTTCGAGACGCTGCCAGACCGGGCCGAGTACCCCGACTACTACGACATTATCAAAAAGCCTGTGGCCCTTGCCACCGTTTTGGCCAAAGCCAAAGCTGCTTCAACAAAAGGCGGTAGTGGCAGCAGTTACAAGTTATTGACAGTCAAGAATGATTTGATACAAATGTGTCGCAATGCTATGCGATTTAATGAGCAGGGATCCGATGTGTATACCGATGCTGAGGTGATTAGGGCGGAGGTTGAGAAGTGGTATAAACAAAATAAGTAATGAGAAAGAGCGTGCGTGTGTGCATGTTGTTTCAACTAGTGAGTGGTAAATACTATTATTATTATTATTATTTTTTTTTTTTTTTTTTTTTTTTTTTTTTTTTTTTGTTTTGGTATTTTTTTTTTTTGGAAATAAATTTTTTTTTTTTTTTTATAAAGAAATTTTAAATATTTTTTTTTT
>Ga0160505_100848_pt1 | contig 15651 bp, 7 predicted proteins | sample DIDeMG_FD_108225 | JGI IMG/M metagenome (GOLD analysis project Ga0160505, IMG submission 108225) | Enriched chicken feces microbial communities from UW Madison campus, WI, USA - DID2874_E49_Stillage MG | ecosystem: Host-associated > Birds > Digestive system > Large intestine > Fecal ... | reverse complement strand
TTGGTTGAGATTACATGTAAAGGTGAAGTAGAGTTGAACTGGAAGTCTCTTTCCGATAGCTCAATGGAACCAGTAAAGTGCTCAAAAGATGGTTATCAATGTCAAAAGAAAAGGCCAAACCTGGGACATATTTCAAGTTCAGGTTCAGACACTTCTACCCAAACTTCTGACTCGCTACGGATATAGTAACATATTTGAAAACACAAGCTTACAATACGGCAATCTTTAAACGCAAACCTCAATGACCTACAAAAATCAACAATTTGAAAAACCAAAGATCCAAAAATTCAAATAAATAAATTCAGTTTTCTTAATTTTATCCCCCTCATCAGTACTTCAAACTTCAAACTCTCCAAGGTCCATAGTGTTCATGACTCGGTGCAACTTCCCGCACCTTGTTCACATACACACCTACGTCCACCCACTTTTAACAACCACATTATGAGGTACGGCGTCCCATTATCCATGAAAACCCACTAAAATTGACCCCACTAACACTCAGCGGAAAATTTGTCAGAGCGTCGAAGTACAGACACGTGTTTGGCCAGGCCGCCAAAAAGGAATTGTGCTACGAAAACTTGAAGATCACCAAGAATGCTTGGGACTCCAACATCATCAACACCAATGGAAAGTATCTTTTTGTCAATTGGGATGCATCTGGAGGTGGAGCATTCGCTGTAATTCCTCTTAATGAGGTCGGAAAGGCTCCAGATACCGTGCCTTTGTTCAGAGGTCACAAGGGTCCAGTTTTGGACACCGCATACAATCCATTCAACGAGCAGCAGGTGGTGAGTTGCTCTGAGGATGGCAAAATCTTGTTGTGGGATATTCCTGAAGACTATTCGTTCCACAACTACGTAGATGAAGACGACAAGGTCAAGGAGCTTGAGCCTACGAAGGTTCTTTCTGGCCACACCAGAAAAGTCGGCCATGTGGAGTTCCACCCCTGTGCTGAAAACGTGTTGGCATCGTGTTCCTTGGACTACACAGTCAAAATTTGGAATGTCGAGACCGGAAAGGATGAGATCACCTTGCAGCACAAGGATTTGGTGACGTCGTTTGCTTTCAACTACAACGGTTCGCTTTTGGCCACAACTTCCAGAGACAAGAAGTTGAGAATTTGGGACATTAGATCTGGGAAAGTCATTTCGGAGGGTCCAGGCCATACTGGTGCTAAGCCTTCGAGAGTGGTGTGGTTGGGTAACACTGACCGTATTTTGACCACTGGTTTTTCTAGATTGTCCGACAGACAGGTTGGTATCTGGGACGTCAATGACATCGAGAAGGGTCCAATCGACGGTTTTTTGGTCATTGACTCGTCATCTGGTGTGTTGATCCCATTCTTTGATGAGTCTACCTCCATCTTGTACTTGGCTGGTAAAGGTGACGGAAATGTTCGCTACTATGAGTACGACAGCGACGAGCTCTACGAATTGTCACAATATGCTTCCACAGACCCACAGAGAGGTTTTGCTTGTGCTCCAAAGATCAAGGTGAATCTTCACGAGAACGAGATTTTGAAGTCCTTCAAGACCATCAACGACCATTCGATTGAGCCTGTCTCGTTCATTGTCCCCAGAAAGTCCGAGTTGTTTCAAGAGGATATCTATCCTGATGCGCCTTCTGACAAGCCGGCGCTTTCTGCTGCTGCCTGGTTTGCTGGGGAGAGCACCAATGGTCCATTGTTGGTAAGCATGGAGGCTATTTATGATGGAAGCGCAGGTCAAATCAAAGAGTCCACTCCGGCAGTGAGCATCTCTGAGAAGAAGAAGGAGAAGGAGACCAAGGCTGCTACTCCAACACCAAAGGCTTCTGTTCCATCAACTCCAGTCCAAAAACAGACTACTCCAGCACCTAAGGAGGTCACACCGCCAAAGGACAAGGAAGTTGACGAAGTGTTGAAGTCATCCAAGGAGGTCGACAGTCTTCTCAACAAAGTGGTAGACGAGTCCGATGACGAAGATTCGAAGAGAATTGAGGAGAGCAAGGATGATGACTGGGAAGAGGTGAAGAAGCCTGTAGAGGAGCCAGTGAAGCAGCCAGTTGTTGAAAAGAAGGAGCCAGTGAAGGAACCAGCTGCTGAAAAGAAGGAGCCAGTTGCCGAGAAGAAGGAGCCAGTTGTGGAGAAGAAGGAGCCAGTTGTGGAGAAGAAGGAGCCAGTCGTGGAGAAGAAGGAGCCAGTCGTGGAGAAGAAGGAACCAGTCGTGGAGAAGAAGGAACCAACTGCTGAAAAGAAAGAGCCAGTGACAGAAAAGAGTACTGAGGCTAAGGAGGCCCCAAGGGCCGAGTCTGGCCCAAGTTCAGCAGGGCAACCTACTTTGAGAGCAACAGTTGACAAGCTTGCAAAACTCGTGGAGAGCTTAGAGAAGCAAGTCACTATCTTGACCGAAAGTGGTCTTGAGAAGAACAATAAAATTGAACTGTTAGAGAAGAAGATAGATGAACTTTTAAAGAAGTGAGGTTCAAGTGTGAGATGTATACAATAGAAGATTACCAAAGTCTTTCTTGTAGAAAGTCGCTAAAGCAAGCAAACTTATCTAAATACCTAGTGGTATTTAAATGGAATACAATTAAGTGTAAACGATTAATGGCATAATGAAATACACTACTGCTCAAAACTGGACCTGATGCATAGGCCTTGTTATTCTTTTCGAGCTAGAGTAGCGAAGGTGAGTTAAGCTTTTGACCGAGAGATTTAGAATATCCAAGGAAGCAAGAGGATATATAGAGGGAAATGTTTAATGAAGTAATTGGAAGGGTTCGTTCATTTGGAGGAGTGTAAGATAAGGAGAAATCTTGTAGGGACTATTCCTGCGACCACGATCAAATTATTAGAATGATAATGTGTTCCTATTATACATAATTCACTATTTCCTAACCATTAACAAACCCTTGTCCCCTGGATCATCCATAAGTTCGAGACTAGCTTCTCAGGTTCATTTTCAGTCTTTCTTAATGTCGTAGAACTTTCGGAAGATCAACGCAGAGAGGTTCTCAGTGTCAAATGTCACCATTCCGTTGAACATTTCCCATTTCTTCTTTTTCTCGTATTGCTGGTCCAACAATTGGTCCAACGTAATGGAACCACATGCTCCAGGGATTGTCACCGAGCCGGTTGCTGCTTCAATGACGAACGTTCCCAGTTTGTGACAACTGAACATGAAATCAAGCTTAGAACTTGATGCACTCTTCCCTGAGAGATCTCCACCAAAGTCTAGAATAATGTCCTGGTCCATAAGCCTCTTGGCAGAATACTTGTAGGAACCAAACTTAGGCAAGCGGTTGTTCTTTCTGAGCTGACGATGGTAGAAGTATTGTTTGCTGAAAACAGGGATTATATTGAAAATCTTTTTCTCCTTTGGTTTGAGTTGCAACTCTCCAAGAACCTTTTCGATATGCAGCTCATAGTCTTTGAGCTGGCGAGTCAAAAACTTCTCCTTTTCGAGCAACTTGTTGACAGTCTGATCTGCGATTTTCAATTGTGACTTTCTGGAAACTCTTTGCGAGTCTTTGGTCTTGATATCGACAACAATCAGATTGAGAAGCTCCTGAAAAGAATTTTTACGTGAAACAATCTCGAGCGACTCCAATTGAAGAATCACCTTGAGTGCTAGTTTCTTCAAGTCGATGTAGCTCATCTTTGTCAAATCTCCCAAGAAAGATTTCCTGTAAGGATTGATCTCGTTACCACTGGACCCATCATTTTCGATTTCGATGATCTTTCTAAACTTGTCTTCGTGGATAGGCTTGATTCCATGTATGAAAAGCTCCAAAAGGTCGTCACCATCTTGAACTCTGATGATATAGAGCAAGCACCTTTTTGCCTGCGTCAAAAGCGTTCTGACCTTGGAATCTGCGACTGTATCCTCCTGGGTTTTTGGAGATAGAGTCAACGTGAGAGAACCCATTTCAGTGAGAGTAACGAAGTCATCAGCAGAATTAACTACTTCGTTCAACTCACTTGCAATAGTGTACAATTGGTCATCCAAACTTGGTGCCACAACATCGATGTTCCTTGTGATCATTTTCTCGACTGCAATCATATCACTGACCTTCATTGTCAATTGTGGCTTCGAATGAGCGACAATATCATCATAGTCGTTCATTTCGTACTCAATCTCCAACAGCTTCACTTTTATAACCTCCTTGATGATGTCTCTGGTAGTTTCCGCACACGATGTCACGTAATCGTTCAAAGGCTTCATGAAGTTGTCTGAGAAAGGCTTCATGGAGAATATCTGCAACAACACTCTGCTGAGATGCTTTAGGTTCTCAGACAGCGTACTAGGAGATCCCACCGCTATAGCATATGGATCTTTTGTAGAGTATCCGAAGTTCTCTGGGAATTGCAAGATGTTGTTAAAGTAATGCTTGATAATGATGACACCAGCTACCGCAAGATGCTGCTGTTCAGAATGGTCAGGGAAATTTACCAACGAAAGCTGGTAAGCCTGGTGGGCAAGAATCCTGACATGAATTGGAATTTCGGAGACTGAAGACTGGATGATTTCGAGTGAATCAGTAGCTGCTTCTCTCAATGCAATCAAGTTTCTAACAAACGACGCCGAAACTTCTTCGTCCTGAATTGCTTCCTGCGGAGTGACAATCATTTTCTTGGACGAAGTACCATGAATCCTGTTCTCTTTCTCCCGGATATGATTGTAGATTATAGAAGGATCAGATTCAAATGTAAGCTCATCTTCATCGATAATTCTCGACACTATCTTTCCGAAAATCTGCTTGAGGTGCATTCTCTGGTAGACGTGGTTGTTAAAGTCGACGATATAGTCAATCCACAAGGCTGATTTAACCTTGGTGATATCTGCAATGTTTTTGCTTCTTTTCATATCGTTCTCCATCAAGGCACAGATGAATTTCAAGAAGAAGAACTCTTCTCTAGAATGAGAGTTCACAGAGCCTTTCAGAATTGGATACACCAGAAGAATTTGATATTGAAGATTCTTGATGTACTCATCACGATCGCAACTTGGATGTTCCTTGTAAAGTCTCAACCAATAAGTTGGCTTCGTTTGCAAGAAGTAAAACATTGATTGATACAACTCAATTCTCTTTCTGGAGGACACATTCAATTTATCCAAATTCTTCACGTTCATGGTCTTAGGTTGAATTGGTTTGTATGCTTTGAACTTGTTGTTCTGCTTCATAAAGTCTTCGATTGAAATCTTGTTTTTGTCCAATAAACTCAACTTGATATCCAAATTCTCAATCAGCAGCTCCAACTCCTCGTTGTTTTTGGACTTTTCAAGGATGAGATCTTTGAGCTTGCTCAACTCCATCTCTTCCAGGTAATCCTGACCACTATTGGAAAGCAAGTAGGCGAACTTCCTTACAACCCCAACAGGCGGATTCTTCATGTTGATCAATGCCTTGTATGCGTTTTGGGTGTACTTACTTCTGAGAATCGACTGTGCCTTGATAACCTTATCGAGATTAGTGGTATAGTGAGCGTCTAACTGCTTTCTCTCCATGACGATCTTGTTAGCTCTTATCTTTGCTTGTAATGTGATAATAGAGTTAACATCTTCGTAGATATCCTCCATATCAACATCTTGGCGGAATCTGAGCAAAATACCTCTGAAAATCGTCTGAAGAGGAATGATTTCTGACTCGGCAACGTAATCCAAGACAGCCTTCTTGTATTCAACCTGTCTTCTTACAGAGTTTCCTCTGACTTTGGCGAAAAGCTCATTCATTTTAATGTCTTCTCCAAGCAATGTAATCAAGACATTATTACAGAGCCGAGTTCTTAAAATGGCTCCTCTTCCAATACTTTGAAGTTCTTTCATAGAATTGCGCTCTCTACCAAGTCCTCTCAAGTAGAATCTCACTTGGTTTCTAGCTTTTGCTCCTCTAATTAAAGATTGAAGTGGGACCATATCTTGTTCCTCCAATCGTGAAACAATTGATGAATTCGACCTTCTGTTATACAATATGCGACGACCCATGGATTGAAGCTCAATGAGAGACCTCTCAACCTGAGATCTGTTTGAGGTGATGGTGGAAACCCTTCGATGAATACCCTTTCCCCTAATAATGCATTGAAGCAGAAGCAACTTGGACTCGTTGTTTTTCAATACACTCTTAACATTTCTTACTCTCTGTCTGGCCATTGACCCACGAATAATGTTCTGGACGTCTCGAACAGAATTCTCAGAATCAGCCGTGAAGCCATACCCCAAGAATCTCCTCAGAAGCTTGCTTCTGGCGATTGACTGCAATGTTTTAATATCTTGTTCGTAATAACGCAAATCATCACGATGACGGTGCACAGTTCTTCCTCTCGTAAGGTTTCCTCTAATGACGGAAAAAAGTTCTGTAAGTTCCGAGTCGTAGGATCTCAAAATAATCTTATCCACGAACATCTTGTATCTGAAGATTGCACCTTTAGACAATGCCTGTAACTTGATGACATTGACCACATGACTGTTCAATTCGGTTGTGTGGGTATACGTAACGGACGCAGGCTTATACAAGACCGGGGAGCTGCCATAATTGACGGGAGACCTTCCATATAGAGAGGAAACTTGTCCGACTGGAGACATGTGGACAGGAGATGAAACTTCCAGTGGAGATAGACGATCCAGGGATAAGAGTTGCACTGGAGAAAGCGTCACGCCGGCTGATTTAGTGGGGCTCGATTCAGGCGTCTTGTGGATGGCTGCAGACAAGTCGGGCTTTCTGACACTGTTCAATTCGTAGTTCAGCAGTAGCAGAATCGTAGGTGACTTCTCTCTGAACGGATTAGGATCATCCATGGTAGAAGGTGGTATCTTCGGACGCATGGGTAACTTGGAAGGCGTTTGCATGGTCAAAGTCCTGTTGATGTATGAATTGTGGCCATCTGTACTCGACCCGTTATCAGCACTAGAGAAGTTTGGCAACGAGTGACCCACCAAGGCCCTGTTTGCTGTTTTGATGTCGGATTCGGAGAATTCGAGTTTTCCCACCAAATTTTCAATAGCTGGGTAGCTCACATCCATCTGGTGGATGATGTAACTCATAGCATGGAGACAGAACCACACCTTAGGCACGTCCTTGGCATCATAAAGGTCCGTGAGCTCGAATCTGAACAAATCAGGGATGTTCAAGTGCTGGAGCAACTTGAAGAAGCGATTAATGTTCTCCGTGTGTCTGAATTCAAGCTTGCGATCGTTGGTATATACGTTCTTTCTCACGGGTAAGAACACATTGGCCAATTTGGCCAAGTAGATTCCATTCTGGATGTATGAGATGAGAGTGACTGGATCCTGGGCGATTTTCTCCCGAAGAACTATCTCGAGCCAATTCTTGATGGCCTGGATCCGACATAAGTACTCGTAACCTTTTGAAGTTTTGGATCCTGGCTTGAAAGTAGCGGGCTGGCTTAAACTAGAAACGTCTTTGGATGTCTTAGACCCTGATCTGCTCTTTGGGGTGGTCTTGAAAGATGAGACGGTGGCAGATGGAGTCTCGAATGAGTTCCGGAGAAGCACGTTACGGGCTGGCGTCTCGATGTTCATCTGGCGAGCCAAGTCCTCTAAGTCTGGAGAATCAAGCTTTTTGACATTGAGGTTGGACTTGGAGTTGAATTTTAGCGTGGATAAGGGCTGCCGTGGCTGCGCCGAGTCCTCCAAGGCCTCCAAGTAGCGAGAGGCAATGTTTCTAACGGAAGCCATCGAAGCAAGAAGTAGGGACTTGGAGATACGTACAAGTTTATGTTTGGAGAAGTGATTCAATGGTGTTTCCGCATTGGGCCAAATCCACAATAAAGCGCACCATCCGCAGCCATAGACGGTTGAAACATGGAGAAGAAAGCAGAGAAAAAAGAGATGGAGGGATGGAAGAAATTGAATTGGATAATTGGATAGTTTAGAAGATACACCATAATCCTTGAATATAGTCCAAGAAGTAAATGAGATTTATTGAGAATTATAAAGACATGCCCAACTTATGTTATGATAAGTTTCTCAACTATGGTTAGCAGCTCTAGGCCAGTGAATCATCGTGTCTTTAAGCTGGAGGAAGGGAAGAAAAGTCAGGTTCCGTTGTCCTTGAATAGGGAAAATATAGAGAAGATTTGTAGTTACATTTGGCTTTGATAGTTTTAGATGAGAGATTCATACTAGAATAACGAATTGCATTGAGTCCTCGCGTACTGGAATGAATTATTAGATTAGATTTCATTTATTCCTAATTGCAAAGTCGCCTGATTCAAATTGTTGATTCGATTTAACAAGCTTGAATGATACATCACTTGATACTACATAGTGATTAATATGTCTATGGTTTGTTAACGTTGCCCACAAATGATCAATAAGTGGCACAAAGAACTTTCGGCAGAGAACAACCAGATAAAGTTAAACAGCTGGATCTCAACTCTAGAAATATGAAGCAATGGGACCTGAAAGTGTATAATTGATGGCACTGCACTGGAATGCCTGAGCCATAAGAGGTCCCACTATCCTTATCCATCATACCAGTCAATGCAATAAATAGGCGACTCTCTTGACTGAAGGACTTCGATCTACGACATTGAAGTGTTTCAATATTCATTTTATAGATTTCCAATACAAATCATAGTAGCGGCCACCACATGAATGAATACGGCAGACTCGTTGTATATTGACAAAAAATTCTTCCGTTTAATCATTTGTTACATTTATAATAAATTTCAAACCTATGTTCCATTCAATACTTAAATTTCCCTATTCTAGAACATTTCCCTGCCTATCCATTCTTATATCCGTAATCAACTTCTCTCAGCTTGTTGCCTTCTATAACTCTCCTCCAAAAAGGTTATTGTTTGATCCAATGAGTCCAACTGGGCCTGCTGACGCGGAAGTGCACTCTTGAGCCCTGCAAGGGACTTGATGCTTTCTTCGAGATCTTGCACAATACCATCGGCATTTGGAATCGTCTCTTCCATGATTGGGATGTCTACTATTTCGGGCTCAACGTCAGCCAACTCCTTTATGATAGAGGTCACTTCCTGATCTGTGGATGCTACTAGCGACTCGTAAGCGTCGCGGGCCTGCTGCGGGAGTTCACGTCGGAGTCTTGTGACCTCAGTGGTCTCCTTTTCTACCAGCTGGATAACCGCTCTAAGCTTCTGGTTCAATTCTGTATCAAAGGGAACTACTTCCTCTAATGGCTGAAGCGCAAGAATGTCACGAATCAGCACGTTTTCCTCGGCCAAATCACGGCCATCCACGATAAACGCCAGTTTGGCCATTTCGAACGCCGCAGCAAGGTTGTCGTTGACAATGTTCTCAACTTCCACACGTAGAGGATCATGACGATCAGATACGGGAAGATGATGCTGAATTTTGGCTTGTGAAGCCACGAGAAATTGACGGTAAAGATGCGCTAGGTCTTGTTTGGAGAGTACGATCTTGTCGTAGTGCTGAGCGCTCATATTGCTATTATTTTTTTTTGGTTTGGAACGAAGTAGTTGCAATGAATCAATTTGTATTGTAATTCTTTTAAAAGTAATTGTTGTGACAATGAATGTTTATGAACTGCTTGAATAAAATGTTGTAGCGAACTATATTGATGTATTTGTATGTAGTTGTAAAGATGTATACTACCTGCAGTACACTTGTATTCCTTATCCAAGAACCTTCGAAGAAAGTATAAACAACCAACATAAACAGATACAAGGGTGAAAATAGTGGGCAAAAAGAAAAAACTTGAATATCTCTCTACATTTGTATTCACTGCCTTCTCTACATTTTATTTATCTAGTCCTATCTGTTTTGAGGTTCGCACGTCCCGCATGTCTCCGACTTGTAATAAAATAATCTCAACTCCAACTACCTAAACCAAAATGAGTTCCACCAGCTCCGAACTCACCCCACTCTTTGCTCCGTTCTTGGGTTTCGCCGGCTGTGCCGCATCCATGATCTTTTCATGCGTGGGTGCAGCTTTCGGCTCGGCAAAGTCCGGAATTGGTATCTCGGGTATTGGTACTTTCAAGCCTGAGCTTATCATGAAATCTTTAATTCCCGTGGTGTTGTCGGGTATTCTCTCTGTGTACGGATTGGTTGTGTCGGTGTTGATTGCCGGAGGCATGAATCCATCCGAAGAGTATTCGTTGTTCAAAGGCACTATGCACTTTGCTTGCGGCCTTTCAGTTGGTTTGGCTTGTATGGCTTCTGGTTACGCCATTGGAGTCGTGGGCGACGAGGGTGTCAGACAATTCATGCACCAACCTCGTTTGTTTGTGGGAATTGTGTTGATATTGATTTTCGCCGAAGTTTTGGGCTTGTATGGCTTGATTATTGCCTTGATCTTGAACACCAAGGGTACTTAGCTACAACTCAATGCATAGTTAGAATTTATTGTACATTGTCCCGTAGGGAATCTTTTCCGCCACCTTTTTCTCATGGGCTCTAGGGGCTCTAATCCACTAGTCCGTCTGCATTTTGTCGTCCTCGACCTTGCCATTGGATCCCAAGTTGACACGGCCCTCATCGTCAATGAACTTATGAGAAAACTCACTGACAAATTTCACAGACCGCTCCGAGTCCAAGAACAACGTGTATGCTCTCTTGAGATCCACCAAGTCGACGCTCTGACTCATTCTCTTCAGGGCAATCTGCTGGGACACGGAAATCAAGTTGGACGCATATCTCAAGCTGGTCTCCTGGCCAATCTTGGTCAACAACTCCAATGCATCGGAAGTCAACTCCACCTCTTCCTCGTTGGCACGAATCGACAAGATGGTACGCATCTCGTCCGCTGTGTAGTTGGACGTGTGGATAATAATAGATCTGTCCAACAAATCCAAGGGAACTCCATGTGGAGACTTGTAGCTAGTTCCTCTGGTTTGTGAAACACCACGATTGGTGGCCATCACCACAATGGGGGCAAAGTCGTCCTCCAAAGCACGATTTATGAACGAGAAACACTCAATGTCCAACATGTGCACCTCGTCAATGAACAACACTCCAGGAACAATCTCGGCCTTACCTTCTTCTTTCCATTCGGCAACCTTGGTGTTGATCTGGTCACGAACCTCGGATCTGATCTCACCGGTGTCACCTGAGAATAACGCGAGGAAGCCTTGTTGTCTGGAATTGATCACATCGATCTCGTGCAAAGACACCGTGTGGACAACCTCCTTTCTCTTCTGCAACTCGCCCTCAGGACACTGAACAAACTTTGTTTCTGGACCCATGGCATCGTAGTCTCTAGCTCTGGTGAAAGACTTACCCAACTTAGTGATTTTACCGGAGGCTTTGTCAATGGAGATGACATCTCCAGCCAAAACCTTCTCCTTGGTCAAACCGTCAATCATCTTGTTTCCCAACTCATAGATAGTCTCCATATCGGTGGTCTTGATAGTAAGCTTACCCTGCTTGTGGCCACCGGTGATGGAACGGTCGATCTGAATCTCCACCACCTCACCTTCGATGATCTCAGTCTCCTCCTTGATTTTGATACCGATGGACTTTCTGAATGACTGGGTCAACGACTCGGTCTTGGACAAGTCCAACGAGAAGATCTCAGATCCGGCAATAGCCGTGAACGGCACGTCCTGGCCCAAGCTCTGAGACAAACCCATGGCAATGGCTGTCTTTCCTGTTGATGGAGGTCCTGCAATCAAAACAGCTCTTCCAGCAATTTGGCCAGCCTGGACTAACTTCAAGATGAGGCCTGCGGCTCTTCTAGCCTTAAGTTGGCCAACCATGCCCTGAGCAGATTCCTTTGGCACCAAGTTGTCATCTAAGCCCAAACCGGTGATGTGAGAATGCGATGCAATTAGCGAGAGCCCGTTCTGGTCTCTTGACTGGGTCGACGTGGTAGCAATAGTGGACGCCTGGATGTTAGTATTGGGGCTGATGAAGCGAGTTTCCGCGGGGATACGTACCATTTGGTTGTTGGTGAAATGTTTGAGTTTTCGATAGTGAAGAGGTGAATGTCGCGGACTTCGCACGACGGTTCCATGATGGAGTAGTGGGATGGTATTAATGGAGGTATTTTAAGGATTAGGGTGAATAATAGATAATTTTTATATAAAGTTGAAATTACAAAAGAGAAAGTATTTTTCTCATCAATAGTTTGCAGGGATTCAATCAAGACGAATAGTTAGTTTCATGGTCTCTTGTATATGCATAGTAGATTACTAGATACACATTTTCCAGTGGAATAGTATCACTAGAAGAGAGACCAGCAGAGACTTGGATGATTTTTTCCGAAGATCCTTCGATATTATGAGTATATGGCCATTTGAGAAATTATTGTTAATCAATAGTTCCTTCTTACTCAATTGACAACCAATCAAGATTGGCACTGTGGTGGATGTCATGGATCTATCACCTCGGATGAAAATTTCCACACCAAGCTAATGTAGACATCTTATAATCCACTCGAGAAAAGACGGATTGAACTCGACAACCTGACTTACGTAGTGGCTTCAGTAAAACACATAAGTTAAGAGACTCGAAGTCCATACTGGAAACATATACAACTCCCTACAATATTGTCTCATATTCTTCTCTCATTCATCTATCTAAAGCTTCTGCTTCGTAGCCAATGGCTGCTCTCCGTACATGCTGTCGATCTGACTGGCAAAATATTTGGCCGCAATAGGACGTCTGATCTTCACCGTAGGAGTGATCACTTCTCTCTCCAACCGTAATGGCTCAAACTCAATGTACAAGTTCTGGACGGTCTCGAATCCCTGAAGACCCTTAACATTCTTGTTCAACTCCCGAAGCAATTTGGTTCTGTTCTCATGCTTGTTTACATGCTCTAAGATCGCACTTTCGCTCAGAAGCTCCGACTTATTAACTCCACACTTACGTGACAAGAAGTGCACGATCTTCTCGGGGTCAACTCCCACAACTGCAACCAAGAAGTGGTTCAACGAGTTGCCGTGCACGAAGCACTGAGTAAGAAGGGTGTTTCCACTGAGGTAGGCGTTCTCAACCTTCTCTGGCGTGACATACTCGCCCTGCGATAACTTGAAGAAGTTCTTCACACGATCAATGATGAAGATTCTTCCATTCTTGTCAATTCTAGCCACATCTCCCGTGGAAAACCATCCATCTTTCAAGCACTTTGCAGTCTCCTCTAGATTCTTATAGTAGTGGCTGAAAATCTGGCCACCACGAATCTCGAGTTCTCCACTAGGTCCGCGAGGATCATCCAAGGCATAACCCATGGCCGGTAACTCTCTGACACGAATCTCAGTGCAGAGTCCGGGAGCACCACAAGAGCCTGGAACCTTCTCATAAGGCGAACTGAACGAGAATCCAGCAAACAGCTCTGTCAATCCATAACCTTGAGAAAAGCCAATACCAAGGGCAGCTTTCATGAACTTCACAGTCAGCGGAGAAATTGGTGCCAGGCCCGTGATACAGTAGACCATGTTGTCGAATCCCAAAGCAGCACGCAACTTGGGCATCAAAACCTGGTCGTATACCCAGAGCTCTCCCTTTTGCTCGTCAGCAGCTCCTTGTCTGTTGTACTTGATACCAATGCATTTCTCGAAAAGTGATTTCTTGAGAGCCAGGTCCAGGTTGACGGTGGCATTCTTGATGGCAGTTTCCATCTTTGTGTACACACGAGGAACGTTGGTCATGTGCTTAGGCTTGAACAACTTCAAGTCCTCGATCAATGTCAAGGCTGAGCCTCCATGCTGGGGGAAACCAGCCAAGCCTCCCAACACCAAGTTGTAAGCGAGGGCCTGTCTTTCAAAGATGTGAGCTAATGGCAAAAACGACAACGCCGTGTCGTTCTTGATACGTGGAACACGGCACGCAAGGAAAGTGACACCCGAAGCAGCGTTTTCTTGGGTCAAAACCACACCCTTGGGGGCGTTGCCTGTTGTACCAGAAGTGAAACTAATGGTGTAAGTAGTCTTTGGTGAAGGAGGCAAGTCTGCATGAGGGAAGAGTTCTCCGATTCCAAAGACCTGGTTATAGTCGTAGAGCTCAATTCGGGCAGCACGAGCTCTCCTGACCAAGGCCTCGCCAATGGATGCGGACTGGCAATCCAAAGGATCCATGGAAACGAGCGAGATGAGCGCAGCCAATCTGTCTGGAAACTTCTCCTTCAAGGAGATGATCGTCTCTACATGTTCATAGGAGCTGATCACAATAGGCGACTCAGTGAGCTCCAAAATGTACTCGGATGCCGAGTCACCCAAAGTGTCATATAAGACGGTGTTGGTGATGGCGTAGGAAACACACGCTAAATCTGCCAAAACCCACTCCTCACGGTTGGCCAGGTACAAAGTGACGATAAAGGAGTGGTTATCCTTGTCGTAGGAGGCGTAGTCGGTGGTGTGGGCATCAATTTTGCGGTGAGACTCGATGTCAGGGTTCTTGAATGGGTTGTTGCGAAGAAGAAACATGATTCCGGAGCCAAGGTTGCGCTTCAAGGTATCCACTTCGGTAAAAGACTTAGTCACGTAGCGGGGCTCGGATTTTTGTGTCTTATAGTCGTAGGGTCTCGAGGAGAACGCTGGCTTGTCACCATAAAAGGTCACAGCGTTCTTCCACAAGTGGTAGTAGGTTTCGAGATCGCTAGACAAGGCCGTTTTGAGCGACTTCGATGCCTTGCAGCGGAAAGTCGCCGAGTAGCCTGGCTCGGCCAGGCCAGGGATAGCGATGGAATCATCACTGTCGGGAAGAGCTAAGTGCTTCTCGGCGAGCTTGTCGAAGGGTATACCGCACTCAGCGTAGTTGTTAAACACGTACTTCGAGTCGGTGGGGGCAAAGGGGCTCGGCATAGCGGCTAGGGCGTTGGACGCAGTGTAGAAGATATAGCTGAAAAGCTAACAAAAACAAAAAAAAATTGCTCAGGAATAGATCAGGACTACTTAAAGTTGAGTAGACCTTTCAAATGATTTGCAACCAAATTAATGAAATAATTGGAAGACCAGAGTTTAACAATAAAGACCCCAAATCGATGTCAACAGCAACAATCAATAATAATAATATAAAAAGAATTTACCTAGTGATTAAGTATAGATTCCAATTGTTGAATCCATAAGGAAGCCCATTAGCCTTTATATATATAGAGGCATTTCTCCACCTCTCGGCAACAATGCCGCGAAATGTGGGGAAACATGCCGAAACCACCAACATACCTCATCGCCAAGATCGAGAATGATTCGTTGGCAACAATATCTACATAATCGGCGCCCAAATATCTAACCCGAGGCGATAAGCGATTTATGGTGTATATGGTGGTTGAATCTTCTGGAAAGTCAGTATCGGTGTCTCGGTAGGCACAAGAACCCCTCATTCTCGGAAGTTCCGAAGGCCGAGTGAAAAGTCGTGGAGATGGATAAGCCGGGGATATAGAAGTTGTAAGTAATTGGGGTAATTCGTTCAATAAAAACTTAAGATGATTATTTTGAGTGATTGTTCTGTGTGATTTTCATTTGGTGGATTTTTCATTTTTTTTCGGATATTTATAATGTATCTTTTCTTCCTGGACTGGAGATTGCTGTGGTTTCGCTATCCAAACTTGTATTGTATATGAGCCACGATTCTGTCGATCACCAAGTGTCAAGAGACTAATATTCAACATCTAGGGTTCAGCAATTAAATTGCTTCAAATCTTTTATTTTCTTTTTTTTTTTTTTTTTTTTTTTTTTTTTTTTTTTTTTTTTTTTTTTTTTTTTTTTTTTTTTTT
>Ga0160505_100847_pt1 | contig 15658 bp, 16 predicted proteins | sample DIDeMG_FD_108225 | JGI IMG/M metagenome (GOLD analysis project Ga0160505, IMG submission 108225) | Enriched chicken feces microbial communities from UW Madison campus, WI, USA - DID2874_E49_Stillage MG | ecosystem: Host-associated > Birds > Digestive system > Large intestine > Fecal ... | reverse complement strand
GGACAGCCGCCTCCGTACTATCCGCCCGGATAGTGTCTTCGCTACAGCAGAGCTCACTAAAAGCAACCTTTTCGATCCTGTTGGTGTCGCGGGGGTGATAGGGTTGGACGACGGAGGTTTCAACGCACGCTGCTCTGTTTCCTACAGTAAGTTCTTTGCTTTCTGGAGCTGATCAGTAGCTATTAATGGGCTCCGCCAGTATGCCGTGGGGACCAACTGTGGCGTCTGGCTCGGAAGCTATGGAAGCGGTGACGCAGCCCAAAAGCGTATTGCTGTCCTCAACGTCCGCAAGCTTGCGGTGTTGACCGATCATTCACTGCTTCTCGTACTTGCAGGGCAGTCGCTCTACGCGTTCGAGCTGGAATATTTTGCGAACATCAACGCTTCCGAAGAGGACTTCGCGTCGCCAGTCGTGACAACGGTGCCCATGTCTGATGGAGTTTACGATTTTGCCGTCTTTCCGGTTCGATCAACCTCAGACCCTCGCATGCCCGACTCGAATATCGTGCTTCACACTCGCGATATAACTAAACCCGGAAGCGAGCGTTTCTACATGGTACGACCCTATACTCGATCTGAACGAGCCCAACGCCGGTTGGAGTGGGGACAACTACAGCGACTCAACGGCATGGACGGCATGGGCAGCGTGTTCTGGACAGTGCATGGGTCCCCTTACTTCCTATGCGTGTCCGATTTACGTCGACTCACCATGTTCAGTACACTTGAGCTCAAGGACTACGGACTGTCGGTCGTTTTGCGTGATGAAGACCTTTCGGGAGACGGCTACGTAAAATCGCTATTGGGCGTCTTTCGGGCCTCAGCCGCTAAGCTCCTCGTCGTCTTCAGGAACGCTGGCATCTACATCAGCACACGCGATGGTCAGCCTGTCCAGGAGATGATCAGGTGGGAATCGCCTTCGGTCAACCGCGCTGCAGTCCTTGCCGGGCGCCTCCTGTTGGTCTCGCAGATGGCGATAGAGGTACGCGACCTCGCAAAAGGCGTGCAAACGGCGATGGTCACTGGTGACGGCCCATACTCTCTCACCTGGGAGTGAGTTACTTTCGCGACATGTCCAACCCGACTAACATGGTAGTGGGTCGACGCTGCAAACCGACTTGGCGCATCAGGCAATCCATATTGTACGACGGGATGACAAACCCAATCCGTCCATGGCCCTCTACGAGTTCACCATCTAGTTTTGCTACACGCTACTTTGTCGTTCCCAGTGCGTCAACAGCTCCCAGGCCATAGGCTGCGCTGACAGGCAGTGCTCATTTGGACCTCGACTCCGACTCGATCTCGTACCGTCTCACCGGCCTGTTCAAGTCTTGATTGAAGTCTTAAACACGCGACTTCCTTCTCAGTACGTCTCAACTTCCCCTGGGCAACAGAAAGCGCTGACCGGCAAGTTCATTTCGATTACGATGCGACTGGACATGATACAGCGATGCTGGCCGCATACAAGGAGTGCTGTAGACCCCTCGACTGAATGTGTTCGTAAGCCTTCCGGGTGCCACACACGCTCCCGTAGCGCCACCAAATGAAGCATCATTGCATACTGCCGTAGAGGGGCGGGCACATTGGTTTGATAAGGCAGTGACCTTGGCTGTGTACGATGCGGCCCTTGCCGTGGCATGTGGTTTTCGACAACGTCGAGATCCACAAAAGCTCAGGCCTGACGTCGACCAGAAAGCTCTCGTCTTTCTCCCCGTGCCATTCCATCTCGTGTCCGCGCACAAGGCATGCTCTGTCCGGTACAGACTGTACACTGGACTTGTGGTCCATGCAACCTGCTGGAAAGCGTTCGCCAAAGCATCTGTGTGTAAAACGAGACGCAAGCACCTCTGTGCGCACCAGCCTCCACCGCAAAGCCACAACGAGGACGCCCCTGCGCCCTCCGCTATGATGAGTAACAGGAAGCAACTAGCAGGCACACAGGCCTGCTGCCACCTGTCGCCTGTCATGTGTCCCTCCACTCCATCCTCCATCCTCTTCTTCTCACTCATCTATTCTTCTCAGTTATCCTCTCATTCCTTTGTTGCGCTCAGTCAATCGCTGGAACTAAAGCCCCTACCTCCCTCCAAGGACACTAATCCCTGTCTAGTCGACCGCTACATACCGACGCCACCGACGCCACCCCCGTCCACACCGTCACACCGCCGATGTCCATGTTCTGCTGCCTCCCAATCCCATGGCGGCTGCGTCCCAAAGAGGGCCATTTGTCTGTGGAGAAACACACCGCCCCTACCTCCGCGGGACCGAACCGTTCTGCGCACAGCCACCACGGCCACTGTGGATATGACCGCTGTCGTGACTCCGAAGTGGACCACGACCGCACACCTGACACGACCCACACGACAGACTCGGAGATCACTTCCGTCTACGTGTCGGATGCATCCTCCCTCACCTCCACCTCAGTCTCAACCTCAACCTCAGCGTATACCTCAGCCTTGAACCCGACCTCATCTTCAAGTCCAATCTCGACATCCAGCTCAGCCTCCTCAAGCGGCAGTGTCTGTCCACACACGTTACTAAGAGTGGGCCCAAGCTCTGATACATAACAGCTGACACCCAGTACCTCACCATCTCCTGGCCTGAGCCGCGACACGGCAAAGCAAGCGCGACCCACTCCCTCGCCCACGTCGACAACCTGGATGTGAGGTTCCGCGGACCTGTCCCCGCTCACATCCTCAAGGACCTCTCCAACTGGAACAGCGTCGGGGCTCTGTTGAGCCAGAGGAGAGAAGACGATGGGCAAGATCCCCGACAGATCTCGACGGCCACGCCCGAGTTACGGCTCGACGGCGTCGTTGTGCGCCGGTTCATCATGCAGGGACGGATATGGTCCGGCTTTGAAGCTAGCGGCGTCTCTACGAGGGTACTGGAAAGTGCGCCGTCCGAGCATGAAATGCCAGGCTCCTTCCCGGCCTCATCTTGGGCATCGGCTTCAACTCCAGCATCAAGTTTCTCCTCCCCGCCCTCCTCATCGCGCGATCCCGAGCTCCTGAAGGCCGGCTCCATACCGCTCGTAGCCAAGTTCTCCGCACCAAAAGACCACCTTGTGGACACTGAGGGCGTCGTCGCCGAGATATACCGCGAGGCATTCGTGTACGAACACCTCCTGCAGCACCTGCAGGGCTCGGTCGTGCCACTGCACTACGGGACATACTTTGCATGGCAGTCCAGTCGGGGCGGGACGCCAGCCTCCGCCGTCCTGAGCTGTATCCTCCAAGACGCGGGTGAGGCGCTGGGCGCCGTCGGCGAATCGTGGCTCTCGCACGTCTCGGAGGCCGACAAGTGGGTACCCGCATCGTACGTCACTGATTTCAGAATCGCGATTCTGGAGAAATACGAGGCGCTGCATTCCGCGGGGGTCATACACGTCTCTACCGGCCCGAAACACTGGCTGCGCCGCGGTCCCGGTAAGGAGATCCTGCTCATCGATTTCGGGAACTCGCTGCTGCGCCCCAGTGAGGAGGTGGCGCTCGCCGGGCTCGACATGTGGAATGACTTGAGGTATTCGGCTGAGGAGTGGGCGGAAGCGGCCGCGATGGAGATGAATGAGGTTAGGACAATGTTGGGGATGGAGACGGTCCTTCATCCTGTCCAGGAGACAGAGGGTAGGAGAGTGAATCCCCTTGTGGAGGTTGAGGTCGTACCTGACGGCACGGGCGATGGTGATGGCGAGCAGGATAGCTCTGAGACGGCTGGAGAAAATGAATGATCCCATTATGAGGGGGAGGGACAATGGCGACGATAAGAAGATTGTGTGTGTAGCCTCGTAAGTCCCAATTCTGTATGTCAAAGTCCGATGATAGAGTATATTGTCCTTTGTTTTGTGGCAGTTGGGCGCCACAGCCGTCAACGACCGCGACGCTCTGACATCACTTGTGCCCTCGACATACTTGACGTCCAGAGTCTGGGCTTGTGCCCGAGGCCTTATGCCGAGGACGCAAAGACGAGTATCCCACAGATCTTTCACACGGTCACTGTTCTCCCAGGCAGGCTCAACAAGTACTGACACTTGAGCCACACGTCGTATTTCATCTTTCTTCCCCTCTGTTCTCTTTTACCAATCCCCTCATTCTACCACCCCTTCATCTAACCCCCCTTACTCCCTTTGCAATGCCCCGAGCTCCGCCGACACCTAGGACCACCCCCAATCGCCGTGCGAAGGATGCACCTCCTCTCGGTGCCAATTTTACTGTTTGTATCATGTCTTCCACATGCGGTCAATGCTGTTAGCTGACCTGCAGACCCAGCTGCTACTAACCGGCATTCCAAAGGACCTTAATCACGCGAATCGATCGATCCACCAGATGAACTTTGACTACCCGTTTCTCGGCCCCATGGAATTGAAGTTGTTGACGCCGTCCCAAGTCAATGATCTGCTGGCGCTCGAGGGCTGGGAAACGTCGTCCACGCTGCGTCTCACAGCGTTCCAGTCTCAGGGCACCATCTGGGACGCCTTTCGTGCTCAGCCGCTCGCGTTCAACTCGTATGGTCCGCGTGGGCGGGCTATGACGCCCTCTCCCTTTGGTGCTCTTGGTTCGGACGCCTCGGCAAACGGGTCCTACATAGGCACATCCAGCACACGGCGCCCCCTCATCGTCAAACTCACCTCGCCTGATGTCAATCAGGGCTCCCCAGCGTCTCGCCTGTCCAAATTAACGGAGGAAGTCGCGAATGAGGCCTGGATCTACAAGAACGTTCTGAAGAAACTACAAGGCGACGTCGTGCCACAATTCTATGGAGTCTACGCCTCGGTGCAGGAGTGCGATGACCGCAGTGTCCGCATGTTTGCTGCTGTCATGGAGGACGCGGGGCCTGCCTGGACGTTCGATTCGAACATTTCAATGCGGTAGGTGAACACCAAGTTTCGTTCTTCATGACCACCTTTGACCCCAATGGCAGTCGCACCGTTCTCGAAAAGTACTTCAAGCTGCATGAAGCAGGCGTGCTCCACGGCTCGTGCAAGATGAGACACTGGGTCAAGCCGACACTTGCGCCCATCTCCAGTCTTAAACTCATAGACTTTGGACGGTCATGCGTGCGCGACGATGGATACAAGGATGTCCCCCCCGGAGTGACTGTCCTCAGCAAGGACGAGTTCACGAGGCGTGCCGAAAAGGAAAGGGATCTCGTGATGGGGCTGCTACGTTTCAAGTAAATCTGCTTAGTGTCTTTCGCAGGCAGTTGGGGGCTGGCGACACGATCGCTATGCTTCTCGCCCAGGTTGTGGTCAAGGTATTCCATAAGATTAATTGTCCACATGCTCTTAGTCATTTGTCCCACATGCTCTGTTCATTAGCGCCGTCCGTCATGGCAAAGATAAGAGGGGAGGGCGGTATGCAACCGTCATCGTATTTCTGTGAGCTCGGGATGGGACTGGAAGCAGTGCTTCTGACAGATATGGAGGTCAATGGCAGTCCGGCCCCAGGCCACCACGTTCCGGAGTTTGTGGCACATGTGTCCTCATAGTCCTGTGAGACTTCTTGTGCTGAGACCATGAACATGGCCTCATCAAAAGGGAGACCCAAGGGCGTGTCGTTTGGCTCATCTCATCATCTCGAGATGTGGGTAGGATCCTTCTCTCGCTCACGTCTTCTGGATCTCGCATCCTCACGTCGTCTCACCGCACACTTCACCACCTGCCCCGACCGTCTTTCCTTTTCTCCCTTCCATTCTACTCTTCCACTCTTCTACTCTTTTCTCGACTCCAAATCACTCTTCATTCTTTGCTCTTCTCTTCACTCAACGCGTCACTCACTCCACCCCCCACTCTGTTCTTCCCAAACATACACCAAATCTCAATCACCCTCTCTCCCGCTCACGACCTCGACATCCACAATGACCTCGGACCCAGCAAACCCCACCCCGACCCCGACCTCGACCTCGCGCTCGGAGACCTACCACGTACGTACCCCCCCATTCTCCGCTCACATCAGCGGCTCTGCATCACAGGCAGCCCGAAGAACAAGTCCAAGGCCACGCACTCGATCCACAAGCTCAGCACCTCTTTCGACCTCGTTGGCCCTCTGGCGATTGAGGACATCAAGCCTGAGAAGATTGCCGACCTGCTCGCCAAAGCGTCTCAGCAGGAGACAAGGGACGTCGTACTGGACGCGTACCTCTCTCAGGGCCGTGTATGGGACGCGTTCACTGCTCACGAGATCGTCACCGCCACAAAGTCTTTCGACTCCACCCGCGTGTCCACCGAGTCCGAAGTGGATGATTCGGCAGACGATACCTGCAACCGTTCCATCTTCTCCAAGCTCATGTGCAAGCCTCTCAAGATCCAGCCCAGCCTCGCACTCACAGTCAATCCCAACACCGCGACTCCAGCCTTCGAATCCAACATCGTGGTCAAGCTCACGTCGCCCGACGTCAACCCCACAAACGACCGCGACCGCGTCGAGGAAATCACGCGCGAGGCCTGGATCTACGAGCACGTCCTGAAGCCGCTGCAGGGCGACATTGTCCCGCGCTTCTATGGCGTGTTTGCCGGCATCCACCGAGTCTGGAAGACTCCATGGTTCTCGGACGCGGGGCACTGGGAGGAGATGCTGATTTTCGCGGCGGTTATGGAGCATGCGGGGGAGACGGCGAGCGAGAGGGACGTGAAGCGCATGGCCACTTCGGAGCGGTATGTCCAATTCCCGTCCTCTCAGCTCAGATACTGATACGGGACAGCGAGGCCATCCTCAAGCTGTATACCTCCCTCCATAACGCCGGACTCGTTCACCACAGCTGCAAGGTCAAGCACTGGGTCAAGGCCGCAAACGCAAAGTTCAAGCTTATTGATTTTGGGCTCTCGGTCGTGCGCGATGGCGGATACACCGATGTTCCGCCCGGTATTAAGGTGGTTGACTATGACGGGTTTTGGAGGCGCGCGGAGAACGAGATTAATACTGCTAAGGAGAATCTGGGTCTTGTGTAGGCGGTCTTGTCGGTACAGGTATTGTACAGCGGAGATACTATCAGGGACGGGCAGTTGAGGCGTGACGACAGTAACGATTGTTCATAGCTCTGTACTATTTGAGACGCTACGACTTGTGGTGCATCTGTGCTGGCAGCTTACGGGGTCGGTCCCAGAGGCCAGAGGCTGCAGAGACAGCCTCGCAATATTTATCGAGGGTGGACGACCTCCACCACTCACCCTCCACCGCACCGGCAAAACCCCGGCAAAACCCCTGCCTCGTCCAAAACCTGAACTTTCACTCCCACTTGCACCGATCACATCGTCGACAACAATCACATCCACCCACTAACCCACCCCTTACAGTTCATCATGCCGCTGCTCTCGCCCCACCTCGACTTTACAGACACCACGACCTCCCCCTCCCCCTCACCCTCCGCCGCCGCGGCCGCCGCGCTCCCGCCGCCCGGCACGCACTTGGTCGTGAGCGATACACTTACGGCCTCGTCGGCTTTCGTGGTGTATCATTTCGTTGGGGCCGCCAAGGCCGCCAAGGTTCCTGTAAGTCGCATCGCATGCTAGAGTCTGAGACCCCATTGGGTCGATATCAAAAGGCTGTTGAGCAAGTTTGGTTGAGTTTGGTTAATCTGACGGCAGACGATCTGGGTCGACCTCCGCACTGAGACGCCCACCTCCCTTGACGCTGCCCTCCGACGACTCGGCACCTCCCTCCCCGCTTCTCCGCAATTCACGACCATCTCGCCATCTCCGCTCCCGAGGCCGTTGGGAGGGGAACCGTACCTCTTTGATCCTACGCCTTCTCTCATGTCGACATTCGGAGCCGTGCGCAATGCACTTTCCTCCCTGCCCTCTCCCCCTCTCCCAACAACCCCCACGACCCCCACTCCCTCGGCGCTGATCATCCTCGACGGACTCTCGGAACTCGGGCGCTCCGGATTCTCCAGCGTCGAAATCACGCGGTTCGTGCGCGCCGTCCTCGCCCTCAGCGACGCCGCGGTCGTGTCCACACTGCACGCGGACCACCTCCCCAAGACGCCCGACGCGGCCGACACCGAGAGCGCGGACGGCGACCTCCTCCCCCGCCTCCTCCGCTTTGCGGACGCGTGGTGGCGCGTCAGCGGGCTCGCGACTGGTCGATCGGGGGACGTGAGTGGCGAAATTAGCTGTCATCATGTTGGCACCAAAGTTGGGCCGAGTGTGAGGCGCGAGAACCCGCTCCAGTTTAGATTGGAGGTTGGAGGGGTTAAGGTGTTTCCTAAGGGGACGGGGAGGGGGTTCTTGTAGATTAACTGTAGATGATACAGACATGCAGATATTGAGATAGTGGCATGAGTATGAAATTATGAAGCATGAAGACAATTTAGACACGTGCGATATCCGCCGCCGCTAGTTCCTTGCCAGTCTGGCTGCACTCCTGCTCCTGCTCCGCTCCGCTTTGCATCTATTTCCTGCACTGGCCGAGGCCGTGGCATCCGCGCCCAAGGGCGATCCCAAAATATTGTATTGTATGAAAAATGAACGTGGTTGCAAGTGAATGAGGGGAGAATGTGGTGGTTGTGAGAATGTGAAGAATGTGTGGGTGGGTGTCGATGGGGGGTCTATGATTGATTGGTGTGGTGTCTCTATGCCGCGCAATGGCTAATGCTTTGATGTACTGCGTTCGTGCTTGTCTCCACGTCTTCTGATGCCGCTTCGGTCATACTCGTCCTACGCCACCGGATACCCATATCCGGCTACGCGCATCTCTTCCCTCGCGCCTATCCCAGAAGGAACTGGTGCACGGCGACCGGGAACGGTGTCCCAGCGTCCGGCGCCGCGCAGCTATAGTCCCAGCGGTAGTCAAAGGCGAAGAAGATGGCATTGTAGTGGAGGATGATGGCAAGGACGATACCGATATGCCACATGTTGTGGCTCGCGCCCCAGATGTCAAACTTGCCGGGGAAGTAGCACTCGGGGAAGTGGAAGGCGTAGAAGAGCAGACCGAGAACGTACATGCCGACCGAGCGGAAGAACGGGCTCACAAACGCGTGTCCCTTGGTGTACCCGTGCTCGAGGAAGATGTTGACGAGCGGCGCGAACATTGCGCAGTTGAGCGTCAGGAAGAAGAGAATACGCCAGTGCTTGTTCTTGCGCTGATTGAACCACTTCTGGAACGGGAGGTACGAGCCCAGTGCACCGAACGCGACATTGACCGAAGTAAACGCCATGACCGTCTTCGGACGGCAGTAGTAGGCATTGTACACGACCGTGTTGAACGACAACGCAATCAGCCACGAGATGCCGATGTAGTCGACACAGGCACCCCACTCGAACCAGCGCTTGTTGGCGCAGCCGGCCAAAATATGCCATCCAGCCGAGGACGACAGGCACGACGACGCAGCGAGAAGGTAGCTGATGAGCATGGCAGTGTCGATCCAGTGGGCATCCGGCAGCGGCGAGCGCCACACAATCAGCGGGATGCAGCACATGATGAACAGCGTGGGAATAGAGTGCGAGTGGATGTTGACCGTCTCGTTGTGCATGGCAAACGCCGACTTGATGAGCGGAATCGGCCCAGCGAGGCGGTCAAGCGGGATGAAGCGGCTGCGAGTGTTAGCAACAGGTCGTCTTCATGACACCACATGGGTCCCGAGCGCCAAGGCGCAGTTTTGTCCATGAAAGACGGGCCCTTGTCACCAGGACATGTCACGCATGGCCTTCCCTACTTACTATCCGGTCAGAATGTACTGGTTGTTGCGCCACCACACAGGGAGGTCGTTGAAGGTAATGAGCTTCTTGCCGTTCTCACTGCGGGCGATGGCTTCCGCGACCGATGGCACGACGTCCGTATCGTCGAGGACCTGGTGGACGCCGTGCTTGTCGCAGGGCACGTCAATCTCGTGCGCATGCAGGTCTTCCTCGGCAGCAGCCAGGGCCGCCTCCACGGACCGAGCGTCCAGGTCGCCCAGATCCGCCTCTCCCTCGTCATCCACAACGGCAGCAACATCTGCAACCGGGCGGATCCACTGGTCGAGGAAGGACGGCGGGTGGAACGCAAAGTCGCTGTCGCCCAGACTCTTGGAGCGCTTGAGGCGCCTGCGGGCGATCGCACTAGCCGGGCCAGGGGTACGGTTCGGGAATAAGTACTCGGGCTCGTCCTCGTCGTCCTCGAGACGAGCCCACTTCTCATCAAGGGAGCAGCTCTTAGCGTGGTGTGACCGCGCACGGCGGTCCTTGTCCTGGTTGCCCCATCCGAGCGTCTCCCATCCCGCCCAGTCATCTGGCGGAAGCGCAGAGTGCACAATGTCAATAACACGCTGGCGAGCGCCGTTCATCGCGCGGGACGAGGCGGATACAGGGTCGGGCCACGCCGCATCGCTGAGGTCGGTCAGACAGTTGGTGAGACCGAGGTCCACGGCCTGTAGGCGGTTCGGCAGGCTCTGGAGCCATTCGCGATTGGGCGTGAAGCCAGAGAGACCGGCAGGCACGGCAGGTACGTAAGCGAGAATGTCCTCGCGGAGCCTGCGGAGCGAGTCGAGCATGGCGTGCTCCTCGGCTGTCGGCGTAGGTGATGGTGAATGCGGGTCACGAGGTCGAGTGGGAGCGATATTTGTCCGTGCACGTGTGTGCCTGCGACGAAGCTGCGACTCGGGTCCGTTGCCGTTACCGGCACGGGCGGCTGCGGTTCCATACACGGCGGCGGCCCCGAGGGTGTCGATATCGGTTTCATCTTCAGAGGACGGCGATGGCGACGACGTAACGCTCAGACGGCGATGGGTCTCTCCTTCAGGCTCATAGTCGTACATGTCCTCATCCTCGACGGGGTCCATGCCGAGGCGTTCGCGGATGGCATTTTCCGCCTCACCGAGGTAACCCAGCAACGCGGCACGAAGGCCGGAGACAGAAACGGAGGGAAATCCGATCGGTAGAGGAAGGTACGACGACGAGGGCGGAGGCGAGGCCTGGGGCGTGTTTAGAGAAATGGTGGGGTGCGACAGGCGGCGCTTCCACGGCGCAGCGGACGCCGTGGGAGTGCCCGGTGTCGCGGGCGAGTGTGGGTACGAGTCCATCGTGGTCGGTCGGTGTGTCGGCGACTTTGGGACGCTAGGTCCGTTGTTTGGCGGTTATGGATACCAATCGGAGGAATAATGTAAAGGCCAAATGCAGGAGAGACAACAACAAGGAAAATAGCGAGCGCGAGCTCTTTTGAGGGGTAGCGACGAGGATAGGAGAGGTGAGGAGAGGTAAGGTGAGTCGATGCCGACGAGGGCAAAGAGGTGGTGAGAAGGGATAAAAGAGTGTGTGAGAGAGATATAAAAGGAGAGATGAAGAGAGTGGAGAGAGTGGGTAACAGCTTAACAGTGACGAACGGGGCAACACACACACAATACTCCTTTCTCCTTTCTCCTTTGTGCTCCAGAGTTACTAGTTACTAGTTACTAGTATGAAACGCAGTCCCAGTCAGGTGCCGCATTAAACCGCCCTGCCTGCAGCCTGCAGCCTGCAGCCTGCAGCCTGCATGGTGCAGCGGAATAATACCAGCCATACAATGGCACAATGTGGGCTGGGCTGTATGGGCGCACCAGCCGAGCAAGACGGCCCGTATTTTTGGTGTCCTCATGTCCACCCACTTCACTCCACTCTCCTCACACCCTGGATTCCCACGCAATGGACGCAATGGCCTTCGTTCCTCATCCTTCATCCGCATGGCAATTCAGCGCACGCACACAACAACACAAACCGCACTGCATGGATGCATGAATCTTCCTCTGCGCATGCGTGAGATTATATTATATTGCATATCGTGCTCTACGCATGCATGAACGCTGTTCAATGCGGTGTTGCAAAAGATCACTTTTCGCAGTCTGTTGTCAACGAAGAGTGGGGTCGCCAGTTCTTGGCTTCTTGGCCATTGCTAGCAGTCACCAGCTTGTTCTGCTCTTCCTCTTCCTCTTCCTCTTCCTCTGCTCTTCGGCTTTGTTTATCCGATAAGAAAGAAAAAATATTTCAGGCACGGAGCTTGGCACGCGGATCACACGTGGGTACTTGGCTAGCTTGTTCCTAATGGCATCATTTACAAACTCTATTCTTACTAGTTTATTTTATACTCCCGCTAATAAAGCCACTGTGAAACGTAATGAGCACGAGGAGCGGACATTGTCGCGTTCTCCGTGCCCATCTGAGATTTTGCTGAACCCACCGCCCCCATGATGATGATGAGCGTCCAAGAAATCAAGAACGAGAGCTAGCTTCCCTCTTCACATCCAACCCAAAACAACAAAACATGGGCAAGGCGCAGACAAAGAAGAAGACGGCGAAGCGCCACAACCCCATCCGCGTCCCCGACGCGCACCTCGGCGCCGGCCGTGTCGACGGAAAGGTCCAGCAGGAGAAGGAGCGCCAGATGCTACCCGTCATGGCCAAGGTGAGTTGTAGATGATCTGGAGGTCCATCGCACTCCTGGAACACCAACCCGCCTGTATCGCTACTCACACACCGCAGCTTCGCTCCCCCGAGTACGCGGACCGCACATGGGCATGTGCCGCCATCTGCAACCTCATTTCCGGCGACGCCGCTACCCGCCGCCTGTTCCAGGGCAAGAACGTCGTCGGCGAGCTCATTGAGCGTCTCTCCGACTCGGTCGACGAGGTCGTTGTCGAGGCGTCCGGCGCGCTCCGCAATCTCGCAATTGATGGTGGCCACGAGCTCTGTGGAGAGATGTACAACAAGGGCATCATGCCGTTCCTCGTCACTCTCATGGGCAAGGGAGGCAGATCAGCTGGAGGATGTTGCATGGCTGACACTGCGTAGATCAACGGCACCATCGACGAGGTCCTCAATGCCGACACGCGCTCGCTCACCGACGAGCAGGTCCAGGCCCGCAAGCACCTCCTGAACCTCACCGAGAACGTCGTCACGCTCATCTGGTCGCTCGCTGAGGCCAACCACAAGACCCTGGCGGCCATCAACGACACTGGCTGCGAGGCGCTCCTCATCAAGGTCCTCGAGGGCCGCGACGCGCTCTCTGTCGGCGTGACCGTTGCTGCTGGTAAGCTTGCGTCATCCACTTCTGAAAGCTGACACCTTTAGCGCAGGCACTGTACTCGCTCACGCAGGACAATGCCGCGTTTTCGGGCCGTGTTCTGCGGCACGAGGCGGCTCTCGGCGTGCTCGTCAACATGGCGCGCAAGGACCACACGCAGGGCGAGAAGGACATCAAGGGCAAGGGCAAGGCGAAGGGCGAGGCCGAGGACGACGACGAGCTTGGTGACGGCCGCGTGCTGCTTTCACGCGTGCTTGTCACCGGTGCGCTGAGGAACATCGTCGAACCGGGGTGCAAGCAGGACGAGGCGGTCGGTATCACCCAGCTCACCAACGACGTCATCCTCCCGCTTGTCAACAGCCTTCTGGACGTCAACCTTGGCAACGTTGTCAACCGCGTCACGCAGCTCGTGTCGGAGATCCCTAACGACACTGTCCCGGTCACCGGCAAGAACCTCCAGACGGACCACCTCTCGCCTGCTGAGCGCAAGCTCGAGCGCGTCGAGCGCATGCTCACGACGGTCGTTGTCGCGCTGGAGATCCTCACGGGTATCTGTGCGGGTCTCGAGGATGTCGAGGAGTCGATGGACGAGGACCAGGGTGGTGGTGAGTTGTGATACGTGACCACAACAGCTGACAGAATGAGACGACGACGACGTTATGGAGGACGCGATGGCCGACGAGGACCTGATCGCGCAGGGCCGCGACCCTGCGTCGGCCGTCTCGAACGCGGCCGGACCAGCCGTGAACGCCACCTCCCTCCCTCATCTCCTGGGCACCCTCCGCCTCCCCGAGCGTCTGTCGGCACTCTCGCAGCTCACCCCCCTCTCGTTCCCTCCCACCGGCTCGGAGCCGTCCATCCACCCGCCCACGACCTCGGTCCTGAGCACACTGCACCTCCGCGCCCTCGAGGCCCTCAACAACCTTTTGCTCACCACCGCCGCCGCCCTCTCCTCTTCCCCGGACGCTTCGATTGCTGCGCTCATCCCCGGCCCCGGCGTCTGGGAGGTCATGTTTGGCATCATCTCCTCTGCGGGCTCGGACGCTGCCGCGCTCTCGGCTCGCGGGCAGGAGATGCGCCTCGAGGTCATTGAGGCCGCCCTCGGCTGCCTGTGGGGCCTCTCCAAGGCTGTGCCCGCCACGCTCTCCCCGAGCGCCACGCAGGTCGACATGCTCATGCAGGTCCTCCCCGCGCTGTCGTCCGACGCCGCGCGCGCACGCACCGTCGACACGCTCGCGTCCCTCGGCTCGCGCCCGGGTGTCAGTGTCGAGGAGAATGCCAAGATTGGAAACTGGGCAATCTCGGCGCTCAGCAACCCCGCCACGTCGACTGAGATGGCCGTCGCGCTCATCAACGCCGTCATTGACATGTACGCCGACGAGGGCCGCGAGTACGACCGCCCCGTCTACGTCGCTGGCAACTTTACGCAGCAGCTCGCCGGCATCGTGTCCCGCGTGCGCTCCGAGGTGCGCAAGGTCGACCGCAGGAAGAACTTTGAGCTCCGCGTGCGCGCCGACGAGGCGTACGAGAACCTCGTCGCGTTCATCAAGTACCGCCGCAGCTTGCGTTAAAACACTATCTTCATTCTTCACGTTCATTGCCTTACCTTCTTCACTTCACTTTACCAAAACTGCCGTCGACGACAGCAGCACATAGACACCAGATACCGGATACCTCTATACTCATGCATGATGTGGCTAGCTACAGTACATGACTTTTTTTGTGTTACTTCTTCTTTCCGCCGCGGCGGCGGGGACGCTTCTCGGTGGTAGTGGCGGTCGCGACGCCCGTGTTGTCCATCCAGCTGTCGTCCTGCGCGGCCTCTGGCTCCGTCTCGGACGGCGAAGCCTGCGTCTCAGCGAGCAGCTCGGCCTTCTTGTCCTCGCTAGCCAGGGCCTCGCGGAGCTTTGCCTCCTTGCGCGCCATCTGCGCGACCTCGGACGGCGCCTCGATCGTCTCGTCGCGCTCCTCGTCCTCGTCGTCCTCCTCCTCGCGCCAGCGCCACAGGAGCTCAAGCTCGCCGCGCACGAGCGCCATGAGCGCGGGACCGATAACGCACGCGGGCGAGAGGTACAGGAGCGCCGGCTGCGGGTGTCCCGTAATGTTCATGACCTGCACAGTGACGACCAGGCCGGCAATGTACGACACGACGGCCGTCCAGAAGTAGACCTTGGAGAAGCGCGAGCGCGGGGTAATGTCCTCGTTTGGGCGGGCGAGGATCGCGCGCCCCATGTCGAAACGCAGACACAGCGCAATCAGCAGCCCGGGAACAACGACGTCGCCGAGACCGAGCATCGCCATGTCGCTCGTGCCCGCCTTGGGCGCCATGAGCTTGATGGGCGCCTCGATGCCCTTGGCGACCGTGACCATCACGGGTGTGTAGAAGACCTACGCGTCAGTTGAAAGAGCATACAGTGATTTTGCGTCCCCAGCAAATGTCGTAGATGAGCAGCAGACCAAGCAGCAGCGCGGCGGTCGGGAAGCCGTCGAGCCGCAAAAGGGCGAGCGCCGTCGTGCCGAGACACAGCGCCAGAACGTTGCTGAGCCAGTACGGGCGGTCGAGGGGCACGTACGCGGCCGGGAGGGCGATGGCGGGGACCGAGGCGAGGATCGAGGATGCGCGGAGCGGGAGGTGGAAGACCTCTGTCATGTCAGTGGAGAGCCGTTGGGTGAGTGGGGGCAGAGGAGCCTGAAAG
>Ga0160505_100846_pt1 | contig 15659 bp, 12 predicted proteins | sample DIDeMG_FD_108225 | JGI IMG/M metagenome (GOLD analysis project Ga0160505, IMG submission 108225) | Enriched chicken feces microbial communities from UW Madison campus, WI, USA - DID2874_E49_Stillage MG | ecosystem: Host-associated > Birds > Digestive system > Large intestine > Fecal ... | reverse complement strand
CATCAAAAACCTGAGCCTCAGAATTCATTTCACCTCCATATCTGACGATTTCGACGCTTCTGGTGTCATTCTGATCGGGTGGATCAGGAGGTTCGATTAGAAGGTAGCTTGATCCGGTTGCAAATCCGGGTGTACCGGTTTCGTCGGTTTTGTTGTTGTTGTCCGTGTTTTGAGGCATTTTTTCCATTATATTTTGGATGTCTGTAATCTCAACTGCAATCTTGCGTCAACGACGCCTGCCTTCCAAAAGGAAAGATCAAGGGAGGTTTTACATAAAATAAACTAATAAGGACAAGTGGGAATAAGGGTAAGAGAATAACCCGATTAGGAAAGAAGGCGAACATTAAGGATAAAAGAAGAAATAGACTTGATGTCGATTTCTTACAAACTCATAAAATAGGCAATCTGGCCGAGTTGGTCTAAGGCGTAGGATTAAGGTTCCTATCTCTTCGGAGGCGAGGGTTCGAATCCCTCGGTTGTCATTTTTTACTAAAAATAGTAATAAAATTTTTTTGTTGTCAGAAACTTTTTTGGTCCATAACTACAATTGGTTTTCATGAGTTTTGCAACACTAGTTTTTCCCAACAACCATAAGATATTCTAAATCAAATGTCTTTTTTTCGCCAGCTACTACGTTTGCACAAATATCTGCACGTACTTCTGGAGAAAGGGGTCAATTTCCCTGTTGGTTTCTGCTTATTTAGATGGTTCGCTTGCTTAAGCAGCTTGTTAAGGTTTTATTGAGTGTCAATATCTAGTATTGATCTACTGGGTGTTATGTATCTCATGTTTCCCTTAGCACATGAAGATTTTCATAGAGAATTCGGCGCCATCGAACGCCTAAACTCATAACGCGCGCTGGCACCGCTACCTTGACAGTCTCATAGAGACAAACGCCTTTGAAATCACATGTCTTCTTTGTATGTCATTTTGTTATATAATTATTTGTAACCATTTGATGTAAGGACAATAAACTGATTTTTTATCTATCTAGTATTTAACTGTTTAGAATGGTCAGCTTTGAATAGTGTATATACATTATATATATATCCCAAATTCACGATATCCGACTTGAGCTTTGTGTTCATTAGTTGAAACTTTGTATATTTCTAGATACTAACATTATATACTTACGACTTGAGCTTTAACATGCTAAGCTTTATGTTTAAATTAAAAAGCTATATGACAAAAACATTGAATTCTCCGTTTTCTCTCTAAAACCACTAGGAGTTATGCTACTATTCGGCATGGGATTTTGATTTCATCTATTTCTTTTTCTTTTTTTTTTTATTATTATTCAATACGTATCCTGAAAGGATTATAATACAATCTTTTGATAAAAAGTATTGACATATTTTTTCAGTGATTATAAAAGATTGTGCTCTTTATAATATTCATCAAGTATATTTCATATTCAAAAGCTACTGTTCCCATGAAAACTTTCTCAGTGAAATACCATTTACTTTTGAGTCGGAAACAGCGTCTTTTGAAATTTCTAAAATTTGACCTTCAGGCATTGATACTGAAATACTAGAACAGGGATAATACATACATCGATGATTAGTATGTATGAGTTTTCTGGGCTAAAACAACTTGAACTCTATACCAGCCCACACGTAGAGATTTTATATTGATCTAAATGTCCTTATCGCTGTTCGTTTGCTTTTGGAACCCCCATTTCAAAAGAATCCAAAACATCTTCCAAGGGGTGAATTCAGGCCATAATGTCGGCGTAAACTCTATCATTGTCCCGTCGTTTGCTTGCCAAATCATGAAGTCACTGAACCGCTCAACCCCGCTTGTTCTCACTAAAATATCCAAAGGAGGGGTTTCGCAAAAATACATGTGCGACTCTAGCAGATCTTGATCAATATCTGATGGATCAATATCTCCTTTCTCAACCAATGAAACAATGCTTTTAATAGACGTAGTGATATCGTCTCTTGATGTGTAAGGGAAACACACATTTAAAACCGCCCTGCAACATTGTCAGAAAAAAAAAAAAGACATGAATTAGCAAAGATCAGATCAGGTAAGAAACTTACTTTGTGTTATTCTCGCTCATCTTTGTAACCTTTTCTATCGCTTCGATAATATCAGGACGTAGCAGCTTTCTATTGCCTAGAACTCTAACGGAGATGCCATATTGATCCACTAAATCACTAAAAAAAGAAGTAAATGTTAATAATTGTAATCATAGAAAGAAGCAATTCATACATACCCTCTTTCAATAATTTGTAACAAACGGGTTTTGGTGATTTCCATAAGAGAATCGACTTCATAAGGTGTTCTGTTAAAGTTTTCGATAGAAAATGCATAGACTGTAACCACTTTGATTCCTGTGTTATAGCACAACTCCAAGATATGACTGAGACTTTGAAAGCCGGCATTATGACCTTCTCGAGTTTCCTGATGATTTTGTTTTGCAAATCGCCGATTGCCGTCCATGATGAAAGCGACATGTTGTGGGACTGGACCAACACGCAAGATATTTGCTAGAAGATTTTTTCCATAGTGCTGAATGAAGCCCAAGCCGGGAATCGTTGTAGCTATTTTAGCATCAGATAAAGACATTTTAGATGTCTATTAGAAGATTTGAAAAACCGTAAAAGACTGCGGAAGCGGCAAGGGGTGATGAGAGCAGAATCGAGGTAAAAAGATTCAAGGTTGAAGTGAGGAAGGCATGCGTTGTACTTTTTGTTTTCTTTTTCGTTTTTCTGTGCAAAGTTTATTTTATTCTGTTTATATTTCTTTCCTTTCTTTGCCCAACCTGCTGATTGAAGTGTTCACCCTAATCACAACCAATTATCCTGATCTCAGGCCATTGCGATGCTGATATCCAGCGCTACTTTCAACAAGATATTAGGACTCAATAATGATTTGATTTCTTCTTGTCCTGAGTTCATTATTGCGCGCGAATGGTTGCTCAAGAAGGTAGCACCTGAAACCTCTGAAAAACAAGCCTTCAACATCATCAAGAGCCAACAGGGCCTGAGTCAGCTAATGAAAGCATATGCTGACGATGTTCGATCTGATTTTATATCTAATGCAGAGCAGCCCTTACGTCGTACTATTAGTATCAAACCGTTTCGAATCACAGAATCTCTTCAGACAATCTCTTTTATGCGACAACTCCACGCTCATTACTTTCATTTCACAATGTATGTCGATATACCAAAAAGTATACTGAACCAATTTGAGACATCATATCAATCTCTGTTGAGTTCCACATTGACTCCAGCAGTTTTCACTATGGTTGTAACAACATATTTGCGGTCTTTTGACCTCTGCGATAGAAATGATATTGTCTACGATAACATGAGGGTCTTGAAGAATGCGAGATCAGATAATCTTATTGAAAAACTTGTAATGGACAAGTTCCTATCGGACTTTAAAAAAAGAATTGAACAGGATCACAAAATGAAGTGGAACGCATCCATTTTCAGCGCGCTTGATGCCTGGATTTTGAACACTGTTCTACCGGATTCATTGAACTTAGTATCTATTGATAAAGATGATATGCTTTATTTACTCAACAGTTGCGCCAAGGAAGCTGTCGTGAACCTCCGCACCCGAGAGCTCTTTGACATTGTAGTTGACTTTCCTTCTTCTCGTCCGGCGTTAAAAGACTTAAGGCAAGCTATTACGACTAACAAACAAAGGGCAGCAGTGGTTTCTATATTTCAAAAGAGTTGTGCTAACAGACTGTTACATGGTGGCGCCAACACTGTTGACATTCTTTACGGTTACATATCGGCTATCAAGTGTTTTAAGATACTTGATCCTCGTGGAGTACTTCTCGAGCGCATCTCGAAACCTATCAGGAAATATTTGAAGGAACGTGATGATACAATTAGCGAGCTTGTGTCTGGTCTTCTAGGTGTCTCTACATCAAATATAAGTGATCTCTCATTAGAGATGAAATCCAGCAAAGCTGGAAAGGACCACCTACTTCCACACGCAAATGGCTTCAACTGGTATCCTGACCCTATAGATGCTCCTGTCGATTTTTCAACAGACAATAATTTTGATATTGTCGGGAACCTTTTATCCATGTACGACAGCAAGGATGCCATTATCAAGGAGCTAATGAAAAGATTCGCGGAAAAGATGTTATTTCCATCGGAGAATCTATCTGAAGATATTGTAAGTGATATTACTGCGTCTTTGGTTTTCTTCTCGCAATCAATTTTTTCTCTATTCTTTTACTAACTTATAACAGTTAATGAAAATTGAACTACTCAAAGTTCAGTTCGGAGAGCGACAACTCTCTGATCTGGATGTAATGGCCAAAGACATAGCAGAAAGCAAAAGAATGAACTCACTTATCAGGAAAGGTACACGGGATGCTTCACAGCTTGATTCCAATTTCCACATGAATGTGATTTCTAGACTGTTCTGGCCTAAATTTCCAACAGACCATGTAAATGTACCTGCTTCCATCAACAAGTATGTATTTTCTTCACCATTTGTTGATGTTTATTCATTTATCTAACAAGTCTTCACTTTAGAATGGTGCAAAAGTTTAGCACCAAGTACTCTGAACTAAAACAAGGTAGATCCTTAGTACTTCTCAGTTCTGTTGGCACAGCGACTATAGAGCTTCAGCTTCAAGATCGGAAGTTAGAGTTCACTGTTTCACCAGATAAGGCATCTGCGATTTCTATGTTTCACAATCATGGTAAGCTTCATTCAACTTCATGTTTCGTATAATTACTAACTTCATTAGATTCATGGAGTTTCAATGATTTTTCGGAAGCACTCCATGTGTCACACGATAAAGCCCGAGAACTACTTTCTTTCTGGGAAAAACAGGGTGTCTTGAAAAAGTCAGATTCCGATGTTTATAGTGCCCTGGAAAAGGCGTCAGCACCTTTAGAACAAGGTAAGTTCGCTCACTTGTTTCCCTCTTTTTTTTTTTCTTTTTTTCTTTCTTTTTTTTTTTTTTTTTTTTTTTTTTTTTTTTTTTTTTTTATATTTTTTATTTCTTTTTTTTTTGTGGATTATTTTTTTATAATTAATTTTTTCAAATTTTTTTTATTTAAATAAATTTACTTTTTTATCATTTAAAATAAAACAACACAACAAGAAACTTTTTTTTTTTTTCTTTTTTTCTTTTTTTTTTTTTCTTTTTTTTTCCCTTTTTTTTCTTTTTTTTCTCTTTCTTTTTTGATTGCGTTTGCAATAGAAATACTTCAATAATCAATGACTAAGGAAATAAGCACATTGCTTTGTTTTTTATTTTCATTTCGATTTTCATTTTGATTTTCATTTTGATTTTAGATAAGTTCTATAGATGTTATTTACAATCCATGTCTTCTTTGTATTATTTTGTTTGTAGCTATTGGATGTGAGGACAATAAACGGATTATCTGTCTAGATCTCATTTGCACTTGTTAGTAGAAACATGCATGATGGCAGTGCCACTTTTTTAATAGGTTAAAAAAATAAGAAAAAGAAAAAGAAAAAAAAAAGAATTTAGAAGAAACTCATAGCCAGACGGATAGTTGCTCAAAAAATGATACCGAGCGCCGCAACCTATACGTAAAAGCTCTTTAGACAGAATCGTATTAATATTCACTAGTAAAAAATATATATATATATATATAAAATTAATTACGGAGATTAAAACTATGCACATGGCTTTTCGTTGCTGCTTGTTACTTGCAAATTGATTTATAGTTGAGAATTCCGATCTCTGTTTTCTTTAATACTTTTTCCGTTAATATAACCTTCTTAGCAAGTTCAATTTGAAGGTTTAAATTGTAGGTTGCTAGAAAAAACTTGTGTACACTATCTGGTAACAAGTTCTGTACATATTTCTTTCTATAACTCTACTTCTCATGTGGTGATTCATAGTGAACAAAGCTTTTAAAAACGTGAAAACAAGAGAATATATGAATCAAAGATCTAGAAATATTATTCATCAGTTTATGTTACTAATCTCCCAGCATGAACTATCGTGCCGTGTTAATCAGCAGTTATCATCTATACTCCGTTATACTTGGTTAGCTACAAAAAAAATATTTAACAGTGTTTGTATTGTAGTACAGTTTGAATAGTTCGTTCCGACTTTTCACAAGTTACATATATATAATTGGAAGGAATCCGTCACTACGCGCAGCAAACTTTTGGCATTTCCTAAAACAAATTGTACACTGATTCTTACGAAACATAATAGCTTAAATCATTTTCTCGGATCTTAGTACTCAGGCTTTTGGTATCAAAAAAAAAAAATATGGACGTATTAGTCAGGCTTCTAAACCATTTACTTCATCTTTTATTTTTTTTTTTTTTTTGTTATAGATGGCTTGCTTTACTGGAGCAGTGAGTTAAGATTATACTTTGCGATAATAACATCTGTGAAATTTATTTGCTAAATGGTTTGTATTGAGATCAAATGTTAAATCTTTGACGAGCGTTTCCAACTAATATCATTTTGGTCTCTCTAAAACTGATGTGCTCTAAAAGGTCACCTTTTTTGCAACACTTGGGTGGGTTAAATCTATGGAATATATCTTCTAAACACTAGCTCAATAAAAATGTTTTATAAATCGATTATTGAAACTTCTTGAATAGATTTTGAACTGTGATATCTGAAGAACAGACTAAGATTGGCAAACAATAAGTTGAAACTAAGTATTATTCACCAGCCGAAATCAGTTGATACTGACACGCGCGAGAGTATATTCAGCCATAAACTGCGCCATTGAACTCTCAAAGGCTTTGCTGCTAACCTTCTATATACAAAAAGCGAAGTAACTACAAATTTCATTGTATTAAACTCACGGGCAATAATTTGCCCGTCATTGATATTTTTACAACAAATCACTTTAATGTTAATACCGCTGCAAGTTGACTGTAAATCACGGACATGACTACAACCTTAGTTTAACAGTGCTTTTAGAAAAGTGAAAAAATAAAACCAGTTGTGCGTAATATATGATGTAGTCTTTTCATTTCTTTTTTTTGTGGAAATCTGAAGAAAAAAAATAATTTCGGAAAGATGTATATACCTTTAAGCATCTCTAGATGATGATTCTAACGGGATTGTATTGAATTATCGGATGTGTTTTATATCACATGGTTGATTTTCTATATCCTAGGTATGAAGTCATAAAGCATATTGCATGCAAAAAAAAAATTGAAGGTCACTTTCCAACAAACCTCTGTCCTACTATATTTCAATTTTTTTTTTCTTCTCTTTTGCAAGGTGCAAAGACAGCTCAAAATTACAAGACAAGAACAAGATTGAAAAATGGTTTACTATTTCCAGGCTACTGGTGTTTCTGGCGAAGTTGATCCTCCTGTGACCCTTTATATGGGAAAACATAAGGAAGAGAGTAAGTCGATTTCATCATACCCAGTTCGATGCTTTGATCGGATATATAGAAGCTTAGTTCCCCTCAACAAGATCTAAATGAAGACTAACAGTGGAGCAAAAATTTTAACTAGACGAGATGCTAATTAAATGGGGTTTGCCTAATGATGTCTGGTATGTTGTATTTTTGTGATATACGCTGTTAGGTTCTGATGTTCATGATACTAATTATTAAAAAACGTTTAGGGTATGAATTGACTGTTTAATAAAGTCCCTTTTCACAAAGGTCTATAGGTGATACTAGTTTACTAATGACTACAGTAGTTTCACGTTGATAACCTGAGTTCAGCGCACGTCTATTTGAGACTTCCCGAGGGATGGGAGTGGGATGATATTCCCAAGGAGATTTTGATCGGTAAGTGAATTTCTATGCACTACGTTCAACACCCATCTAACATCTCTTGCAGATTGTGCCCAATTAACCAAAGCCAACTCGATCGAAGGTAATAAGAAGGATAACATCACAGTGATCTACACCCCATGGAGCAATCTCCATAAAACTAATGGCATGGCGACCGGTCAAGTCGGCTTTAAGAAGGACAAGCTTGTTAAGAAGGTCCACATTGACATGAGAATTAACGCTATCGTCAACAGGCTTAACAAGACAAGAGAGGAAAAATATCCGGATTTACAAGCCGAGCGGGTTGAGTACGACAAGCAGGTGAAGCAAAATGAAATCGCTGCAAGACAAAAGCGCCACAAAGAAGAACTGAGAATTGCAAGAGAAAGAAAACAGTTGGCGCACCAAAGAGACCATGCTTATGAAGATTTGTACTCAGAAGAAGCTGTCAGACATTCGAGTAATCAATTTAGAGATGAGGATTGGGAAGATGACTTCATGTAAACGAGTCTCTGAAAGTTAGGCAATCTATAAATTTTAACACTTAATTTCATTCGATGATATTACTGAAAATAATTTGTTAAAGTATTTAATCGAGCTTAGCAGGGAAGTTACCGTTCTCTGAAAGACACCTATGCGTTAGTAAAGCAATTCCAGCTGAAAAATGAAACATGAATATAAACTTACCTCTCTGATCATCCCACTTCTCAACCCAGAAGGTAGGGCAAAGAGAGCTGAAAGCCTTGAAGAAAACCTGGCAAGGAGCAAAGTCTTCACCCTTGGCATTGACACACTTGTGGTAGTCAACGTATGATTGCCAGCAGTGCTTGGTTTGGTTCTGGTAAGGGTAGCTGTCAAAAAAGAAAAAAAAAAGTTCAGTGTTAGGTATAGATACCAGAGGAATACATTTTTGCTTTGGCTATATCTCGAGGCTGGATGAAAGAGTCTTACCGAGGATCAAATCCGACTATAAATGGCAGATAAATGTTAGTACTGGACAAAAGTGAAGAACAAAGCTGAATTCCCGAGCAGGATGACTTACCAGTCTTGAGAGGAGATTCTTCAGCCATTGTTGATGATGATTTTAGGATGGTGTTTGGACAAGGAGATGGAGAGAAGGAAGGAAGAAAAGAAGGAAAAAAAATCACCTGCTTTGAAAATGCTGAATTTTCAGAGGCTGCTAAATTGTGCCAATAGTACCACCACCTTTTAATTTTTTTTATTTAATTTTTTTAATTTTTTTTTTCTGTTTAATTTTTTTTTTGGGGGGAGGGGTTTGCTGGAAAAATGAAAAATATCTGTTTGTTTTTCATTGGGAGTGCACGAGGGTGCGGTCCGGAAACAAACAGCTGGACCTACAGCTGGTGCGGTAGAGCCTACCAAAATATCTAATTGGTTTGGCAGCTGCTTAGAAAAGCAACCCAAGCTCAGGTCCCAAATATTTCTGCCCAACGTAAGTTTCAGTCTTGTCCGTTTTTATGCCAACCATGAAATTTCTCGGCCTATTCTCAACAACACACTGTGCCTTTGAAACGGACAAGTTAAGCCCAGCTTTTCCTTCTTTATTCAAGCCAGCTCTTTTATGGCTCTGTAGCAATGAAAAGACAATGTAAGACTAGAACGTTCTATTGACTACTTGTTGTCTAGTTATCTAATATTTATGCTTTATATTAGCCGCGGTAAGCGCGCTTTCCAGTGCCCGATCATCGCCTGGACGAGTGTCAAAGTCTCCCTCCCCAGCACTTAAAAACAGAGCCTCGCCCCTTTCAGCGGCATCTGTAGTAAAGGCTCGAGCTTCACGACCTGTCAGTGCAAAGTCAGCATTTCAAGCACTATCAAATAGCAATAGCAGCAGTGAACGGGAATCTATTCATTCGATTCTCCGGCAAGAAAATGACGACCAGCTATATGACGACGACGATGACATAGAAGAAATAGAGTCACTTTTAAATGAAGAGGATCCCGTGGATGAGAGCATCTCCGATGTTGTGTATGCTTACCCAAATGCCATTTGCTGTGGATTGTTTGTGCTAACTTTTCATTTAGGACTAACGTTGAGATCAAGTTTTCCAAAAATTCTTTGAATGTCATCAACACAGAAACAGGCCTAACGGTTGGTTTACAATTGGGTGAAGTATGTTTAAGATCTTGCACTGGTATTCCAAGGACCTGAAGAACTAACATGAAGTCCTCAACAGAACATAGCAATTAAAGGACAATGCAAAATCACAGTACAAAAGGGTGCTATCCGTGTTTATGGCGCATTACTCAAAGCCGGACCTAAGCAGTATTCAGTATCTGCTAGTTCTGCATCATCTTTTCCCGTTATTGAATGCGCTCTGGCTAGAGGCAAGTCAAAGGATGTCTTTATTGCTACTCCAGAAAATAAATCGATCGAAAATGATTACACAACTATCATTTCCATTGAAAACAACCTTTCAGGATTGGAGAATATTCCAACTCTCTACGCTGAGTCTGCTAGTTTAAAGAACTTGTGGGGTGGGTTAACGAATGATCACCGAACCTTCTCACCTGTTTTTAATACACAACTCTCAACCCAAATGACACTGATACCCCCGGAATGGACTGATGCTATGAACAGTGTTGCAGAAAAACTCAGTAAACATTCAGTGGTGCTTGTTGCTGGTGCTAAAAGCAGTGGGAAATCAATGTTTGCCAAGTACCTCTCTAATTTCATGCTTTCAAAGATTGGTAAAGAATCTGTATATTACCTTGATTGTGATCCCAAACATTCTGAATATTCTCCGATTGGCCTCGTGTCTTTGCACAAAGTGGCTTACAACTTCACCGTTCCCTTTGGCCAATCCGCCGAAAACAAATGCATTAAAGCTCACAGTATAGGCGATGTCGACCCGAAAAAGGCCTTTTTACATTACATACAAGCGATTGAGGACTTGATAAATGAGTACAAAAATATCGATCCTTCCAAGAAGTTTTCTACCCTAATTATTAATACCCCAGGATGGTCAAAGGGACTGGGAATGCAGCTCCTAGAGCAAATTTACAACTATGCTGAGCCTTCAACATTTGTTTATTTAGGTCCTGATTGTGACCTAGAGTCATTCCAAGACTTTGAGCGAACGTTCAAGCCATATATCGAACGAGAACGGCGACCATCACTTGTGGTGTTGGATACACCACTGCAATTTATTAAAGGCCATCTACCAGGTCGTGGTGCTGAGAAACTTGGATCCCGCGATCTCCAAGACTTGCAACTACTGGGTTATTTCCATTATGTGCATCAGTTTGGTCTATTTAATTTTAAACAAAAGATCACCAAGTTTCGACCCTATGCAATTCCATACAGAAAATACGGTCAATCTACCCTGGGATCACTCGGCATCGAAGCCTTTGGCATTATGTTTGCTGAAGGAATTGTATCTGATGATATTGAGCTATGCTTAAGAGGATCTATTGTCAGTATAGTTGCTGTATCAAGTTCTGTAAGACTGGAAATTACACAGGAGACAGCGGAGCAGCTACCATGGTTGGGCACTAAAGGTATCGATGCTATCACGCCTTTTAATAGCCGTTGTATAGGACTAGGATTGATCCAGTCTTTAAACAAGTCTGCCAGTCAAGTCAAGCTGATAACACCTATTGACTGTGCAAATGTCTTGGGCTCAGTCAGGGAAAATAATGAGAAGCTTATTCTTGTGAGAGGATCAATCCAATACCCACTTGTCGATCTTCTAAGGACAGAAAATCCAAGCGATCAAGTCTATATTGTGAGAGATGCATCTACCAAGCAAATAGTAAAAACCTCAAAATATGTTCCTTTTGTGACTGTTGAGGATCCGGAAGGAATTGAAAATAAGATTCAGACTCTCCAAGCATCTATGAAATAAATACACCATCATAAATAAATTATCAATTTGACTAATAGATGTTAATGACAAAAAAAATCTATAGAAAGTTTTACGCAATAAAAAATCGCATCATAGTATTTTACTCTTGGTTGGTACCAAGTACCTCTGAGAGCTTCTTGTACTTGTGTCTATCCTTATCGGACACACTGGGCTTGACCTTCTTGAAAGCATTTTCAAAGTCAGTCGCAGAAACAAGAATCTGCATAGGATTCTCAGCATCAGCATCCTGCTGGAGTTTAAGCTCTTCCTTTGACAAAGCACGTCTTTGTTTTAGAACAGTCTTGAGTGCAAGGACAGCAGCTTCACGGGTCAGGGCTGCCAAATCGGCACCACTGAAATTGCGACAACGTTCGTCGTGAGCAATACTGTTAAGATCAACATTGCTTTCGAGCGGCGTAGTACGTGTAACGGTCTTGAGAATCAAAACACGCTCTTCAGGTGTGGGAAGCTCAACCATAAGCTGTTTGTCAAGACGACCTGGACGCAGCATAGCAGAATCAATCATATCGGGTCTGTTGGTAGCAGCAACCACAAAAATTCCATTTCTATCACCAACACCATCAAGCTCTGTGAGAAGTGTGTTGACAACTCTGGAAGATGATTCAGAATTTGTGTCATCTCTATGCGGGACTAAAGCATCCAGCTCATCGAAGAAAATAACACAGGGAACAGATGCTCTCGCACGAACAAACACCTGTCTGACTGCCTTCTCAGACTCACCAACATACTTATTTAGCAGCTCAGGACCCCTGACGGAAATGAAATTGGCCTGAGATTCGTGAGCAACTGCTTTAGCCAACAGAGTTTTACCACAACCAGGAGGTCCCCACAACAGAACACCAGACGGGGCATTGATACCAACAGATTGGTATAGTTCTGGGTTTTTAATTGGCTCAACAATAGCATACTCAAGCTCTTCACGAACATGGTCCAGAGCACCAACATCTTCCCAGTTCACATCTGGAACAGTAGCAAAACCTTCACGCTTTGAAGAGGGCTGCACCGTTGGCAGAGCAGTAGCAAAATCCTCAAAAGTAACAGCTAGAGGTGCCAGTTCTTCAGCAGAAAGAGGATTAGGGTGTGCTTTCAAGAAGCTTTGAATAACATTAGCAGGGTTCTCCTTATTGGAAGCAACTGGCACGACTGGCACGACTGGCACGACTGGCACGACTGGCACGACTTCAGTAACCGGAGTTGCATTGGGTGTCTCCTCTGGTGTCTTCATATCTACATCCTCAGTAACGGACTTTTCATCCAGCACCTCAATCACATTCGAACTCTCATCAAGCACCTCAATCACAGTCGAATCATCAGGCTTTGACTCAACTACAGCAGCTGGACTAGTAGTGAGATCAGAGAAAATACGCTTAATAGCAGCCACACCAGCAGCAGCTACCAACCCATGCAAATCGGCTCCCACGTAACCAGGAGTCATGCGTGCAAGCTTCTTATAATCAAAGCTTCCTTCCAGTCTCAACTTGGAGCAAATAGTTCTCAAAATCTTTTCGCGCGAGTCTTCATCAGGAACGCTCATGCAAATTTCGCGATCAAATCTACCACCTCTTCTCAAAGCAGAGTCAATAGCATCAGGTCTGTTAGTGGCACCGATAATGATAACAGGCTTGCCACCTGTCTTTTCAAGCGAAACGTCGTCCATACAAGTCAGTAGCTGAGCAACAATACGACGCTCCATCTCTCTCTGGACACTCTCACGTTTAGGAGTGATTGCATCGATTTCATCCAAAAAAACGATGCAAGGTGCAAGGCTCTTGGCTTCGTCAAAAATGTCACGAAGTTTTTTTTCAGACTCGCCGGACATGCCAGAAACGACTGATGGAGCAGATACAGAAATAAATGGAACGCCCAGTTCATTAGCAATGGCATTAGCAAGCATAGTTTTACCGCAACCGGGAGGGCCGTGGAGCAAGACACCTCTGGGTGTCTCGGTACGGATATGGGAGTAGACTTCAGAGTGGGCAAGAGGCATGGCGATAATCTCAAGAACCTGCTCGATGATTTTGTCGATACCACCCAGATCCTTCAGTGTAACAGATGATGATGATACACGCTCAGATTTGTCCTTAGACCGTTTTGATGATGATTCTTTATCTTTTGAAGATCTCTCTCGCTTTTTAGATGTCTTCTTGGGTTCGTCGGTCTTTTCGGCAGATGCTACAGCAGGAGTCGAAGCTGCCGAATTGTCTTCAGTTGGAACCTGCGCCGGAGTAACGTTCCATAAACTGACCACACTCTTGTTTTGCTGATTTGTGTCTTTGACTTCCATCATATTATCGTCGTCCAGAATCTCAATATCGCTGGAAACTTCCAAATCCTGGTTGTCCCAAAGATCGCTTTGCTCCAGCTTAATTTTTGTAATAGCCTTTTCCACCATTTTTGTAATAACAACGTTCTTGGCTCTTTTGAGCTTAAAATCTGAGTCTTTGCAGAAGTTGACTGTATCGTTTATGCTGAGTTTCTTAAGGAAAGGTCGTAAGTCGAAGTCAATGACGCCGTCTTCATCAGGGTTGTAGTTCTTCATATTGGCTTTTTCGGCTTGGGCTTCAAGGTATCCCAAAACCATGTCATAAACCTTCTGTTCATCGGCAGAAGATGGAACGACAGACCCGTTCTTCTTTGATCTAAAAGGCGCCATTTAAATACAATAAAAATTTGTGTTCTAAAGAAATTTTTATAGAGATGCAAAGAAGAATCAACAATGAAGAAATTTTTTTTTTAATTTTTTTTCAGATTTTCAAAAACTTTTTTTTCCTACGATCCAAAACTTCCCAAATGGTCACGTGACTGTTATCAGTCAACTCTTTGATTTTAGATTTACAGCACGTCTGCTGGGATTGCCCCCAACTATCAACCTGACGGTTAAACCTTTACAATAAAGCTCGTTTAAAATTGATAACAAAACACTAACACAATGGGCAATGCCAGTTCAAAAGCAAAGACAAATCCTGTAGTCACATCACAGGATGAGGCCGTACTCAAAATGAAGATCCAGAGAGATAATTTGGAGAAATATCGAAAGCGGATAGGCACTGTTCTCAACCGTGAACTAGAAATTGCGCGGGAGTGCTTAGCCAAGGGCGATAGAAAGCGAGCAGCACTGGCATTGAGAAAAAAGAAGTATCAAGAGCAACTGCTAGATCAAACTGATCAGCATCTTGATAAACTGCAGGACTTGGTATGCTTGATATTGAATGATTGTGTGAGAATGATACTAACAATTTTACTAGATCCAAAATGTGGAATTCGCACAAGTACAGAAGGATGTTCTCCTCGGATTAGAACAAGGTAACAAGGTGCTGAAGGAAATCAACAAGGAAATGACTATAGAAAGAGTCGAAAAGATAATGGACGATTCTGCTGAAGGAATTGCATACCAGCAGGTAAGAAATATACAATTGAACAACAAACTTTCTGTGCCAGAATCTAACTCTTACGCGAATAGGAAATTTCTGATATGCTTGCCAACAACATCTCCAGCTCCGACGAGTTGGAGGTACAAGAAGAACTTGAAGCTTTGGAAAAGGAAGAGTTGGCCAAGAAAATACCCGTCATGCCTGACGTACCTAAAGTTTCTCCCATCAGTGCCGAGCCCAAAAATGAACAAGAGGAGCTGCGTGAGGAGCCCTCCGAGAAGCTTCAAGCCATTCCAGCCTAGATTTTGTGTGCCATTTGATTTAAGTTGCTGTGCCTCATTATTAGCTAGGCCGTAGTAATGCTGGGATTTAAACTTAATGAAGTCTTTGTGTCCAGCTATGCAAAATGACTTTTTTGTTTGCTGATTTTAAATAGCGTCATAGAAGCCATATCTACTGACACTAATATCTCTATTTTTTGATACTGTGCTATTATTTTGTGTTGAGTTTTGTTTGCCCGTTTTATCATTAATACATAATAATAACCAATGATTTTATGTTATTACGAGATAGTTTTGGTAAAAAAAAAAAAAAAAAAAAAAAAAAAAAAAATTCATTATTAAACACACAAAATTTACTAAAAAATATCTAAAAAAAACTCAAAACAAACTTCAATT
>Ga0160505_100845_pt1 | contig 15667 bp, 11 predicted proteins | sample DIDeMG_FD_108225 | JGI IMG/M metagenome (GOLD analysis project Ga0160505, IMG submission 108225) | Enriched chicken feces microbial communities from UW Madison campus, WI, USA - DID2874_E49_Stillage MG | ecosystem: Host-associated > Birds > Digestive system > Large intestine > Fecal ... | reverse complement strand
CTGGTTAGGAACTCTCAGAAAAAATTAGTGCTACTTATTCATTCTGTCACGACTTCTTTCCTAGAAACCTCCGATTTTTTTAAACTTTTCACCTCCCGAATCCGCTCGGTTTTCCTTCACTTCCTTCCTCCTTTGACCAATTCTCCCTCGGTCTATTCCCTCATCGCCATCCCACATCGAATTTTCTCCGCTAACTGTCACCGTTTTTTCCCTGGAGTCTTGTTTCTCGTTTCCAAGTGCCATTTAACTCCCTCCTCCAGCCACTCCACAGGCATCAAGAGCGTTAGCACCACCCGAAATTGCCGTCTGTGCCCCTCCCTTGTGCATCGTAGTGCCGCTTCTAAATGCCCATTATGACACTGACGCTCCCCAAAGGTGATCCGGGGGTTAAAAAAAACGCCTTTGTGCATAAACTTTACTCTATGCTAAGCAATCCAAAGCTCGCCCACTTGATTTGGTGGACTGAAACTCCAGAGGCGAACACGTTTGCTCTCTATCCGTCGAAGGAGTTTGCCGATGCTCTCAGCGGCTACTTCAAACACGGCAACGTCGCTTCATTTGTGCGCCAGCTTCATATGTACGGATTTCACAAAGTGCTGGAGCCCCAGAGCTCTGTCCAGAACGTCAAGGATAGCCCCATCTGGGAATTCCGCCATTCCTCTGGCAAATTTAAGAAGAACGATGAGAAGTCCTTGGTATACATCAAAAGACGACTGCTGCTGAATCTGCTGCGGAATCTGGTGGTAGAAAGCGACCAGAATAGACCAACGTCCACTCCCCTGCCGGTGGCCTACGAAACCTATCAGCCACAGCAACCCTATCCGTCATCAGTGGCTGTTCCACCTGTCCAGGGTGTTCAAGGCGTTTACGTTCCCGTTCACTATACTAATCATTACAATTATAAAGAGCAGATTCCTGGCCCCAACAACCGAGCCACCACCACCGTCGCTTCTGCCTCGTCACTTTCTGCTTCTGGCCCTCCCTCTTCCGCCGCTACTTCTGCTGGTGCCAAGCTCTCTGGCTCACATAATGCTTCGAGAGCTCATCCCACTCCTCTAACACATTCACCACACACCATGCATTTGCCTCCACTGCATCATATCCACCATGCCCCCGCTTATGCTACACCTTATCACCCACAAGGTATGATGCTTCCACCACCTCCTCCAGATCGAGTTTGTCAGGTTCTGTGGCAGCAAGGAGCTCCGGTTTACGCCCAGTTTTATCCAGTATCCTCCACTCTTGAACCTTTAAGATCACAGGAAGATTCCCCCCTCAATTTCCGGAAGCCGTGGGAACTGCTGGTCGAAAGACCTCGGAATCCGTCATTGCTTTACGATCCTTTGGCTCCCGTATCCAATGATACACAAAACTCGGCCTCGGTAACATCACTGGTTTCAGAGAACAATTCGCCAAGGCCTGATGTGATCAAGCTCCCACCATTGGGTCGGCCTGCTCTGCCATCACCAAAGAATTTGACGAAGCCATCAGCACCTAAAGCAACTTCGTCCATTCCTCTTGTGCGGACTCTGCCCCAGTCATCCTTGCAAAGAGCTCTGGTTCCTCACTTCCCTCTTGCATCCCTGCAATGGCAGACGAAGCCTTCCCTGATACCAATAAGCAAATCTGCCTTCGACAAGCTTCGTCCTTCACTCATTGAACTTCACTTCCCTCATGGAAACTCAGGCACTGTTTCGGCGCCAGGTTCCATTTCTGGCAAACCAGCGGGCCTCTCTGACTCCATTGGTTCCCATTCTCTGTCAGTATTCTCTGGCATGTCATCTATTCTGTCTAACTCATCTGGGCGTTCGTCCTCATTTGGTTCAGTTTCGCATATTATTGTGTCCGAGAAGAACAATAGCATTGGCCCCCATGAACAGAATCCAGTTTCCCCTCAAGTACTTTCCAGGGTGTCTACAATCAAGGAGGAGAGCAATCTGGTTCCCAAACTTGAATTGCGCAGTGACTCCGAAACTCCCGCTGATGGAACAAAGCCGTCAACCCCTCTCCACAAGGCTAAAGTGGAGTACCTCCTTGAAACGCCCGAACCAAAGCAAGAGAGTGATCTGAAACGGCAGAGAATTGAAACGCTGCAGTCATCTTAGTAAGGATGATATCTACTAAAATTCAACAGAACGAGATTGATTCTGCTCAAGACTCACTATCTTCAATGATTTACGACCTTTTCTCCAATTTTCACCTTCACATCTCCGATGTAGTGTACTATAGCTTCTGATAGATAGAATCTCAAATATATATTTGCAATCTATAACTTTTACATCCACTAGAATGGCCGTTTTTTACCCTTTCCGAACTCCATCCGTGCTGTCTTCTTGGCACCGATCTGAGACTGCTTCAGTTGTTCTTCGTCCGAATCTTCCTCCTCTACTTGTTTTGTTCTTTTCATGTTTGCTTGATTTTTCTTAACTTCCTCTAAGAGTCTCAGCTTGTTCTTGTGAACCCTGTCTTGTCCGTACTCCCGAACCTGTTTTCTGCTGTCTGATCTCATACGGTTCATCAATGCCGCCATGGCTTTCGACCCATTACGAATATCCTTTCGGCTCTCGGGCTTGACATTCTTCGGTGTTCCGTCAGACCCCAAAAAGTCGCCTACAGTACTGTTCTGGTCAGATTTCTCAAGGTCCGAGAGTCCCGTACCACTGGCAACGATTGGCAAATCTAGAAAAAGTTGGCGGTCGGCGGTTAATACGTCGTTGTGGTCATTTTTGGCGCTTTGGAGCGTCGGTAGCCAATTCAAGACATTTTTAGTGTTTTGTGAAAGCGCAAGTTGGAACTTCAACTGTAGAGCCTCTTTCTCTTTTATTTCTTTGCGTCGGTTGACTTTGGACATCTAGTAGAGGAAAAATTACAAGGCAAAAAGAAAAGTGATGGTAACTCGCAGTGAAGGGAAGAGGTAAGTAATGCTTGTGAGAAAAAAAATGCTCCGAGACGGGGAATTGAACCCCGGTCTACCACGCGACAAGCGGTAATTCTAGCCACTAAACTATCTCGGATTGAGATGGAGAACAATTTGGAAAGCTAATTATGGTCGTCAATTTTCATAACCAATTTTCGAATATTAAGAAAATTCGGTTGTAGAGTATCCCTAAAACACATTTTATTAACTTTGTTAAAATAAATATGTCAGATAAGCAAGTTTGTGTACGAGAAATTAGGAACTTGGTTGTAATCGGGAAACGTCTCGACATAATCCCCACTAATGCCAATCTTTGCAGATGATTGCTACTTTAGTGAGAAATCCTGCCTTAGTTCTACATGTTCATATAGTACTGTTTTTTTTTTATCATTATTATTTGATTCTTCATGGTTGTAAGGATCGAGTGCTACATTGGTTGGAAAGAAGAATAACATAGATAAACATCTCGAATCAATAATTTGCATGGTTTAGATAGAATTCCCATTGCTCGATTATCTGGCTACTTTCTTTGGCAGTTTTGAGTGATGATGAAATGAGGTACATGATACATAAGAAAAGACGCTACCATAAACTCTTTGCTTTTGTCTTACTTTAATGTAATCGATACAACATTCATCATTAATAGCTCTTTTTATATATCTAACTGCATCACGAATGGCATAATGTCATGAATTTAGTCGAGTGATTATTTGTTTGATCGACGAGCTTATATCACCAGAAAGAAAAACAAGTATCTTCACTTCACAAAGTTCAACAATAATATCGCCAAATTTGTACATCCAACGTCTTTAGCATTGACTAATCAATCCTGATTGCGGTTTCATAACTAGGTTAAAGTCGGTTATTCAACTCCGATTATCCACACAAACTAATATAGCAGCACTCAAAGACACAATAATATATATTCTAATAGACTTGCAACAAGATTTTATGACTCCAAACCATTTATAGTAAGTCAAACAATATTAGAATTGTTCTCTCTGATTAAAGTTTCCCTGCTCTCTATGAATCCAAAACTATAACAAAACACAAGATTTTCATTATCAAAATTTTTGAATCATTCTGAAAACTTGGGGCATATCAGTCCCCTCAACAACAACTTACCTTACATATGTACCTCCACAGTACCAGCATTGACACATGATACCGGCTGGACTCCATAAAGGGGAAAATTCGTTGCAATGTGACTACTGCTACACATCATAATGCTCAACAACCTCCACATTGCTACAATCTCGGTGCAAATGAAGAGCAAAAGCTACTCAACTAGTTAGATCCTAACAATACCCTCAAACGTTTTGTCATGATCTAAACTTACGGAACAATACAAAAACAAATGTGGTAAAGAAACCGAAACAACTGCATTTGTTGGGTTGCGGCTCGCTGTTATCTCTGACAACCCAAATTGGCCTATGGAATTTCCACCACAATGCCTTACAGTCCTATTATTCAGGAAATATGTACCAAGCAACTACATAATTGATATTTCCTGGTATCGCAATAATTAGACTGTGTAATATGTTCTGTAGGAGAGAAGAAGTGTGGAATGGGAACTAACAATGCATGCATGAGACATGGATTCCAAAAGGGGAAGGTTGTGGCCGACAAAGAATAGACCTCTGTGCTTATCGGGGTGAGATTTACCTCAACTATGTCCGGGGAGGTGATTGTGCCTGGTTCATTTTGTTGCTGTATGGTAGATTTCAGCATGTGGGGGAACATCTTGCAGAAAGAGGGTTGAAGGGAAGATTCTAGTGATGGAAGTGGAAAAGGGGACATAAGAAGCAGAAGAGAAGGAGAGGCGGAAGCAAAAGGAGAGCAAGAAGAAGAAACAGAAGAAAAAACAGAAGAAAAAACAGAAGAAGATGAAGAGAGAACAAGAAGAAGAAGAAACAGAAGAATTTAAGTAATACATAGAAGAGGGAAGGTTTCAGAGTGCACCAAAAATTTGACACTACATGATGTTAATAATTAATTTACCAGATCTTTGATTGATTTTCACCAACGAATCAATTTTAAATCTTATTTCAAGACGTGACGACGATCGGTATTCCGACATGTGGATGTCTTAAATGTTGTGGGATGTATTAAATGTTGTGGTCAAGACTTAGCAATGCTCTCAGGACACACTAAGCTTCCAATCATAGACAAAAGATTCACGCGGATCCCATGTTGAATTTCAATGGGATATATATTCCCTAATCAGTCGATATATCAATAATTTTTAATTCTGAGTTCATCTAGCTTATTGTTCAGTCCAGCCAATATTGACCTTCTTTGATCTGCATGGACTGTTGAGAGTAAATCGAAGGTGATCGGCTAGATGGATGGGGTGGTTTTAACCGCAAATGTGATCGGCCAGCCGACATAATTCCAAGTGAGACATTCCAGAGATTTACAATTAGGCGGGCCACAGGCGTCCTTATGTGCGTCAGGTCAATTCCAACATCTGACCTTACTCGTCGCATATTGCTTTCCTGGCAAGGACAAGATCCCCTAGGGTGGTAAACTAGACATGTAAGTCGGTTATTAACAAGTTTCTTGCATATTCGTAACCGGCGCTCTGTTTAGAGTGAATTTGGAAATTTTTGCGCCATATTGTTTGCACTTGCATCAAACACTGGTAGACGCACCTGTACGGCACGCCGTGCACAAGGCGATGTGGATCCATTTACGATGTGCATCATGCATCAGGCGATGCTGAGATCCAGCCATGTAACCGTTCCGAGTACGCGCTCCCCTTATTCGGTTGGAAGTATATCGTTGCACTAATTATCATTGGCGCACCATATTTATTCCGCTCTATTTTCACCGCCGCTTTTTACCGCTTTGCGTGTTACTTCTTCCGTTATGTTTCCTTGTGACACTAACGCTTTTTCTTTCCTATTCAGTTTATTGTTAGATATTTTCTGGTTCTAGCCGTATGGCGCTAAGTGTTCCGCCATCGAATAAAGTGTTCCCCGCTGGTATCGTTCGCAATAAATCAATAATTGTTCTGGATTGCCAAGATCACCTTGGTCATGTCTTCTTTATTCTCCTCCATGAATGATCAGTCGTAGTCCGTATATCTCATCAAACGATTTACCTATTTTTCTTTATTTTTTGTTATCTGGATCTTCGATAATCCATATTCTTTTGTTTCTCCCTTTACATGGGCCTTATCCGGGTCTCCCCGTTACATGAGATCGGCATTTTTCCGATAACTTTCATCTCTCCCACTATCTTTTCCAATAATCTATCTGTGCACCCGTACCTCCCACTCTCCCTTTGTCCCACACAGAATCTAATCTAATTGATTCCAACCTTTCAGGGCAATGACGACCATCTTTGTGTCGCATCGCTCGGCCCTAGTGGCATACCTTGTGGCGGCAGCTCTAAAACTCCACTACCGCCATCGCACTCTTCGCATCGTCATTGTAGAACTCTTCGACAAGTCGACACCTACAGACAATAGACCATACTGTGGAACCAGCACCGTGTCCAACCTACGGTTGGCACGATGGTCATTTCTTCATAAGATGCTATTGGCGCAGGTATTAGCGCCGCTGCTCCTTTTTGCTGAGTCTGTTCATGTGCATGAAACTGGTCCTCCTCGACTATCTCCAGATAAACCCATTTGGGCGCAGTACCTGACGGTGGTTGCTCTGGGAGGTAATCCCGAACGGTTTCTTGCCCTTTTCTACCTGCCACAGCTTCTCGAGCGGACCTTGGCCGTGTTTTTGGCAGAAAGTCCCAACGTGTCGTTCTTATCGGTTCAGAGCCATCAGAATATCCCATCGGTGATTCGCTCCATGTCAGGCAACACTGGCGCTGGTTCGCCAGATATCTGGCTCCATTTTGGCGCTGGTGACGTCAATAATCGATCTTCCAATTTGGATATTTTGGCGAACTCTACCTTATGTGGTCTAGCCCTCAAAAACGGAGAACATTCATCTAATTCATGGCAAAGAACAGGTGGATTGTCTTTTGACATTAATCGTGCACTTCCAAATGCTGTTCTCTGGCTTCCACTCTTCAAAGGCGCTGCTGGAATGTTCAGCGAGCCCATTTTTCTCCAACAAGTGCATCTAGATAGCCGCATGGTGTCTGTTTCAGTGAATCCCCTCAACCTTAATTTACATGAGGAGACGTTTGCTTCGCGACACGATCTTCTATATGGATTAAAGACATGTGACTTTGTGCTTGGAGTCGTGGACAACATGTTTGATCGGTATAATCTAGACTTAACACCTCATCGGCTTTGACAGCAACCTTTTATTGTTCCGCTAATGTCAGATATCTTCATCACCAATTTGAAATTTAGTGACACCTGGAGAGAGTGTCCCTACTACCATTACAACAACACGACAACTACAATCACACAATCTCTACAATCTCTGCAGCTTCTACAACCCTTTACACGTCTGCTAAATTCATTCTGCATGGTCCATTCTATTCACACAGGTAAAGTATCCAAGCCAGCAACACGATTCACCCAGGGCTCCACCATCGGATGCTTCAAAATAGGCCCAATAATAGGGAAGGCCCGCAAAAACAGCACGATGGTTCCGAAGAAATCACCAAAGAGGAACATGATTCCAATGCTCTCGATAATAAAACCTATGAATGAGTGCTTGGTCAAGATCAACGCGATGCCTCCAAAGAAAAAAAGAGTCGGCTTGATCTTGGTGGGCCTAGCAAAGAAGTAGATGGCACGCGATGGCCCAATGATTAAAACAACGCCAATGACAAAGAGGATGTTTCCTATGGCAAGTAGACTGGAATCGAAGAATGTCATGATGCCGAGGACGAAAAACACCACTCCTGCGGCAGTGGACGCCACTCCGTATTCTGAATGTTAGTGATGCTTAAAGAAGTCGCGTAGAGATACATACTCTGTCGCTCAGTGAGCCATAATGTGGAATCGAAGAGCATAGGTGTTAGATGAGATTCGCAGGTCGCACACGGATTCGGTATGTAGGTTGATAGAATTGTGGACTCCAGATAAAACGTATTGGAGTATTACTGGCTTTATTAGGTTTTGTGTGGACTCCATTGGATTAATTGAACTACTTTTCAGAATTGAAATTCTGTGATAGCCTTTTTTTTCCCCGAATTATGGTCGATTTGATGCTTTTACGTAGTCGTCGGTAGCTGAGGCTTTTGAGGCGATAGAAATCGGCCTCCATTGAATGTTCCCATGTGACGTTCTAATTTCAGATACTGTTTTCATTTTCCTACAAGTATGTGTTTAATTTCTTCTTTCTGGTCATTTTCCTCTTTTTCTTCTGATTATAGTTTCATTTAAGTTTCCAGCGTTGATGTTTCATTTTTATGAAATTTCGAGAACTCATAACGTGCACCGAATAAATACCCTTTGCCCATACCCCAATTATTTCGAAAGTGGACATAGACGCAACTAAACGTTCCACTACTTGAATTAGAGAAACAAGAAATAAAATTTGGGTTAAATCACATGTACTATGATCTTCAATTGTCCCTATGAATCTCATGATGTATTTATTGATGTTCCTAATAAGGCATTCCGCTGTTTTTCTATTTCTTGTTTAATGGATACTGCCCCTGATTTGATAATCCAAACTGGAATAAAATTAGACCTGCCTGTTATATATCATGGACCGAATATAATGAGAAGAAGTTAGTTCATATTAAATAGCTATTCTAATCCCAAATGCCACTATCCCTACACCTCAAAATCTCCAGTTTATCCAGCGAAATCATAGCTTTCCAATCCTAGTACATTGAGAACAATAAATTCTCAAGCAAATCACTCATATATATCAGTTCAAATTCTCTTTTTGATTTTTTTTCTACTACCCATCATTATCACCATCCCAAAGTAAAGTAACTGTCACCTCCTCCTTGTCCTTGTTTGGTGAATCACGTGCAGCCATACCCCAGAATCATCTTATCAATCTTCTTTTCATCAAGATGTCTAAACCTGTCAATAATGGCTACGACGACGATATAACCCCCTCAGAACCTCCACCATCCTACTCGGAGGCCCTCAATGCCCCTCCGGTCCTTCCCAACAGACCATTGGGGCCACCACCAAACAGCCAGCAGAATCTGGGTCAATTCACCCCAAATTCTTCAATCCCGCCTTCTGTGCCTTCAAGACCGCTGTCAGGGTATCAACCTTCAGGAACGGGGCTGCAGCCGTCAAATTATTCATATCAAGGATCATCTTCCACTGGTAGAACAAGCTACAGTCTGCAAACCAATTCGGGATCCGGATCTACAAGTTTATACTCCAACAACCCTAATCTACCCTTCACTTACCCCCGGGGCCACTACTGCCGCAAGTGTCAGAACACAGGATTCAAGCAAAAAAACGGTAAGCCGTGCATGGACTGCTGGGGACTGCTTTATTTGAACACACATGCTTACAATCCTAACCCCAGTCTTCCCTTCCGGTATCCGAAGAGGTTTATCTGTGAAAAATGTCATAATACGGGAACTAAACGTAAGAACGGACTTACGTGTCAGGATTGCTATGCAAGGTTTGCTCCAAGAAACAATTATCAGGTCCAGCTGTCTGGACTTGGCTTCATGGACTTCGTTTCACCGGTATCAAATTACCTCCCTCCAGGAGGCGGAGTCCCAATGAGAGTGCCTCCAGGAGATCCTCGACTTGGAGGCCAGCTATGTGGAAACTGCCGTGGCTCAGGTCAGGTTTATTTCTTGTTGGATCGTGATTTATGTCCCGTTTGCGGAGGTTTGGGTAGATTACTCAATAGTGGACCTCCGCAGCAGTCTGGTTACTATCGTTAAGACTAAGAGACACTTGCAGCTTACAATTGCAAATGGGCGGTCAAGTGTGTAATCAATATTAATATGAGAAGCTACTAATTGGAGTGACATATGTGGATTGAAGGGGACTTATAGCCGAATGGAAGGGTATCTCCATTTCCGGGTCAATACCTTGATGAACAGACAATGGTGATGTACGATAGCAATTCTGGTGTTGAAGATCTATTCACGGGGCGCTTTCACAAGTATTTGTAAAGAATCGTTTGTATAATACCAGAAACAATCTTGATCTGTCACTAATATTGATACAAGGAAGACAATAAGGAAATTTATTAATGCAATTTTTTATGAACTATTCGTAGTTGGATGGGTACTTGAAGTCAGTCAACTCATAGAAGTTCTCCTTGATGTTTCTAACAGAAACAAAACGGTTCAAGATGTTACCTGATCCAGCCTTATCGTTGGTTCCCGACATTCTGGCACCTCCAAACCACTGCTGGGCAACCACAGCTCCAGTGGACTTATCGTTAATGTAGAAGTTGCCAGCAGCGTACCTCAAGTTCTGCTCTGCCAACTGGATGGCTTCACGGTCGCTGGCAAACACAGAACCCGTCAATCCATACTTGGTACTAGTGTCAATCTTCTTCATGATAGCTTCATACTCAGCATCTGGGTAGACGTAAGCGGTGAGAACTGGACCAAAGAACTCTTTGGACAAGAATTCGTGGTCCGGGTTGGAAGTCTGGATCAATGTAGGCTGAATAAAAAATCCAGTAGCCTTGTCGGTCTTGCCACCCTTAAGAATAGTCAACTCTGGGTCCTTTTCGGCCTGCTCAATCACACCAGCCAACTTGTCGTACGATGCCTCATGAATAACCGGTCCCATGAAATCATGAAGGTTGGAAGGGTCAGTGGTGTCGCCAATGGTGATTCCGTCCATGGCCAGCGTGAGGGCAGCCTCAAATTCTGGCCACACAGACTCAGCAACATACACTCTGGAGGTGGCTGAACATTTCTGTCCTTGGTACTCGAAAGCTCCTCTCAAAGTGGACAATGCAGCGTGGAAGACCGATGCAGAAGGATGGATCAAGTGGAAATTCTTACCTCCGGTCTCTCCGACAACTCTAGGATAGTCTCTGTAAACGTCTTTGGCCAAGTTGGAAGCGATTGTGCCATACAACGACTTGAAGACGTCGGTGGATCCGGTGAAGTGCAACGAAGCAAAGTCAGGGTCATTGACAACCACATCGGTGATCTGCACTGGATCTCCAGTAATGAAGTTGATCACACCAGCAGGCAAGCCAGCCTCTTCCAAAATACTCAACAAGAAGTAGTTAGAGAGCACAGCAGTGGCCGAAGGTTTCCACACCACGGTGTTACCCATCAAGGCGGGTGCTCCCACCAAGTTTCCGGCAATGGCAGTGAAATTGAAGGGAGTCACCGCATAAACAAAACCTTCCAAAGGTCTGTACTCAGCTCGGTTCCACACACCTGGTGCAGACTCGAGAGGCTGTTCCTGATAGAGCTCTTCTGCGTACTTCACGTTATACCTGAAGAAGTCAGCCAATTCGGCCACACTATCGATCTCGGCTTGATACACGTTCTTGCCCTGGCCCAACATGGTGGCAGCCAACATGTCGTACCTATATTTGGTGGAGATCAAGTCTGCAGCCTTTAAGAACACGGCAGCACGGTCTGTCCAGGGCATGCTGGCCCATTTAGCCTTGGCCTCCTTGGAGGCTGCAATTGCATTCTTGACGTCTTCCACTGTGGCTTGACGAGCAATTGCCAATTGCTGGGAATGCTTGGCTGGATTCACCTGAGTGAAGGTGGGTCTATCCAAAATACGCTTTCCTCCAATAACCAAAGGAATATCCAAGGGGCCATTATCGGTGAACTTTGTAATGGATGCACGCAAAAGATCCCAGTCTTTTTGATGGTTGAAAGAAAATTCCTTGACTGGTTCATTGGCAAGTGAAGATGGAACCTTAACATGAGCCAACTGGGAAGCCGATCTAACAAAATGAGCAGTTCCCACGGCAACGGCAGGAAGTCTCAAACGCGAAGCTCTGACAGCCCAGACAGAGCGACAAGAACGGATGGATCTCAACATACTTTTTCTGACTGTTAGTAGTTGGAATTTGAAACTGGCGGAACCCCCGCATTATATATCATCCCATCTCGTCCCTATAGGCAAGAGACAGCGATGATGGGAACGGGAAGGTTATCGCGAGGGGCATTGCGCGGCGAGTGAGTGGTTTGGTGTACGGGTGTAAAAATGAATCACCAGCTACAAACGGCACGTTATAGCGAGGTGACTCTGAGACATTTGAAACGAAATTGGGATTTGTTCAGTGTTGGAGAGATAAAAATGAGGTGTGATTTGGTAGAAATGTGCCCTTTCTTCTTTTTTTTCAACTTTGAATTTTGACTTATGAGTATGATTTTTGAGTTCGAAATGTGGATGGTTAAAATTTAGATGGAACAGACGTTTGAAAAGTATTGCGTAAATCATCTTATCTATCTGTGAGTATGGAGTTGTAAGCTTCAAAGTCTAAATTAACAAGTTGAATCCTCCACATGCCCAACGTATTTTAATCGGTCAAGAAGTTACCTCCATTTCAACTCTAGACACCTTGAAGAGTATGGGGGTATCCCTTGCATCAGATGTTGAAAGCCCTGTAAACCATTCAAGGAACCACAGAATATGAAATGGTAACAAAATTTCTACTCGAGCAGTGAAATTTCAATTCTCAACCAAAACATTCAGCAGCCTCGAACCCATATGTCCACAAGTTAAGTGAACCTCAATTAATCCAAGCATCATTAAGCATGTATCTGATAGAGTCAACACTACAACTCTTCAAAAGAGCTTCGACCTTGATTAAATAAGCAAACTTCTTTTCCGTTGCAAGGCGAATCTCCGCGGTCATTGGGCAATCAATCCAATTCAAGTGTTGATTTGCTGCAGCTCATTCAATCCTATTTATCTCCGCCAATCTCTTCTCGAACCCTTCAATACGAGCTTCAACACCTTCTCGATTCGCTTCAAACTTCTTTGTGTGTGTGTCGATGGCCAAGTTCACTTGGTCGAGATTTTCATTCCAGGTCTTCATCTCCAAGTGTAAACTCTGTATTGTTTTGTCGATATCCGAAATGGCACTAACAGAATGACCAATCTCAGCGTGAACATGATGTAAAGACTTAAGACGGGAGACCAAATTAGGAACAACCGCCATGGCTTTCTCCATCTCAGGAAGAATCTCGTAAATCGAGTCGACCTTGGTGTCAAACGGCGTCGATGGCTTCACCGCTATGTCACCGTTGGCAATCTGTGCCATGCGCCTTTTGGCATTCAATTCGTCCATTTCCTTGGCGAGACGCTTAATTTCTCCTTTTAGGTGACCCATATCGTACTCGGGGTCGTAGAGAACCTCTAACTTGCGTCCCAAATCGTCAACATGATTTCTGACACTTTTTGATGATTCAAAGTCTTCAACACCGACGATTTCTTCAAGTTCGTGAAGCCTTTTCTCCAATTCAAGAACCTCAGCTTCTGATCTTTTCCGGTTACCAGACGGTGGAATGGAAGATTCATCAAGTCCAGTTAGTCTTTGACTAATTTGCTCGAAAACAGTTCGAAGTTTCTGTTCATGGATCCCGACATCCAAATCCTCTGTTCCTAGAAGTTTTTCAAGATCTTCTGTTAATTTGTCCACCTCGTTTTCATTGATCTTCTGTGTCTTCAACTCCTCCAACTCGGCTTGAATTCGGGCCAATTTCTGCGCCGGCATTTCGTAGACCCTCCGTACATTGTAACCAGAGTTGCCATGGATACTAATTAGACTCCCCAGAAAATCCACCACTTCTTTCTTGTCTGTAATGACACTATGCTCGAAATGCTCTTTAGCTGATGATGGATGCAACACACTTTTGTCCACATCGGTCGACTGCTCTTCAGGAGGATCTAAAACCTCTACAGACTCCACATCTGATGTCTCGAATACCTCGGGGCCCGTGTCGACCGTGTCCCATTCTTTTGGATCTTGTTCTTTGCTCATTGTGCAATTGAATTGAGTGTTTCTGCAGATTCTGTGTTTGTGCCGTTCAATTCCACCGTATATGAGGCAGGAAAGTATTTGGGCAAGTATTTGGACTGCCTGTTTTGATATTTCAATGACAATGAGTGACAGTCAATGTCTATTTACGTCAGGAATGCTATAGTGTACAAGAGTTAGACGTGTAGATGATTCGCACCTTATATCCAGATGATGAATCCAACCATGACGTGTCTGTACAGATAAATATAATGTAAATGTATGTAGAATCGAATTATATACTTTACCTCTCCTTATCTTTACTCCATCTCCACTTAAACTCGTCTCTTTCACCTCATTTCTTTCACCTCTTCTCTCTCTACTTCGTAATGATTTGAACAACATCTTCATCGTGAACAGGATGCTGTAACCCACACTTCTGTGGAGAATGCTTAGCACTGGAACCCCAAACCAACGCATACTTGAACTGGTTCTTCATGTCTCTGTGAATTGCATCACACACTTGCAAAATCGTCGACTGCGATCTCACAACCATGGGATCGTCGAAATTGGGCTGAATTCCTCTTCTCTTGGTGTATAACCTCACAAGATCAAGCTGTCTCCAGATCTCCTCCTTCAAGTCGTCAATGCCGAGGTCTTCTTCACATGAAATTACCATAGTGTTGGGTTCGCGGGCAAGTCTGTCCACCTCTTCCAAGGAAACAGCATCAGCCTTGTTGTAAACGTACAAACACTTGATGTACGACATGTGCTGGTCGTTGATAATGTCAATGAAGTCCTCAATGGTACAGTTTTCGTCTCGCACAAGCACGTCAGCATTATGGATCTTGTAATCTTTCAAAAGTGCACTGACGATCTTCTCGTCCAAATACTTAGGAGGTGTGATCAGATTCAACTTGACACCGCCAGTTTTCTTGATTTTGAGAGAAATATTGGGCCTTTCCTTGTTAAGGCGAATTCCCATAGTCTCCAACTCGTTCTCTAAGATTTGTCTTTGTTCTCCACCTTTAGTGGCATCTAGCACCATCAAAATTAAGTCTGACGTTCTCGAAACGGCAATCACCTGACGTCCTCTACCTTTACCCTGTGCAGCAGCCTTGATAATACCTGGCAAGTCCACAATCTGCACTTCAGCACCATTGTACTCCAAAATACCTCCGACGGAAGTCAATGTGGTAAACTCGTAGTTGGCGGCTTCCGACTTTGTGTTGGTCACTTTGGACAAAAACGACGACTTACCCACAGATGGGAATCCAATAAGTGACACTCTGGCATCTCCTGCTTTAGCAATTTCAAAACCCTGGCCACCTCCTGAAGATCCTTGTCCTGGCTGAGGTTCTAGAAGTTCCCTTCTGTATCTTGCAAGTTTTCCTTTCAAGAGACCAATATGGTATTCGGTAGCTTTATTTTTCTGTGTTTTGGAGAGTTCCTCCTGGATCTGGGCGATCTTTTCGAGAATACCCATGGTGCTTAGAACTGGAGAAATGAAGAATTGAACATTTGGAGAAATGGAGGTAGGATAGCAGAATTTGCACCCGTACACCTTCGAAATTGGGTAGTTAAAGATTGGAGGTTTTATAGAGAAGGGAGATGGGTATACTTTCTTAAAACAAAAAGATCAGCAAATAAGACTGTCTTAATTTCCATGGAGAATATCAAGATTTTAAAATATTGGGCATTTCGGGAGATTTTCCACTCAACTGGTGAAGATTAAAGTGGTTGCGAAAGAGGTGAAAGTTAACAATTGGCAAATGATCAATAAATCTTCCGGAAGAACGAAAAAAAAAAAAAAAAAACCTTATTTTAACAGCCCCAACAAACTACGACATATAATAAAATCCAACTTCCTCCTTTTTAACTTCATTTTCCATTTTTTTTACATTTCCCTTTCCCTGCCGTTCATCTATTAAGCCACCCG
>Ga0160505_100844_pt1 | contig 15698 bp, 7 predicted proteins | sample DIDeMG_FD_108225 | JGI IMG/M metagenome (GOLD analysis project Ga0160505, IMG submission 108225) | Enriched chicken feces microbial communities from UW Madison campus, WI, USA - DID2874_E49_Stillage MG | ecosystem: Host-associated > Birds > Digestive system > Large intestine > Fecal ... | reverse complement strand
GCCAACGACAACGGTATCAACAACTATCCATCGAGTGTGGACAAGAAGTTCAACGATAAGAACTTGGGACTTCCAGCATTGGTTTCTCACTTGAACCCAAGATGGAATTCCGACCCTCAAGATAAGGACTACGACGAGGCATTCCTCAAGGCTAGCGAGTTGATGGGACTGGCATTCTTGAACTTGCTCGAGGGCTACGGTCAATCGTGGTTGCCTGCTAGAGAGATTGTGGAGGCTGCCTTCAAGAGCAGATTCGATGTGCACCCATCTGGCGAAGTTATCGTGTTGGACAAATTCTGCCCCTGGAAGGAGCACTTATATGCCATTGAGAAGGAGAACAACGAGCAGGGATTGATCAAGTTTGTTTTGTTTGCTGACTCCAGCACCAAGTGGAGAATCTCTACTGTTTCCGTCACCTCCACCAGTTTTGAATTCCGTTACGGACTTCCGGACCCATGGAGAGGTGTAAGAGACGAAGCGTTGTCGCAGTTGACTGGTGTTGACGGGTGTATCTTCGTACATGCTGCTGGATTCATTGGTGGGTGTGAGACCAAGGAGGGAGTGTTGCAACTTGCCAAATTGGCATTGGAGGCTAGAAAATAGGGTATTACTATATTATTCAAGGTTTAAACATTCACAAAAGTATTATTAAAATAACACACATTATCAAGCATCATTCATCAATGGTGCGGTTTCGTTGGTTGTTTCTCTGCTAGTGACACTTCCAGTGACAGCACCAACAACACTACCAATGAACAAAAGGCCAGAAATGACAAAGGCGAAAATCCACTGCAAGGCAAAGGTTTTGGTGAAGAGTTGCCCCAAACCCAAACCAAACATCAACCAGGAGGAACTGATACCAATACCGTAGTCGTTGAAAACAACCAAGAAGAAGCCTGGCACAAGCAAGAACAACCAGATCAAGATGTTGGCAAAGATACGGCCCACAAGCTTGTGTACATGGAACAAGACAGCACCGTTCCAGAAAATGGCGTATAATAACCACGAGAATGGGAAAGCAGCGGTAGGCAAGTGGATCAACAACCAGTTAGAGAAGGGCTTGACTGAATAAGTCTTGTGCTCGAAGTACAACAGAAGAATGTTAACGAAGTTCAACACCAACACAACCTCAGACCAGAAATAATGGTTGTGAACAAACAACAACGTCCACACAAACACACCCAAGTTGAAAGCAGAAAAGTGCCATGCAATCAACTTTGTCACCTCCAATCTATTAGTGATTCCACTGGCATTGTTGACAGTGGGAACAAAAATCTGGGTGACAAATAAAATCTGCAAGAGGAAAAGGAAACCCCAGAAGGTCAAGGTGACCACCACGTTGCTACTGAAAGGTGTCTCCCGAACATTGTAGGGGTTATGATTGTCGAATGGGTTGATACCCACGAAGTACCTGAATGAGGCATAAGCAGCAAGAAGCCACGACACAATGGTGGCAATCTTATGAGAAAGAAGCTCGTCGCTGGAGTGGGCCATGATGGTTATATTAATTGTAATTAAATTCTACAAGTGGCGGTACCCCCGTATTTAAATGCTCCAGCAATCCAATTTGATTGCTTTGCCGTAAAGGAGGGTCATTCTGCAGGGATTAGTGACTGGGAGGAGAGTCGTTAGGCATTACCAGGTGGGGTCATTGAAGGGAGGGTTTTGGGTAATTTTGAAAGATATGGAGGTGGATTATAAGCTGTACATGGTTTTGAAATATAAATTAGGAGATAATTGGTACAGTTTGGAGAAACATTTTGGATATGCATGGCATGGTCCTTTTTTTTGTGGATTGCTGCGATTCAATGAGTGGTCGCATATTACATAGACCACGATGGTTGCGAGACCGACCGAGTCCGGAAATGCTGCCGTGAATGGCCCAAAAAGGATTTCTCGATCTGAGTGGAAATTAAGGATTACTTGCTTCCACATGACTGTTTTAATATTGTGGTTGCTGACGTGTTTATGTGGTAACTAAATTTAAAGATTTTCCGTTAATGGTTTATTCAACCTAACGTGCATAATGGTCAACTTTAACTAAACTCAAACTATTTCCGTTCTTTTGATACCTAGCAAGCTCCACGGTAAGATTTCTTGTGCTTGTGATGTCCCAGTCCAGGCTTATCGTGTTTGTCTATTTGCTCCGCACGGACATCCTCCGTTCCATTGGATGTGATACTAAGCAAAACCTTGTAGATGATGTCCTTCTTTTCCTGAGCAGTAGTGACTTCTTTGGATTGAAGGAGGTCAACAACAGAGTCGTGGGCACGAATAAGGACCTCTGTAGCTTCCACAATGTCATTCATAAGCTTCTCCAAGAGGTTCAAAGTCACCAGGTCTCTGACCACCACTCTCAAAATCTCCTTTTCCAGTTCATCGGGAGGTAAGTGGTAGTTGGGGACAATGAACTGCTTGTTTCTGAGTAACAACGAAACCATCGACTGAGGAAGATCTGGGTATTTCTCTCTAAAATCTTTTGAGAAACGGAATGCCACCACTGGCAAGCCAGGCAAGAAACCCTCATTGTACACCAGCTGTTCACTATGTTGAGTGTCCTCCTCGTGAGGCAAAGTGAAGATCTCCTTCTTCTGGTCATCATTAATTGGCTTATGGATGACAGACAAGCACTCGTAGTAGGTGGTGGCCTCCAAAAATCTCGACAACAAACGAGCATTCTGGATACAACTGTGGAAGATCTTGGTGTAGCCTTCGCGACCCAAACTCAAGAAGTTATAGTACTGGTGTAACACTGTGAAGCCTGGTCTGGAGAAGTTCAAGCCAAAGGTCTCTTCAAGGCCTCCCAAGTAATCCAACTTGAATCTCAACGATTCGGGCATGTACTCCAACTCTCTCCAGATGACCCAACCCAAACCTGCGGTAGTGAGTCCAAACTTATGGCCAGAAGTGTTAATGGACACCACTCTGTCAACAGAGAAGTCCCATTTCAAGTGTGGATAGACGAATGGAGCAACAAAACCTCCGGAAGCGCCGTCCACATGGATCTTGATGTCGTGACCCGTCTCCTTCTGGACTTCATCCAATAACTTGGAGATCTGTGCGACAGGCTCGAATGCTCCTGTGAATGTGGAGCCCATGATGACAAAAATACCAATTGTGTTTTCGTCAATGTTCTCCTTGATCTTTGAGACGTCAATCAAGTGGTGCGAGTCCTCAGTGACCAGAATAAGTCTGTTCTCCACGTCAAAGTAACGGGCGAACTTCTCCAAGGCCACCTGGGCCACTGACGCCATTAAAATGTTGGGGTTGTCGGAAGGCTTGCCGTCAGCCTTTCTCTGTTCCTGCCACTTCTTCTTCATTGCCAAACCTGCCAACATAATGGCCTCAGACGAGCCAGTGGTTGCGCATCCTACAGTGTGGGGAACACCGTCCGAACCCTTTGGGGCATTCCACAAATTAGACAAGATGTTGATGCATCTCTCCTGACACTCGATCAACGAAGGGTACTCGTCATTGTCGGCCAAATTCTTGACGATATTCTCGGAGATCAAACGCAATGGCACATCGTCCACTTCGGTATTCACAAACGAAGCCAAATTGAGCGAGGGAATACCATCAAGACTCAAACCCTCCTTCATGTACTTGTAGACCAATTCTCCATCGGTGGAGTGTTTTGGGATCTCGTACTTGGGCACAGGTTCATTAGAGTAGTAACTGGAAATGTACTGTTCGTGGTGGTTGAGCACGGTCTTCTTTGCTTTCGCAAGAAGCTGCGATTCCAACTTCAGTGAGTCCACATGGTGAGAGAGAGTCATGGTGAGGCGATTGAGATGAATTGAAGTATTTAGTAAAGGACGAACAAGGAATTCTTTTTTTTTTGACTTCTTTTTGTACTTTTCAATTCAGGATATCAAATGGTCTGGATTCAAGAAATAATGAACAAATTGGCCGTGCACGGGTCCCTCCTTATATAGGATTGAAGGAAAGTCACACAGCAATCAACAACGCAACATTGCTACAGTATGCTAGTCTGCTGAAGTTTGGGAAATGGTCCATATTTTAAGTAGTGGATAATTTAGTTAATTTAGACAATGTCGGAGGGCCAATTGGCCTAGCGATCGAAGGAAGGTGATCTGCGTTGGAACCATTGAAGGTAGAAATTGATGCCAAGGTTTCTTGAAGCATGGAATCTGCAGTGCGAGATAATTAGTATTTTCCGGGGAAGCCGGCACAGCGCCAACTACAGAGCAAGGAGGACGAGAAAGAGGGTTAGAAGAATAGAGCAATGGAATGGAGGATTCAGGAAGGTTAAGGGATGAAACATGGAAAATAAAGAAATGAAAAAATTGAAAAGAAAAAAAAATTTATAAAAAAGAAGAATAGAAAAAACTTCAAAAAGAAAAGCACGTCAATGAAACCAATACCGTGTGAAAGTGAGGAGCGAAAATGAAAATGGTGCAATGTGAGACGACATTATGAGATGAGGGCACAATGGTAGATCAGCATAGAACATCACAAGGAATTTATGACAAGGGACCAAGAAAAGGAAACATGAAATCGGAAAAGAAGCAATCGACTATAAGAATTGAATTGAAGTTTTGAAATTATGGCTGGTTAACTATCGAATTACAGTTGACTGAAGATCCGTCGAAATTGAAACTCACGCATTTGCGAATGTACCAACTATTTCCTTCCATCTGAACTTTTGCCTGTACCGACGAATCTCAAATTGTCGATCATGAGAATTTCGACAATCCAGAATGGTAATACCGAGAGCTACGTGAATCCTCCAGCCTTGTCCTATTTCAAAATACTTGGCTCCGCCATCAATAAAGACCCGAATTTCATGATTTACCAAATATCAAAACCGTTGCTTTATAAGCCTCATATTCTCCTGAGACATCCTCTACATCGAGGCTACAATTACCATCCAGACTACAACCAATGCCAACATTTATCAATACCAACAAATCTAATAAAAACACTACATCCACCTTTGAAATCACTAAAGAAACCACGAAACTAGTTCAATCAAGCAAGAGAACATGCTCCTGCATTGTGGATGTAGGAAGATCAGTTCTTTGGAAATGGCCCAATTAAGCCTTATTTCCAGACTTCTTTCCGAGACCTTTACAATACTCAGAACCCCACTACCCAATCCTAAATCATCATGAACTCTCTTCACGTCTTTAAACACGTCCACAAATGAAGTACAACATTAATTGGCCGCCCTAATCGTGGAAACGGTGCAAAGTCCTGGATTCGGCCAACAAATCCTGGATCTGGACTAAAATGTCCTGAATAATCAGTTGTCCTGGATGGAACTGTGCCAGATGGTAGATAGCTGTGGGTAATTTTTCCGTGCGCGATGAGGCTTTCAATTATCTATCGCTAGTAGAGCCATCCTAAAAGGATAAATGTTCATTTTTCGAAAGCATTTTCAAAGCGTTTGCAAGTGAAAGAAATCTCGTCTATTAATAAAAGTAAATTTCAACCTATATCACCCAACAACGGAATCTTCCACCCCTTTTCGTATCCTTTCAAGCCTCGCGATCGTCCTGTATTCAATATGGTTTTCGCACACCAGAACACGTACATGTACCGCTTCCCAATATTTTGCTTACTGACAACCAACCACCTCTTCTTCCTGCCTTTCACCAGTGCATGGGAATTATTCTGTTCTATCTTATTGGACAAACAATCTACTTGATAAAGAAAAAAATGGAAAAGTCTGGTTATACCGCCGTCGGCGGCGCTTCGTCGTCCATCGCCAACTCGGGCCCAGTGTCTATCTTGTGTTACTGTGCTTCGTCCATCTTGATGACCGTCACTAACAAGTACGTGCTTTCCGGTGACTTCAAGTTGAACTTCTTCCTCTTGGCCGTGCAGGCCACCACCTGTATTGTTGTCATTGGTACCTTGAAGGCCGCCAACGTCATCACCTACAGACAGTTCAACACCGAGGAAGCCAAGAAGTGGTTCCCAATTGCTTTGCTCCTTGTGGCCATGATCTATACTTCCTCTAAGGCTATCGCCTACTTGTCCATCCCTGTCTACACCATCTTCAAGAACTTGACCATCATCTTGATTGCTTACGGTGAAGTGTTGTGGTTTGGTGGTAAGGTCACCACTATGGCCTTGGGTTCCTTCATTTTGATGGTGCTTTCCTCCGTCATTGCTTGTTATGGTGACACCTCTGATTCCAAGACCGCTGCCGACATGCAATCTTTGTACTTTGGCTACATCTGGATGTTCACCAACTGTTTTGCCTCGGCTGCTTTTGTCTTGTTCATGAGAATCAGAATCAAGTTGACCAACTTCAAGGACTTCGACACCATGTACTACAACAACTTGTTGTCCATTCCTGTGTTGTTGTTGTGCTCGTTTATCTTCGAGGACTGGTCTGCTGAGAGCATTGCCCTCAACTTCCCTGAGGACACTAGAAGATCTATCATCATCTCCATGATCGTGTCTGGTGCAACCTCCGTTTGTATCTCCTACTGTTCTGCTTGGTGTGTGAGAGTCACCTCCTCTACGACCTACTCCATGGTTGGTGCTTTGAACAAGTTGCCAATTGCTTTGTCCGGTTTGATTTTCTTCGATGCTGCCGTCAACTTCTGGTCCGTTACATCCATCTTTGTCGGTTTCGTCTCTGGTTTGGTTTACGCCGTTGCCAAGCAGAAGCAGCTGAAGGAGGCTGCTCAGCAGTTACCAACCAAGTAAGTGATTGGTCAGTTAGGTTTCTGCGATCTCATCAACATCTTCAACTGATCTTGGTGCAAAAACTTTGAGCTGTTAAGCAAAGTCAATCCAGTATTTCCCTCCATTTATCTGCTTCTCTTATTATTGCCTATATAGGTTTATAGATTATTAATCGAATCGTGGATGTTATATCATATTTATCCCATTGAATGTTACTTATAGTGCACGACCTGTATGAAGCATCGAGCAAGTAGTTGATGTGGAAAAAATACATACTAATCATACCCTACCCGATCACCAACTTGAAATCCGCTGAAAATGGCTGAAAACTCGTTGGAGTCGATCCCATTGTACTTGAAAGAGTCGCTTGATCCACGAAATGCTAAGCGTGCAGAGGCTCAGTTGAAATCCATCGAGACTCAACCTCATTTCGCCATAAACTTGTTACATGTAGTGGCATCTACAAACGTGGAGCCCTCCGTCAGGCTCGCAGGTGCCTTGTTCTTGAAGAATCTAATCAGACGCAAGTGGGTTAACGAAGACGGCGAGTACTTGCTCTTCCTAGATGACGTGGAATACATTAAAAGAGAGATCTTGAATGTGATGATCAAGTTACCCAACAATTTGCAAGTGCAATTGGGGGAGTGCATTTCCATCATTGCAGAGCTGGACTTCCCTCATAAGTGGGAGAACTTGATTGATGATCTTGTGGCCAAGTTGTCTGCCGACGACTTTGTATTGAACAAAGGTATCTTGTTGGTTGCACACTCCATATTCAAGAAGTGGAGACCGCTCTTCCGCTCCGATGAGCTATTCTTAGAGATTAAGATGGTCTTGGACAAGTTTGCATCTCCATTTTTGTCCATGTTGGCCAAAACTGACGAGCTCATCACAGAAGCTACTGCAAAGAATGACTCGGCATCCCTCGCTATATATATGGAATGCCTATTGCTTGAGGTTCAGATCTATTACGATTTGAACTGTCAGGATATTCCGGAATTCTTCGAGGATAACATGACAACTGGTATGGGAATTATGCACAAGTATTTGAATTATCAGACCAATTTGATTGGCGATGCGGACGATGACGAAGACATTGATGCTCTCATCAAGACCAAAACGGCCATTATTGAATTGATCTCCTTGTACACAACAAGATACGCCGAGGAGTTTGACCCGATGATTCAGGATTTCATTACGTCTGTATGGCAGACCGTGAATTCCTACGTGACTAAGCAACCAAAATTTGACTTGCTTGCAGTGAAAGCATTGTCGTTCTTGACTTCTATCACCAAAGTGGCCAAGTATAAATCCTTTTTCGACAATGAAGCTGCAATCAAAGAGATCATCGAAAAGATCATTTTGCCCAACATAGCATTCAGGGAGGTAGACGAGGAAACATTTGAGGACGAGCCCATTACATTTGTCAGATCTGATTTGGAGGGTTCAGACTTCGACTCGAGACGTAAGTCTTCCACTGACTTCTTGAGAGAGTTGAAGGAAGTTAATACTGAGTTGTTGACCAACACGGTCATGACATATGTTAATCAATTCTTGTCGCATTCTGACTGGAGAAACAGAGACATTGCCATTTACTTGTTTACGTCGTTGGCCGCTAAGGGTTCTGTGACCAATATTGGTGTCACCTCCACCAACATGTTGGTTGATGTGGTTCAGTTTTTTACCAACAATATTGCTTCGTACTTGGTGGAAGATGCATCTCCGATCTTGAAAGCAGATGCAATCAAGTACATCATGACCTTCAGAAACCAGCTCACAAAGGACCAGCTTGTCACCACCATCCCATTACTTATTAACCACTTGAAGATGGAGAATGTTGTGGTGCATACGTTTGCAGCCATTACTCTTGACAAGTTATTTTCGATGACCAGTTTCGCAAACTCTAAGCATTCACGTATCTTCGACAAGCATGACATTCAGCCTTATATTAATGATCTTTTGAATAGTTTATTTGTGCTTATTTTGAAGAACAGTGCCCCTGAGAAGTTGTCCGAAAATGAGTTCTTGATGAAGACTGCCATGATAGTTCTCACAACGGCTGAAGATGCTGTGGATGAAAACTTCAAAATTAAGATTATCGAGCAGTTACTTAACATTTTGGCTATCATCGCCAAGAATCCTTCGAACCCAAGATTCACCCATTACACATTTGAGTGCTTGGGTCTCCTAATAAAATCTGGTTCAGGAAAGGGTACCAAGGATGCAGAAAACATCTCCAAGTACATCAGTGTCATCATGCCTTCGCTATTGCAAATTCTTAGCGAAGACGTTCAGGAGTTTGTTCCCTACACCTTCCAGATCTTAGCATACTTGCTCGAGAACTTGCCAAAGTCCCAACCAATGCCCGAACAATACTCCAGTCTCGTCAAGCCTCTCATGTCTCCAGTTGTGTGGGAGTTCAGAGGAAACATTCCTGGGTTGACGAGACTTCTCATTGCTATAATGACTCATGACCCAGCTCCTTTTGGCACAAGTCCACAGGAGCTCACTCCGTTGTTGGGAGTGTTCCAGAAATTAATTGCATCCCGAGCCAACGATGTATATGGCTTTGACTTGTTGCAAGCCATTTTGTTGAATATCCCACTCACCTTGATGTCAAATTACTTGAACCAGATTGCTGTGTTGTTGTTGACTAGGTTGAAGACCTCGAGAACCGAAAAGTTCATTAAGAAGTTCGTCGTATTTCTCATGTCTTTATGTTGCATTCCTTTGAACGAAGAGCTTTCTTCCAAGTGTGGTGGTCACATCAATGGCGAGTTTGTCATCACATTCATTGATTCCGTTCAGCAAGGGGTTTTCCAACAAATCTTCACCAGTTTTGTTTTACCTACATCGGAGGGTTTTGCCAACTTGCAAGATAAGAAACTCACTGCATTGGGTCTTTCCCAATTGGTCTTGTCTCCGTCGTTCACCGAGGGTAATTACAAGGTTCTTCTTGTGCCAACCATTGAACAATTGGCCAAGAATTTAACCCTTTTGCAGGGTATTTCTAAGGCCACTAGTACCGTGAACAACACCATCACGGGTGACTCCAATACCACCAGTGTAGCTATCAATGAGTTAGACTTGGAAAGTGCGCTGTATGGATCGTCTTTCTCGAGACTTGTGTCGATTCAATTAAGAGCATTTGATCCAGTTCCCCAGGTGAGCAATGAAGATTTCAAGTCCATCAAGTATGGAGCAGTGAGCAGTATCCAGAAGCTTGCACCACTTGGAGTTTTGAACGGGCTCAGTGACGACGCCAAGGGGGTCATTTCTACATAAACTAAATAATGTGTCGTAACCGTCAACTTTTATTGCTTAAATACAAGAAGTCTAGAAGTGAAATACCGTGCCAACCCCAGAAAATGCGCCAGTGTTAAATTTATTATCGCACTAAGTGCAATAAGCCTAACTCCGCTCAGTTAGGTTCATTAATGAGGTTCAGGAACATTTCTGAAGGCTCCTTTGGCACTGCTGAACGGGTTACCGTGGCAGGCGACTGGTGGCTCGAGTCCGTTGCCGACTGGCTGGCTGTAGGCGATGCCTGTTTATTAATAGACTCGGAACCGTCCTTTGGCTCGTCGTTCTCCATTTCCTTCAATTTATCGAGTCTTTCCTTCTCGGCGATCTCTGCAGCAGTTAAGAAACGACCACCCTGGCCACGTGGTCTTCTCATGGCGTGCTTGTGGCGAGACTCGTGCAAATAAGGCTTCCTGGTCCGGGCAATCTTCAATGTCTCCTCCAACTTGGCTCGAGCGATTCTACGCTTCAAGATCCGGTGATACTGTTTGGCATTAACATAGAATGGCTGCTCTGCGGGCTGCTCCATAGGCGGCTGAGGAGGAAGATGTGGTTGTGCGGGCGTGGCAGTCTCAGGTAACGATTCTTGTTGGTAGTAACCATTGTTGGGGGAGTCGTTTGCTTCATAAGTAGCGCCCGAGGCATCGGAATGGTAGTAGGGCAGTCTGGTGTGCAGTTCTAGCTGGTTGTGGATGATCTGCTGGGGTACCTGGCCATTATAGTAGGTGGCCGGTTGCTCCTGGTAGTAAGTCGAGGGCTCCTGGTGGTGCAAGGACGTCATGGTGGAAATCAGTGGACGGGAGTAGCTTGACTATAGATGTTTTTATGTAACGAAAAAAATGCGACTTGCACGCTATTCTGACTCTTTAACTATGCAAGGTGTGCCGAAACCGGGGCTCCATCTTTCCGATCTCGGTTCTCTAGACAGGCAACGACGATGGGGGTTTGAATTCTGGAGTATTTTCGAATGTTTTATGATGCGTATTTTTTGGTATAATCCGGAGTTTTTTTCCTTGTTGATGGGGTGTATATATTTTAGGAGAGTAGTAACTCCGAAGGTTGAATATTCAACGCATTGAAAGAAAAAATGTGACCAAGACTTGAGGAAGATCATTAAGGAGACAAGGTTCATAATTTTACATGAATAGCGAATGGTTCTTGGGATTACGGCTTTAACTTTGGATTACGTGGTTATTTTTTTTTGTTGTTGTTCATTCCTCCTTCTTTATTTTTCTTTGTTATGTAGTTCTCTATTAACTCCCATTGTTTCGTGGGTATCACTCATCAGTCGATTGACTCTCGGAGATAGAAGTTCAGTGACATTTGCTGTGAATCTTCTGACATCAAACTGTATCGAATGAGACATTCAATTTCAAGAATTACACATTCAATAATTCATAATTTTTTTTTGTTTTCCCTCTCATCCTCATCATCTTTTCTTCTTTTATCTTATTATTATTACGACAACCTGTTTGGTCTATTGCAAAATCTGGATGTTAAATCTATTCTCGGCCTAAATATCCCGATATGTGTTCACATCCGGGTCTTGAGCCTTTATCTTTTTCAACCTCGTGATCTAATCTTGTTTCTTGTGGTGGATAGCATCTCCGTGTCTCTTATCTCAGAGTGTTTTCCGTCTTTATCTTCAGGACATTTCTACTTATCTACTCATCTTCTCCAACATTCCCTAATCAATACATTCAGCTCCTGGCTCTATGTCCCCGTACCTGCGACATCAAGTTGTTGTGCTATCCTACTCTTGATGTCATTTTTCTTTTCTCCACTTTGTGTGGTCTTCGATGTACTCTCGCCTTCATATCGATCGTCCACGCAATCTTGTTGCATGGCTATTCTCTCCAAAAAGTAGTTTCTTCCTTTCTTTTCCGGCTTGGATATTCGGCCCGCCACAGAATGCCGCCGCCCTGGCGACTGATAATCGTCATCATCTGTGCGAATTACACTGGGATAGCTCTCCGTGTATGGCCGTAGAGGTTTGGGCAGTGGTACCATTCTGACCTCCAGCTTTGGAGAAAATGTCTCCACGATTTCTTCCAGCAACTCTGCCTCCTTATGAAGCTCCACTACATGGTCTGGCCATGTACATATTAGCCCGTTGGCTTTGCAGTTCTTGCAATCTGGGTAGAGCGACTCGTCGCACTTCTTTTTCCTCCGTCGACAGGTAAAGCACCCGTTTCGAGAGCGGGTTTTGACTTCCATTCTATAGCTTCGGCTCCCTCTCCTCGCTAGCTACGCCCTGATTCTTGATTTTCAAGCAAAGAATAAGTGGGAGGAGAAGTTTTTATGTTTATCCCAATTAGGCAAGTGGGAACCGCGCTTAATTTTACTGGTCCCGATTACTTGCACGCCCGTAGCACGGCACCATCAATTTGCACTTAGGCAATGTCAGTGATGAATTGAATGCCTCTGAATGGGTTCAGGGTATAATCAATACTTTGATGGACTAATTAATTTACTATGGCTGCAATGCTAATTTAACACCCACAATGTGTGCAGGTTGTTCCCAGTAGATATTCATTGAAGTGGATCTTAAGAACGAGAATTTGTCGAGGAGAAGACGCAATAAGTTGATCTTGTAAGTTGGTGCATGTATGTGTTTTTGGTGATTGAATTGTGTCTCAATAAATGAATATTCTCACATTTAAGACCAAATGGTTTCCATCCCGCGAAATGCCATCAGTGGAGTCTTGCGAGGAAAGTAATGAGCAGATGTTGGTAAAGATGAAAAAAGAAAACATAAAAGAAGTAGTTGTAACCTATTGATTAATACAACCAATGTAATATTCAGCAAATTAGGTCGAGACAAACCTGAAATGTATTTTACAACCGTTGGTACATGCTTCCATCAATGAAATCGTATAGTTAAACTTCTGACTCCCCAGTTCTCCCCTACAATGTTGATCACTGTTCTCAAACATGGAACGACATTTCAAAAGTCTCCATGCTTTACAAATTACCATCTACTACCAATTTAACATGGATTACTACCGAATTTTCACTTTACAAGGAATTCATGGATGGTTGTCCTACACCGCGAATCGTCCACGTAGACTGCACCTTCACCATCAAGTCAACTTCTTATATCGACATGATTTCATCTCGAAAGAGCATAACGCTGGCACTGAGCTCAAGCTCCTTCGTATCCTTGAACAGTAAGCCTCGCTCGCGACTGGAATCGAAAACCCATGTGGTTGACTTCTCTGTGGACGAAATCTTTGTCCAGTACTCAATTCCGCAGATTCAGCGACTTCAACAGGAATATAAAGCCAACTTCGTCAAGTCCAAGGATGACTTGCACCATTTGGTCGGCAGAAAATATCGTGACTTGATCCGAATTGCCGAAGACATCGAAGAATTGAGCACACTGTCCCGCCAGATCGACTCGCAGTTGACAGACTTGTCATATAAGTCTCCCAATTATGTGGAATTCGGAAAGAACAGGTTCAGTAGCTTCAACTCACTCGTTAGAAAGAAGAAAGCATCCACGTCTCGAATCACCTCGCATAAGACCATATTGAACAATGTTATCAACAACAAACTCATAGGCTATGATCTCAGACTCCAAACTGATTCCATTAAGAGAGCCTCCACCTTGGTTGATGTGGCAAAGCTATACTATACTATAGGGACGTCTTTCAAACGCACACTAAAGGAGAACCCCCACGTGAGCGGCAACTTGTACCAATTGAAGAACAATTTCATTCGCTACTTGGAATCTAAAATCTCGTCGTACTCAACACCTTCGATGGACTTCGTCCAGGGAGGACTCAACAAAGACGAATTTTTTGTGGCTAATGTGAAATTTGCGTTGGCTGAAGGTGAAAGCTTTGATCTAATTACGGGCAATTTCGATGACGAAGCCCAGGAAGTATCTGACGAAGAAGACTTTGAAGCTTCCGAAACTGCCTATCGTGGTTCACCCTATCCCATCGTTAACTACTTGATTGCATACATCATTGTCAATCATGATGACCCTAAGCTTGACACTTTGGAGAAGATTACCGCAAAGTTCATAGATTTGAGATATGACTATCTTGAGTCTTTTGTTTCCCTGGCACTTGAATCTGGCGTTCTTAAGGACAGAGCAATAAACTTTACCATGATCTTTCAGTTTATTGAGGCAACTTGTGGATATTTGCAGAAGTTCTTTTTATCCAGCGATGGTGTTTCCAACGATCTCCAAACTCAACTTCAATACATTGTGACTTGGAACACTTCTGATTTGATTGGTTTCCACAACTGGTTTGAGGAAGAGTCTGTGGCATTTAGTAAGTTTTCTTACCAAATGCTTAGCTCGGAGGTGATAGAAAGTATTCAAAGTAGGCTTTCCAAATTTGGAAATTTTGTTTACCAGCTTGGGTCCAAGCTCGTGTCTGAGACAAATCATGGAACAGTTTCCCAAAATGCCACCAATGTTTTGAACCTATTCTACATGTTTGCTTATGAGCTTCGAAAATGTGAAGTGGTTTTCTTATCCAATTCCTCTGTGTGTTATTTAACCAAGCTTCTTTCAGAGGAGAATGTTGTTAGTAAGCTTCTTCATGATGTGGTGTTATCATTTGAATCTAACTTTGCTGCTCACCTCGACTCTTTAACTAAGTCCGAAAATTCAATCATGAGCCACATTGTGACTGAGTTTGGAACACAATCAGCATTATCATCAGCCGCTGAACTCTTCACACCCGATTTTGTCAATATGATTGACGTGGATGTGGATCTTTATTTTGAATCTGTTCTTGAAATTTCCTCAGCTTCAAATCCAGTTTCAGAATTGGAGACGGCTAGAAACTCATTACAAGAGCTCAAACATTGGTTCTACGTGCTTGAGGAATTGCTTGAGGCAACCAAAATGTCAGCTGACAACAATTTGGCAACGATCTCGCGTATATTAAAGAAAGAGTTTAGAGAAGTGGAAGGAGTGACGAAAACATGGGGGCAATTCAGCTCTGATACATTCCAGTCTTCGTTTTCCGCCCTACACAAGAAACAAATTGACTCAAGCAGATCTGAAATCGAGTCTCTTATTGAAAAGATTTCCTCTACATTGGACGGTTCCACTCCTGGTGCTGGAAGTTTACAATTCCTTCTCAATTTGCTTATTATTCTTAAGGATAATGTTGTTGCTGTTGGGGAACACCCAGAAGTTGCTACCCTTGACGATCAAATTTCAAAACAAGTTTTGACCATCTACAAGCAGATCTTTTCCGAAATTCTTTCCATAGAACCGGAGGGCAGCCAAGATTCGTTCAGATCACTTCTTCAAGACTCTCTTGCTCTCGTTTCAAATCTAGATTCATCCACAGTACCAGTGAGACCACATTTGGCAGTTCATTCCACTGTGTTTGAGCTTGCTTACAATTTACTTAAGTCTCCGAGATTTCGGCAGCATGAAATGTGCAATATGTACACTGACACTGGAGTCAAAGAATACTTTGTCCTGGTGAAGAACGAATGGATCAAGAGCGATCTCATTGCTACTCTCCTAATCACTTCATTTGAGAAACCTAGCACTCTTGATCAGGATATTACGTCGGCTGAATCTCTCGAGAGTGTAGCAGATGCAGATGTTGAGACGGAGTTTGAATCTCAAGTATCAGTCCAAGGGAAAGGAACAGAGATTGAAGTGCCTGTCCACGAGGAGACCACAGACAATGGGAACATGGACGACGGATGGACACAAGAAGAAGATGGATGGGCACACGGAGAAGATGGAT
>Ga0160505_100843_pt1 | contig 15703 bp, 9 predicted proteins | sample DIDeMG_FD_108225 | JGI IMG/M metagenome (GOLD analysis project Ga0160505, IMG submission 108225) | Enriched chicken feces microbial communities from UW Madison campus, WI, USA - DID2874_E49_Stillage MG | ecosystem: Host-associated > Birds > Digestive system > Large intestine > Fecal ... | reverse complement strand
AAAAAAAAAAAAAAACAAAAAAAAAAAGACAAAAAAAAAAAAAAAAAAAAAAAAAAAAAAAAAAAAAAAAAAAAAAAAAATAAAAAAAAAAAAAAAAAAAAAAAAAATATATAAATGTTATGAAAAAAAAAAAAAAAAAAAAACCCCCAAAAAAAAAAAAAAAAAAAAAAAAAGAGACTTGAAAGAGATCCAAGGTAGCTCATGCACAATAAGTTATTGTCTCTCGCATTATTTTCTTATGTATATATGCACTAAGATAACCCTAATAATAATTAAAAATAAATAAATAAATAAAAAGAGCCTGTTCAGGGTCTCATCAAGATATGCCAAAGAGCCAAAATGACAAAGCCAGTGTTGCTTGTTGTTTCCGTGGTTGAAATGTTTCCAATGTTGCACCAATCCTTGACAGGAATACAACTCAGATATTTACACCATGTGCACGTTGGTCGGGCATCTTCATTGTTGAATTGGTTGATAAGGACCACAAAGTAAACAATCGCTAGGGACATTGCAGCGACCCGTAATGCAATCCAAATGTACCATATAAGTGGTTTATTTTTGTGAATCCTTGTGAGCTTTTCTTTAATGGCTTGGTTTTTACTCCTTGGTCTTGATGAGTCGGGGTTAGCAATGAGATTTGTGATGGAAGTTGTTGACACAAGGGGAGGTGGAATTGGCGTAAGTTCATCGTCGTCCTCAGGTTCATTTTCTTTAACCCGGCAACGACGGGTAATAAAGCCGGGATCCTTTAGCAGAGCTGTTCCCAATATCAAGCCCATGGCAAACCCACCAATGTGACAAAAATTATCCAAGCCAGGGAGTAACCCAATGGCAAAGGAGATGACAATCTCAACTAGGTGGATAATAAGAACCTTTTTCGGCGCCACATAGTCTCTCCAATTAAACAGCAGGTCAAGCAAATCAAGGGCAATCACGCCAAATAAACACCCGGAACTCCCAGTACTGGCAATTCCGTTTGGACTAAGGTTACCACCAAGAATGAACCCAGCAATTCCCGAAGCAAAGTAAATAATGGAAAACCGTACATGGCCAATTTGGCATTCGACAGCACCACCCAATTTTATTTGTAACAGGAGATTAAACCCAATATGAACAAGACCTGAATGTAAAAAAATAGGAATGATAAATCTCCACCACTGATTGGGAATAAACTGATGATCGCTGGTAAAATCGACAAGACCGCCGCAAAGTTCAGCAAGCGAACAGACATTGCTGGCATCGGTGGTTGAGTTGGGACAAGGGAAAAGCAAGTTTGTATTAGAATTTTGACTGTCTGACCACGAATTAAGGCCTTCAATGTAGTGCATGCAAGGAGTGAAGCGAGCCCCCATATTAATTAAAACGTAGCTTGAGGGGCCAATCATGGGATTAAACGATGGTTTTGTTTGGATAGGGGAGCCTGTCAGCACCCCCATTTTTATTAACTCGGCAATAAAAACAACTATCTGAATGAATGATACAATATAAGCAACCAGCGGTCGTTCGTACCATTTAATTTTTGGTTGTTCATACGGCAGCGCCGGATGCGGTTTTTCTAGGTCTGATGGCGAGAATCGTTTTCTTGATGGTGATTTCCTAGTGCTGAAAGATATTGATGGTGGCTTGAGTTCAATCATTCTACCATTACTCGGGAGTAGGCTATGTTTTCTCTGTTTTTGTTTGTCCTGATACTTTTTGGGCTTGTCAGGCACAAGGGGGGGTTCATCGTGATTAGTATTGTGAGTGGTCTGGTACATTCGTATAGAGGTCACTGGTGTTTGTTAAAGACTTGATGATACTGGTGGGGTTTCTATATGAACAGAGCATTCGAAATAAAACTAAAATAAAAAGTAAAAGAAAAAAAAAGAAGGAATGAATGAGTAATTAGGAAGGGATTAAAAAAAAAAAAAAAGGATCTTCGTCAGGTACACAGAACTTTTTTGGTTAAAAAGGAGAAGTCCAAAAACATGTTTAAAATGTTTGTTTTAAGGTACCACCGTTTTTTAACCATAGTAATGGCATGGGTACCCGTATAAACCTCACACCAAGATTAGCATTATATATACTTGTTTGAGTCTTCCAATTCATTTAGAACTACATAAGTAGTATTTAGGGGGCTTTGAAAAATTCAGGCCGCAGTGAAAACAGGTAATGAGCTGCAAAAAGAATTGTGATTTGTCTCATAAAGGCTGAAAGGCAACTCCAACTTGTTTTTGTTTTTGTCATTTTTGGAAACCCTTGATCATCATAGTATTGTGACAGGTACATAAAATACAAATCTCTGGCCGTGAAAACTTGCAATTATTTTTGGATGAGTATTCTAAAAAGAGAAAACTTATTCTGAAACGTTTGTCTGCTCCTGATTTTAAAATAATGTTAGTAGCTGGTGCTGGAGAGTCCATCGAGGGGCAAGCCTGTTGTTTTGCAGAAGCTATTGGGTTTATGCAACTGTAACACATTGCAGCTACTGTATACACAACATGAAACTCTGACCTTAAATTAACCATTTTGTCAATAATTTTGGTAATCTCTAGTTCCTTTGATTCACTAATCATAACAGACCAATGTAATTAGCAAGCTTACGTTTGACCCTGAAACAAGTGATTACAGTTTGGTTGCATAATACTTTCAAGCCCTTGTCCTGAGATGATGTTGAAAGCACCAGCTATCGAAAAATAGCAAAATGGTATAAACAAACTACGACAATAAGCCTGATAAGCTTCACTAGACACAACCTGAAGAATTCGTCCTTCACAACTCCAGCTCTCATTGTCAGAAATGGATGACTTTGAAGTGGGTGATGTCCAAAACAAAGAGAACAATTTGAAGATATACAACGAAGACAAAATTATGGTATGGACTACCTGTTGTATACGAAAAATCGACCAAATTGGCCCTCAGCTGCTCTTAGAAACAAAGAAAGAACCAAAAACGAGCTAAACCGAATCCTTGAAATGGGATATCAACACCCTCAAGAGGGTTGTTGGTGATGGTGAAATTTATTCTAATAAGGCACGCGACTCACTACCCACCTCGAAACTTGCATAGTGAAGTGAATTGGTTGTAATATAAAAGACAAAGCATTTATTTAATGGAAATGATAAGACAAGTATACAAAACATAGGCAACAAAGAAAACTGTCATTTCTCATAGGACCAGAATTCTCTGGACGATGAAATACCAATCCAGAGCTACAAATGATGTTTGCATCTGAAAAACAAGAGATGAAAATCTCTTAGACAAACACGTCGCAATAAATATTCATTTTTAAAGAATACTTACAAAACCAGCTGTGGATTATGACTCTCCAGCGTTTTTCTTTCTTAAAAAAGATGCTTCTGATCAAGAGATCTTTAACTGGTGGTCAATTTGGGATGAGTACTCTCAGCAATCCAGGCAATGGTGAGGTGAAGTAGGTAGTTAAAGCAAAAGCTTGTGAAATGAATTTTCTCTGTAACATCGGTTTTTATGGTGATCTAAATTGCTTTTTACTCTAGATATATGTTTGTGATTTGTTTTATTAAATAATTGCTTACTTTAAGCCAATGGAATGGCCAAAAACAATTACTATTGTGAAATTTCATAGGCTCCAATCTACTATGTTAGCAAACCATTGTTGTTGTTTTTTTCTTCTATTCTTTATTATTAAATGACCTCATCAATTATTGGGTTGAAGATAATTTGGTTTCATTCAAATGTAATAATACCCCTATTATTAAGGACAGGCTATGTAAAATAAAATTAGAAATGTAAATATGTATAGTATAAAAAATAAATTAAATTAAATTAAAAAAATTAAAATAACATAAAATAAATAAAAAATAGAAAGAAAAATTGTTAAACAAAAAAAATAAAAAACAAAAAACAGGTACAAATCAAGAAACCCCATCTGGGCATCGTCCTGTAAATATTCCCAAAATATTATCATGCACATTAGTTGAATATTGCTGTCTAGCAGTTCAAAGTCCAGTAATCTTTCTTCAGAGCCTGGTCGTCAAATGCCGTCGAAATTTGGTCAAACTGCCAAATATCAATGTCGCTTCTATTTTCAAGACCCTTAAGAGCAACGGGCACAATTTCCTTACTAACGTTGCCGCTGTCAGGAGTATTTGAAACTATTGCATTGGTCACATTGCCTTCTTTGTTGGCACCTAACACATAGCCAGGGCTTCCCGTGGGGACCCTATTAGCACTGTTAACATTAGCCAATGATGGACTCACAGACGCTCTGAAACTAGTGTTGCTCGATTTGACAGTATCCAAAGATCCAAACGCATTTCGAATAGTAAAAGGAGCAACTGGCGCCTTATCCCAAGAAAAGTCGTATCCAAAGTTCAAAAATTCGCTTCCCAATGATGGATCTAGGTCACTTGCAGGATATGGAGTAGATGATTGATTAACCTGACTAGGTTTTGTTACTGCATTGGGCTTAGTCATAGGGAGTTTGATCTTGGAACTATCCTTGCCAATAGCACTCCTTTTGCCAATCACAGATTCAACTTCTTCATCATCAATACCCAATGTTTCTCCCAAACAAGTGAGAAAGTAGCCCAGTGGATCGGCTTTAGCAAACTCATTACGCTTGCGGATTTTTTCAGTTATCAACTTGTTCTTAGCAACCTCTGCACTTTCCCTTCTGGCTAGAGCGGGACTGCTAGCAGTAGGAGTGCTACTTCCCATGCCTGTGGGAGTCTGTGAAGAAGGCACAGGTTGTTGCGGTGTTCTAATATCCTCAGGAGAAGTAGGAGTAGGAGTTGCTGAAGATGGTTTCCGTTTCCTGCTATTAGGAAGCTTCAGTTGATCAGCCGTAAGACCTGGTTTAGCGTACTTAGGAACACCAGATGGAGATAACGAGTCTGGGTAGCTTGCAAACGACTTGGGCGAGTTAACATTATTCGAGGCCATTGCTGCTTTTCCCTTTGAAACAGAAGCTCTTTTCTTCTTTGCAGGAGCTGCAGGTGGAGGCGTAGGCTGTTGTGGCTGCGATAAAAGCTTCTGTTCAGAATGTGCCTGGTTATCACCTGAAGAGTTACCAGCTGTAAAGTTAGATTGAAGAGAGTTTTCAGACTGGGAAAGTGGTTTTGCATCTTTAGAAATTGTGACATTCTTGGAATCATTAGGTTCATTCAAAGGGTGTTGTTGATTTTGCTTCTGTAGCTGTTGCTGTTGCTGTTGCTGTTGCTGCTTCTGTTGTTGTTGTAGTTGTTGTTGTTGTAGTTGTTGCTGTTGTTGTTGTAGTTGCTGTTGATGTAGTTGTTGTTGTTGTTGTTGTTGCTGTTGTTGTTGCTCCTGTTGTAACTTCAGCTGAGCAGCCAGCTGTTGTTGTTTCTTGATCTGAGCTTGTGTTTGTTTACCCTGCTTCTTAGGAGGTGCCTTCTTAGCTGGGACAGGCGAAGGAGCATGCTTTTGAGCCTGAGGACCTTGTTGCACTGATGGTGGTTGCTGGAGGGGCTTAGATGGTTGTGATGTATTTGGCGCTTGTTGTTGCTGTTGTTGTGGCTGCAGATGTTGTTGTTGTTGTTGTTGCTGGGGCTGTAGCTGTTGTTGCTGTTGCTGTTGCTGTTGCTGCTGTTGTTGTTGTAGTTGCTGTTGTTGAAATTGGTGCTGTTGTTGTTGTTGTAACTGCTGTCCTTGAAGCTGGTGTTGCTGCTCTTGAAGTTTCTTCTCCCCCATTTTCTTCTTCTGAAACTGCTCAGTGATAAAACTGAAGCATCTTCCAAGTTCTACCCTAGTCTTTTCGGCCATCTCAGGTTCTGTCAAGAATCTTCCATTACTTAGCGCTTCCCATTGCTGTCTAAAGATAGCCTTTATTTGGAATAACTTAACAACTAACTGCTTGTTCAAGTTTAGCATGAAATAGATGATCAAATACTGATCAATCTTCTGGTAACTAGGAAGTGTCATTTTAAGGATGTTGGAAGTTTGCAGTTTTTGTTCAGGGCTGAGTTTATCTGTGAGATCTGGAAGAACAATGTTCTTCTCGGCCTGGATCTTGAGGTTCCTCAATTGCTCCAATTGATCAGGAGGAAGATTTCCTAAGAGTCCACGTTGTTTCTGAGATTGCGGCTGCTGCGGCAGCTGCGGTTGTTGTGGTGGTTGTTGTGGTGGTGGTTGAGGTGGTTGCACTGGTTGTACAGACTGTACAGGCTGTACTGGTTGTACTGGTTGTGGTGGTTGAGGTGGTTGCACTGGTTGCACTGGTTGTACAGGCTGTACAGGTTGTACTGGTTGTGCTGCTTGTTGCGGTGGTAGACCTTGTTGCTGAGGAAGTAATGAAGACTGCTGCTGGGGTTGAGATTGTTGCGGCTGTTGCTGTGGCTGTTGTGACGGAATCGATGGAGGACCAGGCGGTTGGAATTGAGATAGCGAGGGTTGAGAAGAGGGTTGATTTTGTTGTTGTTGCTGTGGGGGTTGAATGTTAATCATGTTATGCTTATTGCCAACAGGCTGCGGCCTCTGTTGACTCATGACTGGTGAAAGACGAGGGTTCGCTCCTTCAAACCTTGGTTGCTGGTTACCAATGTTGTACAATGTATTTTCATTGGTTATATTTTGTGTAGCAAACTGAGGCGAGTTATTCAAACCGTCATTGGCATTATTATTGATAATGCGTTGATTGTTTCTGCCTGGGACCTGCTGAGAAAGGCCTTGGTTAGGAACCTGAGGACTTCTAAATTTTGGCTGCTGCGATGGCGGCTGATGAAGAGGAACTTGTTGCTGCTGTTGCTGAGTCTGTGTTGGCTGAGGAAGTTGTTGTTGTTGTTGTTGCTGCTGGAGCTGCAACTGCTGCTGTCGTTGCACTTGCTGTTGACGATGAAGATGAACTATGAATGCATAGTGACGTTCATAAGCCTGCTTAATCAGGGACATGTCCTGAAATTTCAAGGCCCCCTTATTTTTAAGCTCGTTGATCTGGATCCAAGTATTTACATCTGGCGGAAGCCCTGGCATCATTTGCAGGATCTGGGGTGGAATTGTAGATGACAGGAGCTGTTTTTGCAACTGCTTTCTAAACTCTGTTTCCTTAGATGGTACTGGGTTACCGTTGGCTGTCTTATTAGCAGTCTCGTTCCTGCTGGGATTAAGGTTTGGACTAACATTGGGAGCGCTTGAGGTGTTGCCCATGGTCAGGTTGGGATTATTTGTATTATTATTCCCGTTGGCATTGTTATTGCTATTTAACTGATTTTGTTTAGCTTCGGCCATCTTCATCAGTAAAATCTGCTGTTCTCTGGACATGTTCCCAAGATTGTTGGCATTGAACTGCTGTTGGGAAGGGTGTTGCTGAATAGAATGCTGTGAAGGCTGTTGTAAAGGCTGTTGTTGCTGATTTCCCATGTTGAACTGAGCATTGTTATTTTGATACATTTCAGGCTTCTTGATGGTTGATGGTTGCTGCTGCTGCTGCTCCTGCTGGAGCTGTCTAATCTGATTTTGTTGATTAAAACCATCAATATTATTTCCACTATTAGCATTCTGCTGAAACTGGTTATTGGGGTTTATCATATTACTTCGCTGCTGCTGTTGTTGTTGTTGTTGTTGTTGTTGTTGTTGTTGTTGTTGTTGTTGCTGCTGTTGCTGATGTTGTTGTTGCTGATGTTGTTGTTGTTGTTGTTGTTGTTGCTGCTGCTGCTGCTGCTGTTGTTGTTGTTGTTGTTGTTGTTGTTGTTGTTGTTGTTGTTGTTGTTGCTGTTGTTGTTGTTGTTGCTGTTGTTGTTGTTGCTGCCCTATCTGCTGTTGTTGCTGGCGTTGTCTCTGTTGTGTGAACCGAAGATCTAGCTGCTTAACAGTCTCTTGAAATTTGGCATGATATTGAGCCTGGTGATTAAAAGGTCAGTAATATTCTAACGCGCCACAATTGGTTCTAAATGTTCTTACTTTTGTGCTAGTTGAGGTAAAGATATTACTTTCATATTTGCTTGCCACCTGAGGAATTGCCTCAGACTTCATTTTTGTGAGCATAGAAATCCTTCTGATGATTGTAGCGCTGAAGAAAAAAAATTATTAGTTTGATGATACGTAGAATATCAGGTGGTTGATTTAAACAAAACTTACAGTTGAGCTAAAACAGCTCGGCGCTCATCAATAGTCAGGTCAGGAATGATATGTCGCTGTTGTTGCTGCTGTTGTTGTTGCTGTTGAAGCTGCTGCAGCTGCTGCTGATTTATCTGCTGCCTCTGGAAATTTCCACCGCTGTCGTTGTTGGGGTTATTCATGGTGGAATCTGGTGGTGGAGTAAGTTTGTATGGAGAGAGGAGAGGCGATTAGTAGTAAGGAAAAAGAAGGTGTTGTAGGCTCAATGAGAAAAATTTTATTTGTATTTCGTTTTTTTTTATTATTTTTTTCAGGCTGTCTTTAATGTTTTTAGCACCAACTATTCAAACTTCAAAAAGTTCAAACCATCTGAACTTTCAGCATAATTTTTTCTTTTTTTTCTTACGAGTCATCAAAATTATTTTATTTTATTTGGACTATTTAGAACAAGCACAGGTGTAGTTTAATAATTTCAACGTGCAAAGCAGGTCATTCCATTCTATGTATAGCGCTGCAGCTACCTACATTCTACAGACCAATATCCAAAGTGAAATCGTCAATGATTTCATCCGTAGTCAACGCCTGAGCTCTCACCAATGCATCTGGATCCCCACTTGCAACGCTTAGTCTTAGACGGATTTGTTTTAATTGTTCACTGCTAAGTTTCAAAACGTTTCCACCACTTTTAACTATACTAGCAAGCATTGCAATGGCAGATCGTCGCATGATACTTTTATCTTCACCAGTTTCAAGCAAAAGAATTTGAACAGCACAATCCAGACAATCGCCCAAACGGGAAGTCGCCACAGCCGGTGCAACTTCAAAAAATTGGCCAAGAATGCTCATAGCGGACATTCGCACAAGATCGTTGTCTTCCTCCTTGCCTTGTCTCCGAGAGACGACTGAAATTAGCGTGTCTAGTAGCTTGGAAGACTGTTCGTTATCCAGGACTTGCCCATGGTTTTCAATGAACTTTAGTATCACCTCGCCAACCCTTAGACGCACATCAAAATCACCTTGGACATCCACATAGGTATCAAGTAGCTGATTCACTACTTTAAATTTGTATCGACTAGCCAACGCTTCAAGACCTTTTATGGCGTTTAAGTAGATAAATGAGTCTTTGTCCTTCAGTTTGGAAACGTATAAATTGAGAGCGAGCCGAAATTCCACACTTTTATCGAGTGACTCCACTAACGTTTTCAAAAGGTGCATACCATGCGCTTGAATGGGCGGAGAAGGGTCTTCCATAAGTTGAATGGCTTGTATAAAAGAGTGTCTAGAGCTCTTTTCTGATGGGGCTTCTGATCCATTGTCGCTTCCTTCAGATTTAAGTAAAGAGACTTTGGCACTGGTGCTTTTTGCTAGTGACCTGATCTGGGATGATGTAGAGAAATTGTAAATATCCGTCAGAACAGGCACCAAGTTCATAAGGTTTTTAATAGTGCTAGCTTTGTTGGTGTTCTCGCTAACGTCCAGTTCCATTAAAATCGATGAAATCAAAGAGAAGCACAACTGGATGACTTGTGTTTTTTCAGAGTCATCGTTATGGGTATTTCCATTATCATCTTCATCATCTGAGTCACCTTCAGCTGCTCCATCTTCATCATCCGAGTCGGGTTCAAGGGTAACAAGATTTTCAATAGTCCTTTCGCCAATCTTATTGGTCTGGGGAGATTTCTTGGGTGTTATTGTGTTTGCGTAATTTTCAAGAGCTGTCTTAACAACTTCAACTATATCGTCTGGTGAGCCAAGAAGCTTTTTTTTACTCTTGTCAATGATGCCTTCGAGAATCTTGATCGCTGTCAAAGCTCTAAACGGGTCTTGTTCATCCGTATTATCGTTGAACAGCATCCATTCACGAAGCAATGACACAAAGTATGTACTAATATCTGAGTCTTGTAGTAGATCAAGAATATCTACAAACTTTTTGACTCGTACCTCAATGGCTTCAAAAAGCTGAGTCACATTGTTCTCTGAGATGGTAGTGTTATTAAAAGAGTCAATTAGATCGTCCATATCTTCATTCTCTGTAGAATATCGAATTTCGGCACCACCATCAGAACTAGATGAAAACTTCCAATATTTCGCATAATGACGAATAAGTAAATTTTCAGACATTAACTTGACGTAAATTTCAGTCTTGTTTTCACTGTTCTGAAGAATTGATACTAAAAGTGAAGTGACCAGATCAGACTTCTTTTTTGCACTAGTGAGATAACAGAGAAGACTCCATAGAGGCAAAAATAATGAATCGGTAAATGATGTCGAAAGATCAACGGAATGTGACTTGGTCACGATCAAATATAAACAGACTAATGCTTCCTCAAGATCGTTTTGTGAAATCAAAACTTCATCGGCTTTACCGGGACTGGCAACTAATGGATTTACACGCTCTTGGACAACTTTCTTGAGACCCAAATCAATTATTTCAGGTCGTTCAGAATAGAGTTCTGATATAACCTGAAGAGTAGGAATAACAAGATTTCCGGTTGGTGATGCGACGATTCGGAGTAATTGGGTGCCAATTTTAGTGCTATAAACATCAATAGGTACATTTCTAGGAATGCTTTTTAAAATCTTAGTTGCGCGATCAAGATCTGCTAGCTGGATGTCATCCTTTTCTCGAGCACCAGATACAAACTCGAGTAGTGCTTTGACTCCGTCTGATCGCTGCAAAGGAATTATTGCAAGAGAATGTGAAATTCCTGCAATGAACCACGCTGGAGTTTTAGGTCTAATAAGGGAAGTCAAATGAAGATACAATGAGTAAGAGTCGATCTGTTTCTGAATGAAATTGTAATGGGTAATGCCAGTTGCACGCAGATCCTTTGGCAATGATGTGTTAAATGCAATGACAGCAGCGGCGCTTAGAAAATCGACAGTGTAAGGCCCGAGTAGTAAAAGATCTCGAACATCACCTTTAATTGAAAACACTTTTGTTAATGTTGTAAGAACTTCATTTAAAATAGTCAGCGATTCAGAAGTCAGATTAACCGTTTGTGGGCCGTCATTGTGAGAAGCTGTAAGACTGAATTGTTTCGTACGTAGACCTATAGGAACACCTACACCTCTAGGAAAACAGGGTTGGATTCCGTCAATTACCAGATAAGATACCAAAGCGTTGAATATCTTTAAATCATATAGTGAGATTGAAATCAACTCTTGTTGCTTATCCTGCTTTTTCTGTGTCAACTCTTGAATTTTAAGCAGGCTCGAAAGATAAAACCGAATGACAGTAAGAGTCTTGTTGTCGGTATTAGCTGAATCATCTTTTGGTATCCGGTCGTAGACTTTTGAAATGCGCTCTTCATGGGAAAAGGATTTTTTTGTTTGTTTGCTCACGTCGATTTTGGCATCTTTGGGCTTCAAGTCGAAACTTAGATCGAAAAGTATTGACTCAAGCGTTTCAAAAAGAACATCAAGAGACCCTGTATATTTTAGCTTATTTTCATATTTCATTACTATGGTGGTTGAGGTTGTTAACGTATAACTAAAGCGTATACCGAAGTGTGTAGCAGTAAGAAGTAGGATTGGAAATCAAATGTTGTGGCGATCAGAATTAGCTTTGGGAGGTTTCAAAAAGCCTACAAAAATTTCAACCTAAAAATTTTTTTTTTTTTTGCTTTCTTCATATCATCATCGATACCTACCTCAGAAACATTATAAGCACACACATATATAGACATGCCTAAGTTACTTACAGAAGAAAACGTTGACGATATCATTTACTGCGCCCGTGCTGGCGAGCTTGAAGATCTTACAGAACTGACCAAGGACCTTGTCCGCGATGAGGTTTTGGAACTCAAAGATGCTTTAAACAACACCCCGTTACATATGGCTTCGGCTAACGGTCATTTGGGTAAGTCAAGACACATTCTTAAACAATCGTTATTCAATCTAACAAAATAGCCTGTGTAAACCTGCTTCTCAATATTCTCAAGCAATTTGATCTTTTGGAGCTGGTCAACGCTGTCAACGATTCGAAAAACACTCCTTTACATTGGGCGATTCTGAACGGACATCTTGACGTGGTGAAAGCTCTCTGCGAGCACAACGCTGACCCGTTCATCAAAAACGAGGCTGGTCATGACAGTTTCTATGAGGCTGAGCTGAATCAAAAGGAGGAGATTATTGACTATCTCCTTGTTAAGTACGAGGTTGAGCCTGAAGACGATGAAGAAGATGAGACTCAAGCAGCACCATCGACTAGTAACTAATACTAATAATACAACAAAAAAAAAATTAATAATAAAAAAACAGGTTTAAATCATTATTATCTATTTATAATCCCAGAGTATCCTTAACGTTTTGACGAACAATCTTGTTAAACTGTTCTCTGTCATCTCTCCACATTTTCTATTTATCAAACTGTTAGTTGTTGTATCATAATCAAAAAAGCTCAATTATACTTACACTGGCGTCAATGTTGGCACCACTCTCATCGTTCGGCTCAGCAAGCATGCTCATTACACTGATAAGAATCTTCTCAACGCTCTGAATAGGACTCCATCTTTCAGAAGCATGCTCGTACATGTTGGGATCGTCACCAGGTGGATGCAAAATCGAGATGCACACAGTACCGTCTTTGTAAATGTTGGGATGGAAGATATTGCTTGTAAATTTCATCTTGGGTGGGCTTAGGGGGTAGTCTGCGGGAAATGACAAGGTTGCAGCAAACAGGCCACCATCATACGGGGTGTCCTCTGGGCCCTGGATCAAACATTCCCACTCGAAAAAGTTGTCTTCGTCGATAGGGCCAGCGGAAATGCCCTCAGGGGTGTCCTGGATCAAAGATTTGTACTCAGACATCAGACGTCTCTGAGCAGTGGAAACCGAATTGCCTTTTCTTGCACTCATGATTAATGTTCTGTTTTATTTTTGTTATGATCTGGAATAAATCGATGTTGAAGATATGAGATTAAAAGGAATATCTAAAACAAGAGAAAAGAAATCCAAGAGAAGAACAGCCTGAAGTTGAGTTTATAATCGCCTAGGCACTTCTGGATCTTATACTGATTAACATCACGTGGCTGTTATAACAATGTTTAGCTAGTCACATGACCATGGCTTTTATGCTGTTGAGTACCCAAGTATGCAAAACTCAACTGCCCAAACAACAAAAAATCATCGTGAAGCACGTTGATTTCCTTGAGTTCTTCACTTTCTTCAGACTGTCCATCCGATCATGACAACGCCAGATCAGTCTCAGCCCGCGTCGAAACAGACTTTTCCGCATCTTCTTAAACGCTCAACATTATTTATCAGTCCATACAGAGTTGAGCGTTTGTTTTCTAAAAATGACATTCCATCAAACGCCTTTTACACCCGACTGGGCCAGGCGGCAGAAGTGATATTTGGGCAAGCTTGCAAAGACCTCAAGTTTCCAGTTAAAACACTGAGTACTGCAATGATGCTAGTTCAGCATTACTGTCTTTTTAATGGAAACAATGTTTTATCGACAAACTTGGAGATAACCAGTACATGTCTGCTTATTGCTAGTAAGATTGAAGATACACCAAAGAAAAGCAAAGATATCATTGCATGTCTTTATCATGGTTTCAAATACTCGCCATCAAAACTGGAGGAAATAAGAATCCATGTTCTTCATCTTGAGAGAGCTGTATTAGAAACCCTAGGATTCGACTTTCGACAAACCTCGCCCCAGTACTATGTGATTAAGATTAGCAAGGACCTGAGGTTGAAGAAAGAAGTTGCCAAGTTAGCATGGGATATTTCTATTGATGCCTTTTCTAGTCTTGTGTATCTGTATATCCCCACCCACACAGTTGCATTGGCCAGTATTGTATTGGCAGCTAAGCTAAGCAAGGACGAATCTATTTTCCCGCTGAATTCCGAAAGCTTTGAGTCAACACGCTACAAGACAAACCTTGCGCTACTTGAGTTTTTAGAATTATATCTGAACCGGCCTTCTAATATTCTGCGACTGGTAGCGGACGAAAAGTACAAAGATGTTTATTATGATATTTTTGTCCCGTTCAAGGATGACATTTCTCGAGCAATTGAAAACTTTCAAATATCACATAGAGTTGATAAGAATGGCCGGAGCTCTGAATTAGCCATTAGATCAAGCAAACTTTCTAACGATGGTGCTGTCAGATATGTTTTGGGATGGGATTGACGTGCAGGCATTCTTTGGTTTATTTATTTCAATCACCTAGTTATATAAGATTATAATATAAACGACTCATAATATTTATACATATTCTTTCTCATCGCGTCAGTTTTTTGCAGCTTGTTAAGTAAATCTTCAGCTGAAAAGGACGTTTTTGGTGATTTCCCTGTGATTTTCTTGCAGTGGATCAAGTACTTGACCAAAAAAAACATGCAATTAGAGCTGTCTGGTTCAACTTCGTAAAGCTCGCCAATAGAGTCGATCTGCTTTGACACAAGATCAAAGAATTCTTCAGTGGTCATATCAGGTACTAGTTCTTTTGTTTCTATCAGCAACCATTGATGATATAACCAGGCAGATTGGTCATCAGGATCAGTGTAGATTGCCTGAATGGCATATTCGAGCTCTGAATAAATAGTTGTCCGTCTGTCAGAAGCTTCGGCGGTTTCCAAGTATGCGGGAAGCAATTTGGTGCGGTTGTGCCATGCTGAGTAGTTGGAAAAGTTCTCATTGATCTTTTTAGTAGTGTATTTGAACTCTTCGGTGGTGAGTGAAGTCGAAGTCGCTTGCTCCAACTTTTGGATAACGAATCGCCTATAATGCCATCCGTGGACTGGATCGAAGGGTTAGCAGTGTGAATACGAATAGAAGATTTGTAAAGATACATACAATTGCGAGAGTCCTTCTCTAAGAGATAATTAACAAGTTGTAATTCTTGTTTCCAATCTGCGGTGGGATCCAGCTCTAAACACCATCTCCGATGGTTCCAAAGCCAGTAGACCTTGGGGAAACTTTTAAATTTCGACTGAACAAAGTACAGATCACCTAAAATCAACTTCTTTTGTTCTTCAGGGCTATAATATGTTAGGGAAGGTCTTTTGAATATAATTTGCTTTTGTTGTTTTTTTATCTATCGAGCGTTCTCACATACCTTTTCTCCTTGAATAAGTTGGTCAGGATCTCTCGTCTCATATTCCAGACAGTGTAGTTTTCCGGATTTCTGTCTAGCAGATCTGTGGTCACCTTAAATGCGCTCTCATCAAGAACGTTATTTTCTCTCTAAAAATTGTTTAAAAGAATTAGTTCCTAACTGGATTCAACAGCAGTTGTTAAGTGGATCATATTAGCATTTAATTCATACGTTTCTGAAAGCCAGTGCCATAAGGTCCTGATACTCTTTGATCAGTGGCGCATCATGGTTGTGTTTTTTTGTGATAAGCTCCTGTGTTGTCTTTACTCTTCTTACGCTGTGCTTCTAATAATAATCAGTATCTAATGGTTAGTTTAGATCAATGCAGACATATAAGACGATCAGGTTGAGGCATACCATTGTGAAGGTTTGCAAACTGTCAGTAGTAAGATCTCAATGGTAGTGATTTTGGGTGTTGTGTTGTTTTTTTTATTGTTATTCTGCTTTTTTTTTTTTTTTTTTTTTTTTTTTTTTTTTTTTTTTTTTTTTTTTTTTTTTTTTTTTTTTTTTTTTTTTTTTTTTTTTTTTTTTTTTTTTTTTTTTTTTTTTTTTTTTTTTTTTTT
>Ga0160505_100842_pt1 | contig 15705 bp, 9 predicted proteins | sample DIDeMG_FD_108225 | JGI IMG/M metagenome (GOLD analysis project Ga0160505, IMG submission 108225) | Enriched chicken feces microbial communities from UW Madison campus, WI, USA - DID2874_E49_Stillage MG | ecosystem: Host-associated > Birds > Digestive system > Large intestine > Fecal ... | reverse complement strand
AGGCTCGAAGGAGACACCAGAGGTGAACTTGTTGTAGAAGACCTCGATGGAATCGTACTCTCTGCCAAGAGAGATGATCTCATCAGCGATAGAGGCAGCCTCAGTGAAAGTGGGAGCCTCCTTGCCAATGCCGGAGATGGAGAGGATAATGTTTTCGGGGAAGGATCTAGCAATCTGGGCCTTGACCTTATCACCGACGGCAATAACCTCAGCATCAGGAACCTCAGTAAGACGGTTCTTGATGGCTCTGCCGAGCTGGGAGTGGATGGAACCACAAAGACCCTTGTCGGAAGTGATGGCAATAAGGAGCTTCTTGGGGGCTTCCTCGGGAATGGCAGTCTCAGCCTTCTCAAAGAGCTGCTGGGAGGCACCACCATAGACACGGGACACGGCCATGGCGCGCTGGGCCTTACCGAGTCTGGTAGAAGCAACAATCTTCATGGTGTTGGTGATCTTCTCAATGTTCTTAATGGACTTGAGACGAGTCTCAATTTCACGAAGAGTGGCATAAGATCTAGGAAACAGTGTTAGTATTTAGTTTCGTCCTCGGTGAAAAAGAGGGAGGGGGTCGGTTGCTAATGTATTCCTGTCACTGCTATTTGCTTCTTGTACACTGTCTTGCGAAATTGTCGAGTCTGTCAAAAAGTTGTGTGATACTGGGTATAGCTCGGCCGGAACCCACAATTGAGTAGCAGGACCTCCGGCGTCAACGTCTCCGTCCGTTCCGCCGGGCATCGTGCCGGCTGTTTATACGATCATAACAGTTCTTTGGACAATTTTTGTTGGCAACGAGACGGTGGTTTCTGTCCAATCACAATGCAGTATCGTCTGGGTTTGGAAAGCGAAAATTGAAAAAAACAGCAAAAAAAAAAGTCTGAACCCGGGCATTGGCCCAACCCAAGCAAAGTAAAAATAAAAAGAAAAATAAAAAAAGCAGTCCCTCCCAATTAAACAATTCACCAAATCCAAGCAATAAAACAAAAACAAAAAACCTACCTAGTCGAAGCCTTAACAGCTTGAGAACCGGTGCGAAGGGCAAACATAGTGATATGACGTGGGGGGAGGATGAAGGATGATAATGTGGAGAGAGGGATGAAGGGAAGGGAAAAAGAAGTCAAAAAAAGTGAAAATGAAGAAATTTGAAAATTCACTGCCAATCCAACCCATACAAATCCTAGCACTGAATTGGGTCGTAGGTTAGGGTTTGAGCTCGCCAAATGAAGAACGCAAAATGTCGGCTCTGGCGAATCACAAGCAGAAACAGGAGAGATTTTGAAAAATCAACCTACACAATTAATACAGTGATTACAAGGTTATTATAGGCTTTTGAAAAGTATTAGTGTAACACAATTTAGTAGTCGTTAAGTTATGAAAGTATGTATATATATATTATTTTATGCTATTAATTTTTTTATTTTTTTTGTCGCCTAACCACGGAAGTAGTTGGGCGTCACAAAGGGCATCTTTGCAATCTTTGCGTCTCTGAGCTTGCCTCTAACGTCAATCTTGATATCAGAGCCAATCTTGAAATCACGCGGCACGTATGCCATGCCAATGTTTTGTTTCGTGGTGGGTGAGAAACTGCCGGAGGTAACCTCGCCAACAAGATCCTTACCGTCAGCAGAGTAGACCTTCATCTGCTCACGAGCAGCGGGGCCCTTGACAACAATACCCTTGCGCACACGCTTGACCAGTGACTTGTCGGCAATCTGAGCAAGAATGGCATCGGCACCATTGAAGGTGGCAGTCTCGGGCGTACGGCGTGACTTACCAATGACCCAAGTAAGACCAGCTTCAACCGGGGTGATGTTCTCGTTCAGCTCATGGCCGTACAAGCACATACCGGCTTCAAGTCTGAGCGAGTCACGCGCAGCAAGACCAATAGGCTTGACAGCTTCAATGTCAAGCAGCTTCTTGAAAAAGTCAAGTGCAACAGCCTCATCGGGGATAGACACCTCAAAGCCGTCTTCGCCAGTGTAACCACCTCTAGCAGCATGGTACTTGCCGCCCAGTAAAGAGATGTACTGGGACTCGCCAAACTTGATGTTAGAAAGGTTATCTGTGGTGAGCTTCTGCAGAGTGGCAGCAGCCTCAGGGCCCTGGAGAGCTAGCAGGCCGCCGGTGATGGTGGTGCGTGAAACATTGCCCTTGCCAAACTTTTCCAGCTCGTCGGCAAAAAACTTGAGGTCCTTGTCACGGCAGCCAGCGTTGGTAACGACATAAAAGTCGTCCTCGCCGTGTTTGGAGATGATGGTGTCATCGACAATGCCACCCTGGTTGTTAAGCAGCACAGAAAGCGTCGACGAAAAGGGTTTTAAAGATTTGAGATCAGAAGGGGTAATGCTTTCAAGGAATTCAGTGGTGCCGGGACCAGAGAACTTGTGTTGCAGCATGTGGGAGACATCAAAAAGACCAGCTTTTTCTCTCGTCCAGTTGTGGGACTCAATGTGAGACTGGCCCTTGTAGAGAACGGGCATGGCGTAGCCAGCAAAGCCAACCATGTTACCGCCGAGCTCAACGTGGAGGTCGTAGAAAGGGGTCTTGAGAAGACCATCGCTTGTAGTGCTATTAAAGCGTCTGGCAATAGCAGTGCTAGTAGCCTTGCATCTGGAAACGGTTGTTCTAAGCATTGCGATATGGAGAAAGCCTGAAAGAAATGGGGACCTGAAGAAGCGTACGAAAATGAGAATACGGTTGGGGAGGGAAAGAAATAAAATCTAGGAAGGGCATTTGAGTTCCTTTTATACTGTTTGATCTAAAGAAAGTTCTTAGTGGCTATTGTTGTTGTCGTTGTTATCGCCAGGGTCCTGAGCAGGTGGAGTCAATTTCAAGAGCTTCGATTGTGAGCGTGTTAACTCGGTGCCCACCAGGGGCCGAATTAGGACTCCCATCACCGCCGTCTGCGCTGGGAAGATAGAGATAATTCCAGTGTTGGCACAATCGGCGATACCAAAAAGAAAAAGAAAAAAAATAATTAAAACTTGGGTCTGTGGTGTCGATTGCTCAGTGTTCGACTGTTAAGACTTGCATACCGGATGTCCGCAGTCAGTCTTAGGTTTTCTGGGCTACTCAGGGACATCCCATGTTGCTCATGAGTTTTTTGGAGACTCGGTGAACTTGCCTTTTGCTGCCGCTTTCTAACACTGTCCTACTCTTCTCAGCCAACTTTATACAAAAAAAACTATCAATTCATCACTTCTTGATGAGGCTACAGTCACGTTGCTGATCAATTATACATTCAGTCTAATTCATCTTTTCTGGATTCATGTCTATTGGCCAACTTCAATGGAAGCTGGAGTAGAATTGACTTGATTGATACCAAAAACGCCTAATTTGAACAAGGTTGCCTAGCACCGAGTAATCCTTTTTTTTTTTTGTATCAAACCAACAATAATCAAACAGCGTTTATTCCTGTTCAATACTCCGTCCATCATTACTCGGATTGCTATTGATTCGGAAGAGTCCGTAAGTAATTGTGCTAGCTAGCAGCAACACAATATCCACATTAGTAGAATCATCGTGTTTTCTTCTAAAGGACCAAAAAAAAAAGTTATTTTACTTGCACTCAAAATCGCATTGAAAAATTATATACATAGTGCCGCCAAAAAATTATAAACAGTCATCAACAAATATTTAATCATAGAATTGAAATAATAAAATATTAGAACTCCACGCTCACAATGCGGCGCTTTACCTCATGAGAGTCGTTCTCAGTTCTTAAAAGCCAGGCATGCCACCCATGCCGCCCATGCCGCCCATAGGAGGCATGCCACCGGCAGGAGCAGCGGGACCAGCAGGCTCGGGAGCATCGACAATAGCACACTCAGTGGTGGCAAGCAGCGAGGCAACACCAGAGGCGTCAACAAGACCAGTTCTCACAACCTTGAAGGGGTCAATGATACCAGCAGCAATCATGTCAGTGTAGACACCCTCGGCAGAGTTGAAACCCTTGTTGAAGTCCTCACCAAACTCATCAATGAGCTTGCCAACGACGACAGAGCCCTCGCCACCAGCGTTCTCAACAATAGTGCGGGCGGGCTTGGTAATGGCAGTGCGGATAATGCTAACACCAAGCTTCTGGTCAAAGTTCTCAGTCTTAACAGTGTCAAGGATTCTGGAGGCCTTGAGCAAAGCGGTACCACCACCGGGAAGAATACCCTCCTCAACGGCAGCACGGGTAGCGTTCAGAGCATCGACGTAACGATCCTTCTTCTCACCAACCTCAACCTCGGAGGTACCACCAACCTTGATGACAGCAACACCACCAGCAAGCTTGGCAAGACGCTCCTGAAGCTTCTCCTTCTCGTACTCAGAGGTGGTAGAGTCGTTGATGTGGCTCTTGATCTGCTCGCATCTCTGGACAATGTTCTCTCTGGAACCCTCACCGTTCAGAACAATGGTGTCCTCCTTGGTGATGGTGATAGAGCCAGAAGATCCGAGGAGGTCCTGGGTGGCGTTCTCAGGCTTGATATCAAGCTCCTCAGTGAAGACGGTACCACCGGTAAGGATGGCAATATCACCAAGAATGCTCTTTCTGTTGTCACCAAAGCCGGGAGCCTTGACAGCAGCAACCTGGACTTGGCCACGGAGCTTGTTGAGAATACAGGCAGCAAGAGCCTCACCGTCAACGTCCTCGGCAATAATCAGCAAGGGGCGACGGGTCTTGTTGGAAAGCTCCAGGGAGGGGAGGATATCATGAATAGAAGAGATCTTCTTCTCAGAAAGGAGAATGAGGGGGTTCTCGAATTCAACCTTGCCGGACTTGGTGTCGGTGATGAAGTAGGGAGAAATGAAACCACGGTCGAATCTCATACCCTCGGTGACCTCAAGCTCATCCTCGATGGTCTTACCCTCCTTGACGGTGATGACACCCTCCTTGCCAACCTTCTCCATGGCGTTGGCAATGAGGCGGCCAATGTGCTTGTCGCCATTGGCAGAGATGGTGGCAACCTGAGCAATCTCCTCAGAAGTGGTGATCTCACGCTTGTTCTTGCGGAGGAAGTCAACGACGGCCTCGACAGCAGCCTGGGAACCTCTTCTAAGATCCATGGGGTTGCAGCCGGCAGCAACGTTCTTGACGGACTCGGTGAAAATGGATCTACCGAGAACAGTGGCGGAAGTGGTACCGTCACCAGCGGACTCGTTGGTCTTGGAAGCAACCTCCTGCAGAAGACGAGCACCCAAGTTCTCAAACTTGTCACTGAGAACAATGGACTTGGCAACGGTAACACCATCCTTGGTGATCTTGGGGGCACCAAAGGACTGCTCAATGAGAACGTTGCGGCCCTTGGGGCCGAGAGTGACAGAGACGGCCCGGGCAAGAGTGTCGACACCCTTGAGGAGGGCAGCACGGCCCTCGACACCAAACTTAAGCTCCTTGGCGGAGAAAGCGGAGTAGTGTCTAATGTTCTTGAGACTAGATCTCACAGAGGATTTAACAAGAGCGGACTGCATGATGTTTGATTATGGAGTGGGGAAATTGATGGGAAAGAAGGAAAAGGAAGAAAAGCAGAACTGACAAATAAAATTTTTGGGTGGAGGTTGTTTTAGTCTGAAATTTCAAATCATGTGGAGCAGCAAACACCAGTCGGAAAGGCTGAGGACCGGGTAACTGCATCCTTCTGTAATCTCTATACACATATCACTTGAAATGGCCTTGAAATCCCTTTCCTTTATACCAGGAACCAAACGATATCGATAACATCTTCGAGGTTTCAAGTCTCAGGATCCAGAGAGCCCCCGTAGCACCAGTACTACCTTTTATAGATCAATGGCTAGTTTCGAAAGTAAGTTTTGTTTTTTTCATTCTGGATTTGTCGCGGTTCTCAATACTAACTGACCCATAGGCGGGTTCACTCCTATCGTGGCCATCTTCTACTCTGCCTTTCACCCCACGGGCGGGCCCCAGGTACTCTCCCAAGTTCCCTCTGGCGCCATTGTCCCGCCCATACGGCACAAAGATACGTCCACGCTTGAGTCGACTCTTTTCAAGTTTGATCTGGTCAAGTCCTACGTGATTCCCAAACCACAGCTGTGCAACCGGCTCGTCACCTTCAAGGTTGGAAAGTACAGGGTCGTAGGCTTTCCTGTCAATATCTCAGATCCCTCATACCCGCGCAACTTTTTTGTTTTCAACTTTGCGTTTGTTTTCAAGTATAGAGGTGAATCGGCAGTTTATGAGACGTCTATCCGGCGCCTTGCGCGCATGTTCATGGCGCTCGAAGAGCAGTCTAAATTCCTCTCGCGTCGCACCACTTATGAGACTATTGACTCGTTGCTGCAACAAATCTACCAAGACATTAACAATTACTCAGAATGCATGATCCCCATTGACGAGTCCAATACCGTCAACATGAAGCTATTTCCCCTTTTTCCGTCCCCACCAGACCTTAAATCCTACCAGGTGCCAATCTCAACCGTGCAATTGTCGTCCATGGTTGACGTTAACTGGGACCCGACAATGGAAAAGATTATCAAGTATATCAACGGTATTAACTCTGTGCGCCGGATAGCGGATCTGGCTGAGGCCGATTATGACCTTGTGCGCAAGTGCATCCAGCATTTGATGCACTACAGCTGCATAACTATAATTGACTTGTTTCAATTCTCCAATATCTATGCACCAACTTCTACCATTGCTGACTTTATTAACAAGCCAGAGATGCGTATGGAATGCCAACGATACGTCTACCACCAGGGCTACATTAATCAGCATGCTAAGATAGCGAGTGGCACCAGCAATAACAATAACAACAACAATAATAATAATAGTAATACCAATAACAGTAACAACAATAACAATGTCGGTAGCTTTTCTCCTGCATCATCCGTTTCAAGTTCCATGTCTTCTTCGTCCTTATTACAAAAAGCTCCGGAGCAAGGCTATCTTATCAACTCGTATAGCAAACTTTACAATCTGTACCTATCTCTACATCAGGGGATTACGGTCCGTGAGTGGTATAATACCAACAAAAAAGACCTTCGCAACATTGATGTCCGCCGGTTTTTGACCTTTGGTGTCATCAAGGGTATTATCTACAGGGTCAACACATATCCTATTGGCAAAACTCTAAAGCCGGACTTTGAGTATCTAGATAAATCATTACACAAAAGCAAGCCCGAGCCCCGTCATGGCAGCATTGTCAAAGTACCCCATAATCCGGTGGTTTCAAGCATTTCACCGTCAAATAGCTACGACAATCGGCGCACTGTGGGCAAAAGCAAAGGCATCAATAGCGCAAGCCATGGCACCGGCGAATTTTCATATAACAGCAGCGCCAGTAACTCGAGCACCAAGCTGGCAGTAGGTCATAATAGTAGCAACAGCGCTCAGGAGAAGATCCCACCACCAGTAGATATTGACGACATGATCTCAAGTATTCTTCACGAGCCACGACATTTCGACGCCATTTGCACCGACACCAAGAAGCCAAAAGCCGAGATTGAACGGATCCTGGAGGAGCGCGGCGACTGGACAATTATTGGTAGTTAATTCCAAAAGAATTTTTCAATAGCACCTCGTATCAGTTTTCTTTTTTTGCCGCACGTCGAGAAGAGCTTCGTTGAGTCGTCCTTCTTTAACACAGGAGAGTTATGGGTTAGCACTAGACATGGAGACAATATATATATAATTTAATGACAGTTGATGACATACCTTTGTACGCGCGCTTAAGCGCCTTTATCTGATCGCGGGTGAGTGGTCCACCAGCCTTTGCTTCGAGCTCGGCTGAGGAGATGTACCGATCAGAAGTGTGGTTTGCAGACCTTAGGGTCTTGATGTACTTTGTCTGCATGCGAATACTAGATGAAAAACGTCACGTTAGAACACAAAACTTGAAGGATTCACCGTTAGTAGCAGAATAAGTTAATACATACACAAAGCTCTGTTGGAATCCAACCGAATCACCGTCAGCTCGAGCCGTAAACCCACTCAATGAGCCATCGTCCTTTTCAACAGTCAAGTACTTGTCCCAGACAGTTTCCACCGACCAGTATCCGTTATCTAGCACCGTAATAGTAAACGTTTGCTGCGGGCCCACCGCCGTGGCCTTGGCCGACAGGGTTCCTAGTTTATCGGCCGTTAGATAAGTACCATTCGAGGTTTTAAAGGCCACCTTTTTTGTGGTGGTAGAAGCAGCGCCAGCACTAGAGTCATGAGTCGGCGCGTCAAAAGAAGCAGGTGCAATGACAAACACCTGCTGTACACTTGTGGGAGCACTAGAATGAATCAAAAGCGTAGAACCGTCGGTATTGGGGGAAGACTCAAATTCGAGGTTGGTGGAGGTAAAAACTGTACCCTCTGCATCGGCCGCGATGCAAACGGGTGCATCGTCGTCACCAGTCTATAACTTTTCTATTAGCCAATTGATCCAGTACAAGAACAAATTTAGCAAAGGTAAGGCTTTATAGCTGTTTTTTGAGGAGGGATTACTTACAATCGTTAATACCACAGGACCGGTAATTTGTGCTGCGTTTTTTGCCGACGACCAAACGGTTTCGGGCTCTGCTGCTGCTGCTGCTGCTACATCTTTTGAACTTCGCTTGGGCCCGGACCTGGGCTTGCTAATCCCGGCCGATTGGCTGGAAGTTTTAATAGACCTCGTGGATTTAGTTTTCTTGTTATCACCTTTGAATACCAGTTTTGACACCATCTTTGACGAGAATGTTTTTTTTTTCTTTTTTGGTTTAAAAGTTGGTTATAGTAAATAAGGCAATCAAAGTATTAAAAAAAGAACAGAGAAATATATATCGAACGAAAATTTATGTTTGTAAGGCTGTTTGTTTTTTTGGGAGATTCTTCAAAGCGTAGTAGGAACACTCTCGGTTCTAAACACGAGCTATAGATGCTGAGATCACGTCTAACAAAAATAACAGTAGAATTGGCAAGTTTTAATTCAGTTCAATTACATTAAGCCATGCAAACGACTTGGAATTATACCAAAATCTCATCATTTTATATAATATTTCAGGATGAAGCTTATCCACCCTCATTCTTTGACAATCAAGGTGCAAAATAACCCTCCTACAACAACAGTAATAATTGAGAACAAGAAAAAAAAAAAAAGGTTGGGGCGGTTTTTTGCCATCCAGCTCACGTTAAAAGAACTCAAAAAGATGACAACAATCTGAAAATACCAAGTTGCTTTAATTTATTCAAATAATTATTATCATTACCATTGGTATAATGGCTTGACTCAACGTTCATCTATTTTCTAGAATTTCGCTTATATCTACAACTACGTTCTTTCTCGAGCAAATTCAAAATCCAGTACCATGTAGACAAACATGTTTCATCTTGTGTACATTCCTCGCTCAAAGACGACTTTTGTTCGTCTGGCTTATATCTTACTTGAAACGCTAATCCACTGAGGACAACTTTTCAGCAATAGTCAAAGAGACTCAACTGTTCATTTATTCGGGGGAAAAAGGAAGGTTAAGTTACATGTGAATACATTGTGTATTTAGTAATGCATTGGGTGGAATTAAAGGGTAGAGATGGTGGTAGATGGTTGGAGGGTAGGCGGCTGTCATCGATTCTTTGAGCGGATAAGCACAAAAATCTAGCTAATTTAGCAGACAACATCCTGAGTGGCTCTAGAGTTAAGCAAAAGAGCAACAATAAGACCGTAAAGACCCAAGACTTCGGCGAAAATGAGAATCAAAATCATACCAACAAAGAGACGGGGCTGCTGAGCGGTACCACGGACACCAGCATCACCAACAATACCAATAGCAAAACCAGCGGCAAGACCAGCAAGACCAACGGACAGACCGGCACCCAGCTGAATGAAGCCGGTGTAGAGAGCCTGCTGTTGTCTAAGAGAATCGGAAACCAAGACAGAGACGACCAAACCGTAGATAGCAATAATACCAGCCATAATAACGGGAACAATGTTCTTAACGAGAAGGTCAGGTCTCAGAACGGTGGTGGCGCAAATACCAACACCAGACTTAGCAGTACCATAAGAAGCACCGAAGCAAGTGAAGACAATGGCAGCAGTGCAACCAAGAGCACCGAAAAAGGGCTAAATGAAAGAAGAGAAAAACAGTTAGTAAAGAACAAAAGGAATTGTCAGTTCCAAAGTGCTTACAGCATAGACGGGACTAGAAATTGAAAGTGTTAGTGATGGATGTTTTGATATAAATGAGTCGCCGATATACTTTGCTCTCCAAGATAATGAAAAATTAGGGGCAATGAGGACGCCAAAAAAAATAAAAATAAAAGCGCTCGAAGCCGATAATTCACAGGTGGAGGTCAAACACGAAGACTAGATCGCCAATTCAAGCAGAATAAAACCAATTCACATTGTTCAAGCAACGGTGGTAATCAAATTGTATTGGCCAGATTGCTGTGTCATTGAAAAACCATATGGCTTCGTGTTGGAACCAAAAACAACCAAGATGAAAAACAGTAGAAAGCAAAGACACGGTGACTCTGAATTACAGTTGAAAAAATAAAATACATACCAAAGATCAGTCATTGTTGACGTGTAAAATATTTAGCTTAAAGATTGAATAACACGGGTGTTACTGGTGTGGTAATTGTCCTGCTGGGGAGGATATGAAGGTAACTGGATGGTGTTGTTTTTTGGGGGAAGGGTTGGTGGGGATGGAGGGAAGGGAAAGTGTATTTAAATGAAGCCAAAATTAAAACAAAAAAAAAAAAGGCAGCACTTTTTTTTTTTCTTTTTTTTCTGACTTTTTACTTTGAAATTGTTCGGCGCACCCAGCCATCGTTAACACGTTGTGCGGTATATCCTAGTCCTGCGTAATATACAGCATGTTACTAAGCCATGATAATGCACGTGATTTGATTCAAAAACCTGCTACATGAGACACTCCTTTGGTATTGATTGAAGTAGGAGGCCCTGCAACGTAAAAGTTCCAGGGTTTATGGAGACCAGTGATTGTATATTCTTTAGTTTTACCATGGAAAGCTCTTGCAATACTGAAAACGTCAGTCCATGTGTGATGTCTGAATGCGAGAGCCCTGATTATTTTCTAAGCGACAACAACCACAACGAGGGTGTATGTATCGTTGCAGTTTGAACTACAAGCAAGTCATGACCCTTGTCCTAAAAAAGCAAGATACGTCATTCAGTTTGCACTCAGTATGTATGTACCCTGTTGTTATTCTCGTTTACTTAGCGATTAATGTCTGCAAATGGCAAATATTGGATTTATCACTTTTGAGATACACGAGTCTCAAAGCCAAGCAGTCAACATATCATATATAGTCTGATTGGCAGAGTATGACCAAATAATAGGCTGTCCATGCTTGAGATATTTCGGGTAGTTATCAAGCTTGATAACCAAAAGCCACCAACCATCACTGCCCAAAAAAAGTCTACTGCTACACAAATAAAAAATAAAATAAAAACATTTATACATATGAAAAAAAATATGTTTCCACTTTCATATACAGAGTTTTTAAAGGGACATGTCTTTAAAAACAAGTCTATTGTTAGTGTCCGCCATGGCCACCGGAACCACTAGCCCGAGTCCACTTTCCATGTACGGCGGAAGTGGTGGCACTGGCCGCTGTGCTAGCCATAGAAGCAGTAGATGTTTCCACTCCAGGTCTATTACTTCTTAGGGAAAAAGGTTGGATAAAAAGTTAGCAGATGTTGACACTTGTAATACAGCTTTAAAGAAAGTCAAATCTAATGCAAGATTCTGTAATTCTTCATATGACGGGAAATCACTTACGGTTGCACGCGCTTTACATTCTTTGGAAACCTCTTGAATTTGGGGAAAAACGTCTCAGATCGTTTCCAGATACGTCTCTTGGAGGCATTGCCATTATCACCAGTTTTTGAGGATGGTCTCCCTGAAGAGGCAGTCTTATTGCGGCGCCCAAAAAAATAGCCTCTGGCTCCCTGTTCAAGATCACGATTACCAGAAATATCATTATAATCATCACCAGAATGTGTGCTCGAATCGCTATCATTATCGTCTTCATCATTATAGAGAAACGGGTTGTTTGAGGGGCTGAACAAACTGTTATTAAAATCTGTTTGCCCAAAAAGTTCACCCAACCGGCTTGTTCCTGCATCCATGGACGGGCTTCTAGAGATGCCAGAGTTCTGTGAGGCCATGCGTTTAACCACAGAGATACGCCTATCACGGCGGATTTTAAGATATTTCTTGATACGGTGGCGGCGCACCCCAAGCGTTGCATATTCATAGAGCCAGACTAGTGCCACAAAAGGCCAATGAGTAGCTTTAAGTACCTTAATTCTAAGCCCACGGTACGTGGTATGGTCATACAACACACGAAAAGGCCGAATCAAAACACCAAGAATATTTATTGGCGGGTAAAAGTATGTGACACGGTCCGACGTATTGACTGATTCAACAACAGTTGACAAGAAATGAATTGCGTACTCCTGCTTGGCATTTTGCATAATTCCAGAAAAACGCTCTGATAAAATTGAAATAAGCACCGTAACTAGTAAAATATTAGTAAGAGTCACAAAGATGAGCATTAACGGGGGGCCAAAGATTGGAGAAATCTGAGGCGCTGCATCAAACCCGGCATATGAAGAACCAAAAAACACTCGCACAAGTAGCCATGACATGTCGTGAAAGGAAAATTTATCACGGCCCAAAAACGAAAACGTGGTAAGGAAGCCAACGTAAATGATCACAATAATCACTAAAAACTTGAAGAATTCAACTGTCAAATCACGGAGACATGGAAGTAGCGTACCAAAATATGGAAAGATTGAAAGAAATGAAAACAAGCGCGGTACAAGTAGCACCACTTCAAGCGACAGAATATCATAACTCAGGACTGTGTAAGCTTCATTGTGCAGCACTATTCCCAACACACGAAGTCCGGCAAACATTATAAAGAAGCCTACTATGCACAAGTCAAAAAAGACCCAAAAGTCAGCAAAGTACTGTGCAAATGAGCCCGCCTCACGCGCCTGACTAACTTCATCAAGAACAAATCCAACAAACCAAATATCCAAAAAAACTTCAATCAACCCTGCTTCACCATTTTGGTGTCTTTGAAACAGTAGCAGATAGAAAAAAGTCAGGAGTATTGAGTAGTTAATCATCATAAAAAATGCCCGGTAGCGAGGGACTCTCAATCGTGAATACCAATCCACAAGTTCAAGCGGATTGTATATGTGTATATTTTTTTTCGCATCGGTTTCAATTGTTTTCCAATACATGATGCGGCCAGTCCAAATTCCATTAGTAATGCTTTGAACAGCATCACTGCTGATGAATTCGCGTGCAGGCTGACTGCCGGCAAGAGCAAGGTCAAGCGCGCTTTGGTCTGAATACTGCTCAATAAACACTCCATGGTCAACTAATCGATCATGCGCCGAGTAACCCCATTTCTCCTTCTTTTTAGTCGTTGCATCATAGCTTTGATTTTCGTCTGTATTTACTGGAAAGCTAGTGTTGCTTCCAGGGTGGCTGCTGCTGGCATTAATAGAATTTACACTACTGGAATTGTACAAGTTTGCAGCCGCAGGCATTTGCGACTCTGAAGTAAAATGAAGAATTTCACCTTTTTGAGTGGTAGATAGTAGTGGTGTCTGTTCTGAAGTAAGTCTGGGTCGTGAACGGGATCTATTATCAGCCGGTGTATGGAGTTCATGCAGTATCCCCCTGTTGCGATCGTCAAAGGAATGAGGCTGTGAAAATGAAGAAGAAAGATTAGAAAGATTACCTGCCGACTTATAAAGAGCACTGTTGCTATTCCTACGCGATAGCACTAACCTGTCTCCAGCGTAAGGTGAAGATGATTGCTTTGACAAAGGTAGATGAACCATAGATTTGCTGATATGGTTGATGATCTGCGGTTTTACCGAACTGGTCTCTTGTGCTGGCAGACCACCCGTAGTATTATCTACGCTATTCTCAACCCCATTCTCATTATCGGCGTTGTATTCGTACGTGAGGAACTCAATTCTGTCCATCTCAAGAGTCATAAATGACAGGAATTTGATTGCGACAAGTTCTGCAGTGTAGGCCCGCGCCTCGAGAACACCACGTTCTTTAAACATCATATCCTCTGAGTAGTCATATTTATGACGAGGCCCCAGAGTAAACCCTTCGGAAGCGCTTTCAATGAATTCGAGACGTGCAACCAGCAAAGCTGCAACGATACCGCGATGCTGATCTTTAAAGCTGTATGTTTTTGTTGGCGCTGGGGTGATGTTCGATTTGCTGGAGTTGGCGCGCAGGTTCGCAGCGGAGGAGGGCTGATTCACTGGTGGTGGGTGCACAATCTGCGAGATGTCAGTATCGTCATCGTATGGAAGAATCAGAGATGCCACAATGGGACGAATCGTGGAGACGTAGAACGGCGCGCCATGAACTTGTTCAAAAGAGTAAGGCAGCTCAATCAGCGCAGTGATCCGGTCCTCAATTATGAAGACAAGCTCATCAAACGGCAATGAGCGTGGCAGTCGCGGCAACAGCAATTCGTCTTCCGGCGTGTAGAGATTGTGGTCATATTCTTCCATCACAATAACGAACAGCTACAGAAATAGAAGAACCAAACTGATATACAGGATGTCTTAACAAGCAAAATATAGAAGCTGCCATAAAAAGAAACTGGAATATTTGAAAATGAAAAAAAAAAAAAAAAAAGCTTCTAAAGCGGCTTTCTTATTTTGGCTGCGGATTAAAAACAAACCTAAGCTATGAATACACATATTTTAGAGGACTTGTATTCAACATGAACTGAGGATAAAAAAAATGAAGATAATATAAAATAAAAAGTATTAAGATGCAATTAGATTTTGATAAAACTGTGACATAAAAAGAACTTATTCGCTGACTTTGTAGGTATGTAACCCTTCTTCTAAGACGTTGACTGTCTCCTGCGACTTCTTCAAAAGCAGCCCAAGCGGACAACCTTCATCGGCCACCAAAACTAATAGCAGCTGTGATGCTGTTGATGGAAGGTTAACTGGCTTGATAAGAATCTGTGTCGCATCCTCTGTTTTCACGCAGATCCAGTCATGCGAGTTGGAGAAATTTGCGTCTTCTACGCCAGGTTCCCGCCGCAGCTCGACTGGTGCGCTGCCATTGGTATCAAGATCTAACTTTTGGTATGTATTCCAGATAGATGAGGCCAACAGCGCATAAACCTTAGTTTTCATTGACCGATTGACGTGGTACGGATGGCTGGTTTCATTTATGCTGGATGTACTACTGATTGTGTTTTTGCTGCTGGCGGGGTAGTGGTCGCTACCGCTGGACACAGGACCCAAAACAGGTGTGGATTCTACACTAATAGTATGTGGTGGTGGTGGGACGCGGTTCGTATGATAAGATGCCACGGGCTGGCCGGATTTTGTTATCAGAATGGACGAGACGATGGAGTTTTTCGGGTACTCGCCATGGCTAGTTGTTTGCTGGCGCTGGATGACCTGCGATAGCACAGCAGAGAGGTTTCGAGACTGCAGCATCGCAAAGAGATGTAGTTGAGATTAAAAATAAATTATTGGGAGCTCTAGAGGGAGTCTTTCTGTAGTGTCGACTTGTGTGTAATATAAGGGCGGCTGGTGATGGGAGTTGGTGATGTTTGTGTTTTGAAGAAGATGCAGTTTAATCCCTCCCTTTTTTTTTTTTTTTTTTTTTTTTTTTTTTTTTTTTTTTTTTTTTAAATTTATATCTCTTTTTTTTTTTTTTTTTTTTGTTTTTTTTTTGTCATCTACCTTTTTTTTGTTTTTT